>Ga0123353_10000031_pt1 | contig 160211 bp, 181 predicted proteins | sample TergutLab28metaG_3_FD_92763 | JGI IMG/M metagenome (GOLD analysis project Ga0123353, IMG submission 92763) | Labiotermes labralis P3 segment gut microbial communities from Petit-Saut dam, French Guiana - Lab288 P3 | ecosystem: Host-associated > Arthropoda: Insects > Digestive system > Gut ... | reverse complement strand
TTTTTCCTGTGGACGGCGATTTACGGCGGGCAGGCAGAGGAAGAGGCGGTACTGTTCGGCTATGAGTACAGCCAGATGGTCGTCTACATAGTCATGGCGGCAGTCATGGCGCGCATCGTTGCCACCGGCTTTGAATATGACATAATGCGTGATATAATGGAAGGGAACATGAACCGCTTTTTCGTTCAGCCGGTCGGGCACCTGCCGTACAGAATCATCGGCTTTTTCGGCGGAAAGCTCATAGAGTGCCTTATGGCTGTGATTATCGGCGCGGGTCTGCTCTTCATGCTCGTTTTCACGGTCGGCGCGGAGTTCGATTTTATGAACATCGCAGTAGCTCTGGCTGTTGCGCCGCTGTCGCTATTAATTAACTGCATGATGTTTTACTTCCTGTCGGCGACAAGCTTCTGGCTGACGTGGGGCTGGGGCGTCTTTAACGGCTGGGGCGTGGTTACAACCATACTCAGCGGCGGCATATTCCCGATTAGTGTATTCGGTGAAACGGCAGTGGCAATCCTGCGATTTCTGCCGTTCCAGTATATTATTTATTTCCCGCTGAACATTGTCGTCGGCAACGCCTCGCGCGCGGATATAATAGAGGGCGTGTCGATGCAGCTCACATGGATTCTGATTTTTTGGGCGCTGTCGCAGCTTTACTGGCGGGTCGGTATGAAGAAATACATCGCGGCAAGAGGATGACGAAACAATTGACAATTGACAATTGACAATTGACAATTAACAATTAACAATTAACAATTAACAATTAATAATTAATAATTAATAATGAACATTTATGGAGAAAAATTATATATGAGAGATTTATTAAAAGAAATAAAAAAGCACCTTCGGGTACATAGGATGTTCACGAAAATAAGCCTTATGCAGCAGCTTGAATACAGGGCGAACTTTATTATAGGCATCAGCGCCGAGTGCATGTGGCTCGCGACAAAGCTTGTCTACGCCTTTATCGTGCATCAGACGGGCAGTACGGTCGGCGGGCTTTCGCCGGACGAAATCACGCTGTTCATCGGGACGTTTATTCTGCTTACCTCGATTTATACAGGGCTGTTCATGATGAATTTCTTCTACATTCCGTGGCGTGTGCAGGGCGGCGAGCTCGACCTCATGATTGTGAAGCCCATTTCAACGCAGTTTCATCTGACAATGCGCGAGGTGGATTTTGCGATTCCTATTCCCAATATAATCGGCGGACTCATAACGCTCGGTATTTCGTGGAGCAGGCTGGGACTGGAGGCAGGGCTCAGAAATATCATAGTCTATGTTTGCCTGATTATAAGCGGAACGGTGCTTACTTACTCGATTTTCCTGGTTCCATGCCTGATTACGTTCTGGACTGTAAAGGTACAAGCGTTAACCGAAATAGCGGGCAGAATGTGGGACTTCAATAATATGCCCATGCATATTTACGGCAAGTGGATGCAGCGGGTCGGAACCTTTGTTATTCCTGTCTTTGTAATCGCGAATTTCCCGGTAATGGCACTGTTCGACAGCCTGCCGCCGTTGTACCTCGCGTGGGGGCTGATTATACCATTCGTGGTGTTCACGATTGTGAAAAAGATTTTTGACCATGCGATTAAGCGGTACAGCAGCGCGGGAGGGTGACGGGCAATTGACAATTGACAATTAACTGTCAATTATCAGCCGTATTTCTTTTGCAACATCTTCCGGTTTTAAAACTTTTCCTCCCTCATTAAAAATACAGGCGCCGAGCAGTTCTTCTTCAGCGAAGCCGCTGTTCATCGGGCTTTCAACAGCTCCAGGTGCAATGTAGTGCACGCGGATTCCCGACGGCTCAACTTCCTTAGCCAAGGCCTTTGAAAAACCGATGAGCCCGGCTTTCGCTGCGCTGTAGTGTACTTCACACGATGCGCCGACTTCACCCCAAATTGATGAAACGTTGATAATAACTCCGCTCTTACGGCGAATCATCGTCGGCAGAACAGCCTGAGTGACGTTGAACGCACCTGTTAAATTAACGGCAAGCATGCGGTTCCATTCATGAACAGTTATATCCGTGAATAATTTTATATCGGAAATACCCGCATTATTAACGAGCAAATCGAAATGCGGGTATTCGTTTATGAATTTAAAGACAGCTTCGCGGTCGGTGATGTCGCATTTTATGCCGGCTGTGCGGCTCTGTGCTTCAAGCGCAGAGGCACAAGCTTCATTATTCAAGTACGTAAAAATTACTTCGTAATCCGAACTAAATTCACGTACGAGAGCTTTTCCGATTGCGCCCGAGCCGCCTATGATTAACGCTCTTTTGGTAAGGGTCATACGGTTTTGGCGGGAGGCGCGGGAATCACAACCTGTACCTGCGACACGTAAAACCGCTCTCCGTCGGAAGAAATATTAATACCGCCTATGCCTGTTTCACCGCTTTCGATAATCAGCATTGCGATTTCATCTTCAAGCTCCTTGCGGATTACGCGGCGGATATCGCGCCCGCCGTATTTCCCGCCGAAGGCTTTCTTAGCGATAAAATCATAGGTCGAGCTGTCGATATTGAGCTCAATGTTCTTCTCGCGGAGCGGCTCGCGCATTTCCTCAAGCATAAGCCCGGCGATTTTTTTGTAGCTTTCTTCGTCAAGCGGCTTAAAGACGACAATTTCGTCTACGCGGCTCAGGAATTCAGGGCGCAGGAAGTCTTTGAGTGCTTTCATCGCCTTTTCCTTTGAAACCTCGCCGCTTGTTTTAGCGAAGCCGACGCCGATAGACTTATCGGTTGAGCCCGCGTTTGAGGTCATGCAAATCACGGTATTCTCGAAGTTTACCGAGCGCCCGTGTGCGTCGTTGACCTTACCCTCATCAAGAATTTGCAATAGAATATTCATCACATCCGGATGCGCCTTTTCGATTTCATCAAATAAAATCACGGAATACGGTTTTCTGCGGACTTTTTCAGTAAGCTGCCCCGCCTCATCATAGCCGATGTACCCGGGCGGCGAGCCAATCATGCGGGAAACGCTGTGTTTTTCCATGAACTCCGACATATCAAGGCGAATGAGCGGCTCCACGGAATTAAACAGCTCGCCCGCCAGCACTTTCACAAGCTCGGTTTTTCCCACGCCCGTGGGACCCACAAAGATGAACGAAGCCGGCCTGCGTCTTACATTAAGCTGTACCCGTGAGCGGCGGATTGCAGAAGCTACAAGCCCCGCAGCCTCGTCCTGCCCGATTACCTTTTCTTTTAAAGCTGCTTCTAACCTGCCGATTTTGCCGTACTCTGTTTCCATGATTTTAGCGGCGGGAATCCCCGTCCACAACTCAATCACGCGGGAAATATCTTCCTCCGTCACGTGAATATTGCTCACAAGCGGCATGAGCTCCTCAATCCGCTTACTGTTTCTGGCGTGGCGGGTTTTTATTTCGGCTATGCGCTCGTAGTTGATTACATCGCCCGAGCTTAAAATCTCGTTTTCCTCTTTTTCAAGCGCGGTATTCTCGGCACTGAGCCTCTCATATTCGGCAAGGTCAGTGCTTTTTATGCTTGCACAGGCCGCCGCCTCGTCAAGCAAATCAATCGCTTTATCAGGCAGAAAGCGGTCGTTGATGTAGCGCTCGGATAAAACTGCACATGAGTTAAGAATTTCGTCGGAAACATGAATTTTATGATGTTCTTCGTAATATTTTTTGATGCCTTTGAGCAGCTCAATTGTTTCCTCTATTGTCGGCTCGTTGATGGTTACGGGCTGGAAACGGCGCTCAAGCGCGCTGTCCTTTTCGATATGCTTGCGGTATTCATTGAAGGTCGTTGCGCCGATTACCTGCATGTCCCCGCGTGAAAGCGCGGGCTTAAACATATTTGCGGCGTTCATGGTGCCCTCGCTGTCGCCGGTGCCTACAAGATTATGCACTTCGTCTATGAAAAGAAGTATGTTACCCGCATTCTTGATTTCTTCAATCAAGGACTTCACGCGGCTCTCGAACTGTCCGCGGAACTGCGTCCCTGCGACGAGCGAGGTCAAGTCGAGCAGATAGAGCTCCTTATCGCGGAGCCGGAACGGCACATCGCCTTTTACGAGTTTTTGGGCAATCGCTTCGGCAATCGCAGTTTTCCCGACGCCCGGCTCGCCGATTAAACAGGGGTTGTTTTTGGTTCTGCGCGACAGAATCTGCAGCACGCGGCCGAGTTCCTTGTCGCGGCCTATAACCTTGTCGAGCTCGCCTTTTTTCGCGCGGGTAGTAAGATTTGTGCAGAATGTGTCAAGAAACTTATGTTTCTTTTCCGGCTTGTCTTTCTTGGCTTTAAGACGTTCCCGCTTATTTCCCGAAGCCGAAGACGAGTCGCCTGCATTGCTTTGCAGTTTTGGAGGAGGCGGTTTGTTGCCGCCTTTAAAATCGCTGTTGAAAAGGTTTTGCAAAAACTGCGGCATTGTGCCCGCGCCGCCCACCTTAAAGCCGCCGACATCGTCCTCGTCGTCTTCAAAATCGTCAATCTCGTCAATTTCATCATCGCCGAAAATAGCTTTATAGCTCTCCTCGAAGTCCTCTTCGGAAAGCCCCATCTGCTTTATATACTCGGCTACCTGCGGAACGCCGAGCTCCTTCGCGCAGACGAGGCAGAGCCCTTCGTTGCGCTTGTCGTTGCCCTGCATGGTTGTAATAAAAACCACAGCCATTCTCTTTCTGCATTTTGTGCAAACCATCATTTCTCTATAGTCCTTTCATTAAGAGCAGTGTATTGAACACTGCATTTTCCCCGGTTCACGGGGAATTATTGTATAGCAAACTCCCTATAGTCCTTTCATTAAGAGCAATGTATTGAACACTGCGTTTTCCCCGGTTCACGGGGAATTATTGTATAGCAAACTCCCTATAGTCCTTTCATTAAGAGCAGTATATTGAACACTGCGTTTTCCCCGGTTCACGAGAGATAATTGCAATATAAATGTATGTTGTGCATATTCACTCGATTATAAAAATAAAGTTACAATGAAAAATTTACAAGGTCAAAATTATATACATGCTTAAAGATGAAAGTTTCATCAATAGTCATAGTGTTTATGAAAATAATATTGTTTCCTGTAATGGTGATTAATATGTTAAGACTTATGCAGACAAGGAATATAATCACAGCCGATTTTAAGAGCCCGGTCACGCCGCCGAGGATTGAATTAATACCTCCGACCAGCGGAATCCGGTTGATTATCGCGAGCTTTTTCACGAAAAATGATGTAACAATACATATTATAGCAAATAATATGAAGAAAATCAAGGTGCGCAGCGGAATAACAATCACAGGCCCGATTAAATTATCAACAAGCGCGGCGGTTATACCGTTCTTACCGGATTCAATAATAGTTACCATGACCTGCGTGACTGCGTCTGTGGTCGCGCCGCTGAAGCTTCCCGAAACCTGCGGAATAAAGTCCCCGATAGTGTTCGCGGCGTTCGCGACCGCGCCGAACTCCGTACCGTTTTGGAGCGTGCTTGTAAGCAGCTTTGCAAGCACTAATGTTTCAAACTCGCTGCCCGCGAGCTCGGATGCTGTAATCGTGGCTCTGCCCGCGTTGACTGAAGTCAGCTCCCCGGGAGAAATGCCCAGGAATTCCAGGTCGAGCCTGTCTATTCCCGTTCTGCTTAAATCAACATTGTTTAAATTTATGTCAATTTTGCCGACTGTGTCGGGCGTTTTGTCAATTTCGGACAGCGGTATGCTGCGTATAAGCTCGCCCGCTCCGTCTACCTCATTAATCATAATCCGCGATAAGTCAAGCTCCGGCAGCATAGCGAGCGGTTCGATGTCGATTATATCCTCGAGGCTTTTATCTATGTATTGAATGGCGCGTTCTCTGATGAAGCTGCTGTAGATTGCCCCCGCCGCCAAGCTGCTGAGGAATAAAGCAAGCAGAAACGAAGCGATTACCGCGATTAAACCCACCAGTGTCGAAACGAAGCCTCTCTTAAAGCAGCGGAAGGTAACCCCGACGACAATCACTATGATAAGTAAATCATAAAACCAAGAAAACTGAACTCCCATTTTTAACATTTCCTTTCTTTGCTTAGAGCCTGTTTAGTATTTCGCTCACTCTAATGCAATCCGTTCAATCTGCTCATATCCGAGAAGCATCGCGTACTGATTAACAATAACAAAATCGCGGAACTCGTCCTCGAGTCCGATGAGCCCCACAGGATTTAAGTTCATATCATGCTTCATTAAACCCTCATCTATTAAAGTATATACTATTTCTCCGAAAATTTCAACCTGTTTCGCTTCAAAGGGCATAATTTCCGTATTTATTAAACTGCCCTGCAGGTCGAGAGTGATGAAAAGCGTTCTTCCCGTAGCGTAATCCCGCAGCTCAACCAGACTAAACTCATCTCCGTAAACGTCCCGGACAAGCCGCCCCGAGTCAAAGCTGTAGCTTCCGAGCGGAGTACCTGTGCCCGCGTCAAACGACATCAGCATATTATCGGCGAGAACCGTGACAAAGCCGTCGTTTTCGCGTACCTGCAGCGCCCATGCGCCGCGCGGCAAATCCTGCTCCCAAACCAGGTCGTCCTCGGTATCGGTGCGGAAACGGTAAAGCTTGCACTCCACGTCGCCGTCACGCACTGTCGAGGTCGCGACTATGATTTCGGCAGTACGTGCAACAAAAGTAACCGCATTTACTTCCTCGTCTATAAATCGCTGCCTGTAAACCCAGCGCCCGCTGCTGTTATAAATGTGAAGAACATTCGAGAACGCCGCCGAAGTCGTCACCACCGCTACCATGTCGTTTTCGCCGAGTTCGGCGAGAACGACCCTGTCGTCAAGCTTTTCCTCGTAAACCCTGCCGTTTCTGTTGAAAAGCGAGAACTCACTGCCGTTAAAATTATAAAGCAGGATTCTGCGGTCGTTGGCGCGCTGTATCGGTCGGGCGTAATTATGCCGGTGTGAAATTACCTGCCCGCCGCGGTGCGTGAAAGTGTACAGGTATGTATCGGAAAGCAGCAGAAAACTATTGTCCGCACGGTTCATCGAAAAGCTTGCGCTCCCCGAAAGTACAATCGGGAAGCCCTCGTTAATCCCGGTCGTGCCCATACGGTTGGCAATGCCGCGCAGAGGCTCAAAAATAGTATCGCTGAACATCCATACGGAAAAAATACCAAGCACGAGCCCGGCTGTCACGAGCACTCTGTTAAAATTGCTTTTCCGCTTTTTCTCCTTGCGGTAAGCGGTTATGTCGTTAGGATTCCGCGCCATTTTTTCACCCCAAGCGTAATAGGTTGTTTTAATTTATTAATAAAAAACATCATTTAAATATAATCCGTATGGCGGTAAAGTTTTTCCCGCCTTTTCTCTGCCGCCTGTTTTAAACGCTTCTAAAATATCGCCGGCAGTGCGTTTGCCCTCGTTTACATATATCAGAGTCCCCGCCATAATGCGTACCATGTTGTATAAAAAAGCATTCCCGCGCACAATGAATTCGGCAAAGCCGTCATTCTCTTTCACATTAAACGAGTAAATCTCACGTACCGTACTGCTTACTTCTTTCAAACCCTCGCTCCTGCAAAACGCCGCAAAATCGTGCCTGCCTATGAACAGCTGCGCAGTCTTACGCAATAATTCTATGTTTAAATCATACGGATAGTGATAAGATTGCATAAAAACATCGCGCTGCCTTTTATTGTTAATCAAGTAGATATACTCTTTGCTTTTCGCAGAAAACCTTGCGTTAAAACTTTTATCCGCTTCCTCGCAGGAAAGAATTACTATATCGGGCGGGAGCCGGCCGTTTAAGGCGCGGGTTAAATTTTCGCACGGTATTGCATTTTTTATATATGTGCTGAAGCAGAACCTGCACGCGTGAACGCCGGCGTCAGTGCGTGAACAGCCCGCAATGCTAACTTCCGCACCGATAACCTTGTTAAACGCGAGCTCTATTTCTCCCTGAACTGTGGGCAGTTCGGGCTGGCGCTGAAAACCGTGATAATTAGCGCCGCTGAATGAGCAGAATATCTTTAAATTTCTCATTTTCCTACATGCCCGCCCCGCATAATGGATATTATGCATGAGGCGTTTTTCCGGTAATGTGTATTTTATTTCAAGCTTTTTTAAAAGGCGATGTTGTTGACAATAATCAAGGCGAACACGCAGAGAATCAGTCCCAATGCGATAAAATCAAGCACGGAAGAGTTAAGTTTTTTGAGCCTTGTGCGCCCCTCGCCGCCTTTATAACAACGACATTCCATCGCCATCGCAAGCTCGTTCGCCCGTTTGAACGCTGATATAAAAAGAGGTATAAGTATAGGTATCAGCGCTTTTGCTTTTTTGATTAAACCTTTGGCGTCGAGGTTTGCGCCGCGGGCCTTCTGCGCCATCATAATTTTGTCGGTTTCTTCAATCAGCAGCGGTATAAACCGAAGTGCAATCATCATCATCATTGCGAGCTCGTGTACGGGAAAGCGAAGCTTTTTTAAAGGTGCGAGCAGCGCCTCAATCGCGTCCGTCAGCATAATCGGCGAGGTTGTGTAAGTCAGCAGCGACATTCCGGTAATCAGCGTGATTATGCGCACAATCATGAACGCGGCGATTTTCGCGCCCTCCGTATGGATTTTAAAAATCCACCAATGCGCTAAGATTTCCTCACCCTTGATGAAAAATAAATTTAAAATTCCGGTAAAGATTATAAGCGGTATAATCGGTTTCAGGCTTTTTAAAATCATGCGAAACTGAATCCCGCTCGCCGCGTAGCACATGACGATGAAAACCGCGGCGATGCCGAGCCCTACGAAGTTCTGCGCTGTGAAAAGCATTGCTGCCGCAAGTATGCTGAAGATGATTTTAAAGCGGGCGTCAAGCCTGTGTATGACGGAATCGCCGGGGAAATACTGACCTATGGTTATGTCTTTTAACATGGTTTATCCTTTTTGAAAATTCTAATAAAAACGAAAATAATTATGGATATTAACACAAATGGTGCGGTATAAAAAAGAGAAACATAAATTGTCGCTAAGTACTGAAGAAAACCGCCGGCAATAAAATCCTGTACAAACACCCACAATGAAAATAATAAAAAACCCGATAACAAAAATAAAATATTACATGGCTTAAATTTGAAGAAAAGAACAATGCTTATAATAGTAAAAACATATATTAAAACAACGAAAAGAATAATCATATCGGCTTTTAACAAATAATTAATCAGAACTGATAAAATGGCTGAGAGGCTTGGCATAAACGCATATAAGAGCGAGAACAGTATTCTTTTCTTTTTCATTTTTTATTCTCATTAAGTCCTTTCTTCACAAAAGCGGAATGAAAACAACGTTTTCCCCGATTCAGCCTCGTTTATTTTCAAACTTGCTTCCTTCCCCAAAGCTCCAAAATCCTCTCTTTTGCCCTGTCAACTGTATAAACATCATCGCCTATATCTATCCCCTGCGCCTTTAAAAGCCGTGCGAGCCGTGTAATCTGCGGGACATCGAGCCCGATGCCGGTAATTTCGCCGGCGTGCCGGAAAACCTCGTCGGTTTCTTCAAAAAGAAACACGCCGCCCTTATTCATAACGATTACTTTATCTGCGTATTTTACAATGTCTTCCATCGAGTGCGAAACGAGCAGAATTGTCGTTTTATACTCGTCGTGGTACTTTTTAATTTGGTTTAAAACCTTGTCCCGTCCGTAAGGGTCGAGCCCTGCCGCCGGCTCGTCAAGCACCAGGATTTGCGGCTCCATCGCGATTACGCCCGCGAGCGCGACGCGGCGCTTCTGCCCGCCCGAGAGGTCGAACGGTGAGCGGGAAAGCCAGCTGTCATGCACGCCCATCGCCTGCGCCGCACGGCGAACACGCGCCTCTGTTTCCTCTTCAGACAAGCCGATGTTCTTCGGCCCGAACGCGATGTCTTTAAAGACGGTTTCCTCGAAAAGCTGGTGCTCCGAATACTGGAAAACCAAGCCGACTTCAAACCGGATGCTGCGAATGTCAACGTCCTTTGACCAGATGCTGCGCTCGTTTATAATTATTTCCCCGTCAGTGGGTTTGAGCAGTCCGTTCAGGTGCTGAATAAACGTGGATTTTCCGCTGCCCGTATGCCCGATTATGCCTATAAAAGAGCCTTTTTCAATGCTCAGGCTGACATCGTCAACTGCCTTGATTTCAAAGGGCGTACCGATGCCGTAACGGTATGATAAGTTTTTAGTTTCTATTGCAGTACTGATGATAATTCCCTCGCAAATTCTTCCTCGTTAAGTATATCCGCAGGCAGATGAAGCCCTGCTTTTCGCAGTTCAAAGCTAAGTTCCGTCACCTGCGGCACGTCAAGCCCGACTGCTTTTAATTTTTCCACCTCGGCGAAAATCTTGCGAGGCGTGCCGTCCATGATAATCTCGCCTTTGTCCATCACAACCACCCTCCGCGCCTGGGCCGCTTCTTCCATATAGTGTGTAATTAAGATTATTGTAATGCCTTTCTCATTCAGCATTTTTATAGTTTTCATTACTTCTTTCCTGCCCTTAGGGTCGAGCATGGCGGTGGGCTCGTCAAGCACGATGCACTGCGGGCGCATGGCGATTACACCCGCGATTGCAACCCGCTGCTTCTGCCCGCCCGAGAGCCGGTGAGGCGCGTGCTTGTGGTACTTATAAATATCGACAAGCCTCATCGCTTCATCAATACGCTCGCGGATTTCGGCAGGGGGAACACCGAGGTTTTCAAGCGCGAAAGCCACGTCCTCCTCCACGATTGCTGCGACAATTTGGTTGTCGGGGTTTTGAAAAACCATACCGACGGTTTGCCGGATTTCGTAGATTTTACTGTCGTCAGAAACGTCAATATCATTCACAAAGACCTTGCCGCGGGTAGGTAATAATATCCCGTTGAAGTGCTTGGCGAGCGTGGATTTCCCGCTGCCGTTGTGCCCGAGAATGGCGAGGAACTCACCCTTTTCCACGGTCAAATTAACTCTGCGGAGCGCAGGATTTATCTCGGCAACTTGTCCCTTGTCGTCAAGCATTTCGTAGTCGAAATCGAGGTTTTCTGTTCTTATAATCTTCATTAAAACACCGCCACTGCGCTATTCCCGCACGGGACTGCAAGTCCCGTTGCGCTCACCGGCAGCCCTATTTCTTCAGCAGAAATCTCTGCCTTATATTTCCGTCCGATTGTCATTTTGAGCAGATATGCCATAACCGACGGCGATAAGCCGGTCGTATAGCTGTTCAGTAGGACGAACAAAGGCTCGTCCGATAATAATTCTGTACAGCCGCTCATCAAGTCGTGAATCGAATCCTCAAGCCGCCACATCTCGCCGTTTGTGCCTCTGCCGTAGCTCGGCGGGTCTAGGATAATCGCGTCGTAGCGGTTCCCGCGCCGTTTTTCGCGGGCGATAAACTTCATCGCGTCGTCGGTAATCCAGCGGATTCCCCGCACGCCGCTCCTGTCAATTATAAAATCATCGCAGTCTTTTTTATGCGGCGAATCAGGGGCTCTTGTTTTCTTGCTATCTGTTAAACCTGACAGCACAGCATTTTCGCTTGCCCATTCGACCATGTTTTTAACGGCGTCGAGGTGGCAGACTTGCGCTCCCGCCCCGGCACAGGCGAGCGTTGCGCCGCCCGTATATGCGAACAGGTTCAGCACTTTTACAGGTCTGTTTGCGTTTTTAATCATATCGCCGCATAAATCCCAGTTCACGGCTTGCTCGGGAAACAAACCCGTGTGCTTGAATCCCGTGGGTTTAACTTTGAAGCGCAAATTATTATATCCGATTTCCCAGCTTTCGGGGAGCTTTTTATTAAATTCCCATTCACCGCCGCCGGAAGACGAACGAATATACCGAGCATCCGCGCTGTCCCACAGCGGAGACGGCTCGGGATTTTTCCAGATAACCTGCGGGTCAGGGCGAATCAAAACAACATTGCCCCAGCGTTCAAGCCGCTCGCCGCCTGACGCATCAACAAGCTCATAATCCCGCCAGTTACTTGCTATCCGCATAATTTACACACGTCCGTTTCATAAAGAGCACTTTTAAACATCGTTTTCCCGCATGCCTTGATTCAATTGCACAGCTCTTTTTCAACAACTTCCTTAATTTTATTTACCCAAAGATTCACATCTTCTTCTTTTTTTCCCTCAATCATAATCCGCAGAAGCGGTTCCGTGCCGCTCGCACGGACGTTTACGCGCCCGCTGTCTTTGAAAAAATCATCTGCTTCCTTTATAATTTTTGCGATGTTTTCATTGCCGTTCCAGTTTGCTTTAGCCTTGGCGCTAATTTTTACGCCGATTAATACCTGCGGGTAATCGCTGATAGCGCAGACAAGCTCGGAAAGCGGCTTTTCCGATTTTTTTAACAAGTATAAAAACTGCGCTGCCGTAAGAAGTCCGTCGCCTGTCGTGGCGTAATCCGAGAGAATAATATGCCCCGAATTCTCTCCGCCCAAATTGTAGCCATTCTTCTTCATTTCTTCGTAAACGTAGCGGTCACCGACAGCGGCGCTGATTGTATTTATGCCGTGCCCGCGCATATATTCATGGAAGCCGAGATTGGACATTATCGTTACGACGACCGTATCGTTTTTAAGCGTGCCCTTTTCTTTCATAGATTTCGCAAGAAGCGCAATAATTTTATCACCGCTCACTTCCCCGCCTTTTTCGTCAACAAAAAGGCATCTGTCCGCATCGCCGTCAAAGGCGATGCCCGCGTGATACCCGCCCTGTTTTATTTTCTCCGCGAGCGCGCCCAAATGTGTTGAGCCGCAGTCTTTATTGATGTTAAGGCCGTTCGGGTTGTTGCCTATAAAGTTGCACTCCGCGCCCATTTCAAGGAATATGCCGGCGCATGAGCACGCGCTTCCGTTTGAGCAGTCGATGAGTATTTTCAAGCCGCTTAAATCGCCGCCGATGCTTTTTTCAATGAAGCCCATATACGTATCCTTGCCGCTGTAGAACGAACGGATTTCGCCTATGTCAGCTCCGCTTTTAAGCGTCATTTTTTCAGGTTCATCTAAAATATATCTCTCGATTTCTTCTTCTGTTTCGTCCGGTAATTTCTCGCCGCTTCCGGAAAAAATCTTTATTCCGTTATCACCGAAAGGGTTGTGCGAGGCGGAAATCATAACGCCCGCATCAGCTTCAAATTCGCGGATTAGAAAAGCAAGCGCCGGCGTCGGTACAACGCCGAGCAGCTCAACGTCCGCGCCCACAGATGTAATTCCCGCAATCAGTGCAGCTTCAAGCGTGTCGGAAGAAATGCGCGTATCCTTACCGATTAGAATGTTAGGTTTTTTCTGCCGCTTCTCCCCTAAAACAAGCGCCGCCGCGCGACCGATGTTCATCGCGAGCTCGCAGGTGAGCTCAGTTATTGCGGCGCCGCGCACTCCGTCTGTTCCGAATAATCTGCCCATAAAGTCCTCCTTTAGTTTGTTATGTTAAGTAAATATTCTCTGCTCGGCGATATGCTGCTGTCGTCTATTTTCGCAGTCTCGCCGTCTTTCTGATAGATGAAACCTAATTTTTCCATGACCTTACCCGAGAAAACGTTATCCTTGGAATGTCTGCCGTAAAACCGCACTGCGCCGAGCTCGCGGGCAGCGAAATCAATTGCGGCGCGCATAGCCTCGCTCGTATAGCCCTTATTCCAATGCGCTTTCATTATATTATAGCCGACTTCAAACATTTCGTGCCCTTTATTAAAATTCAAGCCGCCCGAGCCTATAAGCTGCCCGCTCTCCCTTATCACAAAACCCCATAAATAGCTGTCGCTGCTGTTTAAATCCGCTTCCACCTGCTTCAGCCATTCAATTGTTTCGCTCACCGACCGGTGAAGAACGTAAACCATATACTTATTTACTTCCGGGTCGGAAGCCCAGCCGCTGTAAACCGTTTCTGCGTCTGCAGTTGTCAGCGGTCTTAAAATTAATCGTTCTGTTTGTAATACAGGAGTTTTCATTTTTTATTTTTACCAAGCCCTTTATTAACAAAATAGTTTATATAGTTAAATAACTTGAAAAGCTTGCTTTTGCGCCTGTGGCGCGGTATTCGCCCAAAGGGCGAATATAAGAAACAACTTTGCTGTTTTTAAGTTAAACGATTATAAGAACAACGTTTTCCCGATTCAACTGCTTTTTTCAAACCGTTTACTCCATTTTCTGCTGTCCCGTCTGCTCTGCGCCGAGATGATTATAAGCAAGCTGCGTCGCCGTTCTGCCGCGCGGCGTCCGTGCTATGAAGCCCAGCTGCATAAGAAACGGCTCGCAGACGTCCTCGAGCGTTACCGCCTCCTCGCCGAGCGCGGAAGCCAGCGTCTCAAGCCCGACGGGCCCTCCGCCGTAGCCTTTGATAATCATTTCGAGCAGGCGCTTGTCGAGACTGTCGAGACCCAGGTCGTCAATTTCAAGCCTGTTTAGTGCGATTTTTGCTAAATCCTCCGTAATTTTACCGTCGCCGAGCACTTCCGCAAAGTCGCGCGAGCGTTTTAGCAGCCTGTTCGCGATTCGCGGTGTGCCGCGCGCCCGGCGCGCAATTTCCATTGCGCCTGCCTGCACGGTAGGGATTGCAAGAATCACAGATGAGCGTTTGATAATATCACAGAGCTGCTGCTCGTTGTAAAGCTCCAGCCGCATAATAACGCCGAACCTGTCGCGCAGCGGGCCCGTGAGCTGCCCCGCGCGGGTGGTCGCGCCGATGAGCGTGAAGCGTTTAAGGTCGATTTTAATCGACTGTGCCGCGGGACCCTTTCCGATGATTATATCAAGAAAATAATCCTCCATCGCGGGGTAAAGAATCTCCTCAACCTGCCTTGAAAGCCGGTGAATCTCGTCTATGAAGAGCACGTCGCCGTCCTGCAGATTCGTGAGCAGCGCCGCCAGGTCGCCCGGCTTCTCAATCGCCGGTCCTGAGGTTGACTTGATGTTTACGCCGAGTTCATTTGCGATGATGGAGGCGAGCGAGGTTTTCCCGAGCCCGGGCGGCCCGTAAAGCAGGACGTGGTCAAGGTTTTCGCCGCGCGCTTTCGCCGCGTCGATGAAAATTTTAAGATTCTCCTTGAGCTTTTCCTGACCTATGAATTCGTCCAGCCGCTTGGGACGCAGCGAATATTCGAAGTCCACATCCTCCGCGCTGTACTGCGGTTCAATTATGCGCTCGTAGTTTTCTGAACTCCCGCTTGCTTTTTCAATCAATTTTATTTTCCTCTTTCAGCCATTAGAATTTCTATTTCGCTTTCGTTTATTCCCACCATCGCTTCACCCAAATCCTCGGATAATCCCGCAAGCAGTCCGGTGTCTTTCCAGTTGGTGACAGCTTTTACAATCGCGCAGGCGCGTTTTTTAGGGTCACCGGACTTAAAAATACCCGAGCCGACAAACACGCCCTCAGCGCCGAGCTTCATCATTAGTACGGCGTCCGCAGGGGTTGCGACTCCGCCGGCAGAGAAATTCAAAACCGGCAGGCGCCCGTTTTTGTGAATGAATTTAATAAGCCCGTAAGAAACCTGCAGCTCCTTGGCTTTTTGAAACAGCTCATCTTCGCGTAAAGCCGCAACCAGCCTCATTTCGCCCGTAATAGCCCTCATGTGGCGCACCGCCTGAATAATATCGCCTGTTCCGGCTTCGCCTTTTGTGCGTATCATTGCCGCGCCCTCTTCAATTCTGCGCAGCGCCTCGCCCAAATCTTTCGCGCCGCAAACAAACGGTATGGAAAATTTTCTTTTCTCAACATGAAATTTATCGTCGGCAGGGGATAAAACCTCGCTTTCATCAATGCAGTCGATACCAAGCGATTCGAGGATTTCGGCTTCCACGAAATGACCTATCCGTACTTTCGCCATGACGGGGATTTTAACGCTGCGCTGAATCTCCTTTATGATTTTAGGGTCGCTCATTCTGGAAACGCCGCCCGCAGCCCTTATATCCGCGGGGACGCGTTCAAGCGCCATGACGGCGCATGCGCCGGCTTCTTCTGCAATTCTTGCCTGCTCGGGGTTTGTTACGTCCATGATAACGCCGCCTTTTAGCTTTGCGATTTTTTCCCCCATAATTTCGTAATGCTCTTTCATTTGTTCCTCCAAATTTATTTATTTATTTTCTTTAGTGCAATCTTAACAAGCTCCGAGGTCGGCAAAGTTCTGTCCGCGCCCTCAAGCGCTTTAGCAGCTTGCGCCGCCGTAAATCCGAGCGCATTAAGCGCTGCAACAGCTTCCGATGCGCTGCTCCCTGTGCCCGCAAGGGCTGACGGCTCTGCCGCTATGCCCGCAAAGCTGTCGTTAACGTCAATCTTATCCTTTAATTCAAGTACGATTCTCTGCGCTATTTTCGCGCCGATACCCTGTGCGCGGGTGATACTTTTGCTGTCGCCGCCGGCAACGCAAAGAAGAAGGTCTTGCGGCGACAGAACCGAAAGAACCGACAGCGCGGCTTTCGGTCCCACGCCCGAAACCGAAATGAGCAGCTTAAAGGCCCGCAGTTCGTCCCCGCCGTTGAACCCGAACAGCTCCATCGCGTCCTCGCGTACGTGCAGATACGTGAAAAGCGTTGCCTCCGCGCCGGTTTTGAGGTTTGATAACGTGTTCGCGGTTGTGCGGCAGGCAAAACCGACGCCGCCTGTCTCTATGACCGCTAAATTCGGCTCTGTATGTGTTAAAATTCCTTTTACGCTGTATATCATATTTATTTTCACTAAGTCCTTTCTTCACAACTGAATCATGAAAACAACGTTTTCCATGATTCAGCTGTTTTATTTTGAAGCTTTAACTTTAATCTTTCTTACAGAAGTTTGCTTTAAACAATATTTTCCTGCTTGCGAACACGCTTTTCAAAAGTTTTTTCTATACGAATGGGCAAGGCAGATTGCGATTGCGAGCGCGTCCGCCGCGTCGTCCGGCTTCGGGAGAGCGTCAAGTGCTAAAATACGCATTGTCATCTCTTGAACCTGCTTCTTCACCGCCTTGCCGTAGCCCGTCACCGCTGATTTTACCTGAAGGGGGGTGTATTCGATGATGTTTATTCCGCGCGTTTTAGCCGCTAAAATAATCACTCCGCGGGCTTGTGCAACGTCAATCGCTGTTTTTTGGTTAGTAGTAAAAAATATTTTTTCAAGTGCCATATATTCGGGTTTATATTCGTTGAGTATTGTTGTTAAATCAAGATAAATCTCCTCGAGCCGCGCATCGAAGTTCATCTCCGGCTTTGTCCGTATTACGCCGTAAGCGGGCGTTTTGAAACGTCCTCCCGCATAATCCACCACGCCGTACCCCACAATCGCATACCCGGGGTCTATTCCGATAATTCTCATATTTATTTTAATTAGACCCTTTCTTCACAGAAGCGGAATAAGAATTGCATTTTCGCTGATTTAATTCTATTTACTTACAAACCATGCTTCTTTTGGCATAGTATAACGGAACAAGTATACCATAAATCGTGCCGGTTTGCAAATAAAAATAAATAATTTCTGCTTTTTACACATAATTCACTTGAAATTTTCATGACTTTAGTGTAAAATTAAAATCATGAGGTTAAAAATTGTAATACTGACAGTCATTCTGTTTCTTGGCGGGCTTTCCGGCTGCGGGATTTTAAACGGCTCAAATGAAACGCCGGCCTCGCTCAGCCGCACAAACTTCGCGCTGGGAACATTTGTGACCGTCAGCACCCCGGATACTTCGGCAATGGCAGCTGCGGCATTTGACAGGGCTTTCGAGCGGCTTTCAGAGATTGAAATGATTGCGAGTGCGAAAAATGCGGACAGCGAACTGTTTTATGTCAATCAAAATGCCTTTAAAAACGACATTGCCGTATCGGAGGAGCTGTTCTTTCTGCTCGAAACAGGGCTTTACTACTCGTCGCTCACAAACGGCGCGTTCGACATTACTTTGGGTTCCGTTGTCGAATTATGGGGAATCGGCACGAACGCCGAATTTGTGCGGGGAAAACCCGATGAACCGGAAATAAGCGCTGCGATTGAAAACAGCGGATATGAGCATCTTGTATTGAATGAAAACGACCGCTCGGTGCGCTTCCTGCGCGAGGGGCTCAGAATCGACCTCGGCGCGCTCGCCAAGGGCTACGCCGCCGACGAGATGAAGCGGATTTTAGTTGAAAACGGCGTTACGAGCGCGATTCTCGACCTTGGCGGCGATATACATACAATCGGAAATAAAAACGGCGCAGGCTGGCGAATCGGCATTACCGACCCGCGCAGTCCGGGTGAAAGCTGCATGGTTGTGCGGGTTTTTGATAAGGCGGTTGTAACGAGCGGTGATTACGAGCGGTTTTTAATACACGAGGGAGTGCGTTATCATCATATTTTTGACGCCAGGACAGGTATGCCCGCCGACAGTGGGATTATTTCCGCGACTGCGATTGCGGAAAGCGCGATGCTCGCAGACACGCTGTCCACCGCGCTTTTCGTTATGGGCGCAGAACGCGCGATTGAATTTATGCGCATAATTGAAATTGCACCCACAAGGCTCGAAATAGACTATGTTTTAATAGACAGTGACATGAATTTCTATTATTCAGAGGGTTTTTACCCCGAGCTTATTGAGTAAGCAGGGTTTGGAGAGTTTTATCCGAAACTTATTGAGTAAGTAGAGTTTGGAGAGTTTTTATCATGAAATTATTAACTAAACAAAATATTGTATTTTTCTGCATAATTGCTTTCGTTTTTGCGGTTTCGGTTGTTTCGTGGTTTATGATTAGAAATATAAAAATCGAAAATCCTGTCGCCGAAATTTACAAGAACGGCGAATTAACTCACAGAATTGAACTTGCTTCGGACAAATCTGATTCCACTATAATTGATGACAATAGCAATGTGATTTTTGTCGGGCATAAAGTAGGTGTTATTCATGCCGACTGCCCGGATAAAATCTGCGTGAATACAGGTTTTATTGACAGCGGTGTTTTTCCGATTATCTGCCTGCCGAACCGGCTTGAAATACGTATAGTGGGCGTGAAATCCGAGCTTGACGCCGTTGCAAGGTGATTTTATGAAAACGAACACGAAAAAGCTCACTCTGACTGCATTATTCGCAGTGGTAGCACTCATTATTTTTATCGTGGAAGCACAGGTTCCGCTGCCGCCGGGTATCCCCGGCCTGAAGCTCGGGCTCGCAAACATAGTCACGCTTTTCATGATTTTTCTCGGCGGAATGTGGAAAAAACGAGATGTGTTCTTAGTTTTACTTGTACGAATTTTACTCGCGTCGATTTATTCCGGACACCCCGAGAGTCTGATTTACAGCTTTGCAGGCGGGATTCTGGCGCTGCTTGTTATGCTTGCGATGAGAGCGGCGTTCAAAGCCGCGGCGATTCCTGTAATAAGCGTCGCGGGGGCGGCTGCGCATAACGCAGGTCAGATTACGGCGGTTATGCTCGTATGGCAAAGCACGAGAGTTTTGGTTTATCTGCCCGTACTTGTTGCGGGCGGGATTATAAGCGGCTTGCTCACCGGTTTCGCGGTACATTTTATTTATAAAGCACACCCGAGGTTTATCGGTTATATAGGAGGTTCAAATAAAAATGACGTTTGATGATTTAAGAAGTTTTTTGGAAAAAAAGAATCGCCGCTCGGCGATTTTGGATGCGGATTTTAAAATCCTTTGGGATAAGGACGGATTCTTTGGTTCGTGGAAGATTAATTTCCCGGGCAGAGATGAGTTTTTCGATAAAAAAGAGGTCATAATTTCGCTCGGAAACGCTCAAGCGAAAATCCCTGTAAGCGTGATGAAATACACACTTACAGGCGGTGAAACACGTTACATCTGCGAAGCGTTCGACCGCGAAACGGTGTCGGAGCTTGCATCAAAATCTGAAATATCGGAGCTGCTTAAAAATTATCTTGCGGGTATAAACGACAAGATTCAGGCGATTCAGTTTCTCGCCGACCAGTGTGCGGAAAATCCGCTCGTACAAAGCGATGAGGTGTTGCTCAGAAATTACAGAACACAAGCGGGCGCAGCGTTCGATTTGCTTGCGCTGAGCACCAACCTGAACTATTATTTCAATACCTTTTCTTATTCGGACAGCAGTAAAATTGACGCTTTCAAGATTATTGACAACCTTGTAAAAAAGTGCAACGAGCTGCTCGGGCACTCGGCGATTGCGCTGAGCTCAAAGGAAAGCGGGAAGCTTATTAAAATTTCCGAGCGCGTGTTCACTGTCGTGTTTTTAAATTTAATTCAAAACGCGCTGCTATATTCAAAACCCGACAGCAAAATAGAAGTAAAAGTTTTTTATGACGGCGATGATGCGACGGTCAGCGTGACTAATGAAATTAACTCAAATCCGCTCCCCGCCCGCGAAAGCATACGGCTCGGAATAGGGCTGCCGCTTGTTGAGAGAATCGTCACAAACATAGGCGGGAAGGTGTTTAACGAGCGTGAAGGCAGCACGTATAAAGCGCACATTACTCTGCCCCTATACATGAGCCGCGGAGTTGCGGAAGCCGTATTTGAACATAATCGGGCGGAATTCATCACGCAGAATACAAGCTATGTGCGGCGTTATCTCAATCAATTTATCAAATAAAGAGAATAAAATTTAAAAAATAAACGGTACCAAACCGGGCAAAACGAAGCTTTTCATTCTTTTTGTGCAGAAAGGGCATGGTAAAACTATGTATAAAATACTTATAGCCGACGACGAGCAGAAAATCCGTGAGGTACTCCGCGAGTATGCCGAGTTTGAGGGGCACGAGGTTGAGGAAGCCGTCGACGGTATGCAGGTTGTGGAGCTCGCGAAAAACGGTAACTTCGACATCATAATTATGGACATCATGATGCCTCGGCTTGACGGTTTTTCCGCCTGCAAGGAAGTGCGGAAATTCGGCTCTACGCCTGTGTTGATGCTGTCGGCGCGCGGCGAGGAATACGACAAGCTCTTTGGCTTTGAGATGGGTGCGGACGACTATGTTGTCAAGCCGTTTTCGCCTAAGGAAGTGCTTGCGCGCGTACACGCTATCATCAAACGCAATCAAACGCAGGCGACGCAAAACGATACAATTGTTTATGAGGGGCTTGAAATTAATTTTACAGCGCGCGACGTAATAGTAGACGGCGAAAAAGTGAGCCTTACGCCCAAAGAATACGACCTGCTGTTTTATTTGGTCAGGAATAAAAACATCGCGCTCTCCCGTAACAAACTGCTCGAATCGGTCTGGGGTTATGACTTTTTCGGTGACGACAGAACAATCGACACCCACATAAAAATGCTGCGCAACAACCTCGGCGAATACAGGAAATTCATCGTGACGCTGCGCGGAATGGGTTATAAGTTTGAGGTGTGAGCAGTTTTAACGGATATTGCGCTTGCATTGGACGGTATACTTCTTAAATTTTCCGATGTTTTGAGGAGTTAAAATGTTTAAGTTTATTCACAGCATGAGGTTTCGGGTGTGGCTGATTTTTATCGGCTTCACCACAATCATTCTCGGCTTTTTATACATAAATCAAATAGTTATGCTTCCAAGCTATTACACGTTCATTAAAACGCAGGAAACCACAAGCACGGCACGGGTTTTAGAACGGAAGTGGGATGATTCCGACCTGCTTGACGAGATGCAGCGGTTCTCGCGCGAGCACGAAATGCTTATAATCGCAAACAGGTATATCGGCGGTATTTATACCTCGCAGTTAGTATCGGATTTTAATAATATGCAGATGCATGTTTTGAACAGAAAAGCCGCACTTTCGACAGAGCTGCTGCTTGACGAGGTTTTACAGAGCAGAGACGGTTCCGTGACGCACAAACTTTCAATCGACGGACGGGAAGTTTTATGCTATGCGGTACTTGTCGGAAGCAAAAGCGACATCCGTGGCTTGATTGTTACCTACGGCTTTTTACAGCCGCTTAAAAATACGCAGGACATACTGCAAAGCCAGTTTTTCCTCACGTCGGCAGTGATTTTTGTAATAGCGTTCCTGCTTTCTGCATTCGTTGTGTTCAACGTATCGAATCCCATTATTAAAATTTCACGCAGCGCGCGGAAGCTCACTACGGGCGAGTTTTTCATGAATACTAAAAGAAGCGATTATGCGGAAATAAAAACGCTCACCGAAAATCTTAACAAAGCTTCGCGTGAAATAGCGAAGACCGAAAACCTGCGCAAAGACCTTTTCGCGAACGTTTCACACGACCTCAAAACTCCGCTGACAATGATAAAGGCGTATGCCGAGATGATTCGCGACCTGTCCGGCGACAATCCCGAAAAACGCGGCAAGCACGTTCAGGTTATCATTGACGAGGCGGAAAGGCTTAACGGTCTGGTAATCGACATGCTTGACCTGTCGAAGCTGCAAAGCGGCGTCGCTAAAAAGAACGTAACGTTCTTTAATTTTTCGATGCATTTAAGTGATGTTCTGGGCAGGTTCAGCAACTTGTCGCGGGAGCACGGAATTACGTTTGTGCCGGAAATAGAAAGCAATCTTTTAATGAAAGCCGACGTTTCTAAAATTGAGCAAGTGGTTTATAACTTAATCAACAATGCCGTAAATCATACGAGCAAAGACGGAAAAGTGATTGTAAGGTTAAAAAGAAAAAAGGAAACAATCGGGCGCTTCGAGGTCATAGACACAGGCAGCGGAATCGCAAAAGAGGAGCAGCCGTACATTTGGGAAAGGTATTATAAGGCTCAGAAATCGCAGTTCCACAAGAGAACTGCGGTCGGTACGGGAATAGGCTTGTCGATTGTAAAAAGCGTGATGGAGCTTCACGGCTATTCCTACGGCGTCAACAGCGCGCCCGGAAGAGGCGCAGCGTTTTGGTTTGAGTTTCCCTGTGAATAAAAAGAGAAACCGGGCTGTTTAAAACAGTCCGGTTATTTTTTCGATTATCATGTTGTTTGCGTGCTCGTCGAAAGCAAAAACAAGCATTAAAAGCACGGGAGGCGAAATTAAAAACAACGCGGTTTTTTTAAAGCCGCCGATTTCATTCCATGTGTTTTCGATTTTATATTTTCTGATAACGGGAATCCTTTTTATAAAAGCAATAATGCCTACTGCAATCAACACCAAGCCCGCAAACAGATAAATATTGTGGAATGTAACGACGAGCATGTTATTCCAGTTTGTTATTTCAACGAGCGACGACGCTACCAAAATCCCCGCCGCCACTGCGTTCAGAAGCGCGTGCAGAACCGTAACCACAAAAAGCGAGCCGGTAGCATAGCGCACATAGCCGAGCGCAAAGCCGAGCGCGGTGGTGTAGAAAAGCATATAAAGATTGCCATGCATAAGCCCGAAAAGCACTGAGCTGATGATAATAGAGATGCCGTTTCCATAAGGTGCGAGCGCGTCGTACATTATTCCGCGGCATAAAAATTCTTCAAAAACCGGCGCCGCGACGACAAGCATAATAACCATGATTATCAGGTAGGCGACACTGTTTGACGGCTCCATTGCGGTCGGCCTGAACACTTCTTCAAGCTGCGTGGTTTCCTCGGTAAACCTTGAAATTAAATAGTTAATCAAGATTGTTATAAGCGCAATTCCATAGCCCAAGCCGTACATCGCAGGGAAAGTTCCCAGCTTTTTTGCGAGGCGCTCCGGCTTTTTATAGAGCTCGCCGAGCCTGCCTTTATAATCATCGAAGCTCTTAAAAAGAATCATGGCGGCAAGCAGCGGAACGATGTAAACAAGCAGAACCGAAAAAACTCTCTGCAGAATATAAAACGCGGTTTCGCCTAATCCCGCGCGGCTGAGCGAATGAACAGCGAGATAGTTTACAAGCCTGCAGATGAAAAACACGCACATGACCAAACCCAGCTTGGCGCAAACGGTTTTGTAGGAGGCTAATTTTGGTTTTTCGGTGGTAATTATATCATTCATATCAATCATACCTTTTTTATGTTTATGCCTTGTGGGAATCGGGGTTATCGGTACGTCCCAAAAGATAGTCCACCGACACATCAAAATAATCGGCGATTTTAATTAACATTTCGGCAGATGGTACATATTTAGCATTTTTCCATTTACTAATTAATCCGTTATCAATGCCTGTATCTTTTGTAAGTTTATAGCTTGATATATTTCTTGATTGCATTAAATGCACAAAAACATCAGTAAACATTTGTTTAAACCTCACAAATCAGACGTTATGCCTTGTGGGAATCGGGGTTATCGGTACGCCCCAAAAGATAGTCCACCGATACTTCAAAATAATCGGCGATTTTAATTAAGCTTACAGCAGATGGGAGTTGGATACCGTTTTTCCACTTGCTTATTAATCCGTTATCTATACCTGTATCTTTTGTAAATTTATAGCTTGATACATTTCTTGATTGCATTAAATGCACAAAAATATTAGTGAACATTTGTACAAACCTCACAAATCTGCTGTTTAGCAGATAAAACACTTGACTATCTGCTGATTGTCAGTTATAATAAAGATATAGTTTATTTACGTAAAGGAGATAATATCATGAAAGACATTCTCGAGGAGCTTTATTTTATGTTTGAGCCTGCCGTAAAAATCAAAGGCGAATCACCTCAAATCATCAGTCGTGCCGAAAATAAGCTCTGCAAAAAATTGAAAGGTAAAAACAGAAAGCTCTTTAATGATTATGAGCTTGCGTACTCAAATTACAACGCACTTACCGCAATCGAAAGTTTTAAGCAAGGGTTTAAAAAGGGTTTTGATTTCGCAGCGGAATTATCAAAAATCAAGCTTTCCCCTTAATTAAACAGCGGTGAAATCGGCTTGTCTGTATAAATGCGCTCGACCGCCTGCGCGAACACTCCCGAAACCGGTAAAAACCGCATCTTCGCCGTCTTTTTGTCAGCAGGCACGCAGATGGTGTCAAGCAGCACGACCTCTTTAAGGTGCGATTTTTCTATTCTCTCAATCGCGCTCCCCGAGAGCACGCCGTGCGTCGCGGCGGCGTAGACTTCTTTCGCTCCGCCCTGCTCAATCACGGCGGCGGCGGCGTTGCAGAGCGTTCCCGCGGTGTCTATCATGTCGTCAACAATAATGACGGTCTTATTTTTAACATCACCGATTATATTCATGACTTCGCTGACGTTTGCTTTCCGCCTGCGCTTGTCAATCAGTGCGAGCCCCACACCCACGCGGTGCGAGAAATTCCGCGCTCTCGCCACCGAGCCGAGGTCGGGGGAAACAGCGATTATATCGCTGAGATTGTCGCAGAATCTGTTTTTAAAATACGGCGCTAAAATAGACATACCCTGCAAATCGTCAACGGGAATCCCGAAAAAACCTTGAATCTGAGGCGAGTGCAGGTCCATCGTAAGGATTCTGTCCGCGCCCGCAACGGTGATTAAATCAGCTACAAGCCGCGCCGAAATCGGGTCGCGGGCTTTTGATTTTCTGTCCTGCCTTGAGTAGCCGAAATAAGGCACGACAGCTGTGATTCTGCCTGCGCTCGCCCGCTTGAATGCGTCAATCATAATCAGCAGCTCCATGAGATGGCGGTTGACGGGCTGCGAGGTGGACTGCACTACAAAAACATCAAAGCCGCGCACGCTTTCGTTTATATTTACTGCGATTTCGCCGTCGCTGAACGCCGTGACCTGCGAATCGCCGAGCGGCAGCCCCAGTATTCCCGCCATTTCCTTTGCGAGGCTCGGGTTGGAATTCGCGGTGAAAATTTTCATGTCCCTGCCGCTGCTGTGATACTTCATGTCTGTTTCCTTTCCTGCTTTGCGTTTTTATTTCTTCTTTTTATCCAACCTCAATTTATTTTTATACCAGTCTTCCTTGACATTAAGCTGACCGCGTTCAATCGCGAGCGCGCCTGCGGGAACGTCCTTGGAAATCGTCGAGCCTGCGGCGGTAGTCGCGTTTTCACCGACCTCAACAGGTGCGATAAGGTTTGTATTGCAGCCGATAAAAGCGTTATCGCCGATTATAGTTTTGTGCTTTTCCAGGCCGTCGTAGTTTGCGGTAACCGTGCCGCAGCCGAAGTTTACGTTCTTTCCGACCTCGCTGTCGCCGATGTAAGTCAAGTGCGCGAGCGCGGTTCCCTCGCCGATTACCGAGTTCTTCACTTCGACGAAGTCGCCGATTTTTACGTTTTTGTGCAAGGTAGTACCGGGGCGTATATGCACGTACGGCCCCGCTTTTACGTTGTCGCCGATTTTAGATTTAAAAGCCTGTACGCAGTTGAAATTAACGTTGTCGCCTATTTCACATTCGCTTATTTGCGTGTTCGGACCAATCACGCAGCCGCTGCCTATTGTTGTCTTCCCACGGATAATCGTATTCGGCATGAGCAGTGTGTCGCGCCCGATTTTAACGTCCTTGCCGATGATAACGTTGTGTCCGATTATATCCACGCCCTCGCTGTAGTGGCGGCTGTTGATTACTTCGGTCATCATGTCGTTGAGCGCGCGGAGCTGCCGCCTGTCGTTCGCGCCGAGTACGATTATGCTGTCGTCAGCCATATAAGTCGACGCGTTTTTCGCGAGCAGCTCAACCGTATCCGTAAGATAAAACTCGCCGCTTTTATTATTGTCGCGCAGCTGCGGCAAAGCCCACAAAAGCCGTTCGCACTTGAACCAGTACGCGCCGCTGTTGACTTCAGTTATTGCAAGCTCGTCGGGCGTGCAGTCTTTCATTTCCACTATAGACCAGAGCAGATTCGTATTTTTGTCGCGTTTGATGCGCCCGTAATTGCCTGCCGGACTTACGTTTGCGGTGATTACGGTGACGTCGCTGTCCTGCTGCCTGTGAAGCTCATACGCCGCGTTAATCGTCCCGCTGTCCATGAAAGGCGCGTCCCCGCACAGCACGAGCACGTCGCTGCAGCAACCGCCGTCTCCGCAAGAATCGCACAGCATAGATTCCGCCTGCATTACAGCGTGCCCCGTACCTTTGCGCTCGGACTGCAAAAACGTGCGGTATTTTCCTCTCGCGGCGAGATATTCCGCAACCTTGTCGGCACTGCTACCGGTGATTACACCGACGTTTTCATCATCTATTCCGGCTTCCTTAACCGAGTCCAGAACCCAGCCCAGCATCGGCTCGAACAGCACGGGCATGAGGACTTTCGGGTTTGCGGAGTTCATGCGCTTGCCGTCTCCGGCGGCAAGAATGATACAGCATCTTTTGTTCATATTCTCATTAAGCCCTTTCTTTTTCAAAGAGGAGTGAAAATAACGTTTCCCCTTATCTATATTTTATTTCCCCGGGTTTAAAGTGATACTTTTTATCGCAGAAGTGGCAGCAGACCTCGATACTCTCGCCGCTTTCCGCAAGGCTTTGAAGCTCGTCCTTCCCGAGACTGACGAGCATCTGCTCTGTACGTTCGCGGGAGCAGTCGCACTTGTAAAAGACCTCCCATTCATCTAAGATGCTGCCGCCGAGCCCCTCAAGCCCGGCGAGCGCGATTTGCTCCGCTGTCAAGCCCTTGTCAAGCATTTCCGTTACGCTTTGCATATTCTTGATATTGTTCTCGATGAACTCGATTTTCTCTTCCTCAACAGGCGGCAAAAGCTGAATCAAAAAGCCTCCCGCCGCCCTTATGCTCCGGTCGCGGTCAACTAAAACGCCCAGCGCGCACACGGTCGGAATCTGCTCGCTGATAGCATAATAGCTCGTTATATCCTCGGCGATTTCGCCCGATACGAGCGGTATCTGCGTGGAATAAGGCTCCTTCTGCCCCGTGTCGCGGATTACGCCGAGGAAGCCGTATTTGCCTACATAACCCGCGACGTCAAGCTTACCTTTTGCGTTCAGCGGCAAATCAACGCTGTAATTCCCCGCGCAGCAGCGCACGTTTCCGCGGCAGTCGGCGGTGACGGTGAGGACACCTGCAGGCCCTCCGCCGTCGATGCGCAGGGTCAGCAAGTCGCGCTCGTTTTTCATGAGCGAGCCCATGATTACGCCCGCGGTCGCAAGCCGTCCGAGCGCCGCGCTCGCAACGGGCGAGGTTTTGTGGATTCTGTGTATTTCGTTTACGATGTCCGTGCTGTCAACAGCGGCGCAAAGCACGCTGCCGTCGGCGGACAAGGCTCTTACTATTTTTGACATTTGGTATTCCTTTTTAATTTATTTATGCGAATCGGGGTTATCGCACCTGCCGACAAGATAATCAAGCGATACATCGAAAAAATCGGCAATTTCTATTAATGTATCATAAGGCGGCTTCCTTTTACCCTGCTCATAATTCTGCATAGCACGATTGCTGGTATTAACAGCGTTAGCAAATTGTTCCTGTGTTATGTTTTTATTTTTTCTTAACATCTTTAAATGCTCGTTAAATTTAAACATAAAAACCGCCTTAAAAAATATTTTTAAAAACACTTGACAAATACGCATAAACGTGTTATCGTATAATTAGCACAAACGTGCTAATTTGAGAAAGGAATAATCATCATGGAAAAACACGTATTGCAGAAAATCTACAATGCTTATTGCGGCGACATCAAAGACGGCGAAGAACTTGCAAAAATCGGAAACAAGCTTAAAACAGAACTTCTCAGCAAGCTGGAAGGGGAGGAAAACACGCTGTTCAATAAGTTTGCTGAAGCATGTGAGGAGCGGGAGGCCTATTCTTCTTACGAGAGCTTTAAGCAGGGCTTCCGCGCAAGCATAATGCTTATGATTGAGGCTTTCAACTGATTATAATTTAATCGCGGAAAACACAGCTTTCTCGCTTAATTCATTTACCGGCTCGTCCGAAAGCCAGTCGTATATTCTAATATCGCCGAAGCCTGCCCCCGTGAGCATTTCCGTAATTATTTCGAGCGGGTATGCCGTTTCGGAAAGGGTTTCGGCATGCCTTTGCCAGACATCGCCGCTATTCAAGCCGCGCGCGAAAACATCAAGCGTCATGTCCACCCTGCCGTCCGTGCAGTCGGAATTTTGCCACACGCAATAAAGGTCTTTAAGGTCATAGACAAAAGTGTTCCCGGAAAGCAACTTTTCATGTTTATAGAGCGTGTTCATGTCAAAGACGAATACCCCGCCCCTGTTCATGAACAGCGATATGCGCGAGAAAGCCCGCTTCACGGCTTCGCGGCCGGGCAGGTGATTAAACCCGTCCAGGACGCAGATACAGCAGTCAATCGTCCCGAAGAGGTCGAGCTCTGTCATGTCCTGGCACAGATACTGTATGCGTTCATGCGGTTTCTTCGCAGCTATTGACAGCATTTCGGGGGAGATGTCGGTGCCTATTACGTCGTAATTCAAATCTGCAAAATACCGCGACAGCGCGCCCGTCCCGCACGCAAGGTCAAGCAGAATCCCGCTCCCTGCGCCGCGCCCGTTCAGCAGCTTGTGAAAGTACCCGCCGATTTCGTCATAATCGGCTTCCTGAAGCCTGTCGTAAAAGGCGGCGAACTCGCTGTAATTCATGCTCCGCTCTCGCCGAGCCGCTCGAGAATTAATTTATAGCCGTCGTTGCCGTAGCCCAGCGTGCGATTGACGCGGCTGATGGTCGCGGTGCTGGCGCCGGTTTCGCCGACGATATAATTATAGACGTGCTTCTCGGTCAAGAGCTTTGCGACCTTGAGCCTCTGCGCGATGGATTTGAGCTCCTGGACCGTGCAGATATCCTCAAAAAAAGCATAGCACTCCTCAACATTTTCGAGCTTCAGGACCGCCTTGAATAAAAAATCCATATTCTCGTCCTGCAGTTTTCTGCCCATATTTTTATTAAATCCTTTCTTTACCTAAGCGGTGTGAAAACATCATTATCCGCGATAAGGCAAGTTTAATCTTTAACTTTTCACTATGTCCTTTCGGCACCAACGAATAATAAAAAGTTTCGTTTTACCCGGCTTGTATCATTTATTTTCAACCTTTTAAGAGCCTGTTTAGTATCCCGCTCGTGGCAGCTTTGCGGTATATTTTCCGCCATACTGCGTCAATTTCTCCTTAAATATCTCGGATATTCGCGTCGAAATTTTCTTGTACGACGAAAAATATCCTCACAAATCCGCTCACTCGGAGATACTAAACAGGCTCTAAGTATCTCCGGTTAAAACTTCCTTTTAAATATATTAACACATTAAAGTTATAAAGTCAAGTTGACTAAGCAAAAAAATCATGCTATACTGTTAACATGATAAAATTATTCGACACGCACACGCATTATGATGACCGCGCGTATGACGATGACCGTCATGAGCTTATTGCCCGCCTGCTTTCCGGAAACGTCGCAGGCTTTATTGCAATCGGCTGTAACTTAAAAAGAAGTGAAAAGGCGGTCGCGCTCGCCGAAAAATATCCGCAGGTTTATGCCGCCGTGGGAATACATCCGCAGGACGTGAACAGTCTGCCGCCCGATTATTTAAGAACCCTCGAAAAATTCGCAGAAAGCGAAAAAGTAAAAGCAATCGGTGAAATCGGGCTTGAATATTACAAAGAGTATAATAAACAGCAGCAGAATAAAATCTTCCGCGAGCAGCTTGAACTCGCGGAGAGCTTGAATCTGCCCGTGATTATTCACAGCCGCGAGGCTTTTGCCGACACGTATGATATTTTAAACGAGTATACTAAAAAAGGCATGAGGTTCGTCTGCCACTGCTTCTCCGAAGACGGCGAGGCTGCGGGGAAGCTCGCGGATATAGGAGTTTATGTGAGCTTTACTGGGGCGATTGCGTTCGAGAAAAAAACTGAAAAAGCAATTGAAGCCTGCAAAAACGTGCCCGACGAGCTGCTCCTGCTTGAAACCGACTGCCCGTATCTCGCGCCGCCTCCGTTCCGCGGGAAACGCTGCGACAGCTCGATGGCGTGGTATACGGCGCAGAAAATCGCGCAGATTAAAAAGAAAACAACAGATGAAATCGTGGAAATGTGCAACAATAACGCTTACAGGTTTTTTGGAATATAAACCATCTAGCCGCTTTTGGCGGTATCTCTCTGCGGAGGGAATTAAGAAAGGACATAATTATGGAACCCGACCGGCGAAAACCTAAAAGAACCGCTAAAATTCTTCTCGCACCTATAATCGGGCTCAGCTGGCTTCTCACCGCGCTTCTCAAGAAAACGCTCGGCGAAAATTACGACGGCGACATCACCGAGGACGATATAATGCGGGTGGTGGATGCGGGTGAGGAGAGCGGCGCGATTGAGGAAGAGAGCGCCGAGATGATTTCAAACGTTTTCGAGTTTGACGAGATGAACGTCGGCGACGTCATGACCCACCGCGTCAACATCATCGGCATTGAAGCGGGGACAAAGCTCGACGACATCATCTATATCGCGCTTGACGAGGGTTTCTCGAGGATTCCCGTGTACAAAGGCAGCATTGACAAAATCATCGGTATAATCATTGTAAAGGATTTGCTTTGCCTCGTCGGCGGGGATAAGCATCTTGAGTTTGATATAAAGGACTTTCTGCGCGACGTTATTTTTATCCCCGAATCCTGCCCCTGCCGCGATGCATTTAATATGCTTACCGCCAAGAAAACCGGCATGGCTGTCGTTGTTGACGAATATGGAGGCACGGCGGGTATTCTTACGCTTGAGGATTTAATCGAAGCCGTCATGGGCAACATTCAGGACGAATATGACGAGGAGGATGCCGAAATCACTGAAATCGGCAGGGAAAAGTATGAAATAGACGGCGAAACCGACCCCGAGGACGTAATGGAGCTCTTCGGGTATGAGCTTCCCGAAAACCATGAGTATGACACGATTGCGGGCTTCGTCGCGGACTTGCTCGGGTATATCCCCGAGGAAGCCGACCTGCCGGTCAACACAAGCTACAAGGACATATTATTTGTCGTGACAGAAGCAGGGGATAATTTTATCACGCGGGTCAAGGCAATCAGACAGGACGAAAAAGAAAAACCAAAGAAAGAAAAATAAAACACAGAGTGTATTAAGTTTGAAAACAAATAACACCGAATCGGGAAAACCATATTTTTTTATTTTCCCGCCGGTGAAGAAAGGACTTATTTAAAATATGCAACAAAGGCAAATTATTCTTTTGTCGGGCGATACTGAAAAAACCCTCTTCCCCCTGACAAACGGCGTGCGGCGTGAGCAGTTTCTGAAGCTGCTCACCGATAAGGACGGCAAACCGGAGTCTATGCTTATGCGCACTTATGCGCAGGTTTGTGCAGAAAATCCGGACGCGCAGGTGAAAATCGCGGCAAGTGCGTCGCAGGCGGACAGCATCAGAGGGCAGCTCGGCGAGGACGTTGAAATCGTGCTTGTTCCCGGGGACGGCGAAGTCCCGCACGATGTAAAAGTACCCGAAATAGGCTCATGGAAGGCGATTGCAGACAAGACGGAGTCATGCGGAAACATAACGCAGGAAAACACGCAGAATACGCTTATTATAAACGAGCTTGAAATCCCGCTCGTCGCGCTGGGCACAAAAGATTTAGTCATCGCCGCGAGCCCCGACGGGATTCTCGTATCGGATATAAACGCGAGCAGCGGGTTAAAGTCCCTTACAGACAAAGTAGAAAGCGATTCCGGACGGGCTCGGTATGAGGAGCGGCGCTGGGGCGAGTATACTGTTTTGGCGCAGAAATTGCACTGTTTAGTCAAGCATCTGCTTATTAGGGCGGGGAAGGCAATAAGCCTGCAAACGCACGCACACCGCGACGAGGTTTGGGTAATCACGAGCGGCGAGGGAATTTTCACGCTGGACGATGAAACAAGAACTGTAAAGCCCGGCGACGTGCTTAAAATCATGCGCGGGCAGAAGCACAAGATTGCGGGCGTGACGGACTTGCATTTTGCTGAGGTTCAGCTCGGGGAAAAGTTTGACGAGAGCGATATTGTGCGGTTAGATTATTAAGTTTGCAAATAATAATACATTTACATTGCAAGTTGCGGCATAACAGCCGTGATTTGCATTTTTTATTTGGTAAAAATGCAATAAGGTATTAGATTCATAAAATATTTTATAAATTTTTCTGAATAATAACACATATAGCGGAAATAAAACACCAAAAGCATATATTTTTATGTTAAAATCAAATGAGGAGCATAAGAAAATGAAATTTGATGATATAGGAATAGGCGGGAAAATAAAAGAACTGCGAAAGAGTAAAGATTTAACGCAGGCTGAGTTAGCAATAGCTATAGGCGTTAAAACTTCTACGGTTTCGTCATATGAGTTGAATGAAAGGCAGCCCTCGTACGATGTTTTAAAAAATATTGCCTGGTATTTTAAAGTAACGACAGACTATCTTCTGGGGTGTGAAAAGAGATATTTATTTAAAGAATTAAAAGTAGAACAGGAAATCTTTATTATGAGAATGGTTAGATTCTTTAAAGATTATAATCAGCTTTATTATTACGATACAGATGAGGGAGATTTATGAAACCCTAATGCAAATATAATAAATCAATAAATTAATAAATGTAAAGTATAATTTAGGAGGGACTTATGAAAAAGCGGATTCTATCAGTATTTTTGGCTTTTGTGATGGTGACGGGTGTTGCCGTTCTGCCGGGCAGTCAGTTCGTGCTGGAGGCGGCGGCGGATACGGGAGCGGTCAAAGACCACGGACTTATAAGCCTTAACAGATGGTATGACGGCGCAGACCACGGTCTGGGAACCGGCAGAATCGGTAACGAGTACATAATTAATGTGCCGCAGGACGGCGAAATATTAGTGGAAATCAACGTTGCGCGTAACACGATGGGTAATCCCATAGGGAACGTGTTACCGCCCGGCGGAGCTAACTTTTCGTTGAGGGAAATTGATGAACACGGCACTGCTGTCAATCACCTGATAACTAATGAACTGATAGACGACAACGGCGACGGCTCTGTTTCAAAACGATTTGCTGAGGATGTAACAGAGGGCAGATACCAGTTAGTAATCACGCAGGAATCGGGCGATGTCGGTCAGGACACGGGGCAATACAGGCTCTTCGTGGAGCTTTTCGATGATGAAATCGGCGGTAATGACGGTATAATTTCCGCACATCCGTTAGAGCCCGGCGTGACGGTTCGCAGCACAATATGCTCGGTATCCGGCGCGGACTTTTACGAATATAATTTCGATGAACCCGGCAGACTGACAATCTATATAGCGGGCGGAAACAGAGGCTCCGCCAAGTTCCCGATACGCGGGGAAACCGTCTTTTGTGCAAGTCACAGACACCCTGCAACGCCGGCTGCGACACAAACAGCGTGCATTGACTGCATACTTCCCACGGGAAACATGAACATTCAGTTTCTTGATGAGCACGATGATGCTCTGCTGGTTAATGCTTCGGGAGCCGCTATAACAAATTTCAGCGTTGCCTACCCCCACACCCCCACGGGTACATTCAATAATGACAGTCTTATACAAACCCCGTACGCGGCGGTTATCGACGTTGAAGCGGGCCCTTGTTTTGTGCGGCTTTCCCATCCGACCACCGCTGCACCCAAGGGTACATACAGTATGCGCGGGGAGTTTATCCCGAGAGACGACTTGAATCCCGAAAGAGATGAAAACAATAAGATTGAAAATGCAACCGAGCTGCTTCTTGATAATCCGGTTTCAGTAAGCGGCATGCTGACCTCCCGCAATCAGCGCGATTTATATAAAATAGAGGTGGATGTACCGGGAGTGGTTTTATTTGATATAACACGTCCCGCTCCCGCAACAGGCTCAAACAGCGCAACCGCGTCTATCAATCCGGGCGAGGGAGGGATTGGTACAAATGCGCCTCAGTTCCGGATTCTCTACGATACCGGAGAGGTTGTTGAAGATGATACAAAAGATAATTATGGCGACGCCATCAGCAGACGAATGAGCGGAACAGGTAACAGAAGCGCGGGGCTTCCGCTCTTCAATACCGCAGCCAACCGCACTTTTACCACTCATGTCGGGTTTGAACCGGGGATTTATTACATAGAAATCGAAAGACGCGGAATTGTGAACACAATAAATGCTGTTAATACGGGTACGTATACTTTAAGCTTAGACTTTTTACCCGCATTGAATAACGAAGAAGTATCAATCTGCCCTCCAGAATTCTGCACTCAATGTACCCCCGGCAGATGCTATTATTGCGTGTGCGAGGGGCGCGTACTCCGCTTAGAATGTGAATACATGCTTCCCAGCGCCTGTATCGCGCTTGCGGCTGACCCGTGGGACATTTGGTGTCATTGCCCGGGCAGTGTTCCCTGCGAGTTTACCGGCAACGGCGAATGTGCTTTCTGCGTGTGCAAGGATATGGATACATACACCTGCCGCGGTATCAGGCAGATGCAGTTCGGTGAAGAGTCCGGTCAGTTCGGACCGAAATCGACAGGGTTAATGAGCGTTATTCCCAACACGCATTATGGAAAATTTGCACCTAATTCAGACGGTTATATTCCTAATCTAAGTGACGCCACGATTCATCACAGAGATATTTTTGAGTATACGGTAACGGAGCCCGGTATAATTCAGATAGAGGTTGCCTCAGCCGAACAGGGCGGACTGCCCAATCGTGCCGTAGACCTTATTGTATGGTGTTATGACGAAAACGGGGAACCATATGAGTTCCGGTATCGTCCCCCCGGAGCGGACAGAGATGTAGTAAACCCTCTCGGCTACACTACCAGACTATTTGCCAGCAACGGCAGATTTACTACCCTCTTCGCTTATAATTTTGATACAAGAACAAGCATTTCAACAACAGGCGTTAATGCTAACGCTTACAGAAATACTTATGCTGTAGACCCGGGTATCTACAGGTTTGAACTGATTCAAAGAAACACCGAATCCACCAATAACAACGCAATCGGCGACTTGACGCACAGATTAACCGGAGATATAAATAATAATAACACGGGTATTTATTATTTCAGCGCGGGCTTCACCCCCGTAGCGGTCGATACAACTGAACCGAACAATGACCGAGCTACCGCATCCGTATTGTTTGACCAGGGCGGCAAGTGGTCAGCAACAGGCGGACTGCAGCCGGGAGAAAGAGACAGCGTAACGGGAATGTTGACCCTCGCTGACCATACCGATTATTATAGGGTCGTTATTGACGAGCCGGGCAGAATGCAAATCACTGTAACCCGTCCTTCATTCGGCGGATTGATGAATAACAGAACAGAAATCGTATGGTGGCAGGAGAATACAAGCGGTCCTCCAACAGAGCTCAGAAGAGAAGCGCTTTCCATACCTTATGATAAGCACTTGGACTTAGAGATAACCGAACCCGGCATCTATTTTGTTGAAATTCTAAAAAGACCGGAAAATGCCGGTTCATCCTCCGAGCCGTGGTGGACTTATAATTCTAATATGGCCGGAGTGTACAATCTTAAACTGGTCTTCACCGCGACGGAAAGCGATGAAAACTTTAAAAACAATGTACGCGCAGAGGCGACTGAAATTCAGGCCGGTCAGACCATTAGAGGATTCATGAGCCATCAGGAAACATCTGACTGGTATAAATACGAACTGGAAAAAGACGGCAACATCTCAATAACCCTGGAGCGCGGAGGCTTGTTCCAAATCGCGAATAACGCACTTGACCTGAGATGGTATGATGAATTTGGCGTACAGCTCGGTACCGGCATAACCACCGGAAACCTGCCTTTTAACGTTACGAATAATGCATCTTTGCAGGACTTGCCGGCAGGTACGTATTATGTTGAGGTAAGGAGACGGTCTACTGCCACTCCCATTACAATAACAGGAACATATAATATAAGAGTTTCTGACAGCAATGCAACTCCGCCTACCGTGTCAAACGTAACAATATTCCCGGGAATCACCTGCTGCCCGCTTCAAAAGGGTCATAATATGCAGTTCCTGGCGGAAGTAGCGGGAACAAATAATCCCTCGCAAAATGTAAACTGGAGAATTATTGAAACAGACAGGCATCCTCTTACGAGCATAAATCCGAGCGGCTTATTAACAGTACATGAACTGGAAACCCGCACAACACTGACAATTAGGGCAACATCCGCTTTTAATAATAACGTGCAGTCAGAACCGTTTACTGTTAACATTGCTTCAGTGCCGAGCCATTTAATCGCACTCAATGTTGGTGCCAACGGCAGAGTTACGGGCGGCGGCTGGCACGCGATTGACTGTAATGTTACTGTGACGGCAATCCCGAACCAGGATTATGCTTTTGACGGCTGGTTTGAGGGCGGAGTTAAAATAGCAGACGCTGACGCTTCATATACTTTCCCCGTGACGGCAAGCCGTACATTGGAAGCGAGATTCCGTCATGCGCCCGGACTGCGTAATATCACCGCGGTAGCCGGAACGGGCGGCTCGGTTATAGGCGGCGGAAGCTTTGAAATCGGCGAAAATGTTACACTGACAGCATCCGCAAACCCCGGATTTTCCTTTGACGGCTGGTATGAAGGCGGCTCAAGAGTAAGCACGAATGCTGAGTACTCCTTTACCATTACACAGGTGACGCAGAACAGGACGTTACAGGCAAGGTTCGTTGCGGCTTTAAGGCAGCCGGTACGCGTTAATAACGGTACAGGCGGCGGCAACTTTGCGGCAGGCGTGACCGTAAACATATCAGCGAACGCAGCCCCCGATGGTATGCAGTTCGACAAGTGGACAGTTCCTGCGGAACTTCAAGGTATAATAGTTTTCGCAAACGCCTCAAGCATGAACACATCATTTGTAATGCCGAATCCCGCTGTAGCGGTAAATGTAACGGCAAACTATATCCCGATTCCCGGAACGGTAACAAGCGTAACTGTTAATCCGGGTACTGTACAGGTGCAAAGAGGGGGAGATGAATTCCCGTTCAGTGTGACGGTACAGGGAACTAATAATCCTGCGCAAACCGTTACATGGTTGATTGAGGGGATAGAAATTATAGATGAAGATGAAACTGTAGTCAGTCTGCATCCGGATACAACTATTGATGAAAACGGCGTGTTAGTTATAGATGAAGATGAAATGGTGGAAAAGATTAAGGTTACGGCGACTTCAACCGCAGATGTAAGCATATCCGGCACAGCGATGGTTACAGTAACAGATGAACCTCCGGCAATGACGGTAACGAGCGTGACGGTAACACCGAACACCATGCTCCTGAACAGAGGCGGGTCGTTTACGTTCAGCGCGGCTGCTGCAGGCAGCAACGCACCGCAGGGAGTAACTTGGTCAGTAACGGGCACTAACGTGAACGGGACTACAATAAGTACGGACGGCGTGCTGACGATTGGCTCGGGCGATACGCGCTCCTCAGTTACGGTTACAGCAACTTCAACGCATAACACAAGTATTTCCGGCTCGGCGACAGTTACAATCTTCCAGCCGACGGCTGATAAAGTACTTACAAGCATTACTGCGCCTAACGCAGTCACGGGAATCGCGAACGGCACAACAGCGGCAAACATAGTAATCGAACTGCAGGCTCAGCGCGGAACGGTTACGCTGGGCACAAACGACGGCAACGTAACAGCAAACGTAACATGGACTGCCCCGCCTGCGAGTGCATATAATCCTGCAACAATAACCCAGCAGACTTTCGTGGTGAACGGCAATGTAACGCTGCCCGGCGATGTTGTCAATACAAACAACATACCGCTCACAGTCAGTGTAAACGTAACGGTAAACGCTGCGACAGGTCAGTCGCTCACAATAACTTTCAGCGCCAATAACGGCAGCTGGAGCGGCACCAACAGCGTTACCAGAACAACAAATGCAACGACCGGCAGAATAACCACAACCCTTGCCAACCCGACGAGAACAGGCAATAATAACGTATTTGACGGCTGGTGGACAACTGCGTCAGGCAGCAGCGGTACAAAAATAGCGTCAAACTCAACCCAGCTTTCAAACTTTGACTTCAGGACGAGAACCGAAAGAACATATTATGCGCGCTGGACGACCAGCGGGGGCAACAACAATAACAATAGCTCCGGCGACAATGAAGCCCGCACGATTACCTTTAATCTTAACGGGGGAACCTTTAACAACAGTACGTCAAATTTCACCCGGCAAACGCAGGATAACGGCAGATTAGCATCAAATCAAATACCAACAAACCCTACAAGGGCGGGCTTTACCTTTGACGGCTGGTTTACAGCGGCATCGGGCGGCTCGGAACGCACCCTCTCGAGCTATACGTTCACAGCGAACACCACGCTTTACGCGCAGTGGACGACAGCGGGGATTCAAGTAATCGGTCAGGGCACTACAGTGCCGTCAGACTTCTCGATTCCGGCGGCAACGGTTAATTCAGCCGCAAGTAATCTTCCGTTTATCCGGATAAGGGCATCTGCCGCAGGCAATCAAAACATAGACCTCGGTACCGCCTCAGCGGGGCAGAACGCAATTCTTGTAAGGCGGAATACCGCAACCGGAATTCTCGAGGTTGTATCCGGTACGGCAATCGGCGGTAACGGGCAGGTGACGGTAAATATTCCGGCATCCGGCGACTACCTCGTTTTAGCGCGAAGAACAGGCGACGTTACCGGAACGGGAACGGTTGAAACAGGCGACGCACTGGCACTGCTGCGGCATGTAGCGGGTATCACAAGGCTTGATGCAATTCAAGTTTATGTCGCTAACGGTAAAGCCGGCGACGTTAACACAAACGACGCATTGCAAATTCTGAGATTAGTCGCAGGTGTTATAAACAGGATTTAAAGTTTAAAAAATTACCACCTCACGAAAGTGAAGCGGTAATTTTTTGTATTATTTCATCGGCATCATTATCCGATAATCCTGCGCCGTACCAGATTTCATGCGATTTAACCGCCTGCCAAACGAGCATAATCAAACCGTTCATAACCTTTGCGCCTTTTTGCTTTGCAAGGGAAAGCAGCTTTGTTTCGGCGGGGTTGTAGATTAAATCCAGAACATATTTTACATTGATGCTCTTAAAATCAATCGGCGAATCCTCAATATTCGGATACATACCTACAGGCGTTGAATTAATCAGCAGGTCAAAGTCACCATTCAACTCGTTTATGTTCTCCCTTGTTGCGATTGTGAGCTTGCCGCCTGCTTTTCGCACTCTGTCGGCAATCATCTTTCCCGAGCCTCCGTAGCCGAGCAGGCAAACCCGCGAACTTAAGTCCGCGCCGAGAGCATCAATCGCTTTATGAAAACCGTAAACGTCCGTGTTGTAACCGGTTTTATCCCTTACGCAGTTGACCGCGCCGCAGCTTGCGCTGTCGTCAAGCCGCTTACAGTAAGGAATTATCGCTTCCTTATAAGGTATTGTTACGTTGAATCCCGTTAAAGACGAAAGAACATCGAAGTTTTCGGGTTTTGTTTCATACAGCGAATACTCACCGTCATACCCGGTACGCTTAAAAATTTCGCTGTGAATCAGCGGCGAAAGCGAATGCCCGAGCGGATAACCCATAAGTCCGAATTTCTTCATAAAAGAATGTCCTTTGCGGCTTCGAGCGATTTTAAGTCTTCTATGTTGCAGACGGTTGCAGACGGAAGCGTTTTCTTAACGAGCCCCGATAAAACTTTCCCGGGGCCCAGCTCCAAAAAGGTATTGAAGCCGGCTTTTTCCAGCGCGAAAAGCTGGTCTGAAAACCTCACGGGCGAGCAGATGTGCCGTGCCAAGTATCCCGGCATATCGGAAAAATCGTCGAGAACGGCACCGGTTACGTTTGAGCAGAACGGGATTTCGGGCGTTTTAAATTTAAAATCGCCGATTAATTCTTTGAACTCTTCTGCCGCTTCTCTCATTAGCTCCGAGTGGAACGCCGCCGCAACGTTAAGGCGCAGAACGCGCTTGGCGCCTTTGCTTTTGAGAAGCTCACCGGCTTTTGCGAGCCCTGCTTCTGTTCCGGCGATTACGATTTGACCGGGCGAGTTATAATTTACAGCCGAAACATAATCGCTGCTTGATATTTCGTTGCAGACTGCCTCAACGACTGCGTTTTCCAAGCCGAGCACCGCCGCCATGCCGCCATTGGAATTTTCGGCGGCTTTTTGCATAACCCTGCCTCTTATTTCAAGCAGCCCGAAGCCGTCTTCGGGCGTACTTGCTCCGCAAGCCGCCAAAGCGGCATATTCGCCTAATGAGTGCCCTGCGACTGCTTGAAATTTAATCCCTGCCGTTCTTGCGGCATTAAAAGCCGCCATTGATACAGAAAAGACAGCAGGCTGAACAGTCAGCGTGCTGTCCGGCTCGCTGTTAAACCTTTTGAGAAAATCGGCAGCTTCGGGTAAATATTCGACAAGCTCTGCGCCCATTCCGGCATATTGCGAGCCTTGTCCCGAAAAAAGAAGTGCGGTTTTAGTCATAATCAGCGTTTTAACTCCTTTAAGAATATTTTCTATTGACAAATAACAGAAATACAGTTAAAATGGTAAAGAGCGGCATTTATATCAGTGTAAGAAACACACGCCGTAATAGGCAGCAAGCTGCCGACGGCAGAGCAAGCCTTGAAATGTCTAAAGACATTATAAACGATTTCGCAATTAAAATCAAGGAGAAATGCAAAAATTTGAAAACAAAAGGTATATAATCGTGGAAACTGAAGCTTTTTGCTCTTGGTTAGTGCATAAAGGATATGGCGAAAGTTTGAAAATAAACACAATTGAATCGAGGAAAACGTTGTTTTCATTTTTCGTTTGTGAAGAAAGGACTTAATGAAAATAGTAATGAACGATAATAACCGCGGAATCAAAATTGCCGGCATAGGGAGCTTTGTGCCGCCGCTTACTGTTACTAACGAAGATTTGGCGGGAACACTCGATACCAGCGATGAGTGGATATATTCGCGCACAGGGATTAAAACGCGGCATTATAACGGGGGAAAACCGAATTATACCATGGCGGTCGAGGCGGCGCGCGGCGCACTTGAAAATGCCAATATTTCCGCCGCCGAAATAGATTACGTAATAGTCACCACCAGCACGCCGGATTTTTTATATCCCATTACAGCTTGTCTTGTGCAAAATGCTGTGGGTGCCGTAAACGCCGCCTGCCTCGATATAAGCATGGCCTGCACGGGTTTTGTCGGCGGGCTTGACGTAGCCCGCGGGCTGCTGTACAGCGGCTATAACAAGATTTTGTTCGTAGCGAGCGAATGTCTGACCCTGCACGCCGATTTCAAAGACAGGGCGACCTGCGTGCTTTTCGGGGACAGCGCGGGCGCGGTGGTGCTTGAACGCGCGGGCAAGCTTTTCGCCTCCTGCATGAAAGCAAAGGGCGTAAGCCCTGAAGCCCCCGTGCTCTATTATAAGATGAACAATATGATAAACGCACCTTTTTGTGAGAACAATTCTGATTCTATACTTCCAAGATTGCAAATGGACGGTAAGGAAGTTTATAAATTTGCGGTTGACGCAATGCCGGAAGCGGCGAAAGCTGCATGTGAGAAAGCGGGACTCGGCTTAGACGAAATTGACCTGTTCATTCCTCACCAGGCCAACATCAGAATAGTGCAAACCGCCGCAAAATCGCTCGGTATCGGTATGGATAAGGTTTACACAAACATAGAAAAATACGGAAACACTTCAAGCGCGTGCATGCCGGTATGTCTTGACGAACTCAATAAGGCAGGGCGGCTTAAAGAGGGCATGAAGCTCTGTTTCGTGGGCTTCGGCGCCGGGCTTACATACGGCGCTGTGATAATAGAGATTTAGGAGATAATAAGGTTGAAAATAGCTGATATAAAACCGGGAAAATAAAGTATTTTATTTTACGTTGGTGAAGAAGGGACTTAATAAAAATATGTTTGAAATAAAATATACATTATCGGGGAAAACGAAGTATTTCATTTTCCGTTGGTGAAGAAGGGACTTAATAAAAATAAGTTTGAAATAAAATATACATTATCGGGGAAAACGAAGTATTTCATTTTCCGTTGGTGAAGAAAGGACTTAATGAAAACATGAAGACAAAAATAACTGAGCTTTTAAATATCGAATACCCGATACTGCAGGGCGGGATGGCATGGATTTCCGAGCATGGGCTTGCTGCCGCAGTTTCCGAGGCGGGCGGCGCAGGTATTATCGCCGGCGGAAACGCGCCCGCAGAAATTATACGCGAGGAAATAAAAAAAGCACGTGCCTTGACGGACAAGCCGTTCGGCGTGAACATCATGCTCATGTCGCCGAATGCTGAGGAACTCGCGAGGGTGGTAATTGAGGAGCGCGTTGCTTTTGTGACTACAGGCGCGGGGAATCCGGGCAAGTTTATGGACGGGTGGAAAGCGGCGGGAATTAAAGTTATTCCCGTGATTCCGGGCGTCGCGCTCGCCAGACGCATGGAGCGCAGCGGCGCGGACGCGGTCATTGCTGAGGGTACCGAAAGCGGCGGACATATCGGCGAGAATACGACGATGTGCCTTGTGCCGCAGGTCGCGGACGCCGTTTCGATTCCTGTTATCGCGGCGGGCGGAATCGCCGACGGGCGCGGAGTAGCCGCAAGCTTTATGCTCGGTGCGGAGGGCGTTCAGGTCGGGACGCGGTTTCTTGCCGCTGAGGAGTGCCGGATTCCCGCAAATTTCAAGGAGCTGGTAGTAAAGGCTAAGGATACGGACACAATTGTAACGGGCAAGTTTACGGGACACCCCTGCCGCTGCATTAAAACTAAGTTTTCACGAGCACTGGTTCAGCGTGAGAAAGACGGGATTACGCCCGAGGAGTTCGAGAACATGACGGTAGGCGCGCTTAAAAAAGCCGCGGTGGACGGCAATATTGAGGAGGGCAGCTTCCTTTGCGGCTCTATTGCGGGAATGATTGAAAAAGTGCAGCCGGCTGCGGAAATAATTGATGAAATGTTTAAGAGAGCACGCGAATTATTAAAAATATGAAGAAAAACATCTGCTCGCTGATAGTGCAGTTTTCGTTCCTGCCGCAGGTTATTTGGGCGGTCGCGCTGCATCGCAGGCTCGCGGCGAACAGCTATGTGCTCACGAACGGCGCGCTGCAAACAGCGTTTTTGCTGGTCTTTGCGGAAATCGTAATCTTTGCGGCGCTTACTTCATTCAAGCGGTTTTACGCGGCGCGTTTTCTGCTTGTCGGAGCATATATACAGCTTATTTTGACGATGGCTTTGTTTGGGTTCAGGCTTGAACGCTGGGTCGCTCTTAATAACGAAACGTATTATTTCATCGCGTTCGGAGCACTGATGACAGCGATTAACGCGATTGCATTTTATATTTATAAGGGGACATTAAATGAGAAAGACAGCGATTATAACAGGCGCGGGTAGAGGAATAGGCGCGGAGATTGCGTACCGGCTCAGCGCGGACGGCTTCAATGTCGCGCTGAACGATTTGAACGCGGAGGCACTCGCGGAAACCGCAATGAAGTGCAAAGATTTTGGAATAACAGCAGCGTGTTTTCCTGCCGACGTTTCGAGTCATGACGCATGCGAAAAAATGGTAAAAAGCATAAAAGAAAACTTCGGGACTATAGACGTGCTGGTCAACAACGCGGGAATCACCCGCGACGGGCTGCTTGCGCGGATGAGCGAGGAGAATTACGACCTTGTCGTGGCTGTGAACCAGAAAAGCGTCTTCAATATGATGAAGCACGTGTCGGCGGTGATGATGAAGCAGAGAAGCGGGCGAATTATCAACGTGTCATCTGTTGCGGGGCTGCACGGCAATGCAGGGCAGTTTAATTACAGCGCGTCCAAAGCCGCGGTAATCGGCATGACCAAGAGCGCGGCGAAAGAGCTGGGCGCGCGCGGAATCGCGGTAAACGCGATTGCCCCGGGCTTTATTCAAACGCCGATGACCGACGCGCTCACCGATGAGCAGAAAGCGGCGATTCTGAACTTAATCGCCATGAAGCGATACGGCACAGTCGATGAAATCGCGGGACTGGTGTCGTTTCTGGCGGGAAAAGACAGTGCGTATATTACGGGACAGGTTATTGAAATAAGCGGAGGACTGACGATATAATTAACAATGTACAATTGACAATTGACAATTTATTTAATTAATAAAGAGGTGAAAATATTGAAACGTGTGGTAATTACGGGACTTGGTGTTTTGAGTCCGATTGGAAACGATATTGAAACTTTTCTCGGAAATCTCAAGGCAGGCAGTCACGGCTTCACGCTTGAGGAGTGGTTTCCCGGGCAGACGGACGAGAGATGGGTTTCGGCGAGGGTTAAAGATTTTACACCCGATGAATACTTTGAAAAGAAAGAGCTTCGCCGCACCGATAAGCTTACTCAGTACGCGGTTTATGCGGCTAAAAAGGCGCTCGAAGACTGCGGGACGGACTTCAAGAATTTAGACCCGTACAGGTGCGGGATTATAATTGCATCGGGCATTGGCGGGATTGAAACCACCGACGAGCAGATGCAGGTGTATCACAACAAGGGATACAAGCGTGTCAACGTGTTCACGATTCCCATGATGATTGGGAACATGGCGGCGGGGATTGCCGCGATAAAGACAGGTTTCAAGGGCTCGAATTTCTGCCCGGTTTCGGCGTGCGCAAGCGCGAATCATGCGCTCGGCGAGGCGTTCCGCTCGATTAAGCACGGGTATCTCGACATGGCGGTTGCGGGCGGCGCGGAGGCTTGCTCAATCGGCTTCGCTTATGCGGCGTTCAACAATATGACGGCGGTGACCACGTCCAAGGACACAGACCGCGCCTCGATTCCTTTTGATAAGGAGCGCAGCGGATTTGTGATGGGCGAGGGCGCGGGAATGTTGATTTTAGAGGAATACGAGCATGCAAAGGCGCGCGGAGCGAAGATTTATGCGGAGCTTTCCGGCTACGGCTCGACCTGCGACGCCTTTCACGAAACCAGCCCCAGTCCCGACGGCAGCGGCGGCGCGAAGGCGATGGAGCTTGCGGTGAGCGAGTCGGGCATAAAGCCCGAGGACGTCAGTTACATCAACGCACACGGCACGTCCACACCCCCGAACGACCGTATTGAAACCACAGCGATAAAGAGCGTTTTCGGAGAACACGCATATAAGCTTGCGGTGAATTCGACTAAATCGCTGACGGGGCACCTGCTCGGCGCGGCGGGCGGCGTTGAGGCAATAGCTATAGTGTTGCAAATGAGAGACGGTTTTGTGCACAAGACGGCGGGATATAAAATCCCCGACCCGGAATGTGACCTTGATTATGTTACCGAAAAATGCAGGGAAATGCAGATAAATGCGGCAGTATCGAACTCGCTCGGCTTCGGCGGGCACAACGTATCAATATGTTTTAAAAAAGTATAAAAACTTAACAATCGGTACTGACAAGTCGGGGAAAACGAAACATATTGTTTCCCGATAATTTAAAAAGGACTTATTGAAAATTAACAAGCGGTACTGACAAGTCGGGGAAAACGAAACATATTATTTCCCGATAATTTAGAAAGGACTTATTGAAAATGGACATCATCAAAACAACAAAAGAACTCGCGGAAATTTTGAACGAAAAGAAGCTTTCGTATATCTATGTTAAGGACGGCGAATTAGAAATCGAAATCGGCGTGCCGGATATGCCTCCGATTGTTAACTACGCCGGAAGCACTGTACTGACTCATGAAATTCCTGCACCTATGGAGAATACTCCTCCGCCCGCAGGCGGTGCTGTCACCGGCGACACGCCGGGCAACTTCGTGAAGTCGCCGATTATAGGCACGTTCTATGCCGCACCTGCTCCGAATAAGTCTCCGTTTGTCAAGGTAGGCGATAAGGTTGAAAAAGGGCAGGTCGTCTGTATAATCGAGAGCATGAAGCTGATGAACGAGATAAACAGCGAGTTCGCCGGAACAGTCGCGGAAATCCTCGTGAAAGACGGCGAAGCTGTTGAATTCGATAAAAAACTTATAAGGATTGAATAAGTTTGAAAATAAACACAATTGAATCGGGGAAAACGTTGTTTTCATTCCACTTTTGTGAAGAAAGGACTTAATGAAAATAACTATGAAATTAAACAGTGAACAAATCAAAGAGATTATCCCTCACCGCGACCCGTTTCTTTTGATTGACGAAATTGTTGAAATGGAAGCGGGCAAGCGGGTAGTTGCGATGAAACATATTAAAGCCGATGATTTTTGGTTTAAAGGGCACTTTCCGGATTACCCTGTCGTACCCGGTGTATTGATGCTTGAAATGCTCGCGCAGGCAGGCGCGTGCGCTATGCTTGCGATGCTGGAAAATAAAGGTAAAATCGGCTTTTTCGGCGGCGTAAAGGAAGCCAAGTTCCGCAGACAGGTAGTGCCGGGAGATGAGCTTCGCCTTGAAGTTGAAATTATAAAAATGAAAGGACCCGTGGGTATCGGGAAAGGGCTCGCGACGGTGAACGGCGAGAAAGCCGTGAGCGCGGAGATTAGTTTTGCTATAAAATAGGTAGAAGACTGAATTTGAAAATAAATATAACCGAATCGGGGGAAACGAAACTTTTCATTTCTCGTTAGTGAGGAAAGGATTAAATGAAAACATGAAAGTTTTATTGCTTGTAACGCTGATGTTGTTTCTTTCGGCTTGCGCTGAGAAAGTCATTCCTTTTGATGAGCCTGAGGAAATAATAGAAACAGAGGAAGAAATAATTGAAGAGTCGGCGGAAGAAATAAGCGAGCCGGAAGAAGAAATAACTTATTTTATTACTCATGACGACGGCACGGTTGAAATAAATTTGACGAAGTTGTTTGGTGCAGCGAGCGATATACACTTGAAATCGCTTGACGACAGATATGTGCTTGCGATAAACCGGAACGCGTTCAGCGTGATTGATACAGAGGAGCAACGCATTACTTATACAGGGCAGTTTCCGGGCAACATGCGCGGTTGGATTCATAAGTTCGGCGACAACGGGGTTTATATTTACAGCGCGGTTGAAGTTACGCCGACGCCGAATTATACCGAGGAATATTATGTTACCTACATTTTCCCCGATAACAGCTGGACGGATTCTCTCGGTGAAGAAAGCACAAGAACCATAATAGGCAATAGGATTCTGCGGCATATTGACGGCGGTATTTATGAGGATATTGACGGCGAATTGATTGAACTGCTGCCGCCGGTTGAAGAGTTCGACCATTTTGACGAAGACGGCTATTGGCGTCCGAATTTCGAGGCTGTCTGGCATAGATTCACGATACAGCTTGATGAGAATAGGTTCGTGTATAACCGAGGCGGCTACGAGTGGACGTGGGGCTTCGGAGTGTATGACTTTACGACAGGGCTGTACACCGATATGCCCGACACTCACAGCCTGTATGTCATGAATGTGAAAGATAGTGTTGTATTTACGCAATTCGCTGAATTAAGCGCTATGCACGGGCTTTTTGCGACGAACATTGACACGTTCGAAACGATTTACTTTTTAAATGACAAGGACTTTCCAAGAAAAGAGCTGCTCTGGGAAGAAGCCGATGAACGCTGGGCTGCGCCCATGCTTGAAAGCTTTGTGCTTTCACCCGATAAACGGCGGATTGCGGTTGTTGATTATGACCTTAATGTTTATATAATCTGCGCGGATACAGGCGCGTTGGAGCAGACGATTCGGGTTGATGCTTTATATAAAGGAGATACCGCAGTCAATTCAATCTATGTGGATTTTCTCGGCAACGGCAGAATCATCGTTTTCGACCAGAAGTGGCATATGCATGACCAGCGAGCATTTATAATCCCGCTTGATTTAAGTTAAAAAGAAAACTTGACAATAAGAAATACTGCTTGGGAAAACGAAGTTTTTAATTATTTGATTCTTATGCTTTACCTGATAATAAAAAATACTGTTCGGGGAAAACGAAACTTAAAATATATTTGATTCTTAAAAAAGGACTAAACTAAATATGTTCAAAAAAATATTAATCGCAAACCGCGGTGAAATCGCCGTCCGTGTAATCCGCGCCTGCCGCGAGCTCGGCATTAAAACCGTAGCGGTGTATTCGACGGCGGACAAAACCGCGCTGCATACGCTTATAGCAGATGAGGCGGTTTGTATCGGTCCGCCCGCCTCAAAGGACAGCTACCTCAATATGACGGCGCTTGTTTCCGTGTGCCAGGTTACGGGAGCGCAGGCGATTCACCCGGGGTACGGTTTCTTATCGGAAAACGCAGCGTTTATCCGGCTTTGCGAAAAGTGCGGAATAAAATGGATTGGCCCGCCCGCTGACAGTGTCGAAGCAATGGGCGACAAAGCCAACGCCAAGGACACCATGAAAAAGGCGGGCGTTCCCGTTGTGCCGGGCTCCGACGGCGTGGTGAAAACCGTTGAGGAAGCTGAGAAAATCGCAGAGGAAATCGGTTTTCCCGTGCTTATTAAGGCGTCAGCGGGCGGCGGCGGACGCGGAATCCGCCCTGTCCATAAGAAAGAAGAACTCGCCGGCCAAATAGGGGCGGCGAAGACTGAGGCAAAGGCATTTTTCGGAAATGACGATATTTATATTGAAAAGTTGATTGAGAACCCGCGTCACGTTGAAATCCAGCTGCTTGCGGACGAGCACGGCAGCGTTGTGCACCTCGGCGAGCGCGACTGTTCCGCACAGCGGCGCAATCAGAAACTGATTGAGGAAACGCCGTGCGCCGTAATGACTGACGAGCTCCGCGCTCGCATGGGCGCGGCGGCAATAAAAGGCGCAAAAGCATGCAATTATACCAACGCGGGAACGGTCGAGTTTCTGCTGGATAAGCACGGTGATTTTTATTTCATGGAGATGAACACGCGCATACAGGTCGAGCACCCCGTAACCGAGATGGCGACAGGCATAGACCTGATTAAAGCGCAGATTAAAGTTGCGGCGGGCGAGACTCTCGAGTCAATGGATATAAGGCAGGAGGACATCGCGTTCAACGGTCATGCAATTGAATGTCGCATAAACGCGGAAGACCCGAATAATAACTTCCGTCCGTCCCCGGGGAAAATCTCTGCGCTGCACGTGCCGGGCGGCTTTGGTGTGCGGCTTGACACAGCGATTTTCCAGGGGTATGAAATCCCGCCCAATTACGACAGCATGGTCGCCAAGGTGATTGTACGCGGCAAGGACAGGGCTGAGGCGATTCAAAAAATGCGGGTCGCGCTGTCGGAGTTTCTGATTGAGGGCGTGGTGTGCAATATTGATTTTCAGCTTGAGCTGCTGCGGGACGAGGAGTTTGTAAGCGGGGATTATGATATAGGGTTCTTGGGAAGACGGAATGAAAAAAAGTAAAATAATCGCTTGCTTTTTGTGTTTGTTTATTTTTGTAGGATGTGGCGGTAGTAATAATAATGGCTCACTTATAGGCGAATGGACAGTGACAGAAAATGACGTAATGGTTACATTTGAATTTAAGGAAGACGTAATAATCGAGAGAATGAGAATCAATGATGTGGTAATTCAATTTGAAGGCACTTATAGAATAGAGGGAGATAAAATTATTTACACTATGACGGATATGATTACTGAAGAAAATAGAACAAAAATATCCCTTAATTTTGAAATTGAATTATCTTATTCTATCAAGGGAAATAAACTTACATTGATTGACTTAATAGATGGCATAAAAGCAACATATACAAGAACAAAGTAATCCAACAAGACAAAAAAGGAGCAATAATGGGACTGGAAGATTTACTCAAGAAAGTCAAGCACCGTTTCAACGATGAAAAGGCAGAAGCTGCCCCCAGAGACGAACATAAACCGGAACCGCAAAAGCCGGATATAAAAGGCGTAAACATACCCGACGACCTGTTCTTCAAGTGCCCGCGTTGCCGCACGGCTTCTTACAAGGAAGACTTCGAGAAGGACAGGAAAGTGTGCAGCCACTGCCATTATCACGCGCGCCTGACGTGGCGGGAGCGGCTCGACCTCACCGCCGACAAAGGCAGCTTTGCCGAGCATGACGCAGGCATGGAGTCGCTCAACCCAATCGGCTACCCGGAGTACGCCGATAAACTCAAGAAGCTTCAAACGCAGTGCGAGCTGCGCGATGCGGTGATTACGGGCGAGTGCAGCATCCGCGGCTACAAAGCCGTCATCGGCATAATGGACAGCAACTTTATGATGGCGAGCATGGGCAGCGTCGTGGGCGAGAAAATCACCCGCGCCTTTGAATATGCGACAGAGAAGAAGCTACCCGTGGTTATGTTCACGGCGTCGGGCGGCGCGCGTATGCAGGAGGGAATAATATCACTTATGCAGATGGCAAAGACAAGCGGCGCGATTGCGCGGTTTTCCGATTCGGGCGGGCTGTACATCACCGTTATGACCGACCCGACCACAGGCGGCGTCACGGCTTCGTTCGCCTCGCTCGGCGATATTATCATCGCCGAACCCAAGGTGTTAATCGGCTTTGCAGGGCGTCGGGTCATTCAGGATACAATCAAGCAGAAGCTGCCCGACGAGTTCCAGTCGGCGGAGTTTTTGAAAGAAAACGGCTTTGTAGATATGATTGTCGAGAGGAAGAAAATGCGCTCATGCCTTGCAAGACTGATGAAGCTGCATAATTATGAGAAAATGGGGGGCGAAACATGAAACTTTCTGCAACCGACAGACTTGCTCTGATTAGGCTTAAAAACCGCCCGACCGTAAACGACTACATTCCTCTTATTTTCAACCGCTTTATGGAGCTGCACGGCGACCGCCATTACGGCGACGACGCGGCGATTATGGGCGGAATCGCGACCTTTTATTCAATGCCGGTGACGGTAATCGCACAGGTCAAGGGGCGTAACATCGAGGAAAATAAACATACTAATTTCGCAATGCCGCATCCCGAGGGCTACAGGAAAGCACTCAGGCTCGCCAGACAAGCCGAGAAATTCGGGCGGCCTGTAATCTGTCTTGTAGATACGCCCGGCGCTTTCTGCGGAATCGAGGCGGAGGAAAGAGGTCAGGGGGAGGCAATCGCGCGCAATCTGATGGAATTTATGACGCTTAGAGTGCCGATTGTTTCCATAGTGCTCGGCGAGGGCGGAAGCGGCGGCGCGCTTGCACTGGCAGTCTGCGACGAGCTCGCAATGCTTGAAAATGCACTTTACTCAGTGATTTCGCCGCGCGGATTTGCGTCCATATTGTGGAAAGACCCCACCCGCGAGAAAGAAGCGGCGGAGCTGATGAAGATTACATCGGAGGATTTACTCGGTTTCGGTGTATGCGAGAGAATAATCGCCGAGCCGGCGGGCGGCGCTCATAACGACCCGCAGCTTATGGCGGATAATATTTCTGAGTATCTTTTTGACGCTATGAAGCGGCTCTGCGCGGTAGATACGAAATTATTATTAGACAAGCGATATGAAAAATTTAGGAAAATAGGAATGTTTACTGAATAAGCGGCGTAAAATATAAAAATTTTTGTATTAATTTCTATTGATTATTTGAACGATATGTTCTATAATAATAAAAACAACTATGTACGGAGGATTTTCACTTTTGACATAAATCTTCGTACAAGCAACAAACGAGTTTTAAAACCCGTTTGTGCAAGAAAGGAATGGTGAGAAATGGTATTTGAAAAAGTCAGGTCAATAATTGTGGAGCAACTGGACGTTGACGAGGAAAAGGTAACGCTTACCGCAAATATTCAGGACGATTTGGGCGCGGATTCACTTGACATCGTTGACCTTGTCATGAGCTTCGAGGAAGAGTTTGACATGGAAATCCCCGACGACCAGGTTGAAAACATCAAAACAGTAGGCGATATCGTTAAATACATTGAAGAAAAAACAGAGTAGTATAAAACATTCCTAACAAAAAGCCCTTTCGCATAGACTTTAAGAGGTTAAAGTTTATGCGGAGGGGCTTCGTTGTTCCCTCAGAATAAGGAGGGAACACCTTGAATCCGTGCCAGATGAACGCGATGATTGCAGCGCTGACAAATTATTTATACTGCACATTGTCTAAAAGGGACTTTATCTTTTGGAACGTGTTTTTTTCGGAGCTTTCAAAATCCATGTTCGGCATGGAAATTCTTCGGGGTATATGCGTATGGAACGAGAAAAAGGGTCATTCTGACAAACACGAAGACGATGATGAGCATGAGGACGAAGACGAGAAAGAAAACTACGGGCACGATTTTGCAGAATAATGTTGCATAGCGGTAAAATTTATGCTATACTTATATCACATAATCAATTAACTTCAAAAATGCTTAAGCATTTTTGAAGACGCGGCATTTGCCGCGTAAGCCGCGGAGCGGCTTAATTCGATTGTATAGCCGATTAGCGCGCCTGCGGCACGTCAGCAAACGAGTTTGCTGTGAAAAATGCGGAGCATTTTTCAAGTTAATCGGCTATATATGCAGCAGGAAGCTAAAAGTTTAGACTAAGTTGCACAAAATCGGGGAAAACGAAATTTTATCAATGCTCATTAGTGCGGTAAGGACATGGTGAAAATGATAGATTTAAGCGGAAAAAAGCGCGTGGTAATCAAGGTCGGGACGTCAAACATAGCACACAAAACCGGAAATATCAACATTCGGCGCGTAGAAAACTTAGTGCGGGTGATTGCGGACATACAAGGCTCGGGCAGGGAGGTTATTTTCGTTACAAGCGGCGCAATCAGCGTAGGTATGGCGCGCATGAACATTCAAAGCCGCCCCTCGGACACGACCGGAAAGCAGGCGTGCGCCGCTATAGGTCAAAGCGCGCTCATGAATATTTACGACAACGAGTTCGCAAAGTATAACCGCACGGTGGCGCAGATTCTTATGACGCGGGACGTGATTTCCAACAGGGAACGCAGGCAGAATGTTAAAAATACGCTTGAACGTCTGCTCGCAATGGGTGTAATCCCGATTATAAACGCCAATGACACGGTTTCACTGGAGGAGCTGGACTTCGACGAGAACGACACGCTGTCGGCGATGGTCGCGAGGCTCGCTGAAGCACACCTGCTTATCATGTTCACCGATGTGGACGGGCTGTACGATAAAAACCCCGCAGAGCCCGGCGCAAAGCTGATTCCCGTGGTTGAAAGGGTAACTCAGGAGATGATTCACGCGGCTGCGGGCAAGGGCACGGAGCTCTCGAGCGGAGGCATGGTAACGAAGCTTGAAGCCGCCGTGCTCGCCAAAGAAGACGGTATACCGTCGGTGATTTTAAACGGCGAAAGATTGGAGATTCTGTACGATTTGTTTGAGAATAAAGCGGTTTGTACTGTGTTTGTGTGAGAAGTGTATAGTTGAAACAAACAGCAATAAACCCGGGAAAACGAAACTTTTCATTCCTCGTTGGTGCAGAAAGGATATGGTGAAAACATGAAATTTAAAGTTAAACCGCAATGGCGGCTTTATGCTTCTATTGCATTACTGCTGTACGCAGCAGCAATATCTATAATAATCTTTTTTCGGGAAGATTTAGGCGTTTTTGAATTTTTAATGAGCTTATTATTTATATTTGTCGGTGCTGCGTTGATTAAACTTAGTGTCAGTATCAGCTTCACTCTTACAGAAACGGCTCTCGTTTATGAACAAGGCATACCGTTCACAAAACCTCTTGAAATTCCTTACGGGAATATTACATCATTTAAAGAAAAGCCGCATAACCGGATAGAAATAAAATTTGTAAAAAAGCGGACTTTCACATTATCGTTTTCACCTGAAAAAAATGAATTCATCAGGCAACTGGAAGAACGAATCAAGCTAAACAGGCTCTTAGATTAAAAGCATTATCTACAGTTCAAGCTAAACAAAGGAGAAACCATGAGCTACATTCAAGACCTCGGCATACGCGCTAAAGCCGCGGAGAGTGCAATAAGAAGCATTACAGCCGAGCAGAAAAACAACGCGCTTGCGGCTGTCGCCAAAATGCTGACAGAGAACGCCGCGCTGATAATCGCCGAGAATAAAAAAGACTTAGAAAACGCTGAAAAGAACGGCAAGACGAAAGCTTTCATCGACCGCTTGGCGCTTACGGAAGCGCGGATTAAAGGTATAAGCGACAGCGTAATGGAAATCGCCGCACTTTCCGACCCGATTGGCGAAGTGCTCGGCGGCTGTGAAGCCCGCGACGGCTTTACGATTGTGAAAAAGCGGGTTCCGCTCGGCGTTATCGGCGTGATTTACGAATCGCGCCCGAATGTCACTGTCGACGCGGCGGCGCTGTGCTTGAAGTCGGGCAACGTTTGTATTCTGCGCGGTGGGAGCGATGCGATTCATTCAAGCAAGTGTCTTGCCGCGTTCATGAGAAAAGCGCTCGAAAGCAGCGCAATTCCGGCTGATGCAGTGCTTTTGGTGGAGGATACAAGCCGCGAAATGGCTGCAGAAATGATGAAGCTGAGCGGGTATATCGACGTGCTGATTCCGAGGGGCGGGGCAGGGCTGATTCGCTCCGTGGTGGAGAACTCCACGGTGCCGGTGATTCAGACGGGCGAGGGAATTTGCCATCTTTACGTGGACGAGAGCGCGTGTCTTGAAATGGCGTTAAATATCGCCGATAACGCGAAAACCCAGCGTCCGTCGGTATGCAACTCGATTGAAACTGTCATAGTCCACGAGAAGCTCGCTGATGAATTCTTCATGAGGCTTGCGGCATTATGGGGGGATAAGGTGGAGATAAGGCACGGCGACTATGACGTTGAGTTTTTGGATTATATTATTTCGGCAAAGACGGTGAAAAATATAGACGAGGCAATCGCGCATATCAATAAATACGGCACGCGGCACAGCGAGTGCATAGTTACGCAGGATTATAATAACGCGCATAAGTTTCAGCAGGAAGTCGACGCGGCGGCGGTGTACGTCAATGTTTCTACCCGCTTCTCGGACGGAAACGTCTTCGGGCTCGGTGCGGAAATCGGGATTTCCAATCAAAAGCTGCACGCACGCGGCCCCCTCGGTCTGCGCGAGCTCACGTCGTATAAGTATTTAATCAGCGGCAGCGGACAAATAAGAGGTTAAAAATTTACCGTTAGGAAAATAAATTCCATGATTTATTGATATTATGGAAGCATTATTAAAAGTTTAAAACAAAATATATTAATCGGGGAAACGTTATTTTCATAAACCGTTTGTGAAGAAAGGAAATAATGAAAATAAATATGGAAAAAGAAAAAAAACCGGAACGTAAAAAAAAGCCGGAGCGCGAAAAGAAACCTGCTGTTCCCAAAGAGCCTAAGGAGCAAAAACCGCAGCATAGGGTTATAACCTCGCTCGTGGGCAATCTCAGCCATGCGCTCGAGCATGAGGTGGACGCAGACGAGGTCAGCGAGGTGCACGAGGAGAAGCCGCAGGCAGAAAAATACCACGACAGGGAAAAAAGACCGGTCAAGTACCGCTTTTTTCTCGTATTCGGGTTAGTCGTCTTCTGGCTTGCAATCATGGGTATGCTTTCGGTTGTTTCGACATTTAGGGAGCTCGCATTTGATATTACCAATCAAACCGCGCTTAAAGAGGAATTTGAACTGTTTTTGTTTCCGGTTGTGATTAACGACCCGCCCGAATTCAGCGGTGCGGAGAACATGCCGGCTTCGGTTATTATTTCGTCGGCTGTCTGGCAGATTATACTTACGGGCGATAAGTCTAACTACGACCGCGGAATGGCGACTATATCAATACCCGAAAACGATGTTGAGATGGCGGCGCGGAGCATTTTCGGCTCAGGCTTTGATATAATGCACATGAGCTCGGGCAACATCGTCACGCCGTTCCTGTACGAAGCTGAAACAAAATCATATACAGTGCCGGAGAACCCGCCGTTCTTCACATTCTCGCCGCGTGTTTCTGAGATTACGAGCACGGGCGACAGCTATCGGGTTATAGTTGAATACATCGCGCCCAACCCGCAGTTCATCGCCGGAATCGAGTACGAAATCGAACCTGTCAAGACAATGATTTTTACAATCACCCGCACAAAAGACAGGAATAAAACCATTCAGTCAATTGAACTCAATAAAGATAACGAGGAGTTTATACATTTTTAATATTAATCAAGGATTAGTATGTGAAACCTAAACCGATTTAAACGGGAGGTAATGTATATGCAGCCGATAATCATTACTACTTTAGGCGAGTTCTCCGTGGCCTGCGGAGGAAAGGTTTTGGCGGAAAAAGACAGACGTTCAAAGAAAATGTGGACGCTGCTTAAGTACCTGTGCGCTTTTATGGACAGGAACGTCACGCAGGAGGAACTCATCAGGGTTTTATGGAACGGGGAGGAAATCGGGAACCCTACCGGTGCGCTGAAAACGCAGCTGCACAGGCTTCGCGGCGCCCTGGACGCTTTAGAGCTGCCTGTTCGGCAGGAGCTCATTGTGAGCTTTGCCGGTACATACGCCTTTAACGATTCGCTTGAGTACTCCGTTGACGCCGTGCAGTTTGAGAAGAATTACAAGCAGTCCCAGCGCAGTGATATTTCGGAGAAGGAGCAAATCCTTTTCATCAAGGAAGCGTTTGAGATGTACCGCGGGAGGTATCTCAGGAATTCCGGCGATGAAAAATGGGTTATACCGATTAGGGTTTATTATCATTCTATTTATCTGCGGGTGGTTCACAGGCTTATGGACGCGCTTTACAGGCATAAGCATTATGCGGAGCTTATTAATATCTGCCGCAGGGCCCTGCTGATAGAGAACGCCGACCAGGGAATCCATGTATTTTTGATTAAAGCGCTTGCCGCGCTCGGCGACCGCGACGCCGCGAAGAAACATTATAAATATGTAATGCACGTATTATACAACGAGCTCGGCGTGAATCCCGTTCCCGAGCTGAAAGAGCTTTACAAGGAAACAATTGACACTGATACGGGTTCCGAGGACAGCATTAAAATCATACAGCAGAAACTGAAAGAGGACAGCAGTGAAACGGAAAGCGGGGCTTTTTTCTGCGAGCTTGAGGTTTTCAAGAACATATACAGGCTTAAGATGCGCGACGCCGCACGTAGCGGGCAAAGGGTTCAAATCTGTCTGATTACTATTAAAGACCCTAAAGGCGAGCAGGTTGACTCCAAAAAAACTATTAACGAGATGAAGCGGCTTCACGACTGTGTTTCGCACTCGCTGAGAAAGAGCGATGTTTTCGCGAGGTACAGTTTAATGCAGTACATGCTTATGCTTTCGTCTGCCTGTGAAAACACAGGCAAGGTAGTGGTGAACAGAATAGCAAACTGCTACCGGAGCAAGAACACGGATTTCCTGCTTGATATTGATTTTAAATATGTTATATAGTTGATTGACTTGAAAACCGCATTGCGGTTTTTCCGATAGGCAAAGCTTATCGCTCGCGCTGTAAGCGTGTAATCAACTATAAAAAGAAAGGATTTTAGCTAAAGTAATTATGAAGCAAAAAATAATCAGCTCGTTGATGTGCGGGATGTACATATCAATCGGCGCAACCGCTTACGTTGCGATCGGGCACGGCGTTGCGGGGGCGATTTTCTTCGCGGCGGGAATTTTAATGGTTTCATCGTATCATAATATGTTAGTAACGCGCGTATTCGCGCTTTATGCCTTTAAGCAGGAACACGGCTTTAAGGTATCGGATATTTTAATTGCGCTCATCGGCAACGGCATAGGCTGCGTAGTTTACGGCGGCATACTGAGCCTTACGCGCTTCGGCAGCGAAGCGAAAATCGAAAACCTTAAAGGCATAGTATCGGCGCGGCTTGAAGACGCTTATATAAGCATGTTCATATATGCAGTCATCTGCGGATTTTTGGTCGCCTGCGCCTGCCTTACAGTGAAATCGTTCCCCGATAATAAAGTCGCATCACTCGGGCTGTCGATTATTTTCATCGCCACTTTCGTCTTGACCGTGCCTGAGCACATTGTTGCTGACTATTTCTTCTTTTCATATTATTCGTTTGCAGTAGGCTTTGAGCTGCGGTTTCTGCCTATTCTCGGGGTTGTCGCCGCCGGCAATCTAATCGGCGGAATAGGGACGGGGTATCTGGACTGCATACGCAGAAAAGAACAGAATTTAATTAAATAATTGAGGTAGCTATGTATTATATAGGCGTTGATATAGGCGGTACTAACATTTCCGCGGGAGCAGTGAACAGGGAAGGCGAGCTGCTTTTTAAAAAGTCTGTTAAAACAGGCAGGGAGCGCGCATACAGCGAGGTCTTAACTGATATAGTAGAGATAATTAAGCAAGTGCAGAATGAAGCTTGCATTGTTTTGGGCGACGGTTTTGAACACGCTGCGCAGAGCGTCGGGCTCGGCTGCCCCGGGAGCTGCAATAAAAGTACCGGCGTGGTTGAATTTTCGGGAAACCTGAACTGGCATAACGTGCCTTTAGCCGAAGATGTGCAAAAAGGTACGGGGCTTCCCGCTTTTCTTGAAAACGACGCGAACGCTGCGGCTTACGGCGAGTTTATTGCGGGCGCGGCAAAAGGGCTGAACAGTGCGGTTGTAATTACACTCGGCACGGGAGTCGGCGCGGGGATTATAATTAACGGCAAGGTTTTCTGCGGCGAGAACTTCGCAGGTGGCGAAATCGGGCATAATGTTATAAGCGTTGATGGTCCCGCCTGCACCTGCGGACGCAGCGGCTGCTTTGAGGTTTTTTCATCAGCTACGGGGCTTATCCGCATGACCGCGCAGGCAATGGAAAAGAACCCCGAAAGCGCAATGCACGCCATTACGCAGGAACTCGGCAAAATCAGCGCACGTACGGCGTTCATCGCCGCCAGGCAGGGCGACGCGGCAGGGAAAAAAGTAGTTGACGATTATATAAAATACCTCGCGTGCGGGATTACAAACGTTATTAATACCTTTCAGCCCGACTGCCTATGTATAGGCGGCGGAGTTTGCAACGAGGGGGATTATCTGCTTGTGCCGCTCCGCGGGCTGGTTGCAAAAGAAATCTACACCCGAAACAGTGAGAAGAACACTGAGATTTTGATTTGCAAGCTCGGCAACGACGCGGGGATAATCGGCGCAGCGCTTGCCAATGTACAATTAACAATTAACATTTAGGGAGTAAATCATGCAAAAATTCATGAGCATATTAATACTTGTGCTTGTTGTGGCTTTGGCGTGGTTTTTAGTGGGCGCGATTGTCATACCGCTGCTCAGTTTTATCATAAGAATCGTGCTTACTGCCGTTTTGGTCGCGGTAATTATTTTTTTCATCAGAAGTAAGGGGAATAGAAATTGAATACAGTTATAATCAACGGCAGCCCCCGAAAGGGCAATACCTATATCGCAACGCAGATTTTTAAAGACGAAATGACAACGTGCGGCGATGTAACGTTTACCGAGTTTTTCCTGCCGCAGGACTTGCCGGAGTTTTGCAGGGGATGCTTTGCGTGCCTTGATAAGCATGAGCAGAAATGCCCTCATTCGCAGTACACACTGCCGATTCTCGATGAGATAGTGAAAGCCGATGCAATAATTTTCACGACGCCCGTTTATGCTTTGCATGAAACGGGTGCGGTTAAAGTATTCCTTGACCATTATGCTTTTATGTTCATCGTGCACAGGGCGCGTCCGGAAATGTTCAGCAAAAAAGCATTCGTGATTTCAACGACGGCGGGCGCGGGGACAAGGGCGGCAATAAAAACGATTATCACAAACTTAAAGTATTGGGGAGTAAACAAGATTCGTTCGCTGGGTATTACGATGTGGGCAATAGACTTTGAAACCATGCCACGGAGGCGCAGGGCAAAATATGAGGGCAAACTAAAAAAATCGGCGCGGAAATTTTACAGGGAAGTCGCTTCGGGTAAGAAACACCCGCCTTATTTAATTCAAAGGTTTATGATTTTCTTCCGCCGCGGCATGCTTAAAAAAGAAACCGGCATCACGGCGGACAGGCAGTATTGGGAAGAGCAGGGCTGGTTTAAAAAGAATCCGTTTTAATATAATGATAAAATATAAAAAACGCATATTAAATTACAAAGAATTTTAGGAGTTTAAAAGTGAATAATTTAATATCATTCTTTTTAATCATTACTATTGTTTTATCCTTTGCGGGATGTGCTGAAAGTGAGCTGGAAGTAACTAATCCAAATATGGCATCAGACGAAATGTCAATTTCACCTGAGCCGGAATCTGCGGCGGTACAGATTATTAATCATTTCGCCGATGAGCGTTATGAGTTGGTTTCATTGATTTTCCGGCTTGCCGGACGTGAAGAAAGACCGGATATGGATACAGATTTTCAAGATAATATGCTTGAGGTTTTTAATGAATATAAAAATCACCATGCTGTATCATATATGAAAAATAAAAATAATTTTGGGGGTTATCAGGCTTGGGAGTTCGCCATCCATTTAGAAAAAACAAATGCGGGATTTATCATGACAGAAAACACCAAAGAACTGTTTATTGAAGGACTTGCCAGTTGGACACCGCAGCAAGCCGAGGAGTTTTTAGTGTTGGTAAATGATTTTTATGCAGATACGGATTTCGGAAATTTTTTTACATCAAACGAGGATTATTACATAGCACAAAAAGAAAGATTCGTTAATGATGTTCATAGTAAAATAAATTTTGAATGGTTTGAGCAATACGGATTTAATTATGATAACATGAAGGTTGTTCTTTCACCCATAAGCAGCACTATGTGGTACGGAGGTTCTGTTTCTGACGCTGACGGTATTCTGCAAACTGTTTATGCCAAGGTACCCAATTGTGATGATTATAGTTTATTTAAGCAAGCTATTATTCACGAGTTCTGCCACTCTTTAGGCAATCCTGATTTGTTGTATATTGAAAACAACCAATTTCAAAAATGGTCTGATGATTCTGTAAACATACAATTGCATCCGGGGTATCCTTTCGGTAGTATAATGGCTCGCGAATACATAACAAGGGCATATACCATATTATATTTTGTTGAAAATTATGATATAAATCCACTGCTTTTACTCTATGCTGAAAAGGAAGCAGGCTTTCCGTACATAGAAGAAGTATACGCCATGATTACTGATTACACAATAATTAAATTTTCCGGTCATGAAGAAATTATACGTGCGCTTTTGGGTATGGACTTTACAATGGGGGAAGAGATAACATCTGTATTTAGAGACGGAACAAGCGCAATATATCATATTTTATATTTAACGGGTGAAGAGTTTTCAACAGAAGCATTACCGGGAAACATACAATTCGGTCCGGCAGTATTTAACTCTGAAACAGGTGATGTCATATATGCCAACTTTTATGACGAATGGTATTTAATTATAGATATAGGTTTTATCGACCCTCCTAATAGGTTGTGTATGAGTTATAAATTAGATTAATTGAAAACTAATAAAAAGGGAGAAAGTTTGAAAATAAAACAGCTGAATCGGGGAAAATGTTGTTTTAATGATTCATTTGTGAAGAAAGGACTTAATGAAAATAATTATGAGAAGCAATCAGATGAAAAAAGGCGTAAGCCGCCTGCCGCACCGCGCACTGCTGAAGTCGCTCGGGATTACCGACAGCGAGATGAAAAAACCTTTCATCGCCGTAATCAGCGCGGCGAGCGAATACGTTCCCGGGCATACGCACTTGCACGAGATTTCACGCGCTGTCAAGGACGGCATAAGAAATGCGGGCGGTGTGCCGTTCGAGTTTTTTACAATCGGCGTCTGCGACGGCTTGGCTATGAATCACGAGGGCATGAGATATTCTCTTTGTTCGCGGGAGCTGATTGCTGATTCGATTGAAACCATGCTGACGGCGCATCCGCTCGATGCAGCCGTGTTCATTCCGAACTGCGATAAAATCGTCCCGGGTATGCTTATGGCGGCGGCACGGCTGAACCTGCCGTCCGTCTTTGTTTCGGGCGGGCCTATGCTGGCGGGCACGGTTGCGGGTAAGCGCATAGGCTTTGTCGAGTCGTATGAAGCTATCGGCAAGTATAAAAACAAGCTTCTCACCGATTCGGACATGGCGGAGTTCGAGAATAATTCATGCCCGACCTGCGGCTCCTGCGCGGGAATGTATACAGCAAACAGCATGAACTGCCTCACCGAAGCAATCGGTTTAGCTCTTCCTTTTAACGGCACAGAGCCCGCCGTTACGGCGGCGAGACGGCGGCTCGCGAAAGAAACGGGCGAGCTGGTTATGGAGCTTGTTGAAAAAAATATCCGCGCCCGTGACATTATGACGTGTGCGAATTTTGATAACGCGCTGGCTGTCGATATGGCAATCGGCGCGTCGAGCAATACGGTTCTGCACATTCTTGCAGTTGCGCGGGAAGCGGGAGTGGAGCTTACGCTTGACGATATAGATAAAATCGGACGTAAAACTCCGCAGCTTTGCAAGCTTAATCCGGCGAGCGAGATTTTCATAGAGGACTTGAACGCAGCCGGCGGGATAGGAGCGGTAATGCGTGAGTTATCCAAAGCAGATTTGCTGAACTTAAATGAAAAAACCGTTTCGGGAACGCAGAAAGAGCGTGTTAAAAGCGCGCGGGACGCAGACGGACAAGTTATAAGAAAGCTTGATAACCCGTTCCGCAAAGACGGCGCAATCGCGATTTTAAAAGGCAACCTGGCAGAGAACGGCGCAGTCGTAAAGCAGGGCGCGGTGCTCCCGGAGATGATGTGCATTACGGGAACCGCAAAGGTTTTCGACGGCGAGCAGGCGGCTGTTGACGCTGTAATGAACGATGAGGTTGCGGCGGGCGATATAGTTGTAATCCGCTACGAGGGGCCCAAAGGCGGGCCCGGAATGCCGGAAATGCTCGCACCTACTGCGGCGATTGCCGGCAAGGGCTTGGACGGCACTGTCGCGCTGATAACCGACGGGCGGTTCAGCGGTGCTTCACGCGGGGCGGCAATCGGGCATATCGCACCGGAAGCGGCGGCGGGAGGACTCATCGCCTATGTTCAAAGCGGCGATAAAATAAGCATTGATATACCTAACAGGAAATTAGAATTATTAGTAGACGAAACTGTTATTACCGAAAGAAAAGCAAATACAATCTTAAAAACAAGCAATGTCGGCGGATATCTGGGGCGTTATATGAGATTAACAACGAGCGCGGACATAGGAGCGATTTTTAAATGAAAAAGCACCGACATCACGGACACCGGCAGAGGAAGAAAGAACAGTTTCTTGCGAGCGGGCTTGACGATTTTCCCGAGCATGAGAAGCTGGAGTTTTTATTGTACTACTCGATTCCGCTCGGCGATACGAACGACCTCGCGCATAGTTTAATCGAACGTTTCGGCAGCTTTGTTGACGTAATCGGTGCGGATTATGAGGATTTGCTCACGGTGAGCGGTGTTAAGGAGCATACGGCGAGCATGATTTGCCTTTTCAGAATGTTGGCGAAGTATTACATCATGGAAAGGAAAGGCTCTGTCCTCGGGTTAAATAACACACTCGTGCTCAACAATTACTGCGCCGCGATGTTCCTTGATGCGGAGAACGAGGAAGTGCGATGTGTTTTTCTTGATAACGAGCTGAATCTGATTGACAGCGAAAGAGTGAGCGAGGGTGACTTCGGCAAGGTTGAACTGCCGCTGCGCGGGCTTTTGCAAAAGATTTTTAAAGCCTGTTCAAACCGCGTTGTAATCGCGCACAATCACCCTTACGGAAGCTGTATGCCCTCAAAGCCGGACGTTGACATAACGCGGGAATTATATAATTTCTTAAAAATTGTCGACATAGAACTCATCGACCATGTAATCGCAGGTATGGACGGAGTTTGGTCGATGCGCGAGAAAGAAACATTTCCCGATATTTGGCAAACATGACATGCAGTTGTCAAGATTGATGTGTTATAATAAATGAAAATTTATTATTAAAGTGTTAGTTTGAAAATAACTGATACAGAATCGGGGAAAATGTAACATTTCATTTCCCGTTGTTGAAGAAAGGACTTAATGAAAATATGAAATCTATGTTAAAAACGATGAAAAAGAAGAACAGCGGAATTTCCGCAGACGTAATTCCTGCGTTCGAGGGAATTATACAGAAATATGAGGAGCTTGGTGCGCCGAGCTTGGGCCCTGAGTGTGACGCAGAGTTTGAAGAAGCCATGAAAGAATATCTCACCAAGGAGCAGCGCTTTTGGCTGTATGAGCAGAATGGTGCTTGCAAGGGCACGGGAGCCGATAAAGAACGTAAAATCTTCGCACTTGAACACGCTCACAGACCGCTTGCCGACCGCTTAAGAATCTTTACCGAAACCTTCGGCAGAGAGGCTGTCTTGAATGACGATGATACAATTACCGTTACATTTGCCTGTACGCATGGGTATTACAAGCAAGTGCGTGAGGGTAAAATTACTTCGCTTCCACCGTTGGTTGAAAGCTATTTCGAGAGATGTGCGGGCGGGCGGCTGTATGAATATCAAAAAGCGTTGGGAATAAAGCTGAAGATTAAATCGGTTGATATATCTACGCTTGATGAAAACCTTGCAAACCCTGTTGTGTTTACATTTGAAATAATAGAATGAAAACGAGTAAAGTTTAAAATGGACTACTTCGATTTAAAATCAGATTTTATACCTACCGGCGACCAGCCTGAGGCTATAGAAGCGCTTGTAAACGGCGTTCTCGCCGGCGATAAAGAGCAGACGCTGATGGGCGTTACCGGCTCCGGCAAGACTTTTACTATGGCGAATATAATAAAGCAAGTGAACCGCCCGACGCTTGTTTTAGCGCACAACAAAACGCTCGCGGCGCAGCTCTGCAGCGAATTCCGCGAGTTCTTCCCGGGCAACGCCGTTGAGTATTTCGTCAGTTATTATGATTATTATCAGCCGGAAGCGTACCTCCCGGCTACTGACACTTACATGGAAAAGGACAGCGCAATTAACGACGAGATTGACAGGCTGCGGCACTCCGCGACTTTCGCGCTTGCAGAGCGCCGCGATGTTATAATTGTCGCGAGTGTGTCCTGCATTTACAGCATCGGCGCGCAGGAAGAGTATATCAAGAATGTAATTTCAATCAGGCAGGGCGCGGAGGTTTCGCGGGATGAAATTATGCGCAAGCTCGTTGAAATCCAGTACGAGCGCAATGACATCAACTTCGCGCGGGGAAAGTTCCGCGTACGCGGCGACGTATTGGAAATCTTCCCGTCGGGGAATCCGATAGAAACCGCACTGCGCGTTGAATTTTTCGGCGATGAAATAGAGCGTATTTCCGAGTTTGAAACCGTTACAGGCAACGTTAAGCGTACGCTCGCGCATGCAACCGTTTTTCCCGCGACGCATTATATTGTCGGGCGGGACAGGCTTGAGCAGGCGCTTGAAGAACTTGAGCGTGAGATGCATGAGCAGGTTGAGAAGTTTACCGCAGAGCATAAGCTGATTGAAGCGCAGCGAATCGCCGAGCGAACTAAGTACGACATCGAAATGCTGCGGGAAATCGGGATGTGCCGCGGGATTGAAAACTATTCGCGGGTGCTTTCGGGGCGCGAGCCGGGGAGCACACCGCTGACGCTGATTGACCACTTCCCGAAAGATTTTCTGATGTTCGTGGACGAGAGCCACGTTATGCTGCCGCAGGTGCGCGGTATGTTCGGCGGGGATTATGCACGGAAGAAAAACCTCATCGACTACGGGTTCAGGCTTCCGTCGGCGTATGATAACCGGCCGATGAATTTTGAGGAGTTTTATAATAAAATTAATCAGGTTATTTTTGTTTCGGCAACGCCTTCTGCGTTTGAGAAAGAGCGCTCTGCGCGGATTGCGCAGCAGGTGATTCGCCCTACGGGACTGCTTGACCCGAAGATTACCGTGAAGCCGACGGCAGGGCAGGTTGAGGACTTGCTGTCCGAGATTAACGTCCGTGCGGAGCGCAAGGAACGCGTGCTGATTACCACGCTGACGAAGCGCATGGCAGAGGATTTGACGCGGTATCTTGAAAAATACGAAATTAAAGTCCGTTATATGCATCATGATATTGACACTTTAGAGCGCATGGAAATTATCCGTGATTTGCGGCTCGGCGAGTTTGATGTGCTTGTCGGAATCAATCTGCTCCGCGAGGGGCTCGACCTGCCGGAGGTTTCGCTTGTTGCGATTCTTGACGCCGACAAAGAGGGCTTTCTGCGCAGCGAAACGAGCCTTATCCAGAACATCGGCAGAGCGGCGCGCAACTCGCAGGGCGAGGTTATAATGTACGCCGACAGCGTCACGCGCTCGATGGAGGCGGCAATCCGCGAAACAAACAGGCGTCGTGAAATCCAGGAGGAATACAATACCCGGCAGGGGATTACGCCGCAGACAATCGTTAAAAATGTGCGGGATATTATTGAGATTTCGGGTAAAGACGATTCGGATAAGGGCAAGAAAAAACACAAGCTGACCAAGTCTGAAAAGGAACTGCAGCTTAAAAAATACACCGCGCTCATGAAAGAGGCGGCAAAGGTGCTTGACTTTGAACAGGCGGCATACTTCAGGGACTTGATTATAGATCTGCAAAAATAAGGCGCGGTATAAACCGCGCCTTTCCCGTTAAAATTTTATCTCGCCGTAGCTGAGAAGCTCATCAATATTATCGTTATACATCTTTTTTGCACTGTAGAAGCTGTCGCGCAGCTTGTTTAAGTCCCCTGCAAGAGAGTTGAAATCCTCGCCGGCACGAATCTTTTCACAAAGGCCGTCCGCCTGTGAGAAAACAACCATGACCGACAAATTGCCCGCCGTACCTTTCATCTTGTGAAGCGCGCCGCTCGCAGCCTCGTAATCTTTATTATCAAAAGCCTCCTCGACCGATATAAAGTTTTCGTCCTTGAAAAAAGAGTCAAGCCAGCCCTTGTAAAGCTCTTTTCTGCCAATCGCCCTTGTAATCGCGTCGTCCAGGTTGATAATCCCCGAATCCCATGCCATGTTTTAAACCCCTTTCGGTTTGAATATACTCCTATTAAAGCATAAAATTATTAATTTGTCAATACGAACGGGATTATTTTATAAAATGAAAACATATGGGGAGGAAATAATTAAAATATGATGAAATGGGTTTTCGCAGGACTTATATTCTTGTCGCTTGTTTTCGGTATTGTAAACGGCGATGTCGCGGCGGTGTCCGATGCCGCGCTTTCGGAGGTACAAAGCGCTATAACGCTCTGCCTGACGCTATGCGGGGTGATTTGCCTGTGGAGCGGGATTATGCGCGTAGCGCAGACGGCGGGGCTCGTTGATTTACTTGCGAAAGCGTTTAAGCCGTTGCTCATAAGGCTTTTCAAGGGTATAAATCCGAACGGCAAGGCAATCGGCTACATAGTCCTCAACATCACGGCAAACCTGCTCGGGCTCGGAAACGCTTCAACGCCGTTCGGGATTGCGGCTATGCGCGAGCTTGAAAAGGAGGAAAGCGACCCGCTTAATCCCGAGCGCGCGACAAACAACATGGTTATTTTTGTGGTACTGAATACGGCCAGACCTCAACCATCGTGAGAGCAACTGTATATGAAAATATCAAAGCTTTCTCCGTCCCAGACGATTTCTTTGACCAACAGCCGGATTATAGTGCGTTTTTCATGAATTGAAAGGTTGCTGAAAATTTTTTTCAAGTCCGCCAATGTTTTCGCAATCAGCTCGGTTCGCAGCTCTTCGCTATTGAGAGCGCTCATTTTTTTTACAAGGCGAATCCGTTCGGCTTCAAGGGCTTTTAGCTCTTTGTCAATTATAGCAGCTTCTTCGTTGATTTGTTTAATGAGAACCTCGCCTGCCCCAAGCTTCAAAGCCTGCAGCAGGCTCTTTTTTTCCGATTGTTTCTGTTTAATCCGTTTGCTTATAATATTGAGCGGGTTTTCGTGTTTATTCCCGCCGGCTTCCTTTTTGAGTTTGTCAAGGTATGTATGAATGTCCGGCCTGCTGTCAAGCTCCTGCGCAAGATATTCGCAGATGACGCCGTCGGCTTCCTGCCCGCTTATATTTTCGCTGCCGCAGAGCTTCCTGCTGCCCCGGATTTTATTGCTGCACACGTAGTCGAACAGTGCGGGATTGTTCTTTTTGTAGCGGTGCTTGGCAAACATCCGTGAGTTGCATATATTACAGCGAATCATTCCCGAGAGCAGGGCGTAGCCGTTATGTGCGGGAGCAGGCGGCTTGTCCTCACGGCGGCCGTCTGTTAATTTATTTGCTTCAAGGAGCTTCTGCACAGCAACCCAGTCTTCCCCGCTCACAACGCCGGCGTGCTTCCCGGCAGCGACAATCCATTTGTCAATCGTGTTCCGGGGGATATTCTTTTTGTGGTGGTCGCGCTTGTTGTAGGCGAGTAGCCCGAATTCACCCGTGCAATCCTTTTCTTCAAAGCAGACATCTGCGTCATGCCCGGTAAAATATGCAAGAGCATGCATATCGGCGGCGCAGTAAACCGGATTTTGCAGAATTTCCTTGATTCCGAGGAGTGAAAACATCTTGCCGCTGCGTGATTTTATATCCTGGGCAATTAAATGTCTGCTTACGCTGCTTAATGATTTTAATTCGAGAAACTTCTCAAAAATAATCTCAACTGTATTTATTTCATCGGGGTTAAGTTTAAGTTTATAGGTGGTTTTAGTTTTCCCGTCTATTATCATTTTCTCGAGTTTCTCGGTTATAAAGCCGAGCGGCGGCGTTCCTCCGAGCCACTGACCTTTGCGTGCAAGCGCGTGCATATTGTCGCGGACGCGCTCGGCGATGGTTTCGCGTTCAAGCTGCGCGAACACGGAGGCTATGCTCATCATCGCCCGCCCCATCGGCGAGGAGGTGTCGAAATTTTCGCTTACGCTGATAAATATTACGTCAAGACTGTTCAATTCATCAATTAGGTTCGCGAAGTCGCCGACGCTGCGGCTCAGTCTGTCAAGTCGGTAGCAGACGACCCCGCCGATTTGCTTTTCGCGAATAGCAGCGAGCATTTTTTGAAACTCCGGGCGTTCGGTGTTCTTCGCGGAATACCCCTCGTCGGCATAAATAATTGTATCGCTGCCGGAAGTGTCGGGGAATTGCATGAAAATTCTCTTTTTACATTCGAGAATCTGGTTGTCGATTGAGTCGCCTTTGGCGGTGTGCACGGATTTTCGGCTGTAAATTGCGAATTTCATGCCATAGTCACCTCTCCTTGAATACAGTTATTAATTTATAAACAAATATACAAAACATTACGACGAATATCTATAAGAATTATTTTCAATTTAATGTAAAATATTATATAATTATAAAAAAATACAGCAGATAAATAAAGAATAATCGCTTCAGATATATTACAGTTTATTAAAAAAGAGGTTATTATATGAGTGAGGTTTTTATACGTGAACGTATTACAGAACTGCGGGTGCTTAAAGGCGTTTCGGAATATCAAATGAGTTATGATTTGGGCCGCAGCCGGCGGGGTTTTGCATGCGGGCATACGCTTAAATAATAATTTTTAAAACAATGTTTGCATTTTGCCCCGTTTTATGCTATACTGTGTTATATATTCAATTAACTTTAAAAACGCTCCGCGTTTTTAAAAGCAAGATATGCTTGCTTTTACTCCAGTGGCGGGTTATCGGCTGCGCAATCAAGTAAAGCTGTACAGCGGCAATGCGGCAAATGCCACAACTTAAAAGATGCTATGGCATTTTATTAAGTTAACTGATTATATTAGCGAACATTACGCTGTCATGAGCATTAAGCTTTATATGACATAAACAGGAGAGATAAGGTTGGAACGAACAGGAATAAACCGTGGAAAACGAAGCTCTTCATTTCGTGCCGGTGCAGAAAGGACATGATGAAAAAAGGATGGAACAAACAGGAATAAATCGGGGAAAACGAAGCTCTTCATTTCGCGCCGGTGCAGAAAGGACATGATGAAAAAAGAATGGAACAAACAGGAATAAACCGGGGAAAACGAAACTCTTCATTCCACGTTGGTACAGAAAGGACATGATGAAAATATGGATTCTATCATTAAGGTAAAAAACTTTACGAAGAAATACGGCGGCTTTACGGCGGTGAATAACATCAGCTTTGAAGTGGAGCAGGGCAGTATCTTTGCTTTTCTCGGGCCTAACGGAGCGGGAAAATCCACTACGATTAATACTCTTGTTACGATTTTTGATAAGACCGAGGGCGAATTATTTATAGACGGCAAAGATGTTTCCACGCAAAAAGCCGATGTGCGCAAGGCAATCGGCGTAGTTTTTCAAGACAGCACGCTTGACAAAAAAATGACTATAGAAGAAAATTTGAAAATGCACTGCGTATTTTACAAAGTACCGAAAAATGAAGTCGATGAGCGCATAAAGTTCGTACTGACCCTGGTGGATTTGCTTGACGTGCGAAAGAAAACTGTCGCAGCTTTGTCCGGCGGCATGAAACGCAGGGTTGAAATCGCAAGAGGCTTGATTCACTACCCGAAGGTATTGTTCCTGGACGAGCCGACGACAGGCCTGGACCCGCAGACCCGCGCCCATGTGTGGGAGTATGTGCTGCGTCTGCAAAAGGAGAAAAACATCACGATTTTTCTGACGACGCACTATATGGATGAAGCGGAAATCTGCAGTAAGGTTGCGGTAATCGACCACGGAAAAATCATCGCACACGACACGCCGTTCAACTTGAAAAAGCAATACACAAAAGACCGCGCTTATATCACAACAGCCAATCCCGGGGCGCTCGAGAAGCTTTTAAACGCGCAAAAAATCAACTATTCCGTGAAAGAAAAATATCATCGGATTGACGTTGAAAACAACGCGGAGCTGCTACATATATTATCCGAATGTAGAAATGACATCACCGACATTGAAATACGAAAAGGCACGCTCAACGATGTGTTTTTGGAAATCACGGGACGCGAAATCAGGGAAGGAGGAGAGAATTAATGAGAGTAATACATGCGCTGTGGCTCCGTAATTTAAAGGCATTCATCCGCAATAAGCCCGCACTTATTTTTAATCTGCTTTTCCCTTTCTTTTTTATCTTCGTCTTCGGGGAAATCTTCCGCAATGACTTCATTGAAAACCCGATGAGCTATATGCTCGCTGGAATCATCGCCGCCACCGTCTTTGACTCGTCTTTCCGGGTATCGAGCTCTACGATTGACGACATGACCTCCGGCTTCATGAAAGAAGTGCTGGTTTCGCCGATTTCGCGGCTTAACATCGCAGCTGGGCAGTTCGTTTCATCGGCAACGGTCGCGACGGTTCAGGGCGTTATTATTTTCGGCGTAGGCTTTTTCATCGGTTTTAGAATCACTTCGCCCGTGACGGTTGTCCTTGCGCTTATAGCCATGGTTTTCATAGGGTTAGTGCTTGCGGGATTCGGCTTGCTGATTGCGACCATGACAAAAAATACGCAGACATTTCAAGCGGTCAGCATCGCGATAACCATGCCGATGACGTTCATGTCGGGCGCTTACATACCGCTTTCGATGCTCCCGGGTGCGCTTCGGTGGGTGGGGTACTTTAACCCGCTGACCTATGTAGTTTCGCTGTTCCGTACGATTACGCTGGAGAAGCTGGACGCTCCCGTAGCCGATCTTGTCGCCGAGGATTTGGCTTTTGAAATAGGGCGGGTAACAATGGGGCCCGTGCAGGCGTTAATCGTACTGGTAGTGGTCGGTACTGTGTTCATCGGCTTATCGACGCTTGTATTCTCGAAAGTGGATTTTTCAAGAATGAACCGCAGCAAAGACGATTACTTAGAATTATAACAATAGCTGCCGAATAGTTAAGACGTTTTACAGATACATTAAAGAGATAATTTTACAGGAGGACGGAATGATTGAAAGCATACGAATCATTATTTAATAAAAGCATATTATCTGTTATTAAGACAGGAGTAAGTATGCTGCGCGGTTTTCCCGAAAGCAGAACCGCTCTTATGCAGACACTGCTGCATTTGCCGCAGGCCGCCAAAAAGAGGGAAGCATGGAAAAAACAAGATGTAATCGTGCCGCCTATCTTAATTGTCAGCACGACCGACGAATGTAATCTTCACTGCGCCGGGTGTTATTCACGGGCGAATTGCCGCGGCACTGAAAGCAAAATGACGAAAACCCATATTGATAACTTGCTTGAGCAGGCTGTCCAAGCCGGATGCTCCATTATTCTGCTTGCGGGAGGCGAGCCTTTGCTGAGCGGCGACTGGCTTGAGGCAGCAGCTTCACGCCCGGAGCTTTTAGCGTTGGTGTTCACAAACGGTACGCTCCTTGATGAAGCGCGGGCAGATTGGTTTTCCGCTAACCGCAGCATGCTCCCCGTGATTAGCGTTGAGGGCGGCTTAAGCAGAACAAACGAGCGCCGGGGAGAAGGTGTGGCGGAGCGTGTAAAAACTGCGATGCTGCTATTGTCCGAAAGAAGAATCCCTTTCGGCTTATCTGTAACAACGGGTGAACATAATATCAATGAAGTAGCCGCTCGTGATTTTTTAGTCCCGTATATAAAACTCGGCTGCAGATTAGTCATATACACGGAATATGTTCCGGTGGATGAAAACGACACCCTGCGCATACTTACCGATGAAAGCAAGTCGGCGCTGCAGCAGTTTTGCCGGGCAGAAACCAAGAATAACAATATGATATTGATTCCGTTTCCCGGCGATGAGGAAAAGTTTGGCGGCTGCCTTGCGGCGGGGCGCGGGTTTGCGCACATCAGTGCGTCCGGTGCGCTGGAGCCGTGCCCTTTCGCAGCTTTTTCCGACCGCAGTGTTATTCAGACATCGTTTATTGATTCGCTTTCTTCCCCTTTGTTTCAAAGAATCAGAAGCGAGAGTCACCTTCTGCATGAGGGCGGCGGAGGGTGCGCTCTGCGTAATAATAAATCATTTATGCTGTAAGTATAATAAAAAGAAAAATCAGCACGCAGACGGCGTGCTGATTTTTCTTGCTTATATTTGCGCTTATATAGCCGATAAATTTAAAAAATGCTAAGGCTTTTTTAAAGTTAACTGATTATAATATTTTCGCCGCCCGTATATAATGTACAGAACATTTGTATCAAACAAAGTTCGCAGAGAGGAGCAGCATATGAGCCGGAGTAAACCCGCACAGCGTAAACGAAAATCAAAAATTAAACAGGTAACAGTACATAAGGTTGCTGCCGGGAATTACTGCGCAATCCGCGGCGAGCTCGCGAAAATTCATGCCGGAATCATTAAAAGGCGGCTGAACGAGACGGGCGCTGCTCCTGAACAAAAGGTGTTTATTATAGACAGTATTATCGCTGAGCTTAAATATAGCAATTCCATTTCACATGGAATTGCTGTGACTGCGGCAAAACCGCAGTCCGCCGCTATCGGCGGCGAGCGTAGATATTGAATTTATTTCAATGTCTGCGCAGCTTGCCATAGTTGCCCTTTGTATGGTTGCGGCAGTCTTCAGCTAATCCCCACCACAGCCGCAGCAATCCGCCTTAAAAACGGTTCCGCCGCGCCGATGGAAATCCTCCCTGCAGTATGGATTTGCTCGCTTGCCGCGGTTATTATTGCGGTCACAATGGCGAAAGTTTTAGCGGGAAAGAAGGTGCAGAAGTGAGCGTTTCCGATTTCGCAGTTCCCGTAATATTCGTGTTTGTGCTAATTTATGCGCTGTGCAGGAAAACCGACGTCTTCGCCGAGTTCACAAAGGGCGTAAAAGAGGGGCTGCACACGGTTTATGATATTTTCCCCGCGCTGTTCACGCTCGTGCTGTCCGTGGGAATGTTCCGCGCCTCGGGCGGGCTAGCGCTTATATCGGCGCTGCTCTCGCCGGTGACGAACTTTCTCGGCTTTCCGAGCGAGGTGACGCCGCTTGTGATTATGCGCCCGTTCTCGGGGAGCGGCTCGGTTGCAATCTTCGAGTCGGTGCTGGGGCAAACGGGCGCGGACAGCTTTGCGGGGCGGGTGGCAAGCGTGATTCTCGGCAGCAGCGAAACCACGTTTTATGTAATCGCAGTCTACTTCGCCGCCACGAAAGTACGTAGGACACGCCACGCTCTTCCGGCGGCGCTGGCGGGAGATGTGACATTATGGGTTTTAAGCGGGCTGATTGTGGGATTATGGTTCTATTAATAAAAAAACACTTGCATAACTTGGGCAAATATGGTAATATAAAAATAAGCGTGTTAAAATAGCTAAGGGAGTTTTCGTTTTTATGTTAGATATGATAAGATACCGTCCAATTTTTCAACTTTTCGACTGGATGGCGGGGAACGCCCCGGCGGCAAGTGTTTTAATCTCGTTTTTTGCTGCCGGAGTGATGATTTTTATGATATTCCCCGTGCGTGAGTACGCGTGCGGTATAATGGCGAAATACCTCGGCGACGACACGGCGGAGCGGCAGGGGCGCCTGACGCTCAATCCGTTTGTGCATATGGACATGCTCGGCTCTCTTATGCTTTTATTCTTCCCGATGGGCTGGTCGAAGCCCATGCCGATTAACCCCGGACGCTGCACCAAGGTAAGCGGGAAAACAGCAATGCTGCTGATTACGCTTGCGGGGCCGCTTGCACTAATATTAATTGCATATATCTTCATGATTATTTTTAAGTTAATCGCAACAAATATGGCGAATGAGGCTATGTATTATTCGGGACTTGCTACTCTGCTGATTGTGCAAATCTGTGTATTTATAGCAGTATTGAATTTATTGCCGATTCCGCCGCTCGCCGGCTCAAGAATATTATTTTTCTTCCTTAAGCCAAGGCAAATGTATAAAATAATGGAGCATCAGAGAATAATTACAATGATTTTCTTTGTGCTGCTTTTTATTCCGCGTTCGCCGCTGATGTGGCTGATTGCGACACTCGGTAATGGTATGCTTTCCGTACTTGATTTTCTTTCGGGGTTCATACGATAATGACGGCATTGAATTTTAAAACCGAGGTGTTCGAGGGACCGCTTGACCTCATGCTGACGCTGATTGCAAAGCATAAGCTCAATATAACCGACATTAGGATTTCTGTGCTGCTGGAGCAGTTTCTGCTCTACCTCGACGCAATGAGGGAAGCGGATATCGAAGTAGCGGGCGAGTTCTTGGCGATGGCGGCGCGTCTTATATACATGAAAAGCGCGGCACTGCTGCCAAAACACGAGCTCGAGGAGCTTAAAAAGGAACTGCGTCACTCGCTCGAGGAATATGCGAGATATAAGAAAGCCGCGTCAAGGTTCGCAGAATTGTACGGGGGAGATAATATTTTCGTCCGAAAACCGGACGAGCTGCCTGTAGATAACGAGTACCGCGGGATTCACAGCGCGGATGAGCTGCTCGGAGCACTTTCGGAAATCATTGGCAGAGAGAAAGCGGCGGCAATGCCGCTGCCCGCAATATCGGTGACAGCACATAAATATGTCAGCGTCTTCTCAAAAATCATGTTTATTCTAAAGCAAATACGGCGCGGCGGCGAATACAGGCTTGCTGAGTTTTACAGGGGGCAGACGCGCACAGAAAAAGTCGCGGTGTTTCTCGCGCTGCTGGAGCTGTCGGCTTACGGGCGGGTGAAATTTTCGGATGACGGGGAAGTTGTGGAGGTAATCGGCAAAGGCTGAAAATTATACTGCTTAACGGGCAAAATTCTCAGCATTTTGCCAACACGCCTACGGCGTGTTGCGGCGTAAACGCCGCCCGTTACTACGTGCATACCGCTTTATTTTCGGGCTTTGCCCGAACGGCGAACTTTGTTCGCCGGGCATAAATGCGATGAGCATTTATGCCCTCAAGCGGTATAATGCAACTAAAGCGGAAAACGGTGTTTTCGTTTTTTGTTGGCTCAGAAAGGACATGTTGAAATAATGGAACTGCAGGAAGGCATCGCCATAACCGAAGCAATACTTTTCGCGGCAGGCGAGCCGGTCAGCGTGGACAGGCTTTCCGAAGCCGCCGGAATCGACTCCGAAACCGTGTCGAAGTTAATCGGTCAGCTTGAGCGTAAATATAATGTTTCCGACAGCGGGCTGCGGATTATCCGGCTTGAGGACAGCTATCAGATTATCACCCGTGCGGAGTACGCGCCTTTTATAAAGACTGCGCTTGAAATAAAACGGCACGCGCCGCTTTCGCAGGCTGCACTCGAGGTTTTGGCGGTGATTGCATATAACCAGCCCGTGACTAAAGCCTATGTCGAGCAGGTTCGCGGAGTAGACAGCAACAGCGTGGTAAACACGCTCGCGGAGCGCGGATTAATCGAGGAGGCAGGGCGCTTGGATTTGCCGGGAAAACCTGTGACTTACAGGACAACGCAGGCGTTCCTGCGCTCATTCGGCTTAAATGAAATCGGACAGCTTCCGCCTTTCCCCGACCAGGAGGGGCAGATGCGGCTTGACGGCTTATATGAAGAACACGAACAGCAAGAGGAGCCGGAAATATGACTGCTTTAATCATAACAGGCGCAGTCGTTCTTTTAATCACGGTTTTCCTTTCGCTGCCTATCGTTTTTGTGATTGACTACGAAAAAGAAGCGGAAATAAAAATGCGTCTGCTGTTCTTTAATCTGTTCAAGGAGAAAGAGCCTAAAAAGCTTAAAAAGCGTAAAATAAAACACCGTAAACCCAAAAAATCCACAGCTCCCCCGCAAGCAGCGCGGCAAACGAACCTCGCTCCCAAGAAAGAAAAAAGCGTCGTAAAAAATATACCCGACTTAGATATAAGCATGCTTAAAATGCTGGTCGGCAGCATGGCTCACCCGATTAAGAGGCTGATAAAGAAAATAAAAGTCACGGAGCTTAATATAGACAGCGTCGTCGGCGGTTCCGACGCTGCGAAAGCCGCGATTAATTACGGGCTGCAAAACGCCGCAGTTTACTCGGGCGTTGTATGGCTGGATTCGATTACAAACGTGAAGGTCGAGCGAATCAATATACAGGCAGATTTTTGCAGGGAGGAATCGGAATTTGCGCTGCACTGCAAGGTCAAAATAAAATCCGGCACGGTACTTGTCTGTCTGCTCGCTTTTATGCTTAAGATGGCGAGCCTGAACAGCGGCGGAAAGCACAGACCGAAGCGGCAAACAGCGTATAAAAGCGGCGGTATCGGCAAAACAATCAGAATTGTGATAGACTGATGGATAATTAACAATGCAAAATTAAAATATAATTAAAAACTGAGCAATTAACTGATACTGAATCGGGGAAAGCGATTATTTCAATTAGCAATCGTAAAGAAAGGACTATACTGAAATGGCGGATAATTTAAAGGGGTTACTCAGTTCATCAATGGAGAAAATACGCGACTTGGTCGACGTTAACGCGATTATCGGCGACCCGATAACATCACCCGACGGGACGCTCATCATCCCGATTTCAAAGGTGACGTTCGGGTTTGTTTCGGGCGGCTCGGACATTCCGGCGAAATCGACAAACGATGTTTTTGCGGGCGGCGCGGGCGCAGGTGTGACGATAAAACCGCAGGCGTTCATCGTAATCAAAACCGACGGCGATGTAAAGCTGCTTGAAGTAGGTGCGGACAACGGCTTCATCGACGGGCTGATTACCGGCGTGCCCGACCTTATTAACAAGGTTAAGGATATTTTCGGCAAGAATAAAGAAGAAGAGTAATAAAAGTGTACAAGCAAGTCATAATTATTGGTAATACACCGAAAGGACTGACCTGCTTTGAAAAAAATTGTTATACCTTTACTTGTTTTTACATTAGTTTTCTTAAATCTGTCTGCGGTTCGCCCTATACCGGCAGCGGCGGCTCCGCCGCCCCCGCTTGAAATCTCCGCCCGCTCTGCAATCTTAATAAACGCGGATACGGGCGCTGTTGTTTTCGAGAAGAATTCGCTTGAGCGCCGCGCAATGGCGAGCACTACGAAAATTATGTCTGCGCTGCTCACGCTTGAAGCCGGCAACCTTGACCGGCAGTTCACCGTGGACAGCATGGCAATCCGTATCGAGGGCTCAACGATGGGGCTCCGGGAGGGTGATATAGTCACGAGGCGCGCGCTTTGCGCGGGTATGCTTTTGCCCTCGGGCAACGACGCGTCGCAGGCGGCGGCGGTGAGTGTTTCGGGGAGCATACCGGAATTCGTGAAGCTCATGAACGAGCGGGCACAGGAGCTCGGGCTTCGTGACACGCGCTTTGCGAATCCCTCGGGGCTTGACGCGGACGGGCACTATTCCACAGCCTACGACCTTGCGCTGCTCACGATGTTCGCGATGGGCGACGAGGAGTTCGCCCGTATGACCGCCCAGCAGGCTATGCGCGTGGAATTCGGCAACCCGCCGTTCGGGCGGTGGCTTAATAATAACAACAAACTGCTTCATATGTATGAGGGAGCGGTAGGCACTAAAACAGGCTTTACCGACAACGCGAGGCGCTGCCTTGTTTCAACTGCAATCCGCGACGGCGTTACACTCATCGCCGTTACGCTCAACGCCCACGACGACTGGAACGACCATATGAAGATGTTCAATTACGGCTTCTCGGTGGTGAAAAACCAGCCTGTAGACTATGATTTGTCGGACTTTTATGTGAATATTGCGGGCGGCGGAAAGGAACGTGCGGCGGTCAGGCTTGCAGAAATTCCCACGCTTGCGCTGAGCGATGCGGAAATGCGGCTCGTTGAAATAAAAGCGGTTATCATTCCTTTTATTTATGCGGGCTTTGGAGCGGGCGAGCAGGTGGGGCTGCTGGAGTTTTATTACAACGGGCGGCTGCTCAAGGCAGTGCCTTTGGTTACAGCAGAGGCTTGCGAGTCACCTGCGGAAAGATTAACGTTTACGGCAGGGCTTGTGCAGTTCTGGAGGAGAAGTTTGTTTTAGATTGTTTGTGTAATGAGAGGTTCAAATATGTATTTATACCATTATTACGAAAGAGGAAGAACGCCTTTCTTAAGTTTGTCCGATTTATCTGACGAAGAAGCGTTGACGCTGCACAAGACATTTGAAATCGAGGGTAATATTTTTAATAAGCGTAATGCAGACGGCAAATATATGTTTTATCGAAGAATAGTCGAAGAACAGTTATATTCTGCATTTGTTGCAAAGGGTGGTAAGCCGCAGAAGAAAACACCGTTTTACATGGTGCTGGGCGAATGTGATTTTTGTAAATCATGGTTTATTGAAAGCGAAGTTATAAAAATACCGCTTGAAGAATTTGATAAGAATACTGTTTCATTTACTTACGGCGATTCATTTCCTACATTCGACCCGACAACCGGTGAAACACAAGAATATAGGCAAAATGTTTATACCTATAATGAAATTTGGGATATTATAAATAAGTACGGTATGCCGCAAGAAAAACCATGTGATTACGATGTACCATATTTCCATGTACATTATGTAGAGGCTCAAGTATGGAGTGATGAAGTGATAAATAACTTCCGATTATAAGCATTTTACTAAAAAGAAAGAAAAAATAATGGAAAAAGAAAGACTTCAAAAATTAATAGCCGAAAGCGGGCATTGTTCCCGCCGCGCCGCCGAGGAGCTGATTAAGTCGGGCGCGGTCAAGGTCAACGGGCGCAGCGTAACTCTCGGCGATAAGGCAACCAAAAACGACCTGATTACTGTTAATAACAAGAAGCTGGATTTCTCGCAGAGCAAGCGTTATATCAAGCTTTACAAGCCGCGCGGCTACACGACCTCCATGTCCGACAGCCACGGCAAGAAGCTGATAACCGAGCTGCTTAAAGGTATAAATGAGCGGGTTTACCCCGCGGGACGGCTCGACAGGGATTCCGAGGGGCTGCTGCTGCTTTCCAACGACGGCGATTTCACTAACATGATTACCCACCCGAGCGGAAAAATCAAAAAGAAATACCGCGTAACCATTGCGTCAATCGTTTCGGAGGATATAATTTCGCGGCTTTCGTCAGGTGTAAACATAGGTGAAGACGGCGAGCGGGAGTTAACCGCGCCATGCGAGGTTCATGTACTAAAACACGATAAAACCGAGACGGAGAGCGGCACACGTCATAGAACCGTGCTCGAGTTCACAATAACGGAGGGCAAAAATCGGCAAATCCGCAGAATGTGCAAGGCTGTGGGGCTCGATGTTTCACGGCTGAAGCGGACAAGCGTGGGCGGAGTGAAGCTCGGCATGCTTAAACCGGGCGAGCACGCGGATTTAAACGAGAAAGAATTGAAGCTGCTCGGGGCAGGAAGAAAATAAGTTTAAATAAAAATTGCTAAATCGAGAAAACAATGTTTTCATATCGTATTAGTAAAGAAAGGACTTGTTGAAAATATGGACGCTAATTCGCTTCTTGAGCGGCTTTTCGACGAAGGCAGTTTCCGTGAGCTTCAAAAACATGCCGAATCCGGCGTAATCGCGGGATTCGGTAAAATCACGGATTTTAAAGTATACGCTTATGTACAGAATATCGGCGTTAAAAGCGGCGCGGTGAATAAAAACACAGCTGCTAAGATGAAAAAGATTTATTCCGACGCCGTGAAATTCGGCGCGCCTTTGGTTGCGGTTTTCGATTCAAAAGGCGGCGAAATCGGCGAGGGAATAGAGCTTGCCTGCGCTTACGGTGAAATAATCGCGGACTGTGCGCGGCTTTCCGGTGTTGTGCCGCTTATTTCGGTGGTTACGGGGCAGTGCGGGGGGCTGAACGCCGCGCTCTGCCGCATGTCGGATTTTGTAATAGCAACTGAGGAAGCGGAAATTTTCTTTACGCCGCCGTTTTTGGGCGGCGAGAAAGAAACTGCAGACATCACGGTCAAAACCGCTGAGGAAGCGATTTTAAAAACACGGGACTTGCTCTCGCTTCTGCCGCCAAACAACCTTGAAATGCCGTTCTGCCCGAGCATAGAGCAGAAAATCGAACTCAGTACAGTAACTTCATTTGAAACACCGGATAATACCACGGTTGGTTTCGTCAAACTCGAAGATAAACTTCGCGCAGACAACGCCGAGAGAATTATCCGTTTCGTCAGCTTTTGCGATGCTTTCACGATTCCTGTTGTTACCGTAATCGACAGCGAGGGCTTTGAGGCGGGCGTAAATTCCCATGTTCCGGCGCGTCTTGCGAAGGTTTATGCGGGCGCAACCACCCCGAAAATCACGCTCATTACAAGAAGAGCGGCAGGCGCGGCGTTTATACTCGCAGGCGGCTTGAACAGCGATTTCGTGCTCGCCTTTAAGAATGCGGTGATTTCTCCCGTTGCGGTTAAAACTGCCGCTGCTTTCCTTGAAACGCCCGAAGCTGATTACATTAAGGAATATGCAAGCGTGCAAAATGCACTTAAAAGAGGTTATATCGACATAGTGATTGCGCCGGAGGAAGAAAGGGCTGCGCTTATAACCGCACTCGAGGCCGTCCGCGACAAGCGCGTGGTTTCAATCCCGAAAAAGAAAGGAACGTTAATATGAAAAGGTACAGCGTTACAGTAAACGGCTCTGTTTATGATGTTGTGGTGGAAGAAGAGGACGCGCTGCCGGTTTCTGCGGAGCAGAAACCGGCAGCGGCTGAGGCCGCTGCGGCAGCAAATGCTGCCCCGGCGCGCCGGGGCGACATCAAAATTGAATCCCCCATGCCCGGAACTATAATTGATGTTAAGGTGAAAGCCGGCGATGAAGTGCAGAAAAATACAGTTATAGCCCTGCTCGAAGCAATGAAAATGGAGAACGACATAGTCGCGGCAACCGACGGCAGAATAGCCGGCGTGAACGTGAAAAAAGGCGATTCGGTCAATACGGGCACGATTATTGCAACCATGACGGGAGTATAAAGCTTGAAAACAAAACAATTAAATCGGGGAAAACGAAACTTTTCATTTCTCGTTAGTGCAGAAAGGACATGGTGAAAATGAAAAAGATAAAAATAACCGACGTCACTCTGCGCGACGCGCACCAGTCACTCATCGCAACGCGCATGACGCTCGATGAGATGATGCCTGTGCTGCCGCTGCTTGACAAAGCCGGCTTCCACTCGCTTGAGTGCTGGGGCGGTGCGACTTTCGACGCGTGCCTGCGTTTCCTCGACGAAGACCCGTGGGAGCGGCTGCGAATCTTAAAGCGCGAAATGCCGAAAACCCCGCTCCAAATGCTATTTCGCGGGCAGAATATGCTTGGCTACAGGCATTATGCGGACGACGTACTCGAGTATTTTGTGCAAAAATGCGTCAGTAACGGCATAAATATTATCCGTATTTTCGACGCGCTCAATGACATCCGCAACATGACAACCTCTATCAAGGCTGCAAAAAAAGAAGGCGCGCACTTCCAGGCGTGCATTTCATATACGCTCAGTCCCGTTCACAACGCAGAAAAGTTCGTGGAGTTTGCAAAATCCCTCGAAGGCGAGGGCGCAGACAGCATCTGCATCAAAGACATGGCGGGTCTCTTGAAGCCTTATGCGACCTTTGAGCTTGTTAAAGCACTCAAAAACGCAGTCACAATCCCTATTCAGGTGCACTCACACTACACTTCGGGCATGGCGTCGATGTCGTACTTGAAAGCAATTGAAGCGGGCGCGGACGCGGTTGACACGGCGATGTCGCCGCTCGCGATGGGAACGAGCCATATGGCGACCGAAACGCTCGTAGCCTCGCTTCAGGGAACAGAATACGACACAGGCTTAAACCTTGCCGCTCTTACGGAAATCCGCGATTATTTCGGGACTTTACGAGAAAAATATATTGCGAGCGGTCTGCTCGACCCGAAAGTTATGGGCGTGGACGCCGATACCTTATTATATCAGGTGCCCGGCGGCATGCTGTCGAATCTTGTTTCACAGCTTAAACAGGCTGGAAAAGCGGACAAGCTTGGGGAAGTACTGAAAGAAATCCCGCGGGTGCGTGAAGAAGCGGGTTATCCGCCGCTTGTAACGCCGACCTCGCAGATTGTGGGAACGCAGGCAGTGTTCAACGTAATCAGCGGCGAGCGTTACAAGACAGTCACAAAAGAGTTTAAAGGGATTATCAAGGGCGAATACGGCAGAACTCCCGAGAGCATCTGCCCTGAATTCCGTAAAAAAATCATCGGCAGCGAAGAGCAGATAGACTGCCGCCCCGCTGATTTAATCGCGCCTGAGCTCGAAAAACTCAGAAGTGAAGCGGCTAAATGGTTGCAGCAGGACGAGGATGTGCTTAGCTATGCGATGTTCGGGCAGGTTGCGGAAAAGTTTTTTGAGCGTCGTCGGGATAAGCAAAACGGCATAGACTATATTAATAAAGACATAAAAAACAAAGTTTTGACTGTTTTGTAGAATTTTTAAACAATTGTACGCACAATTTATTGTATAGATTTTACAAATAGCTCGTATAATATTTATAGTTATTGAACGAAATAAGAGAATATTTATCGGTTTGACAAGAAAATAAAAAAACCCTGTTGACTTAATTCGGGATTCAATATATACTATATAGAGTGATAATTTCAAGTGGAGGTATATAGATATGCTCGTGAAAGAAGTTGTTGTAAAGAATCAGGTGGGTCTGCATGCGAGGCCGGCTACCTTTTTTATTCAGAAAGCCAACGAGTATAAATCCTCGATTTGGGTAGAGAAAGAGGGACGCAGAGTTAACGCCAAGAGCTTGCTGGGCGTTTTATCGCTCGGGATTGTCGGCGACACTACGATTAGGGTGCTTGCTGACGGTGCGGACGAGCAGCTCGCCGTCGACGGTTTGGTGAAACTCGTGGAAAGCGGATTCGCAGAATAATTTTTATATACGTAGCTTGAAACCGTCTGCGTTATGCAGGCGGTTTTTTATGCCTGTAACAGTATCTGATTAATCGGGAAAACGATGTTGTCATATTGCTTCAGTTATAAAAGACTTATCGTAAATATGCATATTTATACAAATTGCACAAACAATAGAAAAAACAAGCTCCAATTTTCTATGCATAAATTTTATAAAGGCTATTGCAATCGTTTATAGTTTGTGATACAATTATTTTTGCGCGTTGCTATTTTGTATTATGAAACACACGGCAACGTGTAGCTGAAAAACACATCGGTCTATTTCTTGCGAAAGGAGAACCAACTTGGCAGTTAAGGAAAAAGTAAGGATAAAAGTCAAGGGATATGAGCACGGTTTAGTCGATTCTGCCTCCTCTAAGATAGTGGAAACGGCAAAACGTACCGGAAGCCGCGTTGCGGGGCCCGTTCCGCTCCCGACAGATATGGAAAAAATCACTGTTCTGCGCGCTGTCCATAAGTACAAGGACGCAAGAGAACAGTTCGAGATGAGAACTCATAAGCGCCTTATTGACGTTATCCGTCCTACCAACAAGACAGTGGAAGCGCTTCAGAATTTAGAGCTTCCGGCCGGCGTGGAAATTTCAATGGAATTCTAAGGTTTACCTTATTATTGTAAATTTCGTACTGTTGGTCATGTTGCCGAATTTGGCAACCAATAACCTTTAAGACAGGAGGAACCTTTAATGAAAAAGGGTTTAATCGGAAAGAAAATCGGCATGACACAGATTTTCTCCGAGGCGGGGAAAGTTATCCCCGTAACGGTAGTGGAAGCAGGGCCATGCGTCGTAGTGCAGGCGAAGACCGGCGAGAACGACGGCTACACAGCTTTACAGCTCGGGTTCGGCGATGTTTCGCCAAAAGGCGTAAACAAGCCCAGACAAGGGCACTTTAAGAAAAACGACCTGCCTTTCAAGAGATATTTGAGAGAGTTCAAACTTGAAAACGCAGAACATAACGTGGGTGACATACTCAAAGCCGACGTTTTCGCAGAGGGCGACGTAATCGACGTCTGCGGAATCAGCAAGGGCAAAGGCTTTCAGGGCTCTATTAAACGTCACCATAACTCAAGAGGACGCGAAAGCCACGGCGGCGGCCCCACACACAGGCACGCGGGCTCAATGGGCGCGAACTCAAGCCCGTCGAGGATTTTCAAAGGCAAGAAGCTGCCCGGGCACATGGGCGCAGAGCGCGTAACCGTGCAGAATCTTACGGTAGTCAAGGTTGACGCGGAGAACAACTTAATTGCAATCAGAGGTGCAATCCCCGGCCCTAAAGGCGGAGTAGTGTACATCACTGATGCTGTTAAGGCGTAAAGGGAGGAAGATAAAATGGCACAGGTATCTGTTTATGATATGAACGGCAACGAGGTTTCCACCCTTGAGCTTAATAAAGAGGTATTCGGCATAGAGCCGAACGCGTCGATTATGCATGCGGCAGTGGTAAATTATCTCGCGAATCAGCGCCAGGGAACGCAGTCCACACTTACAAGGTCTGAGGTTCGCGGCGGCGGCAAGAAGCCGTGGAGGCAAAAAGGAACAGGCAGAGCAAGACACGGCTCGACCAGAAGCCCGCAGTGGAGAACAGGCGGCGTGGCGTTCGCGCCGAAGCCGAGAAGTTACAGATTTACTCTTAATAAGAAAGTGCGGCGCATAGCGATGAAGTCCGCGCTGTCATCAAAAGTCCTCGGAGGAGAAATGATGGTTCTCGACAGCCTTAAAATTGACGAGTACAAAACCAAAACTATGATTAAACTTATGAGCGCGCTGGGCGTCGAGAAAAAAGCTCTGCTGGTACTCGACAGCGTTGACGACAAGGTAATCCGCAGTGCGAGTAATATCCCGGGCATAAAGACGACGCAGGTGAATACCCTGAACGTTTACGATATCTTGAATTATGATAAGTTCATCGTCGTAAAAGACGCCGTCTCGAAGATTGAGGAGGTGTACGCATAATGACCGCACCAAACAGAACACCACAGGATATAATTATAAAGCCGGTAATCACCGAGCGCGCAATGGATAATCTGCAAAGTCGTAAATACACGTTCCGCGTTATGAAGGACGCCAATAAAATTGAAATCGCGAAAGCAGTTGAATCGCTTTTCGGCGGCGTTAAGGTTGACAAGGTGAACACCATGAACGTCAGAGGCAAAAAAAGACGTCAGGGCAGAACCGAGGGCTACACAGCGGCTTGGAAAAAAGCAATCATAACGCTTAAACAGGACTCGAAAACAATCGAATTCTTCGACGGTATGGTGTGACGAACAATTGACGATTGACAATTGACGATGTACAATTGTTAAAACTGAACAATTAACCGAAACTGAATCGGGGAAAACGATGTTGAACAGGAGCACTTGAAAACAATCGAATTCTTCGATGATATGGTGTGACGAACAATTGACAATTGACAATTGACAATGTACAATTGTTAAAACTGAACAATTAACCGAAACTGAATCGGGGAAAACGATGCTGAACAGGAGCACTTGTTAAGAAAGGACTATATTTAAATGGCTATTAAACTTTATAAACCCACTACGCCTGGCCGTCGCGGCATGTCAGTGGTGGATTACAGCGGTCTTTCCAAGGTCGAGCCGGAAAAAAGCCTGCTGCAGACGCTTAAAAAGCACGCAGGACGCAACAGCTACGGCAGGATTACCGTCCGCCATAAGGGCGGCGGAAACCGCGTAAAATACAGAATCATCGACTTCAAGAGGAATAAGCTCGGCATGAACGCCGAGGTTAAAACTCTCGAATACGACCCCAACCGTACCGCGTTTATCGCGCTTATCGAGTACGAAGACGGCATGAAGAATTATATTTTAGCTCCTGATAAAATGCAGGTCGGCGATGTTATCCGCGCAGGAAAAGACGCGGACATCAAGCCCGGGAACGCGCTTGCACTCAGCGATATGCCTTTAGGTACCGTTATTCATGCGATTGAGCTTTACCCCGGAAAGGGCGCGCAGCTTGTGCGCAGCGCGGGCGGCTCAGCTCAGCTTATGGCGAAAGAGGGCAAGTACGCGCTTATCCGTCTGCCAAGCGGCGAATTACGTAACGTGTCGCTGAAATGCATGGCGACAATCGGCGCAGTGTCAAACCCCGACCATTCCAACATCAATCTCGGCAAAGCAGGCAGAGTGCGCCATATGGGCAAGAGACCTACAGTGCGCGGCTCGGTTATGAACCCCTGCGACCACCCGCACGGCGGAGGCGAGGGCAAATCGCCCATCGGACGTCCGAGTCCCGTGACTCCCTGGGGTAAGCCGACGCTCGGCTACAAAACCCGTTCAAGAAAAAAGGCGAGCAATAAGTTTATTGTAAAACGCAGAGATAAGAAATAATCAAAAATAATTAATAATTGTGTTAAAATACTTTCATTTTAAAACACGAAAGGAATAAACCAATGAGCAGAAGCATTAAGAAGGGCCCTTATGTAGAAGCGTCCCTTATGAAAAAAGTTGAAACCATGAACGCCGCGAGCGAAAAGAAAGTCATCAAGACCTGGAGCCGCGCAAGTACCATCTTCCCCGATTTTGTGGGGCATACTTTCGCAGTGCATGACGGACGCAAGCACGTTCCCGTCTACGTTACGGAAGATATGGTAGGACATAAATTAGGCGAATTCGCTCCCACGCGTACCTACAGAGGTCACGCCGGAAGCAAGACGACCAAGAAGTAGCGGCGAAAGCATTTGTTAAAAACTGAGCAAGTAACCGAAACTGAATCGCGGAAACGATTATTTCAATGGCAGCAAAAAGACAAATCGTAATAAAATAGCAATTGTTAAAAACTGAGCAATCAACCGATACCAAATCGGGGAAAACGATTATTTCAATTAGCAATCGTAAAGAAAGGACTATATTGAAAACATGGAAGCAAGAGCTGAACTTAAACACGTCCGTATTTCTCCGCGAAAGGTCGGAATCGTGCTTGATTTAATCAGAAATAAACCCTGCGACGTAGCTATGGCAACGCTGAAGCTGACGCCGAAGTCCGCGAGCGAGCCGCTTCAGAAGCTACTGAAGTCCGCCATGGCAAACGCAGAAAACAACCACATGATGGACTTATCCTCATGCTTTGTTGCCGAAGCTTTCTGCGGAGCGGGAATAACTATGAAGCGTATACGCCCCAAGGACCACGGCCGCGCTCACCGCATACTCAAGCGCACGTCAAATATAACTTTGGTTGTCAGAGAAAAGGAGTAAAAAACTTGAAAATGATAACTCATGTTAGAATAAATGATTCTTTGGGGCTCTTTGATGCCGGAAAGGGATGGTTATAAAATGGGACAAAAAGTTAATCCGCACGGACTGAGAGTCGGGATTATTAAGGATTGGGATTCGCGCTGGTTTGTTAGCAAATCTGTATTCGGCGAAACTTTGGTTGAGGATTACAGAATCCGCGAGTATTTTGCGGCTAAAACATACCGCACCGACAAGTCGCCCGTTCCTATGAAGCCGGGGATTTCCCTTGTTGAAATAGAGCGCGACGCAACCAAGGTAAAGGTGTTTATCCACACCGCGAAGCCGGGCATCTTAATCGGCTCCAAAGGCTCGGGAATCGAAATAATGAAAAGAGACCTCGAGAAAATCACAAAAGGCAAACCCGTAAACTTAAATATAATCGAAGTCCGCGACCTGGACCTTAACGCACAGCTCGTCGCGGAGGCAATAGCGCAGCAGCTTGAGGCGCGCGTGTCGTTCAGACGTGCGATGAAGCAGGTAATCGGCAGAACCATGAGAGCCGGCGCGAAGGGTATTAAAACCGCAGTTTCCGGACGTCTCGGCGGCGCGGAAATCGCACGTGCGGAAAGTTACAAGGAAGGTACGATTCCGCTGCAGACGCTGCGCGCGGACATCGACTACGGCACGGCAAGAGCAAACACCACTTACGGCGTAATCGGCGTAAAAGTGTGGATATACAAGGGCGAGGTTCTCAAGGGTGAAGTCGGCGCGGCTAAGAAAAGGCTCGAATCCATGAAGCGCGAGCCCCGCGATAACAGAAAGCCCAGAGGTGAGAAGCGCTTTGACGGCAGAAGCAACGACCGCTTCAGAGGCGACCGCCCCGGAAACCGTGAAAACAGAGTGAGAGACGGTGGAAACGCACCGCAGGACAGAACCGCGTTCCGCGCGGACAGGGGTCACGCAAGACCGCAGACCACCGCAGGAGCTCCCGCTCCCGCACCTGCCGTTGCACCTAAAAATGAGGGAGGTAACGAATAATGCTGCTTCCGAAAAGAGTTAAATACAGACGTCAGCACAGAGGGCGCATGAAAGGCATTGCAACCCGCGGAAACACCGTTTCCAACGGCGATTTCGGTTTACAGGCAACCGAGCCTTCATGGATAACCTCGAATCAGATAGAAGCTGCGCGTATCGCAATGACGCGTTATATCAAGAGAGGCGGTCAGGTTTGGATTAAAATTTTCCCTGACAAGCCTGTTACGCAGAAACCCGCTGAAACCCGCATGGGTTCCGGCAAGGGCTCGCCCGAATACTGGGTGGCGGTTGTGAAGCCGGGCAGAGTTATGTTTGAAATCGCGGGTGTTTCGGAGGAAATCGCACGTGAAGCCATGAGGCTCGCAGCGCATAAGCTTCCGGTGAAATGCAAGTTTATCAGAAAGGCAGAGGAGGTTCCGGGTAATGAAATTAGCGAAGGAAATGCGTGATTTGTCCGAGCTTGAGCTTAATGAAAAAGTTACAGACCTTAAACAAGAGCTTTTCAATCTGCGCTTTCAGCACGCGGTGAACCAACTTGAAAACCCGCAGAGAATAAGAGCAGTAAAGAAGCAAATCGCAGTCATAAAAACAATACAGCGCGAACGCGAGCTTGCCTCGCAAAGCGTAGCCGCTAAAGCGGCGGCGAATTAGGGGGAGGCAAAATGAGCGAGAGAAATTTACGCAAGACAAGAGTCGGAGTTGTTACGAGCGACAAGATGGATAAAAGTATCGTAATCGCCATTAAGGACAACATTCGTCACCCCTTGTACAAGAAAATAATCAAGCGCACTATTAAGCTAAAGGCTCATGACGAGAAAAACGAGTGCGGCGTGGGCGATAAGGTTGAGGTTATGGAAACCCGCCCAATTTCTAAAAATAAGCACTGGCGTTTAGTCAAAATCTTAGAAAAAGCAAAATAATCGGGAAAATTTCGCAGCACTTGTGCCGGAACTGTGCAATTCGCATTACGGAACCGGGGAAAACGAAGCTTTCCGACTCGCAATCGTTATGATTTGAAGCACTTGTGCCGGAACTGTGCAATTCGCATTACGGAATTGGGGAAAACGAAGCTTTCCGACTCGCAATCGTTATGAAAGGACTATATTGAAAATATGATACAGATGCAATCACGTCTTAAAATCGCCGACAATACAGGCGCAAAAGAGATTCAATGTATAAGAGTGCTGGGAGGAACCCGCCGCAGATACGCTAATATCGGCGATGTAATCGTGGCCTCGGTCAAGAAAGCAGCTCCAGGCGGAACCGCCAAAAAAGGCGAGGTTGTGCGTTGCGTAATCGTGCGTTCTAAAACAGGCGTAAGACGCGGCGACGGCACTTATATCCGCTTTGACGAAAATGCAGCGGTTATAATAAAGGAAGATAAGAACCCGAGAGGAACCCGCATATTCGGGCCGGTGGCAAGAGAGTTGCGCGATAAGGAATACATTAAGATTCTGTCGCTCGCACCGGAAGTGCTGTAGAATTTACAACCAACAATGCAAAACCGGTAAAACGCTGTTTTAAAACGCACTTGTTCAGAAAGGACATGGATAAAAATGAATACATTGCACGTTAAAAAAGGCGACGAGGTAATGGTAATATCCGGCCGCGATAAGGGTAAAAAAGGCAAAGTACTGGAAGTCAGCCCTAAGGAAGGCAAGATTATCGTTGAAGACCGCAACATCGTCACCAAGCACGTAAAACCTAAGAAGCAGGGTCAGCTCGGCGGCATAGTCAAGGCTGAGGGCGCGCTCTACGCCTGCAAGGTAATGCCTGTCTGCCCGAAATGCGACAAGCCTACCCGCGTGGGCAAGGAAGTAAAAAAAGATAAAAAAATCAGAATCTGCAAAAAATGCGGAGCTGAACTGTAAGCTATCCATAAAAAGTGGGGTTGTACGATAAAGGATTTTCGTGCGCCTACAGCAAGGAGTAACTCAAAATGGCAAGAATGAAAACCTATTACAGGGAAACCGTGGTTCCGGCTCTTTTCAAGAAATTCGGCTACAAGAGCGTGATGCAGGTACCGAAAATTGATAAAATAGTCGTGAACGTAGCCTCGGGAGCTTGTAAAGACAACCCGAAAATCGTGGACGCCATAACAAGCGACATCAAGAAAATCACAGGCCAGAAGCCGGTAATTTGCAAGGCTAAAAAATCAGTTGCGAATTTTAAGCTTCGCGAGGGTAACATAATCGGACTTAAAGTCACGCTCCGTGATGCGACGATGTACGAATTCTTAGACAGATTCTTCAACGTCGCGCTCCCGAGAGTAAGAGACTTCAGAGGTATCAGCCCCGACGCATTCGACGGCAGAGGCAACTACTCGGTGGGAGTTCGCGAACAGCTAATATTCCCGGAAATCGAGTACGATAAAATCGACGCGGTGCGCGGAATGGACATCAGCTTTGTAACAACAGCCAAAACGGACGAGGAAGCAAGAGAGCTATTAACCCTTATGGGCGCCCCGTTCGCGAAAACGGCACAGTAGGAGAGGAAAGGATAATTCACGATGGCAAAGAAATCGAAAATCGCAAGTCAAAAGCTTGAGCCGAAGTTTTCCACCCGCGGTTACAACAGATGTAAGATATGCGGCAGACCGCACGCGTATTTACGCAAATTCGGTATTTGCAGAATTTGCTTCAGAGAGCTTGCTTACAAAGGGCAGATTCCCGGCGTAAAAAAATCATCTTGGTAATTTAGTGCGTCACTTTGGACGTACTAATAACCGGCAAAAACACAAGGAGGAAGAACAATGCAAATCACCGACACAATTGCAGATATGCTGACGAGAGTTCGCAACGCCAATTCCGCCAAGCATCAATATGTCGATATCCTGGCTTCCAACATGAAGAAGCAAATTGCGCAGATTCTGATGGACGAGGGTTATATTAAAAGTTTTCGTATAATTGAGGATAACAAGCAGGGTATAATCAGAATCACGCTGAAATACACCGAGAACAAGGCGCAGGTAATCCAGGGATTGCGCAGGGTTTCAAAGCCCGGACTCAGAATTTACGCTAACAGCAAGGATATGCCTAAAGTGATGAAGGGGCTCGGTATCGCCATCGTGTCCACATCCAAGGGCATCATGACCGACAAAAAAGCGAGAAGCGAAAATGTCGGCGGCGAAGTCCTCGCGTTTGTATGGTAAGGGGGGTTCACCTTGAAATTAAATCACATGAATCGGGGAAAACGCTGTTTTAAGGCGCAAATAGCTGAGGAAAGGACATAGGGAAAATGTCGAGAATAGGAAGAAAAGTGATACCTGTCCCTGCCGGAGTAGACGTTAAAATTGACGGCAGCACAGTAACAGTAAAAGGTCCCAAAGGGACGCTTTCAAGAACCATACAGCCCGAGATTACAGTCAGGCAGGAGGGTGCGGAAATCTTTGTGGAACGCGATGGCGACGAAAAAATCAGCCGCTCGCTGCACGGACTTTCAAGAACGCTTGTATCTAATATGGTCGTAGGCGTGACCGACGGCTTCACAAAGGAACTCGAAATCAGCGGCGTGGGCTATCGTTGTGCAAAAGAGGGCAGCAAGCTGAACCTCACGGTCGGCTACTCGCATCCGACATTCTTTGAAGACAACGACGACATCAAGCTTGATGCGCCGACACCCAACAAGATTGTAGTTTCCGGAATAGACAAGCAGAAGGTCGGACAATTTGCCGCAGAAGTACGTAAAATCCGCCCCATTGAGCCCTACAAGGGCAAGGGAATCAAATACGCAGGCGAAGTAGTAATCCGTAAGGAAGGCAAAGCCGGCAAGGGTAAAAAATAACGAACAATTGACAATTGACAATGGACAATTGACAATTATAATAACTCTAATAGGGGATTGTTATGATAAAAGCAATTAATAAAAATAAAAATCGTCTTAAAAGGCACAAGCGCGTCCGCGGTAAGATTACCGGTACGGCTGATAGACCGAGGCTCTGCGTTTTCCGCAGTGCAAAAAACATCTATGCGCAGCTAATTGATGATGTTGCGAAAGCAACGCTCGTTTCAGCTTCGACGCAGGAAAAGGACTTCGGTATCGGCGGTAATAAAGAAGCGGCTAAAAAAGTCGGGCTCGCGCTTGCCGAAAGAGCAAAAGCAAAGAGCATAGAAAACGTGGTTTTCGACCGCGCAGGATATCTTTATCACGGAAGAGTCGCCGCTTTGGCGGACGGCGCGCGTGAGGGCGGGCTTAAGTTTTAAGTAATAATTAATAATTTTAATTTAACTTAACTAATGAGCAATTAACTGAAACTGATTCGGGGAAAATGTTGTTTACAGTACAATCCACTTATGAAAGGACTTATTGAAAAAATGTCACTTTTAAATGCAGCTGATTTTGAACTTACCGAAAGAGTGGTAAATATCAAGCGCGTATCTAAAACCGTTAAGGGCGGGCGTGTAATGAAAATTTCCGCACTTGTGGTAGTGGGCGACGGGCAGGGTATAGTAGGCTTCGGAATGGGCAAATCAAACGAAGTTCCCGACGCGATTCGCAAGGGCATCGAGGACGCAAAGAAGAATCTCGTCAGAATAACCATACAGAATTCCACGATTCCGCATGAGGTAATCGGAAAGTACGGCGCGGGCGCGGTTCTCATGAAGCCGGCACCCGAGGGTACGGGAGTTATCGCGGGCGGCGCGGTACGTGCGGTTATGGAAATGGCGGGAGTGCGCAACATACGGACAAAATCCCTGCGTTCCAACAATCCGTGCAACGTTGTGCGCGCGACCGTAGAGGGTTTGCTTTCCGTGCGTAACGCCGAGGAAGTCGCAGCTGTAAGAGGGAAGTCTGTTAAAGAGATATTTACAGCGTAGAAAACACTCGTCAAAACAGAGCGGTTACCAGTGCCGAATCTGGGGAAACGCTGTTATAAAGCGAATTTGTAAAGAAATATTTACAGCGTAGAAAACATTCGTCAAAACTGAGCGATTAATCGGTGCCGAATCGGGGGAAACGCTGTTATAAAGCGAATTTGTAAAGAAATATTTACAGCGTAGAAAACACTCGTCAAAACTGAGTGATTAACCGATACCGAATCGGGGAAAACGCTGTTATAAAGCGAATTTGTCAGGAAAGGACTATTTTAAAATGGCACTTAAAATTAAACTCAAGAAATCGTTAATAGGAAGAAAAGACAGCCATATTGCTACCGCACATTCGCTCGGACTCCGTAAAATCGGTGCGGAAACTACCCAGCCGGACAACGAAGCGACCAGAGGAAAGATTAAGCATATCTCGTATCTCGTGGAGGTAACTGAGTAGAATACTCAAGCTGCCGGGAAAAAGTTGCTTCAAAATGTGCTTGTGAAGAAAGGACTTGATGAAAACATGAAATTACATGAATTATCGCCAAATAAAGGCTCTAATAAGGAAGCCAAGCGCGTAGGGCGCGGGCACGGCTCCGGTCACGGCAAGACAGCCGGCAAGGGTCATAAAGGTCAGTGGGCGCGTTCGGGCGGCGGTGTGAAGCCGGGCTTCGGAGGCGGACAGACTAAGCGCGTCATGCGTATACCTAAACGCGGGTTCAATAATAAATTATTCGCAACCGAATATGCGCTTGTGAACGTGCGTGACCTTGAAAAACGTTTTGAGGCGGGCGCAGTTATCGACCTTGAGGCTATTATATCTTGCGGGCTCATCAAGAAACCGCTCGACGGCATAAAAATCCTCGGAACAGGCGAGCTCACGAAAGCTTTTACAGTTCGTGCGGAGAAGTTTTCGGAAACTGCGAAATCAAAAATCGAAAGTGCAGGCGGCACTGTTGAAGTAATAGAGTAGCAGAGTGAGATGTTTAAAGCCGCCGCTACTGAAACGGGGAAAACGTCGTTCCCGGACTTCACTTGTGAAGAAAGGACTTATATAAAATGTTTCAAGTTTTGAGGAATGCGTGGAAAGTGGACGAATTGCGCAAAAAAATCCTGTATACGGGTCTGATTATACTCGTGTTCAGAATCGGTTGCGCCATATTTGTACCTTTCCTTGATACAGAGGCAGTTCAGGGGATGCTTTCGGGCAGCGAAAACACGCTTCTCGGCTTCATGAACACCATGACGGGCGGCGCGCTGGGCAATGGTACGCTGTTCGCTTTGTCAATCATGCCGTTCATCAACGCCTCTATTATCATGCAGCTTCTTACTGTCGCGATTCCCTTGCTGGAAAGGCTCAGCAAGGAGGGTGACGAGGGCAGAAAAAAAATCAACAAAATCACGAAGTTCCTTGCACTCGGTATAGGAGTATTCCAGGCCGTTGCGTTTTATATCACGCTTAGAAATAACCGCGCTGTTATGTACACCGAGGGCTTTGAGGGCTTCCTCGCAATGGTGACAATCGTCGGATGCTTTACGGCGGGCGCGTCGCTTATTATCTGGCTCGGTGACCAAATTAACGAAAAGGGTATCGGAAACGGTATTTCAATTATACTTTTCTCGGGTATTGTTTCGCGGCTTCCGCTTGACGTTTATAGTCTTATAATGCAAATGCGTGTAACGGATACGGGCGGCGTACAGAATTATGTTCTGATTCCTGTGTACCTTGCGATTTATGTCGCGATGATTGGGTTTGTCGTGCTTATGACCAACGCCGAACGCAGAATCCCCGTACAGTACGCAAAGCGCGTAGTCGGACGCAAGATGTACGGCGGGCAATCCTCGCACATCCCGATTAAAGTTGCGATGGCGGGCGTTATGCCGATTATCTTTGCGATGTCGGTTATGTCGTTGCCGCAGACGGTTTTGTTCTTCTTCGGAATCGATGGCACAAATCCCGAAAGCCCTGCGTTCTGGAATACGTTCCTGCGCTACTTCAACCAAGGCTCATGGATTTATGCGGTAATTTATTTCTTCATGATTATTGGTTTTAACTACTTTTATATCTCGATTCAATACAACCCGATTGAAATCGCGAATAACCTGAAGAAAAACAACGGTGCGATTCCGGGTTACCGTCCGGGCAAGCCCACATCGGACTTCATCTATAACTCACTCTCGAAGATAACTTTAATAGGCGCGATTTTCCTCGGATTTATCGCTATATTCCCGATAGTGTTCTCGAACGTTACGAACATTCACGGAATGGCAATGGGCGGCACAACGATGCTAATCTTAGTAGGTGTTTCTCTCGAAACCGTGCGCTCGCTTGAGGGTCAGATGATGATGCGCCATCATAAGGGTTTCTTGGAATAAACCGATGAACCCGTGCGCTCGCAGAAGCGGCCGGCGGCGCGTATGCGCCCTTTCACGGCGAACTGAACAATGACAGGCAGAAGAAAAGTTTGAAAACAAATAAAACTGACGCGGGGATAACGCTGTTTTCATTCCAATTTTGTGAAGAAAGGACTTAATGAGAATAACTATGAATTTAATCTTTTTAGGTGCTCCCGGCTCGGGAAAAGGCACGCAGGCGGAGCAAGTAAATGTAAAGTATAATCTTCCCGCCGTATCTACCGGGAACATGCTTCGCGAAGCTGTGAAGAACGGTACGGAGGCAGGGCTTAAAGCTAAGGCTTTCATGGACGCGGGCGACCTTGTCCCCGATGAAGTTGTAATCGGCATAATCAAAGACCGTATTGCCCTTGACGACGCGAAAAAGGGCTTCATTCTTGATGGCTTTCCCCGCACTGTCGAGCAGGCGGAAGCGTTAGAGCGCATGGACGTTGCAATTGATAAAGTTATTAATATTCATGTTGATGATGAAAAAATCATCGCCCGCATGTCGGGAAGACGCGTCTGCAGCGACTGCGGTGCTTCTTACCACATCGAGTATAAACCCGTTAAGGCTGAAAACACCTGCGATTTATGCAAAGGCGCGGTTGTGCTGCGCGACGACGATAAACCCGAAACGGTGCTCGCCCGACTTAAAACCTATCACGAGAAGACGGCTCCGCTGATTAGCTTCTATGAAAGCCGCGGGAAGCTGCGCACTGTTGAGGGGCAAGAGGAAATCGCGGACACGACAAAACTGACTTTTGAAGCAATTGATTCATAGACAGCGCGAATCAAGCGTAATCGTCGTTAAAAACGCAGCTGAGCTTCATAAAATACGCAAGGCGAGCGAGCTCTCGGCGAAAGTTTTAAAGCTGGCAGGCGAAAAAGTCGCCGACGGAATGAGCACGTGGGAGCTGAACAGAATTATCGGCGAGTTTCTTCACAGACACGGTGCGAAGCCGTCGTTCCTAAACTACCGCGGATTCAAAGGTAACGCCTGCATTTCTGTAAATCACGAACTAATCCACGGGATTCCGTCTAAAAAAAGAATCCTCAGAAACGGCGATATAGTTTCGGTTGATGTGGGTGCCTTTCTTGACGGCTGGCATGGAGATAACGCGGCGACGTTTAAAGTCGGAACAGTTTCAGAAACAGCCGAAAGGCTGCTGCGGGTTACCGAGGAATGTTTGTATGCGGCTATAAAAGTAGCGCTGCCGGGAAGCAGAATAGGTGATATATCCAGCGCAATCCAAACCTATTGCGAGAGCAGAGGCTTTCATGTAGTCAAGGATTATATAGGGCACGGTATAGGCAGGGATTTGCACGAGGCGCCTGATATTCCGAACTTCGGGAAACCGGGGAAAGGGCCGCGGCTCACGCCGGGAATGACAATATGCATTGAGCCGATGGTGAATCAATCGACCTCGAAGACAAAGCTTTTGAACGATAACTGGACGGTTGTGGAAGCCAACGGGAATTTATGCGCGCACTTCGAGCATACAATAGCAATAACCGAGGGACAGCCGATGATTCTTACAAGACCGGATTAAAATGAAAACAGGAACAATAATAAAAAGCACGTCGGGGCGCGACAAGGGGAGTTTCTACGTTGTGGTCGGTATGGATGGCGAACGACCGATAATCGCGGACGGGCGGCGCAGAAAACTTGAAAAACCCAAAGCAAAAAACCCGAAGCATATATCAAAAACAAACAATACTATAGACACAACTGAACTTACGGATAAGAAACTGCGCGCTTTACTGCATAGCTATAATTTTCCGCAGTTTTAAATAATGTCTGCGAATAAAAGCTTGGCAACACGCTGTTCATAATCGGGGAAAACGCGGTTTTAAATAATGATTATGAAGAAAGGGCTTGAATAAAAGCTTGGCAACACACTGTTCATAATCGGGGAAAACGTAGTTTCAAATAATGATTATGAAGAAAGGGCTTGAATAAAAGCTTGGCAACACGCTGTTCATAATCGGGGAAAACGCAGTTTCAAATAATGCTTATGAAGAAAGGACTTGATGAAATATGGCAAAAGAAGATGTTATAGAAGTCGAGGGTATAATACTTGAAGCTTTGCCGAATGCAACCTTTCAAGTTGAGCTGTCGAACGGGCATAAAATACTCGCTCACGTCAGCGGGAAGCTCCGGATGAATTTTATCCGTATACTGCCGGGGGACAAGGTAACGGTCGAAATGTCACCGTATGACCTGACAAAGGGCAGAATTACATGGAGAGCAAAATAAAGAAGATAAAAAGACTTGATTAAAGTTTAAAAACAACCGACACTGAATCGGGGAAAATGGAGCTGTTCATTCTTCGATAGTGATGAAAAGACTTGGTTAAAGTTTAAAACAACCGACACTGAATCGGGGAAAATGAAGCTGTTCATTCTTCGATAGTGATGAAAGGACTTGGTGAGAATATGAAAGTGAGACCTTCGGTAAAGCCTATGTGCGAAAAGTGCAAGGTAATTAAACGCAACGGCAGGGTAATGGTAATTTGCAAAGAGCCTAAGCACAAGCAGCGTCAGGGTTAAATCATAAGAAAGGAAAAGCAGTTATGGCAAGAATTTCAGGCGTCGATTTGCCTAAGGACAAGCGGATTGAAATCGGGCTGACCTATATTTTCGGCATCGGCAGAAGAACATCGAACGATATTTTGACAGCAGCGGGCGTAAACCCCGATACGCGCACAAAAGACTTAACGGAAGCTGACGAGGCAAAAATCCGCGAGGTTATTGATGCGAGCTACATGGTTGAGGGCGATTTGCGGCGCGAGGTGGCGCTTAACATAAAGCGTCTGGTTGAAATCAACTGTTACCGCGGACAACGTCACCGCAAAGGTTTACCTGTGCGCGGGCAGCGGACAAGAACCAATGCGAGAACACGCAAGGGCCCGCGTAAGACTATTGCAAACAAGAAGAAGTAAAACCGCGTCTGAACAAATATCCCCGCAAACCGGGGAAAACGTTGTTCCGACTCGAATTAGTGCGGAAAGGACTTATTGAAAATATGGCAAAACAACAGAAAGGCGGCAAAAAGCCTGTAGCACGCAGACGGCGCGAACGCAAGAATATAGAGAACGGCTCTGCACATATCCAGTCTACGTTCAACAACACCATCGTTACCATTACGGACTTGCATGGCAATGCACTTTCGTGGGCATCGGCGGGTGGACTGGGCTTCCGCGGCTCGCGCAAATCCACTCCTTATGCGGCGCAGTCAGCGGCGGAAACCGCAGCGAAAGCTGCCATGGAGCACGGACTCAAGACCGTTGAGGTGTACGTAAAGGGGCCGGGCTCGGGACGCGAAGCGGCGATTCGTGCTTTACAGGGCGCGGGGCTTGAAGTACGTATGATTAAAGACGTGACCCCGATTCCTCACAACGGCTGCAGGCCGCCCAAACGCAGACGCGTGTAACGAACAATTGACAATTTCGCAACGCGAACAGAGCGAAGCGGAATTGACAATTAATAATTGGGTTTGTTAGCCCAATGTCGGTGAGATTCCGATAGTAGATTAAGTAACAAACATGGAGGAAAATTAACCAATGGCTATTGACAGAACCCCAATTTCAAAAAGGTGTAAGGCACTGGGACTCAGTCCCGCAATTCTCGGCTACACCCAGAAAAAAGAAACCAAGCGTAACAGAAACACCAACAGCAGAAAAAAAATATCCGAGTACGGACTGCAGCTTAAAGAAAAACAAAAGCTGAAGTTTATCTACGGTGTTTTGGAGAAGCAGTTCCATGGTTATTACGTAATCGCCACCAAAGAAAAAGGCGTATCCGGCGAAAACTTAATCAGACTTCTTGAAACCCGTCTCGATAATGTCGTTTTCAGAATGGGAATGGCTACAACAAGACGCGAAGCCAGACAGCTTGTAGGGCACGGTCACTTTTCCGTGAACGGTAAGCGTGTGGATATACCCTCGTTTAGGATTAAAGCGGGCGATGTTGTGGCACTTAAGGAAAAAAGCAGGAAGAGCCCCAAGTTTGAGCAAATCGCAGACGCAAACCACGGAAGAACGTTTCCTTTGTGGCTTGATGTCAACAAAGAGGCGAAAAGCGCGACAATCGTAAGATTACCGCAGCGCGACGAGCTTGATTTTGAGATTCAAGAACATTTGGTTATAGAATTGTATTCTAAATAATCAAAGTCCCGCATATAATGTAGGTAGCGGGTATTTCAAATTTGCCGTAGTGTTTTTCATTATCTACAGCAATTTTGAATTATTCGCAGGCAGGAGCTGCTCTCAGCTCACCCAACGACAAACGACAACTTGTACTGCAAAAGGAACGGGTTAAAACCTGTTATTAAGATGTTGTGCAAGCTGTAAACTAATTTTTGCATCTCGCTGTTGCGGGAAAGGATTGGTGAGAAAATGCTTGAAAAAATCGAAAAGCCGGAAATAGAAACCGTTAAGCTTAAACCCGACGGAAAATACGGAATGTTCTGTCTTGAACCGCTCGAGCACGGCTACGGAAACACTCTTGGAAACAGTCTTAGACGCGTGCTGCTTTCGTCCTTGCCGGGCGTGGCGGTTACGTCCGTGAAAATTGACGGTATCCAACACGAATTTTCTACAATCACAGGCATAAAAGAAGACGTAACGGAAATCATCCTCAACGTTAAAGGGCTGATTGCCAAGATGTACGGCGACGCGCCGAAGACAGTCTACATCGAAGCCGAAGGCGAGTGTACAGTAACTGCTGCCGACATCAAGACCGACAGTGAAATCGAAATACTCGACCCCGGTATGCACATCGCGACTCTCTCGGCGGGCGCAAAGCTCTACATGGAAATGACTTTCGACAGAGGGCGCGGGTACGTAAGCGCAGAGAAGAATAAAGCAATCTTCTCGCCTATGCCGATTGGCGTAATCGCTGTTGACAGCATCTATACCCCCGTTATGAGGGTAAACTATTCGGTAGAGAGCACGCGCGTCGGGCAGCGCACCGACTACGACAAGCTCACGATTGAAGTCTGGACTGACGGAACAATCTCCGCAAAGGAAGCTGTGTCTTACGCTGCGAAAGTACTAAACGAGCATCTTGCGCTGTTCGTAGACTTATCGGACGAGCCCGCTCAGCCGGAGCTGATGGTGGAAAAAGACGACAAGAGCAAGGACAAGATTCTTGAAATGACTATAGAAGACTTGGATTTGTCTGTGCGTTCTTTCAACTGTCTCAAGCGCGCGGGAATCAACAACGTCGACGACCTCATCAACAAGAGCCAGGAAGATATGATGAAGGTTCGCAACTTAGGTAAGAAGTCGTTTGAGGAAGTGCGGGCAAAACTAATTTCACTCGGATTTGACCTTGCAACCAGCGAGGATATTTAAGAAACTTAAGCTTGAAACAAAGCATGGTTGTATAGGGAAAACGCCCTGTTCATGACGTGCTTGTGAGGAAAGGCAAAACTTGAAACGGAGCATGGCTGAATCGGGGAAAACGCCTTGTTCATGGCGCGCTTGTGAGGAAAGGCAAAACTTGAAACGGAGCATGGCTGAATCGGGGAAAACGCCCTGTTCATGGTGTGCTTGTGAGGAAAGGCAAAACTTGAAACAAAGCATGGCTGAATCGGGGAAAACGCCCTGTTCATGGTGTGCTTGTGAGGAAAGGACTTATTAAAAATATGGCTATGAGAAAGTTAGGCAGGAAGTCAGACCACCGCAAGGCAATGCTTCGCGCTATGGTGACGTTTCTGCTTGAGAACGGTAAAATAGAAACCACTGTGACCCGCGCTAAGGAAGTGCGCAGCGAAGCGGAAAAAATAATCACCCTCGGCAAAAAGACAGACCTACATTCAAAGCGTCAGATTTTTTCATACGTAACAAAGGAAGCGGTATCGAAGAAACTGTTTGACGAGATTTCGCCTAAATACGCAGACCGCGAGGGCGGATACACACGCATAATCCGCATAGGACCCAGGCGCGGCGACGCGGCAGAAATGGCAATCATTGAATTAGTATAAGTTAAGTTTTACGGGGGCAGCGCAATGCGCACAGCCCCTGTTTTATTTATTAAATAATTGAAAGGAGGATTTTTACTATGAAAATTAAACAACTTGGGAGGAATTTCTCCCATTAAACAGGAGGAAATAATGGACTATATAAAAACCAACAAAGCCGCTTGGGAAGAGGTTTTCGACAATCGCAAGCAAGGCTGGGGCGATGATAATCATGTTAAACTTAAAAGCGAGAAATTCGCGTTCTTTGACGACGATTTAAAAGAATTAATTAAGTGCATGGACTTCAAGGGCAAGAATGTCGCACAGTTCTGCTGCAACAACGGCAGGGAGCTGCTTTCGCTCGTTCTTGACGGCGGCGCGCAGTCGGGTACCGGCTTCGACATCGCGGAAAACATATTGAATCAAGCAAGGGAAACAGCCGGCAAAGCGGGAATTACAAACTGCGAATTCATAAACTGCAACATACTCGAAATCCCGGAAAGTTATCACAACAAGTTCGATTTTATTTTCTTTACAATCGGCGCAATCGTCTGGTTTAAAGACCTAACCGTGCTTTTTGAAAAAGCGGGGAAATGCCTGAAAGCAGGCGGCAAGCTGCTTATTAACGACGGGCATCCGGTTTTGTTTATGATTCCGCACCCGGGCGAGGAAGAATTTGACGGGAATAACCTGAATAAGTTTGCACATTCGTATTTTAGAAAAGAACCGTGGACCGGCAATCAGATGGGATATATATCGGGCGATTATGAAAACAGTTCGTCAACATTCACGGATTATTCGCATACGATGGGCGATATTATTAATGCGTTGTCAGCAAACGGCATGAAGACCGTGAAGCTCGACGAGTTTGATTATGACATTGGGAACATAGGCTCGGATATTTTTGACGGGAAAGGAATCCCCCTGTCGTATATCCTGGTCGCGGAAAAGACGTAAAGCATAAAAACAAAAAAGCCGTCAGATTGACGGCTTTTTGTTTTAAAGCTTATTCTTATCATTAATGCCCTTTACTATTTGGAGTATTTTTTTTAAAGCGTGTTCGGTGACCGGCTCCTCCTTTCCTGTATCGCTGCGCTCGATAAAATGATACTCAACTGATTGCTGGATTCTTACTAACTTAATTCTTAAATCATATAAATCCTCAATCGTATCTGTAATACAATTAAAAAGTAAATGATAAAGGCTTTTGTAGTTATCCATAAATTTCACCTCCAAGTATATTATACCCGCGAAAACACTAAAAGTCAATAGCCTATTGACGGCTAATGTATAATAATTAGGGGTGAACAAAAATGTATACAAGATTAAAAGAGCTTAGAGAAGATTCTGATATGAATCAGACTCAAATAGCAGAAATTGTTGGTAAAAACCAACGTTCATTTTCGCATTATGAACTTGGTGATAATATCATACCGGTTGAGGTTCTAATTAAACTCGCAGATTATTATGGTACGAGTGTAGACTATCTGCTGTACAGAACCGATGTGAAAGAGCCTTATCCGGAATCGAAGAAGCTGAAGCTTTTGATGGGGCTTGAATAAAAAACTGCCTTAACGGCAGAGCAAAACGCGTTATGCTATAATAACATAGGAGGTCAAACCTATGAAATATATGAGAATTAAAGATTTAAGAGAAGATTCAGATTTGTCGCAAAAGAAAATAGCAGAAATACTTAATATAAAGCAAACTACTTATTCGGGATATGAAATAGGGCGTAGGCAAATTTCTGTTGAAGCATTACATAAGCTCGCCGATTATTACGGTACGAGTGTAGACTATCTGCTGTACAGAACCGATGTCAAAGAGCCTTATCCCGAATCAAAGAAGCTGAAGCTTTTGATGGAGCTTGAATAAAAAACCGCCTTATGGCGGTTTTTTATTTAATCGAAAAATCTTCTGTAAGCTTCTTCCGTTTCCTAAACTCCCTGCGATACGTATGTTTTAAGGTTCCCCTCGTAGACAATTTTCTTGCTCGCCTTTAAGAGTTCCTGCGGGCTTACGAACACGCGCGGAGTGCCGAGGTCGAAGATGCCGCTCTCATACAAAACATAATAAACGAACTCGGAGCAGAAAAATCTGTTCTTGTTCTTGTAATCAAGGCGGAAAAAGTTTGCGAGCAGACCAAGATAATTATATTTGTAATCCTTGCTTCTTGAAAGAAAACCATCAAGCTTTTCCATTACCTTTTCATATTGCTCCTCGGTAACGGCGAGCTCCAAAACCATGCCGGGCAGCTCCGCAAACTTCCCGTATATGCCCTCGTTGAAATTTTCCTGCTTAAATCCGCAGGGGCACGGATAGGTGGTCCAGTGCCGCCCGAAGCTGAACATGGAATGAAGCTCCTCGTCAAGACTGAGAGCCGCGTGCGTGTATTTGTTGCGCTTAAACAGATTCATCAGTTTTGCAGGAACCGTCGGGCTTTTGATTAAAACAATATAAATCTTTTTCATGCTTGTTTTAAGTAATTCCTTTCTTTACAAGTGATTCACGGAAAAAGCTTTTTCCCGATTCAATTGTTATTATTTTAAAATTAATATTTCATTTTTATGAATTATTGATTTAGTTTTTTAAGTATAGCAGCGGTGGCATCTGCCGCTGCTGAAACTACTTTTTCTATGTCGATTGTCTTATACTCGCCGTCTTTGTAAAGCACTGCGCCGTCTGCCATTGTGAGAATTATATCGCCGCCGCACGCGGAGTAAACCACGTTGCTGACTAAGTCGTGTGCGGGGTTCATATTCGGCTTTGACAGGTCGAAAACTATTAAGTCGGCGGCGAAGCCCTCCTTGAGCAGTCCGCAGTCCGTGCGCCCCTGCGACAAAGCGCCTGCTCTGGTCGCGGCATACAGCGTGTCACGCGGCGATGAAGCCGCGGGCTCGGCGAAGATTCCTTTATGTAAAAGTGAGAAGAATTTCATTTCCTCGATGAAATTAAGACTGTTATTGCTGGCGCAGCCGTCCGTGCCGATTGCAACATTGACGCCGGCGGCGGCAAGCTTCGGAACGTTGCAGGTACCGCTCGCGAGTTTCAAGTTGCTCACAGGACAGCTCGCCACAGTCACACCTTTTTCCTTAAAGATTGCGATGTCCTCGTCTTCAATATGAACGCAGTGCGCCGCAGTTGCCGGGCTGTCGAATAAGCCATGCTCGGCAAGATACGACGAGGGAGTTTTGCCGTGCCGCTTCTTACACTCCTCGTGCTCGAACCTTGTTTCGCTGACGTGAACGTGCATGCGAGCGCCGATTTCTTTTGTATATTCGGCGAGCTGCCGGACGGTCTTGGGGTTTGAGGTGTATTCGGAGTGCAGTGACATATCTATTTTTATGCGCCCGTCTGCGGTATTATGGAAGTTTTTATATAATTCTTCACACTCACGGAACCGCTCGGTTTCGCGCAGTTCTTCGTCCGTGAAGCTGAGAATCGCCCTGCCGATGTTGGCTTTGACGCCGGTTTCCGTGAAAGCCTGCGCAATATTTGAGCAGAAGTTGTACATATCGGTAGTCGAAACAATGCCGAATCGGATTGACTCGGCAATCCCGAGTAAGGTTCCCCGGTAGACGGCGTCGTCGTCAAGCTGCCCCTCGAACGGGAATATCCGTGTTTCAAGCCAGTTCTGCAGGCTCAGGTTCTCGCCGTATCCGCGCAGAAGCGTCATGGGTGTGTGCGCGTGGCAATTATAAAACGCGCTCATGAGCAGACGATTTTTACCGTTATATACGTCGCCGAAGTCGTCGTAGGGCTTGCTGTCGCCGATAAAGGCGATTTTTTTATCCTTCACTCCGACATACATATTCGGGCGGACATTAAAATTCTCGTCGATTATTGTTATGTTGTTAAATAGCATATTTTCATTAATTCCCTTCTTTTGCTTATAAAGTTTGAAAGTAAAACAACTGAATCGGGCAAAACGTTGTTTTCATGATTCATTTGTGAAAAAAGGACTTAATGAAAATAAACATGAAAATATCGTTTTTCTTGATTTAAAAGTTTTATCCTTAAACTCTCAAACCTCTGTCATTTGCTCTTTTTGTATATATTCGCTAATAATCTCCTTAAAATGTTCGCCGCGTTCTTCAAAGTTTTTATAAACATTATAACTTGCGGCGGCGGGCGAAAGAATGCAGCGGCACTTGGTAACGCTGACGGCATATTGCACAGCGTCGTTCATATTACCCGCGCGGTATATGTTGATATTGCCGGTTTTAAGTAAGTCTGCGACCTTGTATCCGCTGTCCGGTAAGACAATTACATTAATTATACCACAGAATTTATTTTTGTCAAGAAAATCAACAAGTTCTGTGTAATTTATTCCCCTGTCCATGCCGCCGATGATAATCGTATCGGTGTCGGGATAAGTTTCCAGCGCCAAAACCGCCGCCCGCGGAATCGTGCTGATGCTGTCGTTGACGTACTCCGCGCCGTTTATTATTCCGATGAATTCAAGACGATGCGGCAGACCGTTAAAACTTTCCACGGCAGAAATTACATCTTTTTCACCGCACTCGAGCTGCTTGCAAACCGCGGCTGCGACCGCTATGTTGTATTGGTTATGCTTACCGGGGAGTCGGGATTTGTAAGTATTTGGCTGATTATACGAGAGCGCGAGCTTTTCACCTTTTGAAGTAAGTAATTCCTGCGATTCAAGCTCGTCAAGATAGATGAGTAAATCCCCGCTTTTTTGGTATAGGAAAATATTTTCCTTCGCCGTACGGTAATCAGCGAAGCTGTTATAATGGTCAAGATGCTCCTCGTAAAGATTCAGATAAACCGCGATATCAGGCGAGGCCTGTACGAATTCGAGCTGATGGCAGGACATCTCGCACACCGCCGTGACGGCGGAATCATTATTTTTACGCATAAATTCAAGAGGCGGTACGCCGATGTTACCGATGAGTGCAGATTCCTTTCCGCAATATATGAGGATATGATGAATCAGCGAAGAAACCGTGGATTTGCCTTTCGTGCCTGTGATTCCGATGATTTTGTTGTCACTGAAACGCAGCAGCAAGTCGGTTTGCGAGGTGATTTTCTGCCTAACATAAGCCGGGATTTCAAGACCTTTAAAACTGATGCCGGGCGATTTCATGATTATATCAATTTTGCTGTCGCAGAGCGAATCTAAGTAATTCTCACCGGTGTAAAGCTTATACGGCAAATTTTTCACGGCGCCGGGATTCTTGTCGGCGACTACGATACTGCATGGAATTTTCTGTAATATATCAAGTGTGGAACGGCCCTCCAAGCCAAAACCGAGGATTAAAACTGTTTTATACTGAAAGAATTCATATAATTTTATCATTTTTATTCTCATTAAGTCCTTTCTTCACAAAAGCGGAATGAAAACAACGTTTTCCCCGATTCAGTTGTGTTTATTTTCAAACTAATAACCTCAAAAACTCTTTTGGAACGAAATTAATTTTATCAAAATAATTATCAAGCGGAGTCGGATTTCCGCGGTTTTTATTAAGCGCGAGATTGACTTCTTCACGGGTACCCACGCACTCAAAAGGCTTGTCATAATCAGGGTTTTTAAGAGCTTCGAGTATGGGTGCGAGTTCAGGGTCGAGCATCAGGTTTCTGCCGAAAACGGGCAGCAGCTTCTCCTCGTCTAAAAACGCGGAAAGCATGATGTAAACGTAAAGGCACTTTGCGCATTTCGCACACCACGTATTAGTTTTTGAGCCGACGTTGCAACTTTTAAAAACACTCAGATATTGCGGCAAAACAGAAAACCTTTTTGTAATCTGCCACTCACTCCAGGGACGCAGGAGGCTGAAATACTCGGGTAAATTCATGCCTGTTTGCGAAACATACTCGCGGAAATCCCGCTCAAATTCTATGCTTTTGCTGTATTGGTGATTGACGCCGCTGTTATTAGTAACATTACCCTCATTTGCGCTGCTTTCATTAGAAAGCACGATATATTTTTTGCCGGCAAGATAAGTGAAGATAAGTGAAGAAAACGCAATAATTGATGAAAAAGGCGTATGCCCGTTGAGATAGCCGCGTTTATTCAGTTCAAGCAGCGCAGGGTCGATTGTACGGCTTACATTAATTACCTGCGAATCCGCATAACCTGCGGTTTTTGCGCAGTCAAGCGCACTCCCGATACTGCCTGCGATATAACAAGTATTGGCTTCTTTTCGGCTTTTAAGCAGCTCAAGCGTAACAACACTGTCCTTTCCGCCGCCGATAGGTATAAGATTACCCGATAATTTACGGCTTTCCGGCGCCGGCAGTTCAGTGCCTGTTGCATGAATCTGCATGAAATCGTCATCAATTTCAATATTGTTGCGGTAGAAAAACTCGCCGAGCCCGTTCATGTAAAGCTTCTTCCACCATGCAATCTGCCAATCGCTTAAAGCGCCGCACCGCACCTCGACAATCGGCGGGCAGGCGCACTTCCAGTAGCTGATGAGTTCAGCCATGCCTAAGTTAAACACCAGCAAATCTATATTTCCGCTGATAAGCGGCGGTATTGTCACCGGCGGCATGACGGTCCACTCGGGCTTGAAATGAAACTCGTCAATAGAAAAATGAAAGACAATTTTACCCTCGTAAATTTTAAAATCGTGATAGACAAGCCGTTTATGACGGGCTCTGAGTTCGGTATATTTATTGTTCATATTTCCGTTAAATCCTTTCTTCGTCAACGCGTATGAAAATATCATTTTCCAGGTTTATCAGTCATTATTTTTAATATTTTCACCATGTCCTTTCTGCACCAACAAAGAATAAAAGAGTTTCGTTTTCCCCGATTTAATGCCATTCGTTTTCATTCTTAATGCCTCTTTAAAGAAATTTGTTGAATTTTAGCGAGAATTATGTTAAACTAAGAATATGATGAACGAAACTATGAACGCAAAGCTGTTTTTGTCCGAAATAAAGAAGTTTAATCTTTCGGGTAAAGATTTTCTTGAGATAATCGGGAACTCAAAAATCAGCAACGATATTTACAATGAAATAAAAGAAAATGCAGGGCTTACTTACGGACGTTTAGTCGAGCTTCTGGAAAGCTCTAAGCTTGCTTCAGAGGATTTTAAGCGGCTTTTAAAGGACGCGCACGCCCTCGCGCATCTTCGCGTGCTGGAGCGCCGGCAAAACAGCGAGCAGCGGCTCGGTCAGGCGCTGGGGCAGGCGGAACAGCAACTAAAGGCATCTTTAAAAGCGCAGAAGTTTTTAGCGGAGGCGCAGAAGAAAGCGGAAGCGGAAATGCAGACGGATACTATGCAAGCCGCTGTTATGGTTGCAGATGAACCGGAAATAATTGAAGAAGCCGCTTTTGAACCGGAACTGAAGCTCCCGGACGACGGGCTTTATGAAGATATTATAGACGAAGAACCGGAAGAAAGCGAAGAGGGCGCCTGTATTACCGCCGCCGGCAACAGGGGTAAAATAATCGTTTGCTTTTTCCTTGCAACAATGCTTTTCGGTGCGAGCTTTGGTCTTCGATGGTTTTATACGGGTTCGTTCCGGCTTGAAAAAATGCAGCCGCTCGTTCTTCCCGTTCCCGAAACATATCACGAGCTTGCCCAAAGGCTGATGAGTGCGGGAAATTCACCGTCGCAGCGGACGGAGCAGGCGAATTTACAGCAGACACTGCTTTTTAACAACAAATATATTTTTAATGTAATTAAAAACACGCTTTACATCATTGAATACAATGGTGGTAATATGCAGAAAACAGCAGAAATTGAATATGAGGACGAGCAGATTCGCGAGCTGTATTTCCTGAACGACAGGCTTTATGTTATAACCGAGAGCGGGTATGAAGCAAGTTTTGAGCATGAAGAAATAATTGAAACGGAATATGAATTTGAATCAATAACAATTGCAGGCGGCTTCATACAAAGCACAGTTTCCGTGCGTGCTTATGACGCATGGGATTTCGGCGTAACGCCGCAGATGCATTTTGTTGCGGACGGCGATTACAACGCGGTTTTACTGCACGGAAGCAATCTTGTTCTCATTACTGATTACGCCCCGCACGAGCCTGCCGCGCACAGCGATTTGTCCGCGTTTGTGCCGTCGTTTACAGTAAACGGCGAAAAAAGGTTCATCGGTATGGGTCATATTTATGTGCCGCCCGCCGCACTTATGAATAATGAAATGACAGTGCTCAGCATGATTAGCGGTGCGGAAGCTGTCGGTGAGTTTGTCGTCGCCGGTGGCGCGGGAAACGTTTATGAAGGTGAAGATGCGTTATTCGTTATACAATCCGTAGGCGAAAAATCAAGAATTATAAGGCTTTGTACAGTTGATGAAAATGAACCTGTGTTTTACGACATAGACGGCGTGATTCCCGCCGGCGGCGTCAGCGAGCGGCACAGCATATTGCATGTGGAAGTGCATAAGGATGAAAAAGCCGGACTTCTTGTTTTTAATAATGCATTGGAGCCGCTTTCGGATGATTTTATTGCTGCAGAGGAATCGAAAGAGCAGATTTATGCAGAAGATTTTTACAGAATATCGGATAAAGAGCAGCTTGAAATCGCTGTAGAGTTTGACTCCGGCGGCAACCGCGCGGGAATCCGCCTCAATGTTCATGTAAGCGAGCAGATTACCGCAACTCACTTGATTACTGCTGACAGCAGCGTCGCCGGAAACTGGAACCGGTTTCTTTTCACAGACGCAGAATTCGACAGGGAGGCTGTTTTCATCTGTGATAAGGATTATATATTTATACTTCTGCCGGTCAAATTCTCGAACGGCATTGCGGATATTGAAAAAATCCTTATTTTGGGTTATCATGAAACTACGGGGATATATGAAAGAAGCGAAATCGTGTATATTTATGAGCTTGGCGGCGGGAATGAGCGCAGGCGCGCCTTGCTTGCGAACGGGTTTATATACAGTTTTTGGGATACTGTGGCGGTAAGCTGGAGCATGACTGACAATGCGGTGATGATGAAACTGGAGCTGTGACAGTATAATTTTACCATAATTTGAACTTTAAATCAATAGCTATTGTAATTCTTGGGAAAATATAGTATACTAAAATAAAACATAACCGAAAGAGAGAAACTTATGGCACAGGAATTTTACGTTACCCTTGACATGCTGGTGAATGAGTTTGAGTTAGAGCCGATGTACAGCCCGTGCGAGCTGTCTGAAATCCGCATCACCAACAACGACATAAACCGCCCGGGCCTGCAGCTTGCCGGCTTCTATGAGTATTACGACAACAGCCGCATACAGATTGTCGGAAAAGCCGAGTTCGCCTATCTGGCGCACTATACCGAGGAGCAGAGGTTCAAGGTTTTTGACGAGCTGCTCGCGACAAAGCCGCCCGCTTTTATAATAACGCGCGAAATTGACCCGTACCCCGAAATTTTATCAGTCGCGGCGAATTACGAGGTAACCGTACTTAGGAGCAAGGAAAGCACGTCTACTTTCATGGCGAAGCTAATCGCTTTTCTTAATATTCGCCTTGCGCCGAGAATCACTCGGCACGGCGTGTTAATTGAGGTTTACGGTGAGGGAATGTTGATTCTCGGCGAGAGCGGCGTGGGCAAGAGCGAAACGGCAATCGAGCTCGTTAAGCGAGGACACAGGCTCGTCGCTGATGATGCGGTGGAAATCCGCAGAACCTCCAACATAACGCTGGTCGGAAGTTCGCCCGACAATATCCGGCACTTCCTGGAACTGCGCGGAATCGGAATTATCAACGCCCGTCAGCTTTTCGGTATGGGCGCGGTTAAGATTTCGGAGAAAATTGACCTTGTTGTTGAGATGGAGCTGTGGAACCCCGAGAAAGTCTACGACCGCATGGGCATGGACAACCATTATATGGCGATTTTGGGCGTAAAAGTCCCGCATTTAACGATTCCTGTAAAGCCCGGACGTAACCTTGCGGTGATTCTTGAAGTGGCGGCGATGAACAACCGTCAGAAGAAGATGGGCTATAACGCGGCGCAGGAGCTTCTTGACAACTTAGGCTTAAACATGGAGGCTTCAAGCACGGTTAAAGACTGGGAGCACTCGTGACAATTGACAGTTGACAATGGATAATTGACAATTAGGTTTATACTTAACAGGAACAGCATAAAATAAAACTATGAATAATTATAATAAACTTGAAGAAATATGTAAAAAATACGGCGCAAAGTTTGAACGTAACGCGACGCTCAGCGCTTACACGACCTTTAAAATCGGCGGGGCGTGTGATTTTCTTGTAAAAGTAAATAATGTTGAACTGTTGCAGAAAATCGTGCAAAGCGGCGTGAATTATCATATCATCGGCAACGGCAGTAATGTGCTTGTTTCGGACGAGGGTGTGCGGTGTGCGGTTTTGCTGATTGGTTCGGATTTCGCAGATATTGATATGCCGGGAGCCTGCGTTGTGGCAAATGCAGGCGCAAGATTGACGAGTGCGTGTATTATCGCACGTGATAATGCGCTGACAGGGCTTGAATTCGCTTACGGGATTCCGGGTACGGTCGGCGGTGCGGTTTACATGAACGCGGGAGCTTATGACGGGGAGATTTCGCAGGTGCTTTATGAAATTGAATATCTTGATGAAGACGGTGAAATTAAAAGACTTGATACACGATATACCGAGGATTTTGCTTACAGAAAAAGCCCTTTCACGGGCACAAAAAAAATAATTTTGTCGGCAATATTCGCGCTCACACATGGCGATAAAACGCAGATTACTGCAAAGATGAACGACTTCATGAATCGCAGAAAAAGTAAGCAGCCGTTGGAGTTTCCGAGCGCGGGCAGTACTTTCAAAAGACCTGAGGGCGATTATGCTTCGCGGCTGATTGACGTTTGCGGGCTGAAAGGCTTCAGCGTCGGCGGCGCGCAGGTGAGCGAGAAGCATGCGGGATTCGTTATTAATAAAGGCGGCGCAACCTGTGGTGATGTGTTGAAGCTCATAGAAGCAGTGAAAGAACGGGTTTATAAAGAAACGGGAATCATGCTGGAAAAAGAAGTTGAGGTTCTTGGGTAGGTAGATGAAGATTTGAGGAAGAAAACTAAATCAAACGGTAACGATGTAAAAGGGTTGGGTTAAAAAATGGAAATAGTGATAATTACAGGGCTTTCGGGCTCGGGGAAATCCTGCGTCGCCGATGTTCTTGAAGACGCCGGGTACTTCTGCGCGGATAACCTGCCGCCGCAGTTAATTCCGAAATTCGTGGAAATATGCAAGGATAACACTGAGATTGAGCGAATCGCGCTTGTGGTTGACATTCGTGGCGGAACGATGTTTTTGTCGCTTCCCGAGCGGCTTCGCGAGCTTCGGGAGCAAGGTTACAGCGTGCGGCTTTTATACACGGACGCCGAGGCTGAGATCATTAAAAAGCGATTTAACGAAACGCGCCGCCGTCATCCTCTGACGGAAGCGGCAAGCGGTGACTTAGATAAGGCTATTGCTGCTGAGAACGAGATTTTAGCGCCGCTCAAGCAGATGGCGGATTTATATATAGATACCGGCGGAATCGGGGTTTCGCGGTTAAAGGAGCATGTTTTTGACCTGTTGAAGCATGATTTTTCCGATACGATGATGATTACCTGCTTGTCGTTCGGATTTAAGCATAACTTTTCGGGGCAGGCGGATTTGCTGTTTGATGTGCGGTTTTTGCCGAATCCTTTCTATGTCGAGGAGTTAAAGGAAAAAACCGGACTGGATGCAGATGTACGCGAATACGTAATGGCGTCGGATTGCACGAAGGCGCTGATTTTAAAGCTAACTGACCTGCTTGGTTTCATGGTTCCCGAGTATATCCGGGAGGGAAAAAGCCGTTTGACCATTGCGTTCGGCTGCACAGGCGGGCGGCACAGAAGCGTTGCGCTTGCCGAGTATTTCCGCGGTTGGCTCATTGAAAAAGGTTATAATGCTTCCGCACTGCACAGGAATATTTAACAGATAATCTGCGCGGTTACATTAGATTTATTGATAATTCTGAGGAAATAAAATGTCGTTCTCAAGTGAAGTTAAAAACGAGCTGAGCGGGCATCGCGAAACGCTCAAAAGCCACCGTAAAATACTTTTTCACGGTATGCTTTATTGCTCGCGCAGAAAGCCAAGTGCCGAAAATGAAGCGGTAACAGCGCTGTATGAAAAGCTTCGTGAAGAATTCACCGGCGAGCAGCTAAACGAAGTGAATATAAACGGCGACCGGGAAACAGGATTGTTTTTGCGCGGCGTTTTTCTGGCGCGCGGAACCGTTTCCGACCCCTCCCAAAATTATCACCTTGAGATTAATATCACCGATGAACAAAAGGCGGACAAGCTTTTTACGCTTATTAACGAAAGCGGAATTGCAATTAAAAAAGGAGCGAGGAAAAACCGTCCGATTTTGTATATCAAAGAGAGCGAACTGATTTCAGATTTTTTGACGTTTATTGGTGCAGGCGTTAATTCCATGGAAATTATGAACGCTAAAATCATGAAGGAAGTGCGTAATAACGTTAACCGCGCCGTCAATTGCGATGCGGCAAACATAGAAAAAACAACGCGCGCGGCGGCGGTACAAATTGCGAATATCGAATTTATTTTTAAGAAAAAAGGCGCGGATTTTCTGTCGCCGGAGCTAAGGCAGGTGGCGAAGCTGCGGCTTAATAATTTTGAGATGAGCCTTAAAGAAATTGGCGAGGCATGCGAGCCCAGACTCAGCCGTAGCGGGGTTTTTCACAGGCTCGAGAAAATCAGCAGCATAGCGGAGAAGTTAAAAAATGAAAGTCAGAATTAATGTGAGAAAACCTTATGACGTTATAATTGAAACGGGCATAATAAATGAAATAGCGGCATATTTTCCGACATATATAAGAGGCGGAACAGCCGCTGTAATCACCGATGATAATGTTTTTGCGCTATATGAGCCGGCAGTACGCAAATCGCTTGAAAACGCAGGATTCAACGTGATTTCTTATGCATTTAAAAACGGTGAAAATCATAAAACAACCGATGAACTTTTTAAAATTTTAAATTTTTTGGCTGACAATAAGGTGACACGTTCGGATTTTATAATCGCGCTCGGCGGCGGTATTGCCGGAGATATGGCGGGCTTCGCGGCCGGGATTTACCTGCGCGGAATAAGGTATATTCAAGTTCCGACAACGTTTCTTGCGGCGGTCGATTCTTCCGTGGGCGGGAAGACTGCGGTGAATCTCGGTGCAGGAAAAAATTTGGCGGGGCTTTTTTATCAGCCTGAAGCTGTGATATGCGACCCGGAAACATTCCGTACGCTTGATGATGTTACGTTTGCGGACGGAGTTTCGGAAGTGGTTAAGCACGGGTTTATTGCCGATGAGGAGCTTTTCCGCTGTTTAAGCGGAAAAACACGCAGCGAATATATGAAAAACATAGTTGAATTTATCTCGCGTAATATTAAAATTAAAGGCGGGATTGTAGCGGCTGATGAGTTTGAAAAAGGAAAACGGCAGTTGTTAAACTTCGGGCATACAGCAGGACACGCGATAGAAAAATGCACTAATCATGCGGTATCGCACGGACAAGCCGTAGCGGCGGGAATGATTATAATGAGCAGGGCGGCTTATAAAAAAGGATTCTGTGACTGCGATTTTTCGCAGGAAATCGCTGCGGCGTACTTTGATTTTCCGAATGTATTTAATATGAATTTCTGTGCTGAAAAACTATACGAAGCCGCACTTTCGGATAAAAAAAGAAGCGGCGTAAAAATTAACATTATCATTCCCGAACGCATCGGAAAGTGCGTTATAAAAGAGATTGAGGCGATTGAGCTTCTTGAAATATTTAAGCTGGGACTGGAAAAGGATTAACATGTTTAAAAATAACTGATATAAAATAGGGGAAATGTTGTTTTTATTTCTCGTTGGTGAAGACAAGGATTTAATGAAAATATGTTTAAAAATAACTGATACAAAATCGGGGAAAATGTTGTTTTTATTTCTCGTTGGTGAAGACAAGGACTTAATGAAAATATGTTTAAAAATAACTGATACAAAATCGGGGAAAATGTTGTTTTTTATTTCTCGTTGGTGAAGAAAGGACTTAATGAAAACATGAATATAAAAATTACACCGCGGAAATTATCGGGGGAAGCAGCGGCGATAACGTCAAAATCAGCGGCGCACCGCGCACTCATTTGCGCATTTTTATGTGAGCAGAAACCGGAAATAAAAATTGATAATATGTCAAGCGATATAGAGGCGACAGTAAGTTGTCTCAGCGCGATGAGAATCAAAAACGCGCCTTTAATTGATTGCCGTGACTGCGGCGCGACATTCAGGCTGCTGCTGCCGCTTGCGGCTCATTTGTGCAACAGCGCGCAGTTCACCGGAGAGGGCAGATTGCCGGAACGTCCGATTTCTGCTTTACTCGACGCGCTTAAGGCAAACGGCGCAGTTTTTTCTTCGGATAAGCTGCCTTTTACAGTTTCGGGAGAACTTAAAAGCGGTGAATTTGTTTTACCGGGGAATGTAAGCTCGCAGTTTATAAGCGGCTTGCTGCTTGCGTTGCCGCTGCTTGACGGCGACAGCGTAATCAGACTCACATCACCGCTTGAGTCTGAGGGTTACGTTGACATGACGGTGGACATGCTTAAAAAATTCGGTGTTGAAATAACACGAAACGGTAATAATTACGAAGTCAAAGGCGGGCAAAAGTATGTTTCGCCCGGTGAAATTATTATTGAAAAAGACTGGTCAAACGCGGCTTTTTTTCTTGCGGCGGATGCAATCGGCGGTCAAATTAAAATATCCGGACTGGATATGAATTCGACGCAGGGCGACAAGGAAATAGTTAGTATATTAAACCGTTTTAAGGTGTGCGGCGAACTTTCCGGCATTGAAATTGACGTTTCGCAAATATCTGATTTAGTGCCGATTTTAGCGGTTACAGGCGCGTTCGCGAAAGGTGAAACCGTACTTTATAACGCGGCGAGGTTACGGCTGAAAGAGAGCGACAGGCTTTCAAGCGTGAGCGAAATGCTGCAAGCTTTCGGCGCGAAAGTTGAGGAGAAAAGCGACAGTTTAATTATCACCGGCGGAGAATTAAAAGGCGGGATAATCGAGGGTAAAAACGACCACAGAATCGTAATGGCGGCGGCGGTTTGCGGAAGCTTCTGTGAGGGGGAAACTGTTATAAAAGGCGCGCAGGCAGTGGAAAAATCGTATCCGCAGTTTTTTGAAGATTTAAAAAAACTCGGGGGTTGCGTGCAGGTGTGCAGCGAGTTTGATGAAATCGGAGAAAACACGGTTTAAAAAGCATTAGCGAGGAAAGGACTTGATAAGAAAATGCCGTCTGAATTCGGAAAGAACATAAAAGTTTCGGTTTTCGGTGAATCGCATGGCGCGGCAATCGGCGCTGTGATTGACGGATTGCCGGCGGGCGAGGAAATAAATGAAGCTGAGCTTTTTAGTTTTATGGCGCGGCGCGCCCCCGGAAAAACGCTGACGACACCAAGAAAGGAAGCGGATACGCCAAGGTTTGTTTCCGGCGTTTACGAAGGGAAAACAACAGGCTCGCCCGTTTGTGTAGTCATTGAAAATACGGATACGCGCTCGTCGGATTATAAAAAAATGCAAACGATTCCGCGGCCGGGTCACGCTGATTTTACAGCATGGCTGAGGTATGCGGGTCATGCGGATATGAGGGGCGGCGGGCATTTTTCGGGCAGGCTGACTGCTCCGGTTTGCGCGGTAGGAGGGGTTGCACTTCAGATTCTAAAGAGGCGCGGGATTGCCATAAACGCGCATATTTACTCAATCGGAGGCGTCCGGGGTGAGGCGATGTACGAGCTGATAAAAAACCTTGACGGCGATTCTGTAGGCGGTGTGATTGAGTGTGAAGCGGCAGGAGTTCCCGCAGGGCTCGGCGGCGGGGTTTACGGGCTTGAAAGCAAGCTGTCATATGCACTTTTCGGGGTTCCCGGGGTCAAGGGTGTGGAATTCGGCTCCGGCTTTGAGGGCAGCAGGAAAAAAGGCAGCGAAAATAATGATGCGTTTATCGTTGAGAACAATGAAATAGTTACCGCTACTAACAATCATGGCGGACTGCTCGGCGGGATAACAACGGGTATGCCGCTCGTTTTCAGAATTGCGCTCAAGCCGACGCCGAGTATTGCACTCGAGCAAGACAGCGTGGATTTAGAAACACTTAAAAGTGTGAAATTAAAAATAGAAGGAAGGCATGACCCGTGCATTGCAATCCGCGCCGTGCCTGTCGCAGAGGCTGTTTGCGCGTTAGTACTGCTTGATGAAATCATTGAAAGAAATTAAAACAATCGAATCGGGAAAACGAAATATTTACGCCTTAGTGGTGAAGAAAGGATTTAATTAAAATATGAACTTAGAAAACATAAGGAAAGAAATTGACATAACCGACGACCAAATCGCCGCGCTCATAAATAAGCGCATGGAAATAGTAAAAAGCGTAGCTGAATATAAAAAGAAAACAGGCGCGGGAATCGCAGACAGGAAGCGGGAAATGGAGATTTTGAACCGCGTTTGCGAGGGTGAGAACGAGGATTATCTGCGGCTTATTTTCGGTGCGGTTTTCGATTCAAGCCGCGCGTTTCAAAGCGCGTTTTTGAACAGCAAAAATGCTCTGTCAGAAAGGATTTCGTTGGCGCTCGCTGACACTCCCGCGTTATTCCCGCGTAAAGCGACAGTCGCATGCCAGGGTGTTGAGGGTGCGTTTTCGCAGCAGGCGTGCAGCCGCCTTTTTCCTGTCGCGAACATCATGTTCTTTTCGGAATTTGAACATGTTTTTAAAGCAGTGGAAAACGGGCTCTGCGCTTATGGAATTCTGCCGCTTGAGAACAGTTCGTACGGTTCTGTGGGCGAGGTTTATGACCTTATGAGAACGAAGAATTTCAACATTGTGCGCAGTATCCGCATGCACATTCACCACGCTCTGCTTGCAAAAAAAGGAGTCAAGCTCGAAGAAATCACAGAAGTGCTTTCGATTGACCCTGCGCTCGGGCAATGCGGCGAGTTCTTAAAGTCGCTGTCGGGCGTAAAAATCACGGCGTTTGAAAATACCGCAGCCGCTGCCGAGTACGTAGCGAAGTCGCCGGGTAGGGGCGCCGCCGCTGTCTGTTCGCCGAATTGTGCCGATTATTACGGGCTTGACGTGCTTGCTGACGGCATACAAAATAACGATAATAACTACACGCGGTTCATTTGTATTTCTAAAAAAACCGAAATTTATCCCGGTTCAAACCGCATAAGCCTGATGCTTTCTCTGCCGCATGAACCGGGGAGTCTTTATCGTTTGGTGGGGCGTTTTGCCGCGCTTGGATTGAATTTAAACAAGCTCGAAAGCCGAACTATTCAAGGCAAAGATTTCGCTTTTATGTTTTATTTCGACTTTGAGGGTTCCGTTGTTGACGAGCGGGTTCGCGCATTGCTCGCCGACCTTTCCGAAAGCAATCACAGCTTCGTTTTCCTCGGGAATTATCTGGAGGTCAGTTAATAAAGTTAGGCTGTCCGAAGCCTACATGGATTTTCCATTCGCCGGGAATTCTGTATAAATCGCCGTTCTTGTCACGCCGATGAAAGGCGTTTTTATCAATCGTAATAGTGTAGGATTTTGACTCGCCCGCTTTAAGTTCAATCCGCTTGAAACCAATCAAGCTGCGGATTTCCCGCACGTTCGGATTTTCTGCATAAACCTGCACAACTTCACCGTGCGCTTGATTCGGATTTATAATATCCGAACAGGCGCCGATGTTTTTTGCGGTAAAACGCACTTCAGTTTCGCCGGTGATAACATCGCTGAGCTCGAACCTGCAGTAGCTGAGCCCGAAGCCGAAAGGGTAAAGCGGCTCGCCTTTAAAATAGCGGTAGGTGCGGTTTTTCATATTGTAATCGGTAAATTCCGGCAGGTCGCAGTCGCTTTTGTAAAACGTCACGGGCAGTTTGCCCGACGGACTGACATGCCCGAAAATAATATCCGCGACAGCGCGTCCGCCCTGCGCTCCGGGATAGAAGCCGTGCAGGATTGCGCCGACGTTTTTGCTCTCCTGTGCCCGGGTAACCGCAAGCGCGCTGCCTGCAAGCACAACGAGAATTACAGGTTTTCCATCTGCAGCTTTCGTTACTTTTTCAAGAAGCTGCTGCTGCTTCCCGGGGAGGCTGATGCCCGGTTTATCGCCGCTCGAATACTCGATTCCCGTGCCGCCCTCCTCGCCCTCAAGCCGCACGTCAAGCCCCAGACAAACCACAACGGCATCGCTGCTTTTCACCGCGGCAATCGCTTCGGACTCCAAACTGTCGGGCAGTGTCAGTGCGCGAACCCTGTCACTCCAGAGATGGCAGCCCTCGGCGTAATAAACACGCAGCGGAGAGCCTCCGCTCGCAATATTCCCCCGGGATTTTTCAATGATTCCTTCAATTACGGTCACATACTCGCTCGCCGTGCCCTCGTAGTTGCCCACGAGTGCGGCTCGGCTGTTGGCGTTGGGACCTATCACGGCGATGGATTTGAGCTTGTTTAAATCAAGCGGAAGAGTGCCGTTATTTTTCAGCATAACTATGCCGTTTTGTGCAGTTTTCAAGTTTAATTCCCTGTGCTTCGGGCAGTCGACAACATCATAGGGAATATTGATGTACTCTTGTTTTTTCGGAAAGTCGCCGAGCAGGCCGAGCTTCATTCTCGTCACAAAAAGATGCCCGACAGCGTCGTCGATTTTCTCCTCGGAAAGCAAACCCTCCTTAACCGCAAGAAGACAGTAGCCATACAAATTTCCGCAGTTGAGATGGCAGCCCATGCTGACGGCAAGCGCAGCTGATTCAGTAGCGTTCGCTGTGACTTTGTGCTTCTCGTGGAAATCCTTAACCGCCCAGCAGTCGGACGTTACATAGCCGTCAAAGCCCCACTTCCCGTGCAAAATATCCTGCAGCAGCGCCTTTGAACCGCAGCAGGGCTCGCCGTTTGTACGGTTGTACGCAGGCATGAAACCCTCCACGTTTGCCTCGTAAACCATTGCCTCAAAGTGCGGTAAATATGTATTCCAAAGGTCGTAATCATCGCACTCGGCGTTGAATTCATGACGCAGTTCCTCGGGTCCCGAGTGTACCGCGAAATGCTTGGCGCAGGCGGCGGTTTTCAGGCAGTTTTCATCATCGCCCTGTAAACCCTGCACAAATTTTATTCCCAGGCGAGAGGTCAGATACGGGTCCTCGCCGTAGGTTTCGTGACCTCTGCCCCAGCGCGGGTCGCGGAAAATATTGATGTTAGGCGACCAGAACGTCAGCCCCTTGTAAATATCCCTGTCGCCCTCACGGACGCAGGCGTGGTGTTTTGCGCGGCCCTCGTCGGAAATCGCTGTTGCAACCTCGTGAATTAAATCCTCGTCAAACATCGCCGCCATCGCGATTGCCTGCGGGAAAACCGTCGCCGTTCCGGCGCGCGCAACGCCGTGCAAAGCCTCGTTCCACCAGTTGTAAGCAGGAATCCCCAGCCGCGGAATCGCCGCAGAATTGTGCAGCATCTGCGATACTTTTTCTTCCAGGGTCATCTGCGAAATGAGGGAGCGAGCGGCGGATTTGTAATCGTTAATACTCACGTTTTCATTAAGTCCTTTCTTTACCAATACAGTATAAAAGCATCGTTTTCCCGATTCGATAGTTTTTATTCTGAACTTTCATTAAGTCCTTTCTTCACTAATATGGCATGAAAATATCGTTTTCCTAATACAGTAATATTTTATTCTAAACTTATTATTTTAATCCGTTAAGCGGGTTTGTTCGGTTTATTCTGATTTGCGTTTTTGCCTTTAAAATTGAGTCGATATGCGCTCTGTTGCCGCTTTTGAGGAACGCGGCTTCCCTCAGCTCCGTTTCCCGTTCCAGCCTACGTGTAGACTGAAGTATGGTTTCGGCCTTGTCAAGTCCCGCGCCCGCTGCCGAAATATCTTCGAGCGAGCTTGGCGCCGCTGAGCTGCCCGCATTATATTCTAAAAGTGTATTCTTCTCAAGGCTTTCATCGGGTTTTTCCTGCTTCTGCTCGGATTGAGCGAGTTTTTCCGTCCGTGCGGCGGCTTCGGCTTCTTTTTCTTCAAGGAAACGCGCCATTACGCCCTCTGTTACGCCGACGTACTTTTGGTATCGTTCGGCTCTTTTTTCTTCTGTGTAAGTATCGTAGTTTTTAGCGTTGTTTTTATCGGAAAGAAGGCCGTTATGTTCTTGCTCCTCTTCTATTTTGCGCCTTAACTCGTGCGAGAGATATTCTATGTCAAGCTCAAGCGCGTAAATGCTCTCTGTGAGTTCTTTAACCATATTTGCCTTAGTTTCGCTCGAAAGATTCGGGTCGGTGTTAATCTCGTATATCCGCTCGCGGATTTGGCTAATCCGGTCGCGTAAGCTCTCGATTCTGCCGCTTTCGGCAAAGCGATTTTCCCCGTCCCGCGGGTTGAAATTTATTCTTGCATTTCTCGCCGCCTTGGCTGCGTTCGCCGCAACTTCACTGTTAAAGCTAACCCTCATTACATTTCTCCATTTTTGTATAATCCAAGTTATTTTTTATATCGGCAGAAAAAATAAAAAATTTAGAGCGGGTTTTAAAAGTTTATTTAATTTTTACAGAAACGCAGGAAAAAATTGACTTTATTGACAAAATTTAATAAAATCTATTGACAAAATTTACGTCATATGTTATTCTTATAGTGTATAAATGGCTAAATTTTTAGAAAGGGGTGACCGGAATGGTAGCGCAATACTACGGGCATAGGTTTAATTATATTGACGATGCAAACAAATATGCCCAGGGTTCGGCATATTCGCGCATGAAGAGCGAAAAAGCGAACGCAGGGCTCGAAGATTCTCAAAGGGTATACGCAGTGGAAAAGCAATCCGGGTACGACCCCGACGGAATCACGAAAGATTCCGAGGCAAGGAAAGAAGCGCATAAAGAGCATCTCGAAAAGATGTTCGACATCGGCGGGAATTATAAGCCGGATGCGTACAAAACCAAGAACGAACACGCAAACAGCCACATCCGGAACGAGCACAGCGACTCGCACATCAACTGCCCGCTGTGTGAGTGCGAAACCTGCAAAAACAGGCGCTATGTTGACCGGTCGGCAGACTCGGCAGTTTCATTTCAAAAGCCTGCGAAAATGAAACCGGCAGAAGCAGCGTACAAGGTTATGGCGCACGAGATGGAGCACGTCCGGCGCGAGCATCAGAAAGTCGCAGGCGACAGCGACAGGCGTATTTTAACCCAAAGCGTGCAGATTAAAACAGATACCTGCCCCGAATGTGGCAAGAATTACGTTTCCGGCGGCGTGACGAGAACCAGCACAAGATACGTCAATTCCGACTACATGGACCTTTTCAAGGTGGGCGCGCAGGATATGTTTAAAACGGGCGATAAATTTTCGGCAACAGCGTAGGCTTTTAAAAATGCAGATGATTTACAGGTGGGGTACGCGCAGTGCGCTACCCCGCTCAAATATTGTATTCAGGGAAAATCTAAAATAAAAACTGCCGAATCGGGAAAACGATGTTTTCATGCCGTATAGATGAAGAAAGGACTTGTTGAAAGTTTAAAATAAAAAATTACTAAATCGGGGAAAACGATGTTTTCATGCCGTATAGATGAAGAAAGGACTTGTTGAAAGTTTAGAATAAAAAATTACTATATCGGGGAAAACGATGTTTTCATGCCGTATAGGTGAAGAAAGGACTTGTTGAAAAAATGATTTATAAGGATTTTGGGAAAACGGGGATAAAAATGTCGCTGCTCGGTTTTGGGGCGATGCGGCTGCCGATGGCGGAGGGCGGAAAAGTGAACTATGAGCTTGCTACCCCGCTCATGCAGCGGGCGTTTGAGCTCGGCGTTAATTACATAGATAGTGCGCCTTATTATTGCGACGGCGACAGTGAGGTTGCTGTAGGAAAAGCGCTCAAGGGCTGGCGTGACAAGGTTTACGTTTCCACGAAATATCCGTGCGAGAAAGCTACCGCCGCCGATTTGCGCGAGAAGCTTGAAGAATCGCTTAAGAAACTTGATACCGGCTGTGTGGATTTTTATCATTTATGGGGCATAAACGCAGGTACAATCGAGAGAGTAAGCGTAAAAGGCGGTGTGCTTGACGAGGCGGCGAAGTTGAAAGAGGAAGGATTGATTAAACATCTTTCATTCTCGTTCCACGACAAGGCGGAAAACATTTTTCCGATGATAGACAGCGGGGTTTTCGAGTCGGTGCTGCTGCAATACAACCTGCTTGACCGCTCGCTTGAGGACGCGATTAAATACGCGAAAGAAAAGGGTCTGGGTACTGTTATTATGGGGCCTGTCGGCGGCGGACGGCTCGGCACGCCGTCGAGCGTGATAAAAAGCTTGCTGAAGCGCGAGGTCAAGAGCTCGGCGGAAATCGCGATGCGCTTTGTGACCGCGAATCCCTATGTAGACATTGCGCTTTCGGGTATGCAGAATATTGCACAGCTTGAGGAGAATGCAAGAATCGCAGGCATTGAAAACGCGCTGACTGCCGATGAAATCGAGCAGATTAATCTGATGATGGCGGAGAATAAAAAGCTTTCCGACCTGTATTGCACGGGCTGCAATTATTGTATGCCATGTCCGCAGAAAATCAACATACCGCACGTTTTTTCGCTGATGAACTACCACAGGGTTTACGAGCTGACCGGCTACTCAAAGGCAGAATACGGCAATCTTTATAAGCCGATGGAACAGCGCACGGCGGCATGGGAAATCGGTTGGGGGACGGACGCGGGGCAATGCATTGAATGCGGTGTGTGCGAGGAAAAATGCCCGCAGAAACTGAAGATTATTGAGCAGCTGAAAGAAACGCACGGGGTGTTGGGGAGATAGTGATAGATGTAATTAATAATCCCACAAGGAAACTTGTGTTAATATAGATATTCCTGATAAAGAAAGGTGTGATATTTTATGAAAAAATATTTTATTGTAAACAAGTTGCAAATAAGGAGGGCAATTCATATTTAACTCCTCTTACAAAGGAGCCACCCTCCTAAAAATGGAGGAAATTTTTAATGAAGAAAAGCATTATAATATTTGGCACAGGAAGAGCGGGTAAAACAACATTAGCAAAAAAATTAAATGAAGAATTGAATTACAGTGTCATCGGCACTGATGAAATTGTCACTGCGTTTGAGAGGTCTTTTCTTCAATTAGGAATCGGTAAGCCTAATGATTCTGAAAAGACTGCGGCTAATTTAGCACCGTTCCTTGCTCATTTCCTTGGCGGGTTATCCTATCGTTCCTGTTGCCATAACGGAACCAAATATGTTTTCGAGGGAGGTTATTTTGATTTAAATGCAATGCTGCCTGTTTTGAGAATGTATGACGAATGGAAAGATAACTGCTTGCTTATAGGTTTGATTTATCCCGGGCAAACGTCCGGAGGATTATTTAACGATATAAGGAAGTTCGATACCGAGGACGACTGGACATATAATCTTAGCGATAACGAGTTAAGAAGTCATGTAGACCACTGCATAGAATACAGCCGGAATTTTTATAATAAATATCAAAAACATAACCCTGTTATTTATGATGTATCTAAAAACCGGGAACAGGTTTTAAATAAAATCATAAATGATATTGAAAATGATTTAATATGATATGATTGAATAAATTATATAAAAGGGCGGCATAGCCGCCCTTTTATCATGACCAGGGGAGGCCCCCCCGTCCTATACGTTCTTTTTGTTCTTCGCCGCAAAATAAATCTCCGTCACACAGTTAAAAAGCGCCTGCTTATCCCCTTCAGAAAGTTTTTCCCCCGCGAAAAGCTCCCGCGACTTGTCAAGGTAAAACATCGCGTCCAGAATTCCGCGTCCCTCGGAGGTCGCGCCGAAGTAAAAACGCTCTTCGCTTGTGAGGGTGAGGGTTTTCGCGTCGTCAGTGAGGAAAACGATGTCGGTTTCAAGAGTTTCGGCGATTTTGAGCAGCACTGACTTCTTAGGCTCGCGCGTGCCGGAAATGTAATTGGCGAGCGCGCGGTAGGTTATGCCTATTTTTTCGGCGAACTCGGTCTTCTTCATGCCGCCCCGGCGAATGAGAACCTCAAGTTTCTCACTGAGTTTCATAATTTCACCATGCCCTTTCTACACAAACAAGAATGAAAAGTTTCGTTTTGCCCGATTTGGTATCATTTATTTTCAACCTTGCTTTGCCTCCTGTTCATGATAATAGTATAACATGAAAATATCAAAAAATCAATATATGAGAAAAATATTTTTGATATACAAAGAATATGCATAATAAAATGAATATTATGCAATTATGATTATATTATTCCTTGACATTGACGAAATATAATGTATAATATTCAGTATAGACAAAAAAAGAGGCGGTAAAAAGTTTGAAAACAAATAAAACTGAATTGGGGGAAACGACGTTTTCATTTCGCATTGGTGAAGAAAGGACTTAATGAAAATATGATAATAAGGGAGTTTGCATCAGCCGATATTGAAGCGGCTCACTTGCTTTGGCGGAGCACCGAGGGCGTCTGCAAGTGCGATAAATGCACGGAGCTCGATTCCAGGGAGAACTTAGAAAAATTTATGACGCGTAATCCTAAATCCTGCTTCATAGCGGAAATTGACGGGAATATCGCGGGGACTATTTTAGCGGGGCACGACGGAAGAACAGGCTTGATTTACCGGCTTACTGTTTCGGAAGAGTGCCGCGAAAAGGGCATAGGAAAGGCATTGGTAGATAGGTCTGTCGAAATGATAAAAAGCGAGGGGATTAAAGTTGTTGTCGCTTTTGTATTAAGCGAAAATGAAGGCGGGAACGCCTTTTGGGAGAAAATCGGTTTTACAGAAGAGAATATGGCTACAACGCGAAGATTGAGGTTATATTAAATGAAATATACGTATGATAATAAAATCTCGTATGCTGATTACAAAGCTCTGCGCGATTCGGTCGGCTGGCGGGAGGTCAGCGAAAGGCAGTTTGATATAGGTGTCAAAAACACGCAGTATACTGTGGTTGCCAAGGAAAACGGTAAAACAATCGCAATGGGAAAAGCTATAGGTGACGGCGGTTATTATTGGAATATATCGGACTTAGTAGTTCTGCCAGAGCATCAGGGTAAGGGGCTTGGGCGGGAAATAAACGAACGGCTGCTGAAGCTCATAAACGATTCCGCAGAGAGCGGCGAGTATGTTGTTATTCACCTCGCTTCGGCGAAAGGCAAGGAGCCTTTTTACGAAAAGTTCGGATTTAAACCGCGCCCTTTTGATAATTACGGTGCGGGAATGAGTTTAGTTTATATTAAAGAGTAAAGTTTTAAAATAAAACAATTGAATCGATGAAACATTGTTTTCATGATTTACTTATGAAGAAAGGGCTTGATAAAAATGAATAAACCAAAAGTATTTATAGACGGCGAATCGGGGACAGTAGGGCTTAAAATCCGCGAACGGCTTGCAGGCAGAACGGATATAGAACTGCTTGTGATTGCGCCCGAACTCAGTGAAAATGCAGACGAACGCAAAAAATTCCTAAACATGGCGGACTTTGTGTTCCTTTGCCTGCCTGATGAGGTGGCTATCGGGGCGGTAGCTATGACGGAGAATCCCGAAACGCGCATAATCGACGCTTCAACCGCACATAGAACCCATCCCGGCTGGGACTACGGTTTCCCGGAGCTTAGCGCGGAGCAGTATGAGAAAATCCGTATTTCCAAGCGGGTCGCGAACGCCGGATGCTACGCGAGCGGGTTTATAGCGCTGGTTCATCCGCTGGTTAAGGCGGGCATAATCCCTGCCGATTATTCGGTCAGCTGCTTTGGGATTTCCGGCTACAGCGGCGCCGGCAAAGCGTTTATCGAAGAGTATGAGAGCGCACAGCGAAACCCCGAGCTGTCAGGCGCACGGCTTTACGCACTTTCGCAAGTGCATAAGCATCAGCCCGAAATGCAGAAGATTTGCGGTCTTACAAAAACGCCGATGTTTAGTCCCGTTATTGACGATTATTTCAGCGGAATGATTGTGAATGTGCCGCTGCAGCTGCCAAATACAAGCGCAGATGAAATTAAAACTGTTTACAATAATCATTATAAAACAGGCAGAATAAAACTCATGGATTCCGACGGCGTAAGTTTCCTCGCGGCAAACGCTCTTGCCGGTTCGGACGATATGGAAATCTATGTGTTCGGGGACGGCGAGCGGATACTGCTGAGCGCACGGTTCGACAATCTCGGCAAAGGCGCGAGCGGCGCGGCTGTGCAGTGTTTTGATATAATGATGGGAGCAAAAGCTTAAAATGAAAATGACTGAATCGGGAAAGCATTATTTTTGTGATTCGTTTGTGAAGCAAAGGACTTAATGAAAATAAGCATGATAAACAGCAAAACTGAATCGGGGAAAACGTTGTTTTCATAATTTGTTTGTGAAGAAAGGACTTAATAAAATAATGATAACTTTTGAGGGATTGAACCCTATTTACGGCGGCGTTTGTGCGGCTGCCGGCTTTACAGCCGGCGCAGTCCGCGCGGGAATAAAGGCGAGCAGCGGGAAAGACGACCTTGCGCTCATTTACTGCGTTAAGCCCTGCTCGGCGGCTGCGGTTTACACACAGAATATTGTCAAAGGCGCGCCGATTACCGTTACGCAGAAGCACCTGAAGGACGGCAAGGCGCAAGCCGTAATCGTGAACAGCGGAAATGCAAACACCTGCAACGCAAACGGAATCGAAATCGCGGAGCTGATGTGCGGCTTGACGGCAGACTGCATTAAAATAAAAAAAGAAGACGTGATTGTCGCGTCCACGGGCGTAATCGGGCAGCAGCTGACGCGGGAGCCGTTCGAGAAAGGCATACCGGTGCTTGCGGGCGTGCTCAGCGAAGTCGGCAGCACGGATGCGTGCAAAGCGATTATGACCACGGACACGCGGGTGAAAGAATTCGCATTTGAATTCACGCTGCCGCTCGGGAATAAAACCTGCAGAATCGGCGGTATCTCAAAAGGCTCGGGCATGATTAACCCCGACATGGCGACGCTGCTCGCTTTTATCACCACGGACGCCGCGATTTCGGTGCCGATGCTGCAGAAGGCGCTGTCGGACGCGAACGAAATATCGTACAGCCGCGTCAATATCGACGGCGACACCTCCACCAACGACATGGCGTCGGTTATGGCGTCGGGGCTCGCGGGGAATGAACTGATAACCGAGGAAAACGAGGATTACGAGGCGTTTTTCGGCGCGCTTTGCGCGGTAATGCTTAACCTAGCAAAGGAAACAGCGCGCGACGGCGAGGGCGCGACAAAGCTCATCGAGTGCGCAGTTATGAACGCGCCGAGCGAGGAAGCGGCCGCACTTATATCAAGGGCGGTGATTTCCTCAAGCCTCGTGAAAGCCGCAGTTTTCGCGGCGGACGCGAACTGGGGCAGGATTATGATGGCGGCGGGAGCTTCGGGCGCGGAGTTCGACCCCGAAAAAGTTTCGGTGAGAATCGTTTCTGAAAACGGCGACGTCAAAGTCTGCGAGAACGGCGCAGGCGTCGGTCACTCGGACGAGGAGGCGCATAAGGTTTTACTTGCGGACGAAGTTATTATCGTTATAGATTTAGGCGAAGAAAACGCGGAGCTCAACCGGTCGGTTGCGTGGGGCTGCGACTTAACTTATGATTATGTGAAGATTAATGCGGAGTACCGGACTTAATTATTTCAATCCCGCATGAACCAGTTTACAGGCTGTTCTGTATCCGTAATCAAAGTTATTGAACGCAATTTCATTTTCATAATTGCTGCGGGCAGCCTTATAGGCTTTAAATAATTCTTTCTGTTTGTCGCTTAGATTTTCGCTCAGTTTCTTTTCGGCAATCTTAAAATCATCGTCAAACAAATAAAAATGTTTTTCAGGTTGTATTTCGCCGTTAAAAAGCTCTCTTATTATTTCGCTCATTGGATTTGCTCCTTTCGTTTTCTTTATTATATCACGTACATATACGGAAGTCAATATAGAATCCGTATTTGTACGCAATTTGTATAAATATACAATTAAGAGGTAGAAAAAATATGAATAGTGCACAAATGATAAAAATAATAGATGACTTAGCAAAACGTGGCGGTGTGAGCCGTCATAAGCTACTTAATGATTGCGGTGTAAAAAGTTATGTAGATAACTTAAAAAAAGATAAGTTGCCCAACATTGCTACAATCGCGAAAATTGCGGATTACTTAGGCGTATCTATTGATTATCTTGCAGGGCGGACTGATAATCCCGAAATTAATGCGTAGGGGCGCATTGCGCGTCCGTTTTGTATTAATTTCTTATTCTTATTATAATCCATTAACTAACAGATGTCAATAGCTTATCTATTAGATAACAGATGTTTGTATGCTTGCACAAAAGAACAGGTGGTTTATTATGAATCTTGAACAAATGGTAAAAATAATAGATGAATTAGCAAAAGAACGCGGCACAAGCCGTAATAAACTGCTAATATCATGCGGTGTGAAATTTTATGTTGATAATTTACAAAAAGGGCAAGTCCCTAAAATTGATACAGTCGCGAAAATTGCGGATTACTTAGGTGTATCCATTGATTATCTTGCGGGCAGAACCGATAATCCCGAGGTAAATAAATAAGGAGAAAATAATGATAGATAATAATACAAGAGCAAATATATTAATAGAAGCGCTGCCCTACATCAGGCAGTACTACGGAAAAATCGTCGTAATAAAGTACGGCGGAAACGCGATGATAAACAACGAGCTCAAGCAGGCGGTAATGTCGGACATTGTAATGCTGTCGCTGTGCGGGATTAAAATCGTGCTGGTACACGGCGGCGGCCCCGAAATAAACGCTGTGCTCGAAAAAGTAGGCAAGGAGCCGAAGTTCATTGACGGTCTGCGTCATACCGACAAGGAAACAGCGGAAATCGTGCAGATGGTGCTGTGCGGGAAGGTCAACAAGGACCTTGTGAATCTGCTCTATTCACACAGCGGCAAGGCAATCGGGCTGTGCGGTCTTGACGACGGCATGCTTGAGGCAAAGCAGCTGAGCGAGGAGCTCGGCTTTGTGGGAGAAATAACGGCGACCAACCCCGAGGTAATCAAAAATGCACTCAACAACGGCTATATCCCCGTCATTGCGACTGTTGCGGGCGGGGAGAACGGCGAGGTTTATAACATCAACGCCGACATCGCAGCCTCCCGCATTGCGGCGGAAATGGGCGCGGACAATCTTATCCTGATGACTGACGTTAAGGGAATTTTAGAGGACAAGGACGATGAAAGCACGCTGATATACAATATAAATCTCAGCGAGGTTCCGCTTTTAAAGGAGCGAGGTGTTATATCCGGCGGCATGATTCCGAAGATTGACTGCTGCTTTGAGGCTGTGAGGCGCGGGGTCAAGAAAGCGAATATAATAGACGGAAGAATCCCGCACTCTATTTTAATTGAGCTGCTGACCGACAAGGGTGCGGGAACGATGATAACTGTTTAAATTGAATAGGGAAAACGTTGTTTTTATCCCGAATAAGGTGAAGAAAGGACTTATTGAAATTATGAGTATAATTCAAAAATACGACAAGCACGTTATGAAATCCTACGGGCGGCTTCCGCTCGCCATTGAAAGCGGAAGCGGCGTGAATGCAGTCGCAGAGGGCGGAAAGACGTTAATAGACTTCGGCTCGGGAATAGGTACAAACTCGCTCGGCTTCTGCGACAGCGACTGGGTTGAAGCGGTATGCAAGCAGGCGCAGACCCTGCAGCACAACTCAAATTATTACTATAATAAACCGGGCGCGGATTTCGCCGAGAAGCTCTGCAGAATTACCGGCTATACTAATATGTTTTTCGGGAATTCGGGCGCGGAGGCGAACGAGTGCGCGATTAAAATAGCGCGCAAGTACAGCTTTGATAAATACGGCAAAAACAGGCACACTATTATAACGCTCGTGAATTCTTTTCACGGCAGAACAATTGCGACCTTGTCGGCGACGGGGCAGGAGGAAATGCATAATTACTTCTTTCCGTTTGTCGGGGGTTTTGTGCACGCCGAGGCTAATAACATCGCCGACTTAAAGGCGAAGCTCGACGACTCCGTATGCGCGGTCATGTTCGAGTATGTGCAGGGCGAGGGCGGTGTAACCCCGCTTGAGCAGGATTACGTCGATGAGCTTTTCAAGCTCTGCAAAGCGCATGATGTGCTGACGATTGCAGACGAAGTGCAGACGGGCACAGGGCGCACGGGAAAGTTTCTTGCGGGCGAGCATTACGGTAAAAAAGCCGACTTAACTACGCTCGCTAAAGGCATCGGCGGCGGTCTGCCGCTCGGGGTTTGCCTTGCGGGTAAGAAATGCGCAAATGTGCTGGCAGCCGGAACCCACGGCTCAACCTACGGCGGGAATCCTGTGATTTTAGCAGGGGCGCTGGCTGTTCTTAACAAAGTTTCAAGGGAGGGTTTTCTCGCCGAAGTTATAAAAAAAGGCGAGTATATCAAAGAGAAATTATCGGCGCTTGACGAAGTTGCAAAGATAAGCGGCAAGGGGCTGATGCTCGGGATTACACTTAAAAATAAAAAAGCTGTCGATGTTATGAAATCGGCGCTGGAAGCGGGCTTGCTGACGCTGACGGCGAAAGAGAAGCTGCGGCTTCTGCCGCCGCTCGTGATTGATTATGAAAGTATTGATAAAGGCTTGGCGATTTTAATTCAAACCCTCAATGATTAATTTAGAGGCTGTTTTATATCCGCACTCGAAATGAAAAAATTCAATTTCTCTTTCGTAATTGCGATGGGCGATTTTATATGAAGCGAATAACTCTTTTTGTCTGTCGTTAAAGGTTTCGTTTAAATCATTTTCAGCAAATTTAAGTTCGTCTTCTAACATATAATAGTATTTTTTGCCGGCAGGGTCAATCTCGCCGTTAAAAAGCTTTCTGATTGTTTGGTTCATGGTATAGCTCCTTTGTTTTAGTTTTCTTGTTCTTATTATAATATGTTAACTAACAAATGTTAATACAAGATTTGTTAACTAACACAATTTGTATATTTACACAAAAAATGAGGTGACAATTTATGGCTAATGCACAAATAATGATTAAAAAAATAGATGCTTTAGCGGAATTAAGAGGAATCAGCAGAAATCAACTTCTTATTTCATGCGGCGTTAAAGATTATGTGGGTAACTTGTCTAAGGGGCAAATGCCTAAAATTGATACCGTTGAAAAAATTGCGGATTATCTTGAAGTATCAATTGATTATCTCGCAGGGAGAACTGAAAATCCCGAAATTAACAAATAAACAACCGAAAGGAAATAAACAACATGAAACACCTACTTAAAATGCTCGATTAAAAAGCTTTCTGATTGTTTCGTTCATGGTAATAGCTCCTTTGTTCTGGATTTTATAATTATATTATAGCTCGAATAATCGAGATTGTCAATACATTATTCTCGAATTATCGAATTTTTACGTATTACACAAATATGAGGTATTTAATATGTATATAGTAGACAAAATATTCAATCTGCTTAAAGAAAAGCAATTAACACAAAAAAACATGGCTGAAACAATAGGAGTTTCAACCGGAAATATAAGCGATTGGAAATCAGGCAAAGCAAAGCCGAGTATAACTGTTATACCGAAAATAGCAGATTTTTTTAACGTGTCTATAGATTATCTTTATGGTAGAACTGAAAATCCCGAAATTAACAAATAAACAACCGAAAGGAAATAAACAACATGAAACACCTACTTAAAATGCTCGACTTGAGCCCTGAAGAAATCATAGAGATACTGAACCTCGCTGACCAGCTTAAATACGAGCAGAAGCACGGAATACCGCACAAGTTTTTAAAAGGGAAAACGCTCGGTATGATTTTCGAGAAAGCCTCGACAAGAACGCGGGTTTCGTTCGAGGCGGGAATGTACCAGCTTGGCGGATATGCGCTGTTCCTGTCGTCGCAGGAGCTGCAGATGGGGCGCGGCGAGCCGATTGAAGACACGGCGCGCGTGCTGTCGCGGTACCTTGACGGCATAATGATACGCACTTATAAGCAGGAGGACGTGGAGGTTCTTGCACAAAACAGCACAATCCCTGTCATCAACGGGCTTACGGACGCCTCGCATCCGTGCCAGGTGCTCGCGGATTTAATGACCATCCGGGAGTATAAGAACAAGCTCGAGGGCTTGAAGCTCTGCTTTATAGGTGACGGGCACAACATGGCAAACTCGCTGATAGTCGGCTGCCTTAAAGTCGGCATGAACGTCAGCGTAGCGACTCCGAAAGGATATGAGCCGGCGCAGTTCGCGCTGGATTTCGCGAAAGATTACGCGAACTTTGAGCTGCTGAGCGATCCGCTGGAGGCGGCAGCGGACGCCGATGTGCTCGTAACCGACGTTTGGTCGTCTATGGGGCAGGAAGACGAAGCCGACAAGCGCAAGAAAGACTTCACGGGCTTCCAGATTAACTGCGAAACGATTAAGGCTGCGAATCCCGATGTCATGGTTCTGCACTGCCTGCCCGCGCACAAGGGCGAGGAGATTACTCATAAGGTCTTCGAGGAACACGCGGATGCGATTTTCGACGAGTCCGAGAACCGCCTGCACGCGCAAAAAGCGGTCATGGTAAAACTCATGGGCTAAATAATAAAGGGAACACAGGGTTCCGCCCGCCCTTGACAAACCGATTAACATTTGCTATAATTTGGATAACTCTATATAAACAGAAGGAGAAAGCACATGAACGTAAAAATAACCGCGAAAAAAGTGCAGGCCGACGGCTTAGCGGAGTACGCCCAGAGCAAGCTTAAAAAACTCGAACGGTTTTTCGGGGAAGCCTTTGACGCGAGAATCACGATGTCCACGCAGCGCGGCATGATAACACTTGAGCTTACCGTACAGCACGATAATCTTACATTCAGAGCAGAGCAGTCCGCGCAGAATAAGAACGACGCGCTTGACGCCTGTGTCGACAGGATTGTCCGGCAAATCCGCAAGAATAAAACAAAAATCGAAAAACGCCTGCACATAGCAGCATTTAACGACGGTTTTGAAGATGAAATCGAGGAGCAGGCGGCATATGAGGTTATTAAGAAAAAGCCTATTATTCTGCATCCAATGAATTTGGACGAGGCGATTTTACAGATGAACATGGTCGGGCATAGCTTCTTCATGTTCAAGAACGGCGACACCGGCGAGATTAACGTGGTTTACAAGCGCAAGGACGGGCACTACGGGGTGATGGAGCCGACAAAGGATTAAGTTTGAAAATAAACACAATTGAATCGGGGAAAACGTTGTTTTAATTGCTCGTTTGTGAAGAAAGGACTTAATGGAAATAAACATAATTAAAAAGGAACGCCGAGGCGTTCCTTTTTATTAATACACATTAATTTTTTTATTGCATTTAACTATCTGATTCAAGAACCCCTCTCTGTCTTTAACGGATATTATGTATCTGCTTTTGACAGTGGTGATTAATAACCTGTCAAATGACAGAGCCATGCCTGCTTCCTGTGTTTTTGTCTTCTCGATATCTATTATATCCTTACAGTTAATATGCTTTTTAAAGAATCCGAAATGAATGATTAACATGCCATCGTGCAAAATAATATAGTTGATAAATGTAATAATAAGAAGAAGCGGAAGCAAAATTACCGCAATGCCTATTGTAGTCAGAAAAGCCACGGTATCTTCATAACAAATGTAAGCAATGAAAGCCATAAAAGCATTAAAACCCACAATAAAGACATACCACCAAGCACCTATTTTACCTTTAAACACAGCGGATATATCGGCAGGGTCCGAGTCAATATTTTCACCGTTAGTCAATTCAGTTATATTTACCCCGAAGATTTCGGCAAGCGTAATGAGGTTTTCCATGCAAGGTACAGATTGGTCTGATTCCCACTTGGTGACAGCCTGACGGCTTGTACCTGCGAGTTCAGCTATTTTTTCCTGCGAAAAACCGAGTTTGCTGCGATATTCTTTTATTTTTGTTCCGAGTGTCATTTTGAACACCACCTTTCATCTGAAATTATACAAGAAACTGCGGTTGCATACTACCAACTATCGGTTGCATAACAGGAATTCATGCAAATAGTTTAAGTCAAGGCGCTCAAAGCCTCAATCTCTTTCGCCACATCGAACCGCGGGAAGATAATTTCCCCGCGTTTGACAGTGACATCATGCGGCAATATGCCCCACTTCCCTGTATTCTCGTGAGTAACGCAATCTTCACTTGCGCCGATTTGCTCCCAGACTTTCGGCATTGTCGTTGGCATGAATGCTGCGAGCAGCGACGAGCAAATGCGAATGGTTTCAAGCAGATTGTAAAGCACAGCGGCAAGCCGCGGCTTGTTTTTCTCATCTTTAGCGAGAATCCACGGCTCCGTTTCATCAATATATTTATTGGCGCGTGAGATTACCTTAAAAATTTCAATGAGCGACGCGCTGAGCTGAGGTTCGCTGATGAGTGCGTCGGTTTTGTTTTTCAAGCCGGAAGCGAGAGAAACAAGTTCGCTGTCTTGTTCATTGTTTTGCGTTTTTTCTGAGGGAAGGGAAGAATCAAAATACTTTTCAACCATCGCGACCGTACGGGATACCAGGTTCCCCAAATCGTTTGCGAGGTCTGTGTTTATACGGCTGAGCATGATTTCGTTAGTGAAGTCGAAGTCGCCGCTGAAAGGCATATCGCGCAGAATCTGATACCTCACGGCGTCAACGCCGTAGCGCTTTCCGAGTACGAACGGGTCGACGACGTTGCCGGTGCTCTTACCCATTTTCTGACCGCCGAAGTTAATCCAGCCGTGTGAGTAGAGCCGATTCGGGAGCGGCAAATCCAGCGCAAGAAGAATCGCGGGCCAAATAATAGAATGAAAACGCACGATTTCCTTTGCGGTCATGTGCATAACGGTATCCGCGGCGGCAACGCCGCCTTCGGCGGGGTTCTCATTTCCCCAATACCGCATATCGTCATACTCGTTGTTCCCGTAACCGAGCAACGTGATATAATTTGACAGCGCGTCAAGCCAGACGTAAACGACGTGCTCCCCGTCAAAAGGCACGGGAACACCCCATTTAAATGAGGTTCGTGACACGCAGAGGTCTTCGAGCCCGGGCTTGATGAAGTTATTCACCATTTCGTTTACGCGGGCGGACGGCTTGAGGAAATCCGTTTCGGTGAGCAGCTTTTCTATACGCTTTGCAAACGGCTGCATCTTCATGAAGTATGCCTCTTCCTTAGCGTCGATGACGTCACGCCCGCACTCGGGGCATTTGCCGTCCCTGAGCTGGGATTCTGTCCAGAAGCTCTCGTCGGGGACGCAGTATTTCCCGGAATATTCGCCTTTGTAAATATAACCTTTATCATAGATTTTTTTAAAGATATTCTGAACCGCAGACTTGTGATAATCGTCGGTAGTGCGGATATAACGGTCGTAGCTGATGTTCATGTATGCCCAGAGTTTCTTGAAGCGTGCGGCGATTTCATCAACATAAGCCTGCGGCTCCATTCCCGCCTTTTTTGCGTTTTCCTCGATTTTCATGCCGTGCTCGTCCGTGCCGGTTGAGAAGAACACGTCAAAGCCCTGCCAGCGTTTATAACGCGCAATCGTATCGCAGGCGACTGTCGTGTAGCAGTGCCCGATGTGCGGGTTTCCCGACGGATAATAAATAGGCGTGGTTATATAAAAAGTATTTTCAGACATGATTTTTATCTGTCCTTTCGTATAAATGTACAATTTAGTATACCACAATTCTAACTCTTTGGCAATATAACAAAAAATTTAGATGAAAAATTTACATTTCTCATAAAAAAGACTTGCTTTTTTTACCGTTTTCATGTAGAATATATATATCTATGGTTATTCAAGCGCCGGCCCGACCTATGCGCCCAGCAGGATTGTTTTTAAATCCTGCGGAGGAGAGCACCGGCAGAGGCGGCGAAGCCCTTGAGATTAAGGGCGGAAAGGTAGATTAATATGTCTAACAGATTATTTCAAGGGGTAATTCAGCAGATGAAAGACACCGTGGGGCGAGTTATCGGCGTTATTGACGAGAACGCAACCGTAGTCGCCTGCAGCGAAACCCCGAAACTCGGCACCAGCACTGACTTCTTCTCAATCGAAATCGGCGAATCGCACGATATTTTCATCAGGGACGGCTACACGTACAAGCCGTTCGGAATCCACGCGAAGCCCGATTATGCCGTATTTGTCGAGGGCGTTGACGAGGGGGCGGGCAAATATGCCTCGATACTGGCGATAACGCTTGCGAGCATTAAACAGTATTATGACGAAAAATATGACCGTAATAATTTTATCAAAAATATAATCCTCGATAATATTCTGCCCGGAGACATCAGCATAAAATCCCGCGAACTGCACTTTAATTCAGACATAAACCGCGTCGTTTTCTTAATCAGCATTATCTCGTCCAACGATGTTTCGGCTTATGATGTGATTCAGAATCTTTTCCCCGATAAAAACAAGGATTTTGTATTTAATATTACAGAAACCGACATCGTGCTCGTGAAAGAGCTCAAGGCGCAGATTGATATAAAAGACCTCGAAAAGCTTGCGCGTTCGATTTCGGACACGCTGTCGAGTGAATTTTTCACCCGTGTGAACGTTGGTATCGGCACGCCCGTACTCGGCGTCAAGGACCTGGCGCGCAGCTTCAAGGAGGCGCAGATTGCCCTTGAAGTCGGTAAGGTTTTTGACACGGACAAGACCATCATCAGCTACGATAACCTCGGTATAGCGCGGCTTATTTACCATCTGCCTACCACGCTCTGCGATACGTTCCTGTCAGAAGTGTTTAAGAAAGGCTCGATTGAGTCGCTTGACCATGAAACGCTGTTCACGATTCAAAGATTCTTTGAGAACAATCTGAACGTTTCAGAAACTTCAAGAAAGCTGTTCGTACATAGGAACACGCTGGTTTACCGCCTTGACAAGATTCGGAAGCTGACGGGGCTTGACCTGCGCGAATTTGACCACGCTATTATATTTAAGATTGCGCTTATGGTGAAAAAGTATCTTTCCGCGGACCCCGTAAAATTCTAATTAATAATGAATAATTAACAAGGAATAATTAAAGAGTCCGCTTCGCGGACGGATATAAAATCATCGCGGAGTGACACTAAAATTATTCACTATTCATTATTAATTATTAATTGGAGAAAACATGGTAGAACTGAAAAACGTTGACGTATACTACAAGGAAGGCGACGTGGAAGCGCTCAACGACGTAAATTTAAGAATAAATGACGGTGAGTTCGTTTTCATTGTCGGGAGTTCGGGTGCGGGGAAGTCAACGCTCCTAAAGCTCTTGACGCGTGAGCGCAAGCCCACGAACGGGCGGGTTTTCGTCAACGGCTACAACCTGTCGAAGCTGCGCGAGGGTAAGGTACCGAAATTCCGGCGTTCAATCGGCATGATATTTCAAGATTTCCGGCTGATTCCGAACCTGACGGTCTACGAGAACGTGGCGTTTGTGCTGCGCGTGACCGATAGGTCAAGGCGGTTTATCCGTCAGCGTGTGCCTTATGTGCTTAATTTAGTCCGTCTCTCGGACAAGGCGCGCGCGTATCCCTCACAGCTTTCGGGCGGGGAGCAGCAGCGCGTGGCGATTGCGCGGGCGTTTGCCTCTGACCCGGGGCTTATAATAGCGGACGAGCCGACCGGAAACATCGACCCCGAGCTTTCTTATGAGATTGTCGAGCTGCTTAAAGATATAAACAAATGCGGCACCACGGTTCTGATGGTAACGCATGAGCACGATTTGGTAAAATACTTCGGCGGGCGAATCATAAGCCTCAAGAAAGGCAGCGTTGACTTCGATGACTATATAGGAGGAAATGACGGATAATGAACAATTGACAATTAATTATAATTTTGGGGATAGGTTTGAAATAAATGGCACTGAATCGGGGAAAACGGAACTTTTCATTCTTCGTTGGTGTCGAAAGGACATGATGAAAAATGAGAAGCAGTAATTTTTCGTACCTTGTAAAGCAGGGAGTTGTTTCGGTATGGCATAACCGCATAATGTCGTTTGCAAGCTTTTGTATATTAATGGTAAGTTTACTGTTAATCGGACTTGCCGTGCTTATTTCTCTTGATATCAGCATAGTAATAGGTAATATTGAGGATAAAAACGAAATACTTGTTTTTGTTGACGGCGACGTGCCGGACTCGGAGCTCAGCTATATTACCGAGATTCTGCAGAGCTATAACAATGAGTTTGTTGACAGGGTGGTTTTCCGCCCGAAAGAAGAAGCATGGCAGATGGCGCGCGATAATCCTATTTACCGCGATGTAAAAGCACTTTTCGATGCAGTGGGTGAAAACCCGATGCCCAGCACGTTTGTCGTTACATTATGGGACATTACGAGAATTAATGAAGCCGCGGATATTTTCCGCGCAATCGAGGGCGTCGAGGAGATTTATGCGCCGTATGATTTTGCGGAGATTCTGATTACCATACGCAACACGTTCTCAATGATAGGAATCGCGATTTTAAGCGCGCTTGTTGTCGTCTGTCTTGTTATTATTTACAACACGGCGAGGTCGAGCGTTTTTGCGCGGAGAATGCAAATCAACATAATGAAGCATGTCGGCGCGACGAACGCGTTCATAAGAATACCTTTCTTCATTGAGGGGATGTTCATCGGGATTCTTGCGGGAGCCGCTTCATGGGCGCTGACGAGAGTCGCCTATAATTCGGTGGTTTCGGTGTTTACGGAGGATATTACAATCCTGCAGATTTTCGGGCTCGCGAATGTAATCGTTTTCGATGATATAATGTGGCTTGCGCTTGCCGCCAACTGTTTCGCGGGCGCAATGCTCGGCGCAATCGGTACAATCATGAGCATGGGAAAACACCTTAAAGTATAATAATATAGAGAATAATTAAAGCTAAAAGTAAAAAACTGTTAAATTGGGGAAAACCAGGTTTTCATATCCCTTTGGTTAAGAAAGGATTTATTGAAAATAAATGAACAAGAAAATATCGCTCGGCGTTTGCATAAGCTTGATTGCTGTCGCCTGCGCCGTGACATTTGTATTGACCATGAGCCTTTCTCTTGACGTTTACAATCAGAGAATCGCAGGAGTTGACCAGCGCGGAGTTATTAATGCAAAGCTGCAGAACATCGACTCCTATGTCAGAAATAGTTTTTTCGGGGCGATTGACGAGGAGCGGCTTGTAAACGGCATTATGAGCGGCTATATGGCGGGGCTCGGCGACAGTAAAAGCAGATACATACCCGACGCTGAGTTTTATGAACTGCAGCAGCACACGCGGGGACGGATTATCACCGCAGGGATTCAGGTTGTGCGAAACGAGAACGGGTATATAAGAGTAACCGGAGTTTACGAGGGTTCTTCAGCGGAGCTCCAGGGAATCGAAGTTGACGATATTATTACGAGCATCAACAATATGCAGGTGCTTGAAATCGGCGCGGAGAGCGCAATTCGTATGCTTTCGGGGGAAGAGGGCGTGCGGCTTGTCATTACAATCCAGCGTGACGGCGAGGAACGGCGTTTTACCTTAAGTCGGCAGGATGTGGAGCTCATCACGGTTAAGAGCGCGCAGCACGGCGATTTCGGCTTTATCAAAATCTCGGCGTTCGCGGAGAACACGGGTGAGCAGTTTGAGGCGGCGCTCGGCGAGGTACTGGCGAATAACGCAAAGGGTTTAATTATAGATTTGCGCGGAACAAGCGGCAGTTTGATTACGCCGCAGAGGCAGATTTTAGACAGGCTGCTTCCGAGATGCACGGCGGCGGTCGCTCAGCTTGGAAACGGCAGCGTCAATAATTTAATAGAAATAACAAGCGAGTCGTTCGTAAACCTGCCGGTTACGATTATAACAGACGGAAATACCGCTGAGGGCGGCGAGCTGCTCGCGGCGGCGCTGAAAGATTTCGCGGGAGCGCAGTTGGTGGGGACAGTCACAAAAGGCGATGCGATGTTCACGAATACGCAGACGCTTGGAGATGGCAGCGCGGTGATTCTTTCGATTATGAAAGTACGTTCCGGCGGGGGTACAAGCTTCGACGGCGAGGGGATTCGCCCCGACTTCCTGGTTGAAATGACGACGCCTGTTGAGATGGATTTATATAATCTCGAGAATACACGCGACCTGCAAATCAGAAAAGCGTTTGAAGTAACTGAGGCACGGATACAGGGAACAGTGAACAATGAACAGTGAACAATGAACAATTGTTGTGCCGCCTATGGCGGCGGATTTAAGAACCGTTCGCGAAGCGAACTCCATAATTGTTCATTATTAATTGTTAATTATTAATTATCATAACGGAGGAGATTAACATGGCAAAGCAGACAATTTTAACGCAAGAGGGACTTAACAAACTGGAGGCGGAGCTCGAGCAGCTGAAGACCGTGAAGCGGCGCGATATTGCCGAAAAAATAAAAACCGCGCTTTCTTTCGGCGACCTCGCCGAAAACTCGGAATACGACGAGGCGAAGAACGAGCAGGGGATTGTCGAGGCGCGCATAGCCGAAATCGAAGCCACGCTTATGAACGTGGAAATCCTCGACGCCGAGAGCCTTACGACAGAGGAAGTGCAAATCGGCAACAAAATAAAAATAGAAAACACGGCGACAAAAAAAGAGATGAACCTTTATATCGTGGGCTCGAAGGAAGTTGATATGAAAGCGGGCAAAATCTCCGATGAATCACCGATTGGCAGGGCGTGCATCGGGCATAAGGTCGGCGATGTGATTAACGCGGAAGCGCCCGCGGGCACAGTTTCCTATAAAATTTTAGAAATATCTAAATAATCAGCATACCAATGCACATTGAAAGTACTGTCTGCCGTCTGGGCAGATGAGTTTTTAATGCGAATTGATTCTTGGAAGGAATATATAAAATGCAGGAAAACGAAATAGTTTTAACCAATGAGGAGATGCTTGCAGAGCTTGGCGAGCAAAACCGGATAAGGCTTGAAAAGCTTGCGGAACTAAAAAGCGCGGGGCAGAATCCTTATGAGATAACAAAGTATGCGGTAACGCATAAAAATGTTGAAATCGCAGATAAATTCGATGAGTATGAGAACAAGGACGTGTGTATTGCCGGGCGGATAATGAGCTGGCGCGATATGGGCAAGGCGAATTTTATCGACGTGCGCGACGCAAGCGGACGCATGCAGGTTTATGTGAAAACCGACGACATCGGCGAGGAAAACTTCGCGCAATTTAAGAAGTGGGATTTAGGCGATATAGTCGGTGTCCGCGGTTTTGTTTTCAAGACAAGGCGCGGTGAAATTTCCGTTCATGCCAAAGAAATCACGCTGCTTACAAAATCGCTGCTGCCGCTGCCAGAAAAGTGGCACGGACTGCGGGATAAGGAGGAACGTTACAGGAAGCGTTACCTCGATTTAATCGCGAATCCGGAGGTAAAGGATACGTTTGTCAAACGCTCGCTGATTCTGCGCGAAATCCGCAGTTACCTTGATAATTTAGGGTTCCTTGAAGTTGACACGCCCGTACTTCACACCGTGTCGCTCGGCGCGGCGGCGCGGCCTTTCATCACGCATCACAACACGCTTGATATTGAAATGTATCTTAGAATAGAAACAGAGCTGTACCTTAAAAAGCTGATTGTGGGCGGCTTTGACAAGATTTATGAAGTCGGCAGAATCTTCCGAAACGAGGGCATGGACTCCACGCACAACCCCGAATTCACGTCGATTGAGCTGTACTGGGCGTATGTGGATTACTTCGCGGTTATGGATTTGGTCGAGGCGCTTTACAGGCATTTATGCCTTACGATTTGCGGCAGCGATACAATTATGTTTAAGGGTACGGCAATCGAACTCGGCAAGCCGTGGACGCGTATGACAATGCGCGGGGCAGTCGAGAAATACACGGGCAAAACCGGCGTAAGCGGCAACGAGCTGATTGATTTGTTTGAAGAGCACGTCGAGCCGAAGCTCATTCAGCCGACTATTATTTATGATTATCCCGTGGAGAATTCGCCGCTTGCCAAGCGGAAAAAAGACGACCCAATGTTTACGGAGCGTTTTGAATATTTTATTAATGCGTGGGAGTTCGGTAACGCGTTCAGCGAGCTCAACGACCCTATTGACCAGCGCGAACGCTTTGCGAAGCAGGTTGAGGAGAAGAGGAAACAAGGCTTAAAAGCTGAGCTGGACGAAGATTTTCTGACTGCGCTGGAGTACGGCTTGCCTCCGACGGGAGGGCTCGGGCTCGGGCTTGACAGGCTTGTGATGCTTCTCACGGACAGCGCGTCAATCCGCGACGTACTTTTGTTCCCGACGATGAAGCCGTAACGGATAATTGACAATTGACAATCCATAATTAACAATTGATAATTGACAATTCAGGAGAAACTTATGTCAACGAATCATGATAAACGCGAGCTGTTAAAATTGAAGCAGGGGCTTATTGAAGACAGCGAGGTAATAAAAAAAGAAGAAACTGAAGCAGTCGAACTTCACGGTAAAAAGAAAGCCGAAAACTTTTGGTACCATTATAAGATTCATGTTTTAATGGTACTGTTTTTCGGTTTGTTAACAGGCTTTTTTGCCGTTGATTTGCTTTCGAGAAAAAAGCCCGACATTGAGTTTTTGATGATTGCTTCGAATGAAATCACGAGCGCTGTTATGTACAGCTTCGATAAAGATATAAGCGAGGCTGTCGCGGCGTTTACGCCTAACTTTGACGAAAACAAGTACGTTCATGCGGAGGGGCTTGTCATCGACCTTTACAACGTGTTCGACAATAACGCTTTCATGGCGACGCAGACCAAGCTTTTCACGCAGATAAGGACGGGCGTGACGCGGTTAATCATCGGAAACCGCGAGGCTTTCGACCGCATAGTAGGCGATTCAAACCGTGAATTGGACGCAATATTTGTTAATTTAAGCGAGCTTTTCCCGGGCAACGCGAACGTGAAAGAAGATGTGTTTTATAAACTCGCAGGCAGCGAATTGTCGCGGCTCTCCGGCATAGGCGATTTCTGCCCCGATGATTTTTACATCGCGCTGCTCGCGCTGAACCTTGAAAACGAAAGACAACAGCGAGCGCATGAACGCTCGCTTGAGGTGCTCGGCAATATAGTAAATAATGCGGTGATAAACGGTTAAAGTTTATTATCGTCAACTTCTTTTTTAGCGACTTCGGCATCGTCGGGCAGGTGGTAATAAACCGTGCCGTCTCTCGTTGTATAGTTGTTCACGACATAGTTCGTGAAGCGCGGGGTAATGCTTTTATCAGGTTTCATGCGTGTATTGTTGCCGTGCAGATATTTTTTTCCGTTCATAATTATTTCTACTAAGTCCTTTCCTTACAAGCAAATGATGAAAACGATGTTTCACGGATTCAGTTGCTTTAAGCCTTATTATTTACCTTGAAAAATATTATTAAGATTATTATCAACCGAAAGGGCAAATATATGCAAAGAAAATCATTTTTAAGATTGCTGCTTGAAACATTCGGATACGCGGCGGGAGGTAATGTAATGGCGCTGATTGTTACGTTTTCGCTGCTCTCGTTCGGCGCAGGCACCGCGTTTAAAGGCATTGCGCTGTTCTGCTCGGTTTCGCTCTATCTGATGATGCTGTTCAATGCCGGGCACAAGGACGGCGAGCTCGACCGCAAGCTTTTCAACAGAAAAACGATTGACACGCAGCAGGGCGGAAAGTGGTTCGTTATAGGCTCGATTGTGGGTGGTTTTTTTGTATTGATGTGCGCGCTTTTATTTGTGTTCAGCGTAAACAGCGGCGACGACGGCACGGTTATAAGCGGGAGCTATTTCAGTTTCGTGAGGATTATTTTTGCAACTGTTATGGCGATATCGCTGCTGCTTGGGGATTTATCGAACCCGATTTGGGCACCGTTTGTGTTCATGAGTATCTTTGCACTTACGCCGCTTATCTGCAGGCTGGGATACTGGGTAGGGTTTTATGAGAAGTGGACGATGGATAATATCATGTATATGAAGAAGAAGTAGGTGTGTTTAATTTATAAAATGCGAGGTTGAAAATGCATAAGAAAAAAATTAAAATTGTAATAAGCGTTATAATAACAGCAATAATTTTTATATCTGCATTAATTATTTATATTGAGCGAACAAGACATACAACCCCTATTATTTCTATTGAAAATAATACAGTTTCATGGAACACCACAGGTACAGGTGATATTAGAGCAGGACGTTTTATTCGGTCGTATGAAGTACGTGTAATTATTGGTGATGAAACATTTACGACAATTGTTGATGGAGCAAAAAGAGTAGATGAAATCTTATCCATAGATTTAACATCTATGGATTTGAGTAATTCTCAATTGATTACAGAAAATGCAGAAGTAACAGTTCGTACAATACGAAATTTCAATTCTACAAGATATAGCAAATGGTCAAACATAGTTATTTGGATACGCAAGTGATAACTGTTTAATGCACATTATAAGAATAATATGTATTAATAAATTAAATAACGCGGTTTATACCGCGTTATTTTTTTGGTAGTACGGGTTTTCACGGGGTTTTAAAAACTCTGCGGGATTCGTCACATAGGGAGCGATGTTAGTGGCAATGCCATTACTTTTTTGTTGTTCAAACTGAGGTGGTGTATAAAATATATCCATCTCACTGATGATTGTGTGAATGAGCATCGTTGTTTCCTCCCTTTGATTCCTCAACAAGTGAATTTAAACAGCTGACAGCTTCTGAAAGTCCGCCGATGCTGTCGATAATACCCTCGCTGACCGCCGCCTCGCCGTCGAGCACCGCGCCCACGTCCATGACAAGCTCGTCCTTTTTCATCATTAGCTCCTTGAAGCGGTCGGGTTTTATATTGCTGTTGCGGGCGACGAAATTAATAATCCGCTCCTGCATACGGTCAAAATAGGACAGCGTCTGCGGCACGCCGAGCATAAGCCCGTTCATACGGACAGGGTGAATGGTCATCGTGGCGCTCGGTACAATGAAGCTTTTACGCGCGCTGACGGCGAGCGGTACGCCGATTGAGTGGCCGCCGCCAACAACGATTGAAACCGTGGGCTTGCTCATGGAAGAAAGCAGCTCCGCGATTGCGAGCCCCGCCTCAACGTCGCCGCCAACGGTGTTTAAAATGATTAAAAGCCCGTCGATGCTCCGGTCCTGCTCAATGGCGACAAGAGCGGGGATTACGTGTTCGTATTTCGTTGTTTTGTTTTGAGGCGGCAGAATAAAATGCCCCTCAACCTGCCCGCAGGTGGTAATTGTGGACAGTAGATTTGAGAGACTGCCCTTTAGTGATTAAGAAGTAGGTATTAGTGATTTCGCAAAATCAATACCACCGTTGAGAAGTTTACGTTTAGTAACTCCATTATCTTTCTCTGCTTTATACCACGTTTTATTGATGCCACGCAGTTTTCAATTTAAACGATTATAATACAAATTATAACATTAAATAAACGAAAAAACACGAAAATTCCGTAAACGGCTCTTTCGCATTTATTACTTTATACTCTTTCAAACACATACCCTTTGCCCCGTGTAACTACAATGGTGTACCCCGAATCTTCAAGACTGTTCCGTAAACGGGAAATCGTCTTTTTAATTGCTTGGTTATTCTTGTTCATCGGCTGTCCCCAAACCTTTTTATAAAGATGTTCTGCGGTCATTATTACGTCCTCATTCTGTATAAAATATAACAGCAGAAAAAATTCCTTTTGTGCAAGCAATAAATCGTTACCATTAACAAAGGCACGTCCGCTCTGTACGTCAAGGTATAGCGAGCCGTGGGCAATGCGTTCCGGTATTTGCTCCGCACTTTGCAACAGGCTTTTTAGCCGTGCAAGCAGAACACCAAAAGTATAGGGTTTGGGTAAATAATCGTTACAACCGTTTTCGTAACCTTTAATAACGTCCGTGTCCTCGCTGTAACCCGTTAAGAGCAACACAGGGATTTTTGAGAGTTTACGGAATTTTCGTAAAAATTCAAGTCCGTTACCATCGGGCAACCCAATATCAAGCACTATTAAATCGGGTTTTCTTTGTTGAATGGATATTTTTGCTTCGCTAAGTGTCATAGCCGTATTAACAACAAACCCCTCATCTTCCAACATACTTTTGTTAAGTTCTTGAACATCTTCGTTGTCCTCTACTAAAAGAATCAACTTATCTTTTATAATCACGCCCGACCTCCTGTCCGCCGTAAACCGGAACGGTAAATGCTGCAGTAGTACCCATATTCGGCTCGCTTTCTATTTCGATTGTTCCTCCATGTGCTTCAACGATTATTCTGCACAGATTAAGACCATACCCCGTCCCGTTTCTGCCCGATATTCCGCGTTTGAATATATTCGGGAAAACTTCGGGCGGTATACCACACCCTGTATCCGTTACCTTAACGGTTATAAAAGAACTGTCATAATCAGCAATGAGAGCAATCGAACCGCCTTGTGTATGCTCTGTTGCGTTCGAGAGCAAGTTGACTATAACTTGAATAAACCTGTCTTTTTCTACAAACACATCGGGTAAATCCGGCATTATTTCTATTTTCAGGCTGTTATTACGCTGCTCAAAAGCCAATCTAAATGTTTCTGCACTGTTTACTAACAAATCCGCAAAGTCTAAACGTCTGCGATTTTCGCTGATTTCACTCATGGTAGACAATTTTAGCATACCCTCAATCATTCGCCCAAGCCGCTGTGTTTCGTTTCGTGATTTTTCAAGAACCGTTATAACTTTCGAGATATTTCCGTTTTCTTTTTTTATTTCCCTGTCTGTGTAGTCAATTCCGGTAGCGATGAGCGTTAGGGGCGTTTTCATTTCATGGCTCATATCTTGCAGAAATTCAGTTTTAAGCCGATTCAAGTTACCTAAAATCACACTTTGTTCTGTAGATAACTCTTCTTTGCGTTTTGTTTCAACATGACCGACAGAAAGAATTATACATTGACTAACAACAAAAAACATATAGCTTGCGACATTCTGCATATAGAACGTATCTTTTAATACATACCAGCAGAAATGATTCCATACATTGTAAACAATTATCGAAGAAACAAGCAGAATGTTAAATGGGTTTTCTTTGAGTTTTTTTGAACGTACAGCACTAATATAGGCAAATACCGCCGGAATAAGACCGGTATAAGAAAATGGCGTATTCCATAGGCTGAAAGGAAGAAAAACGATGAAAAGCATTATTATTAAGAACACGCAGTAAAAAGAAAGCATGAACCTTTTTACCGGTATTTTTAATGTGATGATTATAAAGCCGATTACGGTAAATGTTTGTAATACCAATAACAGATAATATAAACGATTCAACCCAACGCCAACCCCGTCAGATAAAAAAAGGGAAGCGAATCCGTTTCGTTCTAACGCGAAGAACCCTGCACCAAAAATACACAGCAATGCTATGAAGAGGTTTCCCAAGTCTTTACGGCGGTAGAAAAACAGTGTTCCTTGATATATAAACAAAGTTAGCAGTAACCCGATAAAGATTCCCACCAAAACCCTGCGGCTGATTGCATCGGTGAGCAGAACATTCGATTTTCCTATTTCAATCCCGAAAGTTCCCCAGCTTTCAATTATATCATAATTTGCCGCTTGTATAACGATTTCAACTTGACCGCTCACGGGCGAGAAACTCGCAAAGGCACTCCTTGACCTTGCTGCGGTTTCAGATTTTGTTTCGCCTATTACACCCGCTTCAAAGACTATTCTATTGTTTATCCATATAATACTCGCGTCCATCATTTCGGGGATAAACATTAACAGTTCCGGCTCGTCCGTCTTGACAATCAATCGGAACGTGGCAACACCGTAAAGCGAGGACTCTGCATGATGCCACGCTGTAGGAGCGATGATAAAGTCCCCGTCAAGTCCCGCATTGCTTGAAAAATCTTCCGGTGTGTAAAGTTTTCCGTGGTGATACTCCCACTCACCGTTAAGAAGAAAAAGCGAGCGGGAAAAGTCCTCATCGGTAAGGTCAAGCACACCCTGTGAAGCGGTCATATCAGACATATTTCGCGGCATGGATATTAAGTAGAACATTGTACCGCATATTAAAGCTATACAGATAACGAATATAGTAATTTTTTTCATCGAACACCTCCGTTTATCTATAGTTTTTCTTGAAAACTCCCTAAGTCCCATAACAAGCATTTTTGAGGAAGCAAGCGTTTGAAATCAACGAGATTTAAAAGTAATTTCAAAAAGAGTGTAAAAAGGCTTGACAAATGGAAATCGCCCCAAATAATTATGTTTGATTATTTATACTTATTATTATATTAAAAACTTACGTAAAAAGCAATATATTTTTTCCAAAACAAAAAAATGTGCCTTGTATAAAAAATAACAATGTGCTTTGAGTAAATTTTTAAAAACAGAAAGAAGTAGGCAGTATCTATTTTAGGTAGCTTAATTTTTGCTTAGCAGCTTGTTGGTTCTGTGACAAATATGGAACAATCGCAGTTTTTTAAGTTTTTATCATGTATAATATTAATAGTCGTATTAAAATAAAGGAGATTTTATGAGAAAGTTAAAATTACTTATGGTATTTCTATTCGTTTGCGGGATACCCACAGGTTGTTCGCAAAGCGGTCAAAGTGTTGTGGTGGGCGCAAAGGATTTCACAGAGCAATATATCATAGGATATATGCTCACATTGCTTATTGAAGATAATACTGACATAATCGTTACATATAAAAGCGATTTGGCGTCAGATGTGCTTTTTGCCGCCACAAGAACCGGAGCCGTTGATTTATATATGGAGTATACCGGAACTGTATACGGAAGCTTTCTTAGGTTTTCCGATGTAAAAAGCTATGAAGAGACTTATGAAATCTCCGCAAGAGAATTGATGGAAAGGTACAGCCTGCGTATGCTTGACCCGCTCGGTTTTAACAATACTTTTGCCTTGGCGGTTAGGGCAGATACCGCCGTAGAACACAACCTTAAAACCATTTCGGATTTGGCAGAGGTGTCGCCGGATTTTGTTCTCGGCGGCTTTGCAGAATTCTTTAACAGGCATGACGGTCTTCCCAATTTGAAAATTACATATGACATGACTTTCAAGGAAGAAAGGGTAGTTAACCCCGCCTCACATTATCAAGCCCTTATTAATGATGAAATCCAAGTGCTTGAGGTTTACTCCACTGACGGGATGCTTATTGAATCCAATCTTGTAGTATTGGAAGATGACAAACAATTTTTCCCGCCATATCACGGGGCAATTATTATTAGGGACGATACGGCGGAAAAATACCCTGAGCTGTTAGAGGTGCTTAACAAGCTTGTTGGACTGCTGACTGATGAAATTATGCGCGACTTGAATTACAAGGTCAACGTAGAAGGCGAATATGCGAAAGATGTAGCGGAAAACTTCTTGAGGGTAAGCAACTTAATTAAATAACAATTTTGAGAAGGGAGACAACGTATAAAATGGGTCAACCTGTGAGAACGGATGGTTCCGAGGGTAAACGGAGCATGAAAAGCAAAAGCAGGCTTGCTGTGCGTTTCAAAAATCTGAATATATTCTTTACTGTTTTAATCCTAACGATTACAGTAGCTGTATGCGGATTTTTAATCAATAATTTGGTTGACGCCGCATCTACTGACTATGTACGTTTTTACACTACAGATTCCGTGAATACATTCAGTGCACATTTAAGCAAAGAAATTTCGCTGGTTCAGCATATGTCGGGTTCCGAAAACATAATCGAGTGGTTTGCCGATGAAGGAAACCCGGAAAAAAAGGCTTCCGCTTATAAGGAGATGATGTTTTATGCCGATATGTTGCAAATCAACGGCTTATATTTTGCTATATTGGATTCAAAGCACGAGTATTCAGTCAACAGCGATGCCCCGCTTGAAAAATTCACGCCTTTGCTTGAAGATGGAAGCGTTCCGGGCAGCTTACCTTATACGCTTAACCCGAACAACCTATATGACCAGTGGTTCTTTACCGCCGTTGGCTCGGTTTTTGATTTCACCCTGCAGGTTGATATTTGCAAGATAACTGATACTCGCCGTTTATGGATAAACCATAAGGTAAAGCAAGACGGTAAAACCGTGGGAGTATTTTGCTCAGCGGTACAGTATGATGAAATTTTTAATGAGTTATTTAGCTTGTACGACAACGAACGAGTGAGAGGGTTTGTTATAGACCACAGGGGAATCATCCAAATGGACAGCGCCGTTCCTGAGCCCGACATCATAAACATTGATAATACTTACCTCGAGGAAAAGCACATACTGACCATCAATTCGGACGGTGATTTTATATCCGCCATAAACAGGTATCAAAGAAGCCCGGCAATTTTTTACGGACGAACAGAGCCGGAGGTCATTAAGCTCTCCGGTAATGATTTTCAATATTTGTCGATTGCCCCTATTCCGAATACTAATTGGATGACGGTAACATTCTATAACTCAGGTGCATTGTTCAATGTCAGAAATATTCTGCCGCTGGTGATTGTTTTAATTTTGGCGTTTTTTATTTATGTAACAATAAGCGCACTGTTAACACGGCAATTAGTTTTCAAACCGCTGGCGCAGCTTACTCACAGCGTATCTGTATCTGACCGCGATGAGAATAATATTTACGGCATCGCACGCAATGATGAGATTGGGGAACTGGCGCGGACAACGCAGAAAGTATGGGGGCACCTCATTGATATAACATTAAACTTAAAAGAGGCGCAGGTCACCGCCGAGCTCGCCAATCGCGCAAAGTCTGAATTCTTAGCAACCATGAGCCATGAAATCCGCACTCCCATGAACAGTATCATGGGATTTGCGGAGCTTGCCTTGGATTGCAACAATATGGCGCAAGTCAAGGATTATTTGGGCAAAATTACAAGCAGTACCGGATGGCTGCTGCGAATAATAAATGACATCCTTGACATCTCAAAAATCGAATCGGGAAAAATGGAACTGGAATGTGCACCCTTCGTCCTGCATGACGTTTTCGTACGCTGCCAGTCAGTCGTTCTTCCTGCCGTTAAGGAAAAAGGCTTAGACCTTAGTATTTACGTAGAGCAACCGCCGGATAAAATGTTGATGGGCGACCAAGTGAGATTGTATCAAGTGCTTATGAATCTTTTATCCAATGCCGTAAAATTTACTGAGGTTGGGACGGTTAGGCTTTCATCGACAGTAAAAAGTTCAGAAAACGGGAGCTCAACGTTATACTTTGAAGTAAAAGATAAAGGCATAGGAATGACTACCAAGCAGATTGAAAAAATTTTTGACCCTTTTATCCAGGCAGATTCCAGTACAACGCGCAATTACGGCGGAAGCGGGCTCGGGCTTGCAATCGTCAAAAATATAATTGAGCTTATGGGTGGAAATCTGATGGTAGAGAGTTCGCCCGGTGCCGGCAGTACTTTCAGCTTCGAAATAACATTTGAAACAATAGCGTCTGAAGAGAAGCTTTCTGCCCGTGAGGACTACGCCCTTCTCAAAAAGCCTTACTTTGATGCTTTCGTTTTGGTTTGCGATGATAATCCTATGAATCAGGAGGTCATTTGCGAGCACCTTATGCGTGTTGGAATTAGGGCTTCGGTAGCAGACAATGGTAAAATCGGAGTTGATATGGTTAAGGAGCGCATAGATTCAGACAAAAAGCCATTTGATTTAATTTTCATGGACATGTTCATGCCGGTAATGGATGGTATGGAAGCTGCATCAAAAATAGCAGAGATGAATACAGGTACGCCTATAATAGCTGTGACGGCAAATGTTATGAAAAGCGAAATTGAAAAATATGAGAAAAACGGAATGCCGGACTGTTTGGGAAAACCTTTTACGTCGCAGGAGTTATGGCGTGTCTTGTTAAAGTATTTAAATCCTGTAAGCACAGGTCTTATAGATGAGCACGATAATAACGGAGAACTGCAAAAAAAACTACGTATTAATTTTGCTAAGAATAACCGAACTACGCACAACGATATTGCCGACGCGTTTAAAGCAGGCGACACAAAACTCGCCCATAGACTGGCGCATACCCTAAAAGGCAATGCGGGGCTAATTAATATGCCGGAACTGCAAAAGGCTGCATCGGAGGTGGAGTTTTTGCTTAAATTCGGGACAGCTTCAATTTGGGAAAGTAAAATGGGTCTGCTTCATTCCGAATTAGAGCGGGTACTCAGCGAGCTTGCTCCGATGCTTAACAGCTCTGAGCAGGATACCCTTGTAAAGCAGACTTTAAATGTTGAACAGGCGCTGGCGTTGTTTGAAGAATTAGAACCTATGCTGGAAAACATAAACCCTCAGTGCGTTAATCTGTTAAATGAAATCCGCAAAATTCCGGGAACGGAGAAACTGGTTCAGCAGATTGAAAATTATGAATTTGAAATCGCGGCTGCAACGCTTGCCGAATTAATAAAAAAGGGACTTTACCCAGATTAGGAAGGTGTGATATGCTTAAACATGGTGTATCCACGTTTTCCATCCCTGCCTTTTTATGTAGCGTTTTTATATTAGTAAAACTACTTATTTGTTTTTTTCCGACTCGTATTTATTCCGCATAAACAATGCCATTTCAAGACATTTTTCTCCTAAATTACGAACACGGTTAAGTTTTTCTACAGAAACAGAACAAAGCTCGTCCATTGTTGTAATTCCTCCGCGCACTAATGCGTTGATTGCACGGACAGTTAATTTATGGTATACAGTTGAAGGTGCGTGCTTTTTGAAATATTTTTCTAATTCTATATGTTGCTCCATATTTACACACCCTTTCTCATATCAAATATTTTTTCATCATCTTTAAGACTTCATTAATATTAAGAGGCTTGCCAACATGGGCGTTCATGCCTGATTTTATGCACTGCTCCACATCTTCGCGAAATACGTTGGCTGTCATTGCGATAATGGGGATTTCTTTCGCGTTAGGCAGTCCCGAAGCGCGGATTTTCCGTGTAGCTTCATGCCCGTCCATTTCCGGCATTTGCAAATCCATAAATATCATATCAAATTTGCCGAATGATTCACGGAATATACGCAAAGCCTCCGCACCATTTTCCGCACAGTTAATCTCTACTAATGTCGGTTCAAGCAGCGACATTACGATTTCCCGGTTAATTTCAACGTCCTCGGCAAGTATAATTCGTTTTCCTTTAAAGAGCCCGTCATAATCATCGTCTTGACTATCAGAAGCGATTGCCTTCTCGGTGCTCCCTATGCCGACAAGCGCTGTAAAAATAAACCGAGTACCTTTACCTAATTCAGATTCTATCCAAATATCACCGTTCATCAGGTTGATTATTTTCTTAGAGATTGCCAGCCCTAAGCCGGTTCCGCCATATTTTCTCGATGTGCTGCCGTCGGCTTGCTCAAAGGGCTGAAACAGGCGTGACTGCTGCTCTTTAGAAATACCTATGCCGTTATCCCATACTTCAATACGGAGCAGACAGCCGTTCTCTGCTTCATTTTCTTTGCACACCATCAATTTGATGTTTCCGTTTTCGGGCGTGAACTTATTGGCGTTGCTTATAAGATTTGTAATTACCTGCGCCAACCTTTGCTTATCGGCTGTTATGGCATGCGGAATGTTTTGGTCTGCATGTACTGTAAATTGCTGCTTCTTTTTGTCTATATTTACAGCCACTACTGATATAATTTGTTCCAGCATATCATTAAATAAAAAGTCTGTTTCAGATAATTCAAGCTTTCCCACTTCAATTTTAGACATGTCTAAAACATCATTAATCACGCCCAACAGATGGTTCGCAGCACTTTCAATTTTAATTAAACAGTTATGTATTTTTTCCAGCTCATTAACATTTTTTGCGATTTCTGTTATGCCGATAATAGCGTTCATCGGCGTTCGCATTTCATGGCTCATACGTGTCAAAAAGTCGCTTTTGTCCATATTTTTTTCATCTGAACGCATTTTTTGCGCACGGGTGCGAATTAATATATAAGCTAAAATAAGCATTAAGCCGCCACCTATGATGCTTAGAACAATACCCATTGTATACACTTGTTCATAATAGTTTGAACGCGGGACTATGATTCCAATATGCCATCCATTAAAAATAGTACGGAAAAATGCAATAGAATCTACGTCGTCGGCATTTAAAAACCGGACGGCAGAAACTTCTTTTCCATCTAAAATTATCTGTTCTAAAATCGAGTATTCACCGCCGGCAACATTAATATGAATACCAATTAAATCAATATCGCGATGTATTGAAAAGCGCATTTGGTCGTTAAGCAACACACCATAACCATCGTTAGCAATTGTTTGGTCGGCGATAAAATCAGTGACCTTCGTTATATCTATATCAATCGCAACGATGCCCGCCGGTTGTCCGAAAGCGTCAAAAACCTGCTGAGAAAACGTGATACATATTCCGCCGGTATCAGCATCTAAATAAGGCTCTGATATATAAATGCTGTCCTCATTTTTTACTGCGCCGATATGCCAGGGGCGTGAAGGCGCGTAATAATTTTCCGGAGGTATCCAAAGCGAACCGTCTAAAAATTCATCTCTGATATAAGCATATACCGATAAAAATCCGGATATAGCAGAATGGTTTTCACTAAAATATGTATTTATTGAAATTAAATAATCCCAAATATCTTCATTGCTTTGATTTTCTTTCAACATGGCTTCTACGCTTTGTATAACGTTGGCAAACATAAGCTCCGACCCCACCAAATTGCCGGTTATGGTCGCCTGCATGGTATTCATCGTTTCTTCGCCGATTGAACGCATTTGCTGGGAAACAATGTTACCGACGTAGAAATAACTGACAAGTACCATTGTTAAAAAGGCAATAAAAACAAACAACACCTGTCCGATGTTTATCCCTATAAATTTTCTAACCCGTTTATTCATGTATATGCTCCTTGCTTATTTCATAAAAACGTTATATGTTCATATAGACGAAAGGACATACCTTAAATATTGTGCTGTTTTTCTATGAACTTATTTGAATATAATTTAAATACTTCGAGAACTAACGGGTCAAAATGTTCAGGCTGAGTGCGACCGTCTCCGTTCAGTATAATATCCAAGGCAGTCTCGTGTGTGAATGCATCTTTATACTCTCTTCTGCTGGTCAGCGCATCATAAACATCGACTAAAGCAACAATTCTTGCAGATAACGGGATTTCTTCACCTTTTAATCCTTTCGGATAGCCCGAGCCGTCAAATTTTTCATGATGATACAACGCAATGTCTACCGCGACCATCAAATTATCTGCTCCGGAATCCAATAATTCTTTTGTTTGCAAAAGCATATCGGCTCCTTGAATGGTATGGGATTTCATTATTTCAAATTCTTCCGAAGTCAATTTTGCGGGTTTAAGCAATATGGTGTCTGAAATAACGATTTTACCTATATCGTGCAAAGGAGAATATGATGCAATGTTATTTATTTCTTTTAGCGAAATAACTTCAGGATATTTTTGAAAAAGACATTCAGCCAACAATCCCGCCATCCGTTTAATTCTTTTGAGGTGTTCTCCTGTGCCCAAATCACGGCGTTCAGCCAAAAAGGACATGCCGAATATAATAGCTTCTTGAGACTTGCGGAGTTCTTCTGTCCGCTTTTCCACTAACACTTCCAAACTGTCGCGATGCAGTTTGTTTTCAATTTGATTACGTACCTTAATACTTACAATGTCCGGGTTATACGGCTTAACGATATAGTCAACAGCGCCGAGCATAAGCCCCTGGGCTTCACTGAAGCTATCTCCGCTCCCGGTAATGAATATGACAGGCGTATATAAAAACCGGCTGTCACTTTTCATCAGTTTTAATGTTTCAAATCCGTCAATCCCCGGCATCACAACGTCAAGCAGTACGATGTCGGGAAGATTCTTGTCAGCGACCTTCAGCGCACGCTCTCCGTTTGCGGCTACGTATATAGTATATGAATCCTCAAGTATACCACGCAAGGCACTGAGGTTTTCTTTTGAATCATCTACAATTAAAACAGAAATATTCTTATTTATAAGGCATTTTACTGCTTTTTCGTTAACCGCCTCCGATACCCCTTTATAATTATTATTTAAAACTATTTTATTTACAGCTTCGGTCGCTTTGTCATAATCGTAATCCAATATCGCCTTGTTGATAGTATCCAACTCACCGCCGCTTATGGTTTTCCAGCTTTTTGCTGATAATGCTTTTACAGCGGCTTCACAGTTAGTCGGTTCACTGATTTTTAAAGTCAAGAGCAGCTCTATTAACAAATCACGAAGCTCATTAATGCTGCCTTGCGGGCGCTGTTCAATGTCTGCGGCATTGCCGGTTGCGTTTAATATGCTTTCCTTTGTTTCTTTCATGCGCAGCCATATATTATTATATAATATGTTATCCAAAGTTCCTGTGCGCTGCATGTTTTCAAACTCTACCAATGCTTCATACAAGGCTACGGCGCCTATATTGCCTGCCACACCCTTAATTTTATGGATGTTTTTAGAGGATTCTTCTGCGTTTTCATTTGAAAAGGTTATTTCCATCGGTGTGTCGTCTATCTCAAGTCCCATAGCAAAAGAATGTAACACTTTCAAATATCTGTCCGTCTTGCCTCCGAAGCGTTTGATACCGGATTCTACATCTACGCCATTAATTTTCATTTTTTCATTTCCCCCTGTATTTCTTATTAATTTTCTAGCGCCGACTTATCGAGTAAGTACCTTCGCATCATTTCTATAACCTCATCGTAGTCTAAAGGTTTGCCTAAGTGTCCATTCATTCCCGAGGCGATAGACTTATCAATATCATCTTGAAAAACATTTGCGGTCATTGCTACAATAGGTATAGTTTTTGCCTTCGGAATTTCAAGCGCTCTGATACTTCGCGTCGCTTCGTATCCGTCCATTACGGGCATTTGAATATCCATAAATATCATATCGTATTTTTCGGGTGATTCACTGAAAATCCGAACAGCTTCCGCTCCATTCTCCGCGCAGTCAACTTCAATATTAACCGGCTCTAATAAAGTCAGCACGATTTCCCGGTTAATATCAACGTCTTCTGCAAGCAATATAGAGCGACCCGCAAACAAACCCGACAAATCATCCTGCTCGTCTTCAAGTGGTTTTTGAATGATTCCGAGAGTTTCATTTATAACTTCTTTGATTGAAGACGGAAACAGGGGCTTCGCCAAGAACTTATCTACGCCCGCCTTCCTTGCTTCGTCTTCGATTGCGCTCAGTTCGGCGGACGAAATCATTATTACAATGGTGTTGTCGGCTTCGGATTTTTTGTCCTTTAACGCTCTGGTTAAAGCTAAACCGTCCATACCCGGCATTTTCCAGTCCACGAAATAAATATTGTACGCACCCCGCAGTTTTACTAAGCCGAGAGCTTCTTCTCCGCTTGATGCTGTGTCACATGATGCGCCGAATCTACCCATGATTTCCTCAAAGTATTCTAATATGGCCGGGTCATCATCAATAGCTAAAAATGACATTGCGCCCCAATCAACAGTATCTTTTCCCACTTCTGCTTTCATTTCCTCACCGCGCTTCGCCTTAAATGTAAATTTGAACGCCGCACCCTTTCCAAACTCAGATTCAACCCATATCTCGCCTTCCATCATATTAATAATGTTCTTTGAAATGGCAAGACCTAAGCCGGTACCCCCATATTTGCGCGTTGTGCTTGATTCTGCTTGATGAAAAGTTTGAAATAACTGGCTCTGTTGTTCGGGGCTTATGCCTATGCCTGTGTCGGAAACCGTGATTTGAACGGAACAAAATCCATTTTTTTCATTCATATACTTTGCGGCAAGCATTACCGAGCCTTCCTCGGGCGTGAACTTCACTGCATTACCTAAAAGGTTAGTTATAACCTGTGC
>Ga0123353_10000030_pt1 | contig 161205 bp, 161 predicted proteins | sample TergutLab28metaG_3_FD_92763 | JGI IMG/M metagenome (GOLD analysis project Ga0123353, IMG submission 92763) | Labiotermes labralis P3 segment gut microbial communities from Petit-Saut dam, French Guiana - Lab288 P3 | ecosystem: Host-associated > Arthropoda: Insects > Digestive system > Gut ... | reverse complement strand
GTCACAGCGCTTAGATCTATTATTAATTCTTCTTGATCCATTATAATCTCTCCTATCTTTTAGCATATTATCCTACAATAATAATATCATTTTTTAGGTGTTTTGTACATAAAAAAGAAGTGTCTAATCACTTCATATTTGGCTTATCAATGTTAGCTAATGTATCAACTAACCACTTTCTTACACATCTCATTGACGCTATTTCTACTTTTTCTTCTACTGAATGACAATCATATATATTCGCACCAATTACACATACATCTAAATCCTTAATATTGTCAGAAAACACTCCACCTTCTAATCCGGCATGAATATCTTCCAAAATAATATCTTCTTTAAACAACCTCTTGTAACTATCAGAAAGCGCATTTCTAACTCTTGATTCAGACTTCCTAATAAAAAACGGTGATTTATCCTCCAAAGAAAACTTTAGTTTGTATTTTCTAGCTAGTGTTTCACTTTTGCTAATATAGTATTCATCTAACCCAAACAAAGAACTTCGAAGACTCATTTTAATCATTATATCTTTTTCTTGTTCAATAACTGCTAAATTCCTAGAAGCAAGAATTGTTCCTGTTTCATTTTTCTTTAATACTCCATCTTCAGTATCTACCAAGAAATCAATTACATTTCTACTTATTTCATTAGTAATTGCTGTTTTATGTTGCTTAACTTTCTTAAAACTAACTTTAATAGTTTTATACTTTGACTTACATATTTTTTTGAATTCTGTAATTACTTTACTTAGATCATGTTTTGTTTTAAATATGCATTTTGCATCAGAAGGAATCACATTAATTTTACTTCCTCCACTAATACTAACTATTTCTATATCAGTTATTGGTTCTAGCATATTTGCTAGTATCTTAATAGCGTTTCCCCTAGATTTATCTATATCAACTCCAGAGTGACCTCCTAACAAACCTGATATAGCTAATTGATAAGTTTGACGATTACTTTCGATTTTTTCTAATTTAGTTGTTGCCATCATCGTAGCCATTCCGGCACACGATACAGTTATTTTAGTATCTTCAGTAGAATCTAGTCCAATTAATCTTTTACCCTTTAGCTTTTTATAATCTAAGAACTTTGCACCTTTCATAGTAGTTTCTTCTTGGGTTGTAAATACTGCTTCTAATGGTGGGTGAATTAATGTTGGGTCATTCAAAATAGAAAGAATTATTGCCACTCCTGCTCCGTTGTCAGCACCTAAACTCATGTTTTTTGCCCTATAATAGCCGTCTTCTACATACCATTTAACCGGTTCATTGTTGAAATCATGTTTATTATCTCCTACACAAACCATATCAGTATGTGCCTGTAATATAATTGGAGTTGTTTTAAATGTTCCTGGTTTTTTTATTATTACATTTGAGTATTCATCAACATAATACTCATAACCGTTTTTCTGAGCAAAATAAACCAAATATCCCGCGATTAATTCTTCTTTTCCCGATGGTCTTGGTATATCCAAAATATCTTCAAAAAAATTAACTACATTTCTACTTGCCATAATATCACCTAATTAATTATACCATAAAAGAAAAAATAGGTTTCCCTATTTTATGCTAGTATTGTTATTAATCCTATAATTATTCCTACGACTAATATCGCGATTATTATTCCTGTCATTATTTTTCTTTTTAAAGGATTTTCTTTGGTATCTTTAGATAGGCTTTCAAAATCACTTTTCTTAAATCCAAAACTAGAGCTATAAAACGATTCATCAAATTCCGTTGTATTGGTTTCTAGTTTTTCTAATTTGGCAGTCTCTTCTTTAACTTCATCTATTATTTTTTTAATACTTGAAGGATCGCCAACCATTGTATGTGACTTTAAATCTTCAAACAAATCTTCCCCATCTTTGCCATTAAGAGTTTTTTCTATTATTTCTGTTTGAACATTAATAGTGTCTATTAGTTCTTGAATTTCCTCTTCTTCTTCTTCAGATTCCGCTTTTGCTTTTAATCTTTCTAATACTTCTAATTTAACAGGACGAAGTTTTCTATATCTGCTTTCTGGTTCTGGTCTAGATTCTTTCGCTCTATCGAGTATATCTCTAATATCATGATTTCTTGTTGCTTCATATTCCGATTGATCTTTTTCTTCTTCTGCATCTTCATCATCTGTTAGTTGAGTATATTGTCTACGTTTTTGATAATTTTCTCTATTTTGAAGCATATCTTTTACTTTAGTAACATCAACTTCATTTGTTGTATCAATTGAAACGACTCCAGCTATGCTAGAGTATCCTCCTTGATCTTGGAGTTGATTGTATAATTCTTCGTTTTTGCTGCTTCTTTCTTCCATTTGATGATATTTTTTCATTCTACTTGCCATATCATATTCACCTATAATAACTATATCATAATTCAGCTTATTATAAAAGTTTTTATTGCTTTTTAACGCTTTTTTAATTATAATTTTAATAGGAGGAAAAACATGAAATTAACAATTAAAGATGACTTATGCATTGGTTGTGGAGTGTGCGCTGATGTTACCCCTGACCTAATCGAAATGAACGAAGATGGTATCGCTGTATTATTAGTAAGTGATGCTGTTAGTGAAGATGCAGCGGCTGATGCTGTTGAATCTTGTCCAGTTGATGCAATTATAGCAACATAAAAAGTAGTTTAACTACTTTTTTGTTTTGCAAATTCCCCATATAATGTTTTTATTTCTTTTATACTTAATGGTCTGTATTCTCCTGATTTTAATCCAGAAGCTGTTAATAGTCCAAATTGTTCTCTTTTAAGTTTTATGACAGTATAATTTATTGCTTCAAACATGTTCTTTACTTGATGGTTTTTTCCTTCATGAATAACTAATTCTACTATACAGGTATTATTTTTTTTGTCTATTTTTTTTATTTTAGCGCGTGCTTTGCTAGTCTTTTTACCATTAATTATTACACCCTTACATAGCTTCTCTATGTCAGTTTTTAGTAGTATTCCATCTATTTTTGCTACATATACTTTTTCAACCATATTACTTGGATGAAGTAGTTTATTTGTTAAGTCTCCATCGTTAGTAAGTAGTAATACTCCAGTAGTGTCATAATCTAATCTTCCAACAGGATATATTCGTGCTTTTGTATTTATTAAATCTACTACTGTTTTTCTTTTCTTATCATCAGTAGTACTAGTTATTACTCCTCTAGGTTTATTTAGTATATAGTACTCTTTTTCTTCTTTTTTATTTATTGATATACCATTAATAACTATATGATCACTATAGTTAGCTTTTGTCCCTAATTCTCTTATTGTTTCGCCATTTACTTGAACTTCTCCAGAGCTTATCAATTCTTCTGCTTTTCTTCTAGAACAATATCCAGAAGAGGCAATTATTTTTTGTAATCTTTCCATCAAACACCTATTTACACGTAAATCCAGAATCTACTTTTAATTCTTTGTAAGTGTCTCTTTCTAAAAACAAAGATAATCTTATAATATCAGCATCATCCATTTCAAAAACATTTAATGTTGTTGTTACAGTGACTCTGTTTCCTCTAGCCTCAACACTTGAAGTTACACCTTCTAATCCATTGAATATGGTTGATATCTGTTCCGCAGATGTAATAACAGTGTTAATATCAATTGAAGTTCCTGTTACCGTTGTAGTAGAAGTCCATATGACTGTTTCTATTTTGTCCCCATCAAAGCTTGTTTCGTATTTCTCACTAACATTAGATCCCTTGTTATTTTCTCTTCTTGTGCACACTAAGTTATTGTTACCACAACCACTTAGAAATAATATAACTATAATTATCATTAATAATTTTTTCATAAAATCACCAAACTTATTATAACAAATATATACAAAATAGTATATTAAAAATGAATCGGTTATCGATTCATTTTCTTTGTTTTTACTTTCCTAAAAACATGTAATAATTCCATTCTTTTCGCATCACAACTAACCATTTCATAGGGATCTTCATCATTTGGCGTATTTGATATTTCTGATATGTTTTCTACTACTTCTGGAACATCAAATCCAAAGATTAACTCTTCTAAATCCCACTTTAGTAAGAAGGTGTATAGTCTGTCTTCTGGTGTTTTAAAAAACCTTTTATGCACTATAGCTTCTATTGTTTCTAAATCAAGTGGATACTTTATTGGATCAATTGCGTGTTCAATTCTTCTTGTTGTATATAGTATCTCTGTAAATTGTTCTTCTGTTAAATCCACATTTAAATATGATTCACATTCTTCAAACATTACTTCTACTTCTTCAATACTTGGGACATATTTGTCTAAATTATCAATATATGCTTTAATCTCTTCGGCTTTTTTATCTAATTTTAACATTTTATATCTTTTGATAATCCTTGAAAATAGTTTTTCAACATTGTCTCTAGTAAATGAGGTAGCATGAAATTTAAGTCCTTTTTGATAATTCTTATAACCCTGCTCTACACTATTGTATGTTTGATCTAAAAGTTCATTTTTCATTTTCTTAGTAGTCGCAAAGTTATTGTTTATGCAAAAATGATCATATTTATTTATCCAATCAGGATTATTTTCTTTTCTTGCATCCCAAGTAGGGTCAAATTCCATTATTCCAGCAAAATCATATTTTGGATCACTTATGTGCGCGACTGCTGTAGCATGCCCTGTTTTAATTCCGTTATATTCTTTCACTTCAGCATGTATTCCAAGTTCTGTTAATGTTGCACCGAATATATTAGCATATCCTGCACATACTATTTCACTTCCCTTTAATACTTGGCTTAGATCTCTTGATTGTCCATATTTACCATTGGTTCCTCGTTTATATTGTCTTTCTTTAAGTATATCGTAGACTAACATTGTTTGTTCAAGTGGAGATAGTTTGTGTCTCTTAATAACTTCCGTACTGAGTTCTATCATATTTATTGTTTCGACATATTCACTAAGACTTATGTCTTCTGTGTTATATTTGCAATTAATATGTGGTTCTTTGACAAAAGGAATCTCACTTAACCATTCTATTTCTTCTTTCGTTAAATTATCGACATCAATTGTTAAATTATCTAAAACAATCATAAAATCTAAAAAAGGCTTTATTGATGTTTCTTTTTCAAAAGTTATCATATAATCATCAAAATATTTACATTTACAAGGAGTTTCTTGAAATTTTTTTATGTTTTCAATTCTTTTTTTATCCTCTAAAATATCTAATTCATACATTTCGATATAAATTTCTTCTTCCTCGTCATCGCAAATATTTTCCAACGATATTTCTTTATTCACAACACCTGTTGAATATTCAATCGCTTCTTCTCTTATGTTTATTTCTTCTTTTATATATTCATCGCTAAATAACTCATAAATGTCTTCAACACATCCAACATTTAAATGAACACAATCTGGATCAAAGCATATACTTCTTGTTTCGTTATTATATTTTCCTACTCTTATATTTAGTTGCATAAATTCACCCCTAAGCGATGAATAATATAACATAATAAAAACTCAATTGCAAATAAGACTAAAATATAATATACTTAATTTATAATAGGAGGACAGTATGAAAGAAAAAATTACCACATTATTAGAAGAAAAAAAATTAAACGAGTTAAAAAATGTTTTGGCAGAGATGCACTCCTATGACATATCTGAGGTTTTTGAGGAACTACCCATTGAGCATTTGGTTATCGCGTATAGATTACTTGCTAAAGATAAAGCTGTTGATACTTTTACTGATATGGATTCAGATGCCCAAGAAAAATTGATTAATGCGATTACTGATAAAGAGTTAAATTCTATCGTTAATGATTTATTTATGGATGATGCTGTAGAGTTAATTGAAGAGATGCCATCAAATGTTGTTAAAAGAATTTTAAAAAATGTTAATGACGATAATAGAAAAATAATTAATAATCTCTTAAAATATCCAGATGACAGTGCTGGTTCTATCATGACTACTGAGTTTACTGATTTAAAGAGCTTTATGACCGTAGAAGAGGCTTTTACTAGAATAAAAAAAATTGGTATCAATAAAGAAACTATTTATAACTGTTATGTTTTAGATGAAAGTAGAAAGTTAATAGGGGTTGTCTCAGCAAAAGAACTTCTGCTTGCTGATAGGGATGCCTTGATTAAAGACATAATGAATACTAATCTAATTACTATTAATACTCTAGACGATCAAGAAGAAGTTATTAACAAGATTAGAGATTATAACTTTATCGCGATGCCTGTTGTTGATATGGAAAACAGATTAGTTGGTATTATTACTGTTGATGATGCGATTGACGTTATACAAGAAGAAGTAAGTGAAGATATTGAAAAAATGGCAGCGATTAGACCAACAAAAGAAGAATATTTTAAAAGTTCTATTTTTAGACACACTAGAAGCAGAATTGTATGGTTGATAATACTTATGTTATCATCTATCCTTACTGGTTATATTATTACTCAATACGAAGACTCTTTTGCAGTATTACCTATGTTAGTAGCCTTCATTCCTCTACTTATGGCAACAGCAGGAAATTGTGGAGCGCAAACATCAACATTAGTAATTCGCGGTATGGCCGTAGATGAAATTAGTAGTAAAGATTTGTGGAAAGTTCTATGGAAAGAAGTTGGTGTTTCAATTATAGTGGGGGCTCTACTAGCAATATTGATGGCTATTGTGATTGTTTTCTACTATGGTGATCTTCCACTTGCAATAGTAGTTGGATTAGCCCTAATAGGAACCGTTTCAATGGCTAAGATTCTTGGTGGTCTACTGCCAATTATTGCTAAAAGGCTACATATAGACCCCGCAGTAATTGCAACACCATTAATTACAACAGTGGTAGACGTTCTAGCAGTCCTTCTATATTTTCAAATAGCAGTGCTTATTCTAAGCGTATAAAAAACTACTCACATGAGTAGTTTTTATTTAGTTTTTACTTCAATAACAATATTACCATTAACAATCATATCACTAGTTATTAATATTTCTTTATCAAAGTACTCTATTCCGTTAATTATCCATCTATCAAATCTATGAGATGAATCTTCAAAAGATAGAGGCACTGCAATTTCACCAAAATAAGATCCTTTAAAATCAGATTCCATTCCTCTAATGCCATTAAACTGAATCGAATTCAATCTAATATTTGCATCCGTCCTTCTTATAGTTAATGAATACATATTTTCTAACCCAAATACATCGAACAACATCTCTTTAACCATTTGTGGCCTTACATTAGCAAAATCTCTAATCTCTTGAATGTTTCTCTCAAATATTTCTTCAGTAAAAGTTCCATTATTTCTAAAATAATCATTTTGCTTACTATTAATAAAATAGTATATTTCATTTCTAGATTCATTATATTTTCGCGTCAATGATTCATTTATTGCTTCTGGACTTAAATGATAATTCATCTGATCTAACAAGTTATTTAGAAATTGATTTTTTGTTTGTTCTATTCTTAATAAGGCTATCAAAACCACACTTTCGAACCACCATGTATTAGTATCCAAACCCATCATCACCAACATAAAATTGGTTACATCAGCCTCTGGATTCTTTGGGTCTTGAGTAAACTTAAAAGCATGATCGTAATCTTTTAATGCATGTTGCCATCTATTATCTTCATTAGGGTTAATATTTCTCCATCTTGTGAAATCACCCAAAAAGTCAAAATTATTACTATACATAATGAATGATAGTTTGAATAAAAGGCTCTCTATATCGTACTCTTCACTTATGAGTTCAACTGTATTCTGATTGTGAGCAAAAACAGGTTCAAAAATTCTCTCCAGATCATTTACTGCTCCCCTTGAACCGTGACGAACTCGAAAGCGAAAACCTGAACGCTCATTTACTATCTCAAAATCGTCTCTACTAGTATTAAAATAACTAGCAAAAAAACGTTCCTCAAGAAGTTCAGTCATATTTGCATACATATAGTAATCACTATTTATATAAACCGCAGCCGGCCTTGAATTGCTGGCTAAAATTTGGCCAGAATTTAAAGCCAAATCATGAGCAAGAACATCTCTCAAGAATGCCTTTCTTAAGTCTTGGCCAAGACGTAATTGCAATTTATAATATTCTTCTATCACGTCACCATTAATCGATTTCCTGCTTTCGAAGAATGGAAATTGCACAACTTCTTGTCCTTGTTCAGTGCGGGCAAATAATTTTATTGACTTTGGACTCCTATGCCTGCTTTCATTTCCACTAACTCTCATATTTAAATGTTGCGCGACAATCCTCGTTCCATTAGGTTCAAAAACTTCTACAAATGCTCTTCTTTCAGATTCTCGTCCTCTAAAATGAAAATTCGCTGGGGCATCCCAGTGAACATCTATGTCTGGATTAAATTTTTCCCAATCAGCGCGTCTTCTTCCAGGTACTAGAATACCTCTTTCATAACCAAATAAACCATCATATTCAGATGATAATACGAATACTATTGTATCAAAACGTTCATATACATTTTCACCTATAAAATAAGACGTCGTAAAGACTTCACTTTCCTCGCTGCCTCTAATTACTCGCGCTCTTATTGTATATAGGGTTGTTTCTTCAGTGCTAACAAGTTTAATACCATCTTCATATAGATATGAACTTCTAGTTGGTGCCGTGCCATCAAGAGTATAATATATATTCCCTTTAGATTCAGTAGACAAGAAGATAACGGTATCTTCTGTTAAAAAATGATTTTCTTCTGAAAAAACTATTGTTACGCTCGAAGAGATAAAATTTAAAACAATGAGTAAAACAAATATTAACAGTAAAGAAGAGAAAACTATTTTTCTCATTATTTTTCCCCCTTATTGTGTAAAATCACCATCATATTCAACAAGTGAAACGTTATTAACGCCTTCTACCGCGCTAATTTCAGTTGTTAAATCCAGCTTTAATTTCTTTGTGCTAAACTGGACTACTAATTCTTTTCCTTTTTTTGATTCAGATTTAGTTTTAACTTTGTATTTGATATTTTCCAGTTTATCTAATATCTTTTTTTCGTTTTGTTCATAATTAACGACTAACAGATAAACACTGTTAAGTCTAATAAATTTAGATAGTAATATATATACAATCCCTATTCCAATGCTAACCAAGATTGCTACTCTACTAAATCCTATTCCAGATACAATTCCAGCTGCTAAGGACCATAAAATAAATCCTACATCTAATGGGTCTTTAATAGTGGTTCTAAACCTAATTATACGAATCATACCTAAGGCTCCCACCATACCTAATGCGATGATTACATTTCTAGCAAAAACCATAACAATAAACGCCGCTATTAGTGTTACTAACACCAATAGAATATTAAAATTTTCGTTGTAGATAACTCCCTTATAAAAATACTTATATACTGCGAAAATAATAAGACTACATACTAGGGCTCCTACCATTACAAAGAAAACTGATCTTATATCCATACCAATAAATTGTTCTAAATCTAATGCACTTTGTCTAAAAAATTCTATTATATTTTGCATAACTTACCTCCTATTAGTTAATTCTATTAATTTAAATCTACAAAGCGTATATTTTGATATCGCGCTTTGATTAACCCCTGCTAAATTTGTAAGATGTTTAATAAAGTTTGGAATATAATTGTCATATTTTACTTCCATTATTATTACATCGTCTTCAAGAACTTTAGTGTTAAATGTCTTTTTTTCAAACAAGTCTAGCGTATCCAAACTAGTTTCTAAATTTTTATCAAACGTTATTCTAACATTGCCATATTTATACACATAAGCTTCTCTTTCATAATCTACTATAACCACTGGTTTAAGCAAATTTGTCTTAAAATCGAAATAAAAGTCCAATGGCATTTTTCCGTCGAAGAAATAATCATTTCTAATAATATCTTCACAAAACTCTTTATCTAAAGTAATCGTCCTTTTTGAAATCTGATCTCCTGTTTTTTCCTTACATTCGAGTTTTATCACGCTATCGTCTAAGTTGTAAATTCTTATTCTATATTTTTTTCTTTTTTCAATGCCACTAATTTTTTGTCGCATGGCCTGATTGTAAATTCCATCAAAATAAAGGGATCTGATGTGATAATGCTCTTCTTCTAGTGTGTTTTCATCTTTTTTTAAAACAGCTTTTATACGACTTTTCAAAAGTTCGTATTGTCCTCTATTTATATGAAACTTTATTTCATGTCTTAACTTTTTCTTCAACTATTGATCACCTCTAAAATTCATGTCTTTTTTTATTATATCATAGAAACACTATAGTTAACCTTTGTTCCTCTTTTTTTTCACAGTATACACCAATTGTGCTAAAAACTTGTTGAAATGTTTGAGATAAAATCCTTTACGGCTTCCTCTTAAATATTTATTTTTTTTGTAATTAGGAAATGTTTTCCTAACATTCTCTATTGCAATATTAACAGCTTTTTTATACTCATCTTTTTCAAATTGTGCGGCGGTTTTAATAAACGTGGCTAATATATATCTAACATATACATACTCTAATTCAGGATAAAATTCATCATATAAATCATTGTTTTTGTAGTATTCAACTAAGCCATTCATATTATCAACATAATCATAGACATGAGCATTATAAATACTCATAATGTTTCCAGATTGTCGCTGATAATACTTGTATAGATCTTCCTTTATTATACCAATGGTTTTAGCATGTGGTAAGAGTCTATATAATATTTCAATATCTTCGTACCAAACTCCTTTTTTAAATCTTTCTGATTCAAATAAAGCCTTTTTATATACCTTGTTTGTAGTAACTCCATAGATGTTTATCATAAGGCTTTTTATCTCATCAATAGTATACAGATCATGTGGTACATCGGCTGATATATATTTGTTTTGATTACTATCATCGTAAACATGTTCGAAGTCTGATGCAACGATACAAAAGTCTTTTTCTATTGCTTTATTATACATCTTTTCAAGTGTTGTTTCATCGATATAGTCATCACTATCGAGAAAGTATATGTAATCTCCTGTGGCCCTATCAAGACCATAGTTTCTGGCATCTGATTGACCGCCATTCTTCTTTGTAAATGGCTTAAATATATTAGGGTAAGCTTTTGTATAGTCATCGATAATTTTTTGACTATTATCAGTAGATCCATCATTAACAATAATAGCTTCAAAATCTTTTAATGTTTGATCGGCTAAACTGTCAAGACATTTCGATATATAGGGTTCTACATTATATACTGGAACAATTACACTAACTTTTGGCATCTTTATTCACCATCCTTATGTTTTTAAGTAGTAAACTGGAAACAATCGCAAGTGGCATTGTCACAATAAATATATCTAACATATTCCCTGAAAATAGAGAAACTAATATGGTTAAGCTCATTGCTAGAATATATGTTAAATTCTCATGAGTAAGCATTTCTTTTTGATATCGCAACACTTTATATATACCATATAAAATAATTGCGATAAATGGTCCAATAAATAGTAACGTCCCTATTATTCCGACATAGAATATATGAACAATTATATCTCTTTCCAAATACATTCCATTTTCAAATGTAGCTGAATATGAAAAACCAAAAAGGCGCGTTCTTAAATCCCCATACTCTTCATGTATAGCAGTCACCATCGCACTATGGATAACTCTAAAATCAGCTAGTCTTTCCGGTTCTGTATTTATGAAAAATTCTAACCAAAATCGCGGCACTTCTTCAGGTGGAAACATCTCTATAAAGATAGTTGGAACATGAAAATTATAATTTATATCCCTTACAAATATTCCTATTTCTTTATGTACATCATTAATCTCACTTTCATTCATAGTTAAGTAGATATCAATCTGAGTTAAGATGCGTTCTCTTTCTTCGTCACTTTCAAAAGTTGGCTCAGTTGGAAAAAGCGAATCTCTTGCTTGAATAGGAGAAAACATGAACACAAAAATAGAAAAACATATAATAACTGCATTGCCAATTAGTATTTTTTTGTCTATCTCTATTTTCTTTATTAATGCCATAAATATATATATACCCAGCATTACAACTCCAATTATGAGAACACTCCAAGAAGAAACTCTTGTTCCTAGCATAAACATTGATAAGATAATCAATATCACACCACCAACCTTAACAATGCTAAAAGATTTATATAAATAATAAAGCAATATTGGCAGTAACAATGTTAAAAATCCTGATAATTGATTTGCTTGATTAAATATTCCTCTTGTTGTTAATTCTTCAAAATGAAGACCTTCGCCACCAATAAACCAATGGAATATATTTCCCTCAACTGTACCGAAAGGATATGCCGGTAGCGCGATCATAAGAATATTAGTAACTAACATTATCACTCCAAATATATATGCACATATATAAGAACCTTTTTCGATAGTTTTATTCTCTAGTTTATAAAAGATCAGGAAATAGATCAGATATATTGGAATTGCTAGCCTTATTAAATAAAACATTTCTCTAATAAATGAATATGTATCGGATAAAAAGAAATTCGTATTTGAAGCAAATGAATGATGCATAATAGAATAGAAAATAAATACTGCAGATATCATTATAAACTCTTTATATTTTTTCTTATCTACTATAAAAACAATAAATAACAATAAAAAGGTAAGTAGTCTTATTAACGTACTAGGCGAAAGAATAAAAGTTCTCTCTATTCCGTCAAAATGATACAGCCAATGGATTTCTAAAAATGGTTGTATAATTAAAAACACAAATATAATTATGTTAATGCTTTTTCCATTAGCTAATCTTTTCATATAATCTCCTCTATTTTAACAAGTTTTCTATCTCTGATATAATTTTACTATTATCATATGTATATTCTTTAAGATTTGTTTTATATTTTTTTATCTTATCTTGATTGATAATTAAATCTTTTAGTCCTAAATACAATCCTTCTACACTGTTTTCTACAATCTTACCATTAATCTCATTATCAATTAATTCGCCAGTAGCAGAATTTTCTGTAGCTAACACTGGAATTCCAAGAAGCATTGCTTCTACAATAACTAAACCAAATGGTTCATAAATTGAAGATAATAGAAATAAATCTGCACCGTTAATCGCGCTAAAAGGATTGCTAGTGTGCCCCTCAAAAGAAACTATATTTTCTAGATTATATTGCTTGGATAAATTCTGAAGCTTTTCTTTTTCTGGACCATCTCCATAAATTTCAACAGAAACTGATTCTAATTCTTTGTTTTCATTGAGCATATTTAACGCCTTAAGTAAATTGTCATATCCTTTTTGTGAGTGCAATCTCCCAACTGTAACCATTCTCAGACCTTCGTGTTTTTTTACAGCAGTTCCTAGATTTTTCATATCTTCAATTTTCTGTGCATTAATCATATTGCTTATAACACTAACTTTTTCATCCACCTTAAATACATTGTTGAAGTCTGCTCTTACACCATTAGAAACCGCGATGATTTTATCTATTTTTTCATAACACTTAACAAATAAATTATGATACTTTGCTGTAGGTGGCGCGATTTTATAGTCAGAATGTAACCAAGCTATTTTTACTGGGGAATCTCCCATAGCAGTAAATAACGTAGGGAATGCATCCTTGAAAGCAATTTCCATGTCATAATCTTTCTTTAATATTTTTCTTCTTTCCTTTTTTATTTTATTTTTAATAAGGCCTGTTTTCAAATAAAAAACAGTCCTTATTTTGTTAAAAATAGTAGCTAAATTTTTTGTTTTAAGTGCATCTTTTATAGTGTAATCGATTGCTGAAAAAAACTTGCTACCATAAAAAACATTAATTCTCTTATCTAAGTCAGCTAAACGCTCTCCACGATCATGTAAAACAAGAACATCAATTTCCTTGTTGTTTAAATCTATACTGTTAAGAATATCCTCTAACAAAATAGAAACTCCACCCATAATTCGTTCATCAACAACGAACAATATTTTTTTCATACTTCACCTATTTGTTCTTTCTAAGTAAATTGATTAACCAGTATTGTTTCATATAAAGCAAATTACAAATAACCTTATACTTAAATGTATTGGTCTTGTAAAATTTATTTTGACGCCAACTTGGAAATTTAGTCTTCATTGTGTCTGATATTTTAATCAAACTGCCTTTTCCTTCTTTATATGGTAGAAAACGTAGAGATGCTCCGTGAAGTAGATGCGTAATAAAGAGATATTCTAACTCTATCTTAAATTTTTCAAATTTATTGGAAGCATAAAAAGGTTCCATCATATGATCCATTGAATCAAATATCTGTTCTAACTTTGGGTTATATGCTGTTTGACGCATTATAGAACCAACTCTTTGCAAATAGTAATAAAACGGCTTGTCTAAGAAACAAATTTCATCCGTGTATAACAAATATTTAGGAGTGGTCGCTAAGTCTTCATACCACAATCCTGTTGGAAAAGAAATATTGTTTTCTGTGAATAATTTACGGCTTATCACTTTGTTACAAGCTGATGGAGATTTCAAAAAATACTGCAGTTCATCTCCTTCATTAAAATTAGTTTCTTTTATTTCATTTTCATAAACATCATATATTCCCGCAACTAAAATATCACTCTTAGTTTCCTCCAGTTTATCTATTATTCGCTCACAAGCATCAGCTGAAATCCAGTCATCACTATCTAAAAACATCAAATAATCTCCAGTTGCTTGTTTAACTCCTTTATTTCTAGAGGCAGACAAACCTCCATTTTCTTGCTTGATATATCTAATATTTGTATATTTATCACAATAACTTTTAATAATTTTTTCACTGTTATCGGGAGAACCATCATTAACAACAATAATTTCTATATCTTTAAATGTTTGATTAACTAAAGAATCTAAACATTTTTCTAAATACTGTTCTGTATTATAAACAGGAACGATGATACTTATTTTTGGCATAGTTGTTCCTCCTAACTCTAACTAAAATTATATCAAAAAAAGGTAGATTATTCTACCTCACTTTTAACTCTAAAATTCATGTCACTCTCAACAATTTCACGGATATTTAACTTTGGTTCCCAACCCAATATATCTTTAGCTTTATCATTAGACGCGATAAGTTTATCTGGATCACCATCTCTTCTTGGACCTATTTCGAAATTTACTGGTTTGAATTTTTCTACTTCCGCAATTACTTCTTTTACACTAAACCCATTGTTACTTCCTAGGTTAACTAGTAAACTTTCATTTTTGTTTACTAAATGTTCAGCTCCAAGAACATGCGCTTGTGCTAAATCTGTTACATGAATATAGTCTCTTATACAAGTACCATCTGGAGTATCATAGTCATCTCCAAAAACAGTCATTTTATCTCTAATACCTAATGCGGTTTGTATCGCAATTGGAACTAAATGAGTAAGAGTGTCTTTCTTGAGTCCAATTTCTAATGTTTCATCAGCACCAGCTACATTGAAATATCTAAAAATACAATAGTTCATATTATGTGCATTTGCTACCCATTTAATTAGTTTTTCACAAGCTAATTTACTTTCTCCATATGGATTTATCGGAATTGTATAATCCTCTTCTCTACAAACGGCATTAATTGGCGTACCATAAACTGCTGCAGTAGAACTAAATACTATATTTTTAACATTAAACTCATTCATTACTTCAAGTAGTATTCGTACTCCTTCAACATTATTATAATAATATTCTAAAGGCTGTGTCATGCTTTCTGGAACAATTAACTTTGCTGCAAAATGCATTACAACATCAAAAGGTTTGAGTGCTGTTTCTTCATTAAAAATTTCAATCATTCTATCTTTATTTGTAACATCACCAAAATGAAAACGGGCATTTTCATGAATCATTTCCTTTAGTCCTGTTGATAAATTATCTATTACAACCACTTCATGACCACTTCTAACAAGTTCATATATTGTATGACTACCAATATATCCTGCTCCACCTACTACTAATACTTTCATTTTTATCTCCTTATCGTTTCTTCAACATATTTAAAAGTTTAAATCTTTTCTTTATAATGAGTCGAGAGTATAGCATATACTTCCAACCATTTTTTTTAATATACTTGTTCTTTTTCCAATTAGGAAAGTTCCTTCTAAACCAATCAATCATTTCCACTAAAACCGGCATTGCTTCAGGAAATATCCTCAATTTAAAATAGTTATCCCTAATTGTATTTGCAAAAATTATATATTCATATTCTCCCCAATAAGGATTTTCTACTTTTGATAGATTTTCAAATAAAACTTTACTTGCTCTCACAATATCTTTAAATTTAGGATTAAACTTAGCCTGATTCATAGTAGAACCATCCCGAACTAAATAATTGTATAAGCACTTATCAACGTATGAAAACTTGTTTGCATAGAGAGGAAATACAGGAATTATTGCATAATCTTCATATATCATACCTTCAGCAAATTTTAGCTTATTATTAACCCATAAATGGCGCTTAAATATTTTATTCCAAGGTGCAGGTTGACTAAATATGTAACTTTCAACTGCCTTTTCTGGATTAAAGACAATGGTATCAGCTTCTTCTCTAATTCCATTAGTTTCTATATGGTAATTACAAAACACAACATCATAATCATTAGAGACGGCTTCATTATAGAGCAATTCATACATGTTTGATTCTATCCAATCATCACTATCCACAAAACCTAAATAGTCCCCAGTGGCTAGTTTAATGCCCATATTACGAGCACTAGCCTGTCCACCATTTTCCTTGATTATAGATTTAATCCGTTTATCTCTTTTTACATATTCATCAATAATATCTTGGCTATTGTCTTTTGAACCATCATTAACAACAATGATTTCTATGTCCTGAAGAGTTTGATTAACTAAACTCTTCAAACACTTATCAATATATTCTTCTACTCCATAAACTGGAATAACAATACTAACTTTAGGCATATGTTCCTCCTAACGTATACTAATAAAATTATATCAGAAAAAGATAGACTAATCTATCTTTTCTAATTTATAAAATTCCGTTAGCTTATCAAAGTTTTTTTTCAAATCAACGTTATCATATTTATATTTTTTATTGTCTTTTATTAAACTATTATATGCAGGTAAAAATTCATTAACATTCTCCACAAACTTGATATATTCCAAATGTTTAATCCATTGATACACGCCTAACACTTTATAATTAAAATTGCTCATAACAACACAGGGAGTTTCGGTCAAGGCTGCAAAAATCATGCCATGAAGACGATCTGTGACTATTATTTTTGCTCCTCTACACTTATCAAACATTTCTTCTATTTGTTCTTCTCTGTCCTCAAGAGGTATTTCTCTAGGAATAACAGTATCCGAAAGAACTAAGCTTAACTCCTTATCATTTTCCTTCACGATATTTACGTATTCATCTGTGTTATGTTTCTTTTCTTTATCACATCTAACTAAAAATAAAATATCATTTCTTATTTTTTTCTTATTATTGAGCTTAGAGTATAAAACCATATCTGGAATTAACAATACTTTAGTCGCACCATACATTTTTTTTACAAGTTCATATGATTTTTCTTCACGCACGCATATACAAAGATTTTCATTATCCTTATACACATCTAAGGAATCATCAAGATGTTTTTTGCCTTCTGGCGTGTCAGAATAATATATTGTTTGAGGAAAAATAGCTATCTTTTGGTTCTTAAATGCAGAAATGACTTTTCTAACATTATATTCCTCCTCTAGCCATATATCTCCCATATAGCCACCACCTTGAATAAAAATTAAATCATCTAGGTTAACACATTTCGCTATTTCACTGAAAATCTTGTCATCGATAATGTAGTCATATAAAATTTCTATAATTGGATAATCAAAAGAATCCTTTAAATATTCATATTCTGAGCAAGCGATTGCATGATCACCCAAATTACCATGAAAAGGTGTGTTAAATAAAAATATAACCTTACCATCCTTTTGTCGATTAATATTATCAATTATCTCTTTTATTTTTTTAGTAAACTTATACTTTTTCCATTTGGTTTTTATAAAATTTGGCGTCAGCTTATATATTATTTTTTTCATCTTTTGCTCCATTCTATATTTAAAGTATCTTTGCAATAATTTGTTCTAAATATTCGTTATCCTCAATTTGTTTAAGATTGGAATTCCCGTCTTCAACCTCATTGCCATATTTGTTATCAACTTTTGTTCTTTCCGAAACACCTTTAAGATACCATTCATATTCCATATCAATATGCCCTAAATCAATTGCCCAATATCCAGATTTAGCTAAATCATATGCTAATACAGTTGCTGTTGGACCTAATGAAATAAGAATAAGACAATCCTTTTCTAACTTACATGCTTCTTTTAAAATATCATCGTATCTTTCAAAAGCATTTTCAGAAGGGCAAAGTATTCTTCTTATAGATTCTGCGCCATCAAATAAATCATTCCCAAATCCTAGCCTGCTAAATTCCCCCTCGATTATAACAATCTTTTTATTTCCCCATATTTTTTTAAATCCATTGACTATTTTTTTCGAAATTCTTTTATTACGATATCTTATATAAAAACGAGTAACGGATGCATCATAATATTTCTTGTTATTTTTAATAGTAAGAAATAAATCCTCTCTATATAGATAGTTCATCCAAAAATCAGTAGATTCAAGTGTCAGATTTTTATATGAAGATAGCGTATATATCTTTGGAATTCCTATTAAAATATTTTCATCTTTTGAACCAAGAACTTCTCTTAGTCTTTTTGAAAGAAGTTTGTCTGCTTTCTGAAATTTTATATCCTTACCAATGATTGCTTCAAACTCTCCATCTCCAAAACGAGCGATAGAAAAACCCAATTGCATTTTTTTGATAGTCTCCATAGAAGTTGCAACTGACGGTTTTAAATAGTTATGTTTTTTAAATTTTTTGTTGATGTTTAGAAAAAGTCTTAAAAAGTATAAGACGTGTCTTATTTTTTGTTTCATTCTGCACCTCTAGTCTTCATACTTTTAATTTTAGCAACAATCCCTTTAGTAAAGAAACTGCGTTCTTCTTGGTTGAAGAATAATAAATAATTAATAAGCAAACCAATTATTCCACACAGTACGCAAGCTGCAAGAATTCTAAACCAAGTATCTGCCTCAACTATAATTGATAAGCTATAAAACGTTCCAACCATTAAAATTGTTACAAACAAATACCTTAAAAGAACAGGATAGAAAATTGTCTTTTTCTTATTTAAACAGTACGCTGCATATATAGGAGTGAAAATTAAGCTACGCACTATTGAAGTTATTCCACTAACCATGGCAATTGCGAATACTCCTAAGTTTGTAAATTGCAATAAGACAAAAATTAATCCAATATTTAACATAGCAATTCCAACGCCCACTAAAGCATTGATTTTAAGTTTGTTTGTAATTGTATATACACCCCAAAGAGGCGCGATTACTCCAGAAACAAAAATGCCTATTACCGTTAATAATAATAGTATATATATATCACCTATGTTTTCTCCTGGAATCCATAAGGCAAAAAAAGCATATCCGAATACACAGATGAAACTTAATGGAATATTTGTAAAAAATCCTGAAACCTTCATCGCAAAATTTAATTCTTTAACAAACGCTTTGTCATCTTCTTTTGCATAATGCTCAGTAAGTTTTGGTTGAAATATGCTAGATATTGTTCCATTTAAATTGGAAATAATCATTGGCAAGAGTTTCGCAAGGGCCAGATGCCCCATTGCTAGCGGATTGATGAAAAGATTAGTAATAAGCAAGTCTAATCCGTCGGTAAGAATCTGTGATAGTTTGCTTATTGAATTCCAAAATCCTGCTTTGATTATTTCAAATATTTTCTTTAGATCAAAATATATTTTTTTTACTTTTATATCAGGAAGTAATTTTTTTGTGTAATAAACATTTGCTGCATTGATGTATGCTGCAACTATTAAGGAAATGATTCCTATATAGAAAACAAATGGTGGTAAAAATCTATACATTAAGAAAATAACAATCGCTCTTAAAATATTAGCTTCTATATTTCTTTTAGCAGCTAAGTCTAGACGATTTGTTGCAAATGTAGCAACTGAGAAACTTGTTCCTATAATTGATAACATATAGGTTAAAAACATTAAAGCAAATAATATTTTAACGTCCGTAACTAAGTTTGGTGGTATGTTAATTATATTGTGTAAAAATAGTACTAAGAATATTGCTGGAACCAATAAAGCTAGAGATACAATTATATTTGCAAATACGATTGAAGTAAAATACTTATTTGCTTCATCTTTATCTCCTTTATGGATAGCAATTGTAATAAATCTTCCTGCCATTGAGTTAAGGGCGATTACTAATATTGAAACATAATTGATAAAACTATTAGCAAGGGCGACAAAGCCATTTGCTTCCATTCCTATGTTTTTAATAATAAATGGGGCGACAAAAAAACTGATACCTAATGATACTAAAAAAGATACAATACTAGCAATCATATTTATCATGAATTTTCTTCTGTCGTCCATAGCTCTCTTCACCTCTTAATATTATAACATCAAACTAATCAAAAAACAGATTTTGCTATTAGATAAGTCTTTTACATCTTAAATACATAGGTAAATTATATTTCATTAATATATATTCAAAACGGCCTCTAAATCTCCCTTTTGATACATACTTATAGATTTTTAATTCTTTTAATTTTGTTAAATATTCATCCAAAACTTTGCCTTCAATTTTTTTTACATAATGAATCATCATTCTAGCAAAGAAATTGTTAAGTATTTCTTTATCCTTTTTTGAGATATCCATAGTTTCAAATTGAACTAATAGATTATATATATTATCCATAACATCATTTGCTTTTTTTCTAAGTTTTTCTTCAGATGCTTGACTCATAATACTGTCATTCCTTTGAACATAATATAAACCTACATAGTCTAATGATGTAACTGAAGCAGCTTTTACTAGTACGATTGGTGTAAGCGCGATATCCTCGTGTATTTTCCCTACAGGATATTCGAATTTATTTTCTATCCAATAATCTTTCATATACACGTATGACCAAGCAGTCATAAATATATCATCTTTAAAAAGTCTTATTTGAGCATTTATTCCATCAATATTCTTGAAATATACACTTTCAGCATCTTCTAAGTGTTTTCCCTCTTCATCTACATAGACTGCTCTAAACTTTAAAACTTGTACTTTTTCTTCTTCTAGTTCTTTATTGAGCGTTTTTAATAGATTTTTTTCAATGTAATCATCAGAATCCAAGAAAAATATATAATCAGAGTCATCACTTACATATTGTACTCCATAATTTCTAGCATCAGATAGTCCACCGTTTTTCTTTGTGTAAGATCTAAATCTTGTATCTTTTTTGGTGAATTTATCAATAATAATCTGTTCGTTTGCAGGTGATCCATCATTAATAACAATTACTTCAAAATTTGTATAGGTCTGCTCCATAACGCTCATTAAACATCTCTCAATATATTTTTCTACGTTATACACTGGTATAATAATCGAAAATTTCATGTATTCACCTTCTTTATTAGATTATATCAAATACTTTCTTTTATTCATAGAAAAAAGGTTATATAACCTTTTCTAGTATTTCAGCTTCTTTTAGGACATTATATACGCATGAATAGCTTCTTTTACCATAAAACTTGCAGAATTTTCTAATACTTACATTTGATCTTTTGTATAGGTCTACAATATATCTCTTTTCTTCATCAGAGATAGCATTTACTGGTGTTCTATTTTTATTACCATGTTCTAGTCTTAATTCATTGTTTAATAATTCTCTTTTAAGCTTTAAAACATATTTAGGATGATATCCTGTTATTACTGCTATTTCGTTGTATGACAAAAGACTGTTTCCAGACAGTTTTTTATTTATTAATTTTACTGCTTCTTCTTTTCTGTTCATACACTATCCAACTCCCGTTATTTTGTTAAAATAATACTTTCCTGCACTCATTATAACACATAAAGGTCATATAATAAAATATAGATTAAAAATCAAAATCAATAGGTTGTTCGTCTTTTACTCCGTCTACTTCATCTACAAGTCTATATTTATTGTTAACTTGTTTTGCTATTACTAACCAGTTTTCTATGGTAAATATTACTTCTTGTTCTGCTACATAATCAAATAGTTTTTGGCTTATATTTTGTAAGCTTATTATTGCCTGATATATTAAGTTTCTTGTAGGGTTTGTCTGTCTTGTAAAGAATATTTCATCAGTTTGTTTCTTTGTTTCTCCCATAATTAATTGATATTCTTCTTTTGTGCTTTTTTCTACTTTAAGGGAATCAAAAAATTTATTATATAATCCATTAATTACTTGTTCTACTTTTTCTTTTGGATTGGATTTTAATAATACTGATCTCATTATTTCATAGTTAACTGCCATTATTATTACATGATTTTCTGCTTCATCATAAATAGCCCCTATTTTTTCAAATATTGGTATTATTTCTGCTGCTCTATGTCTTGTAATGCCATCTATCATTGTTGTCATCATTTTAACTGTTACGCCTTCTTTAAACAGTCCTAATGCCATATAATCACCTAAATAGATTATATCATAAGAAAAAGATAATAACATTATCTTTTTATGCTGTTTTAACTCTTTCTACAAAGTGATGTATTTTACCTGCCCATGCTTGACTAGTAGCATATCTAGTGTTTATTAATTCAGGTGTATTTAAACCTCTTTCAAAGTATCCTACAGCTAAGTTGTTTATAAAGAAGTAAATACCATCATCTATTGTATCAAATCCTCTAAATGAGCCGCATTCACGATTTCTACTCTTGTTTCCACCTACGTTGTTACAGTATCTTACTGCACGACTACAACTATTACTAAAGCATCCTGTTTCATGTAGGATTATTGCTACTGCTATATATGGACATACTCCCTTTTCTATTGAAAGTTCAGCTATTAATTGTCCTTTTCCATATAATTCATGTTTAAGTGATCTATTTAAAAGTTCTGATAATTCAGTTAGTGTCATTCCATCTAATACTTCTTCCTCTACGTATTCAATTTGATTTACAACTTCTATTATCTGTACTATCTGTGGTGGCTCGGTATTAGATTCTCTAGTTTCTTGAAGAGTGCTGTATAAAACCCCGCCAGCAACACTATAGATAACCATAGCTATTGTTGACATAATACTCTTTAAGCTTAATTCCACTAAATTTACACCTCACAAATTTCTAGAATTCAATTTCATGGTAACACGGGTATATATATCTGTCAAACGAATTTCCTTCAAAAATAAGGTTTTTCGGGGTTTTATGGGTGTTTTGTGTAAACTAAGTATCAAATACCGATTTTCTGATTTTCTTATTTTGTTGACAAGAAAGTAACCTTTTTGAAAAAAATGTAAAAAAATCACATTTTTAAGTGTTCTGTTTTCAAAAGTATAATCTTGTTATCATTTATTATTTTGAGCAATTCTTTGTCTTTTGGAATCTCGCTCAAATATTTTATTTGATATATATCCTCATTGTTTAGAACTCGCAAATCTTTTGTCTCACAAAGAATTATGCCTATAGTATTACTAATCTTGTCTTTTTTTAGATACACATTAAAGTGATTAACATACATTTGCATTTGATAAATATCTTTATTAGTCACCTTTTTTATTTTTAAATCCACTAGTATATACGAGTTAATATCATTATCAAAGAAAACTAAATCAACTTTGTGTATAAGCCCATTAATGTTTAGCTTATATTGTGATTCAAAGAACATAACATGACTTCCTATTTCCCTTTTAAAACTAGATATATTATTTAATATTTCTTTCTCCAACTCTTTTTCACTTCTTTTTTTATTATGAATGTTTAAAATAATTGGATCTCTTAAAGTTTTTTCTATTTTATTTTTTGAGGTTCCTTGCTTTTGATTAGCAATAGTTCTTTCAAACGATTTAGATTTTATAAATTCGATTAGTTCTCTCTTTGATAGCTGTTTCTTTTCTACTTCATTTAAATAAAATTCAATTACTTTAATATCTTTAAATTTAAGTAGTTCTCTAATATGTGTCCAACAGATATTCTTGAAATTGGCACCCGGGTGCCAATTCTCGTTAATTTTTGAACCCGGGTTCAATTTTGAAAATATTTCATGAAATAAGCACATATTATTAATATTTCTGCGGCTAAATCCCTTGCCATATTTTAGACTCAACTTATCAGCAAACTTGACATAAACATTGTCTCCATAGCTTGAATTATTTTCCCTTCGATAATCATTAACTAATTTTCCTATAGACCAATAGAGGTTTATTAGTTCGTTATTAATTTTTAATAGCGATTCATTAATTAGTATGTCCGCCTTATCGACTAATGTGTATACATCCTTTTCTGTTGTAACATTCTTCATGTTGCCTCCTAATATATTATTAGTGTTATCTATCTCATTTCCTTTTAATTTCACAAAAAAATCTGCTTTTTAGACAGATTTTTGTTTTACTCTTATTTTTTTCTGCTTTCAAGATGCATAATTGTTCGTTCATAAACTAAATTGAACAGTAATATTATAAATGGGAATATCATTAGTACTATGCTCATTCCACTTAAGAATTCATTTTGAGCAATATCTAATTTGTAAATAACAAATACAATGATTGACCATATAATACACGGTGATAGTATGTTTAATGCTTTTGATTTGTATTCTCCCTTGTTACTCATTTGAATTGCGATAGGTACTAGTGCTAAGAATATTATTAGAAGTATCATATTTGCTGTAATTATTCTGTCTCCTTCTAAAAAAGAATCTTGGTATAGTACATATAGTAAATATAATGATGAAACTATCCACACTAGTGGTAATATTAGTTGCGTAGAAGTATGATCTTTTATTATTCTTCTTTCTATATATTTCATTAATGCAAAAACCAATATCAGTGGTAAAACAACTAAATAAGTTGCATATGATGCAGTAAGTATAAATAGTGGCATTCCTATCAATAAACCTATAACTGAATTAATTATGTTTGTTTTAATTTGTTGAGACATTTTATCACCTCTCCTAGTTTAATTATATCATAAGAAAATAAGCATACGCTTATTTTTCTTTTATTTTATCTTGTAATATATCCTTATATGCATTTACTCCTGGTTGATCATAATAGTTGATTTCTAATAAATAACCACCTAGCATAGCGCTCATTTCAAAGAAGAAAATTAAATAGCCTAGACTTTCTTCATCTATCTCATCTATTTGTATAAGAGTTGTTGAAACATGACCATTATGATGGGCTTCTGCTACGCTTCTCATTGCTAATTCATTGATTTCATTTAATGTCTTTTTATACTTTTGAATCTCTATTTTAGCTTTAGAATGAGCAAATATTGTTGTTGAGAATATCATATCTATTCCATCTTGAAAGTATTGTCCTAGAGAATGAAGATCAGTTGTGTTAGTTGTTGAAATAGGTAATATTCCTTTTCCATCTTTTCCATGTGATTCTCCAAATAATTGTTTTAACCATTCTGCAAAAGCATATAACTTTGGTTCATATATGTTGAATGATTCTACTACTTTATTCATGTTATATAACTCGTGTCTAAGTGTTGAATAATAGAAGTATGCTAATTCATCTTTTTTGGCTCTCGTAGCGCCTTTAAATAGTTCTTCTATATTGAATCCAGCTACTGCTATTGGAAGTAACCCTACGGGTGTCAAAACAGAGAATCTACCACCTACATCATCAGGAACAATAAATCTTTGAAATCCTTTTTGATTAGCTAAATCAAGTAAGGTTCCGGTATTTTCATCTGTTGTTGCATATATTCTAGTTGATGCTTCTTCTTCTCCATATTTTGCTTCCATAAATTCAAGTATCATATCAAAGGCAATAGCAGGTTCTAGCGTTTCTCCACTCTTTGAGATAACATTTACTATTACTTCTTTATCTTTTAGATAGTCTAATAATTCATACATATAATCACTAGATAAATTATGTCCCGCATATACTATTTCTGGTTTTGTCTTTGTCAAATATGGAGATAGGGCATCTATAACGGCTTTTGCGCCTAAATAAGATCCGCCTATTCCTACTACAACAAAAACTTCACATTTTTTTTGAATGTTTTTAGCTGTTGACTTAATAACATCTAATGACGACTTGTCCAAATGATACCAACCAGCCATATTGTTATCCTCTAAAAACTGTTCTCTAATATCACTTAGATCATAATCCTTTATCTTTCTATACTGATAAGAATTAAAATCAAATTTAACCATTTTAGCCCTCTTTTTCTATATTCACATTAATATTATGCGTCTTCCCATCATCTATTAACTCTATCTCGTTTACAACAACCCCATCATGACGTATCTCATATTTATCTTTGTTATTATTAACATTAATAATATATGTTGATGTTTTATATTTATAGGTTATTTTATATGTTGTCCATTTAGTTGGTATTCCTGGCATGATATATAGTTTTTCTCCTACTTTGTTAAAACCTAGAATACTAACAAGTCCAACACGATAGAACCATGCACTTGAACCTGTATACCAAGTCCATCCACCTCTACCTGGGAATTGTTCACTACTATAAATATCAGCTGCAACAACATATGGTTCCGTTTTATACTTCTCTACGCCTTCTGGGGCAGAAGTCCGGTTCACAGGGTTAACCATACTGTAGCACTTATACGCTTTATCATACATTCCTAGTTTAAGTAGCGCCATGATATACCATGAAACAGAGTGTGTGTATTGTCCACCATTTTCTCTTATTCCTTTAGCATAATTCTTAATATAACCTGGGTTATTAGGAGATTTAGCAAATGGTGGTGTAAGTAATTTTATAATATTATTTTCATTACACCATAGATGTTCATCAATAGAATTTATAATTGATTCTATTTGATCCTCTTTAGCTATATCCGTTAATATTGCCCAACTTTGAGAAAGTAAATCAATCTTACATTCTTCATTCTCATGACTACCAAGTTTATCTCCATTATCGAAGAATGCTCGCAAGTAATATTCTCCATCCCAAGCTTCATTCCACAGTGCATTCTTTAAGTCATCTGTAAGAGTGGCATATATTTTTGTATCATTTTTGGTATATCTTTTTGTAATTTCTATGAAACGATTTGTTACTTCATATCCGAAGAACCCTAACCAAACGCTAGTTCCCTTGCCATGAATTCCTACTAAATTCATACCATCGTTCCAGTCACCACCACCCATAAGTGGTATACCATTATCTCCGATGTTATCCATAAATGTTCTCATGATTAATTCTAAATGTTCATATAAAGAGGCAGTGTCTTCAGAATAGGTAAATTCCATTCCTCTTTCTTCTTCGTCAGCTCTTAAAAGATCTCCTTGAACAAAAGGTATTTGTTCATCTAAAATCGTCAAATCGCCTGTTATTCTAATATATTCGGTTGTTGCATATATTAACCATAGATAATCATCTTTATATCTAGATCTAAGTCCAAATTGATTATCTATATGCCACCAGTGAAGAACATCACCTTCTTTAAACTGATGTTTAGCACAGTTAAATATTTGTTTTCTAGCAGCCTCTGGATCAATAACACAGATATTCATTGAATCTTGTAATTGATCTCTGTAGCCAAATGCTCCACCTACTTGATAGAATCCTGCTCTAGCCATTATTCTTGATGCATATGATTGATATAACAACCAATTATTCATCATATAGTCAAAACTCTTATCTGGTGTACTAACTTGTATCATTCCTAGTTTTGTTTTCCAATAATCCATTGTCTCTTTATATTTAGTTTCAATATAACCTAAATCATTGTATTTTGAAACTAGTTTATTGATGTTATCCAATTTAGTGTCACATCCAAGAACAAAAGCAAACGTTACTGATTCGCGCTTTTTAATCTCTTGTTTAATAAATACTTCTTTTGTTACAACTTTATTAATCTCAGCATCATGTATTTCTTCGGTACTAGTAACAAATGCGATATGATCTTTAAAGTTCATTGCATATTTATTTTGAATTGTTAAGAAGTTATTTAACTCATAAAAGTTACATATTAAATGTCTAGATGTTTTTTCTTCTGTAACACCCATAACTGGATTAATCCAATAACTAATATCTAAACTTTGATCCTTAGCTGATATATTTCTAATTGTATATAATGCAATTTTTACATTCTCATCTGACGGTACAAAGTATGTTGCATCTATTCGATAATCTTCATTTTTGAATTTAAATTTACTATATCCTATACCATGAACACAATCATGCCATTTGACTCCTTTATTGTTAATTGTAATTCCCTCTGATTTATCATCAAGAATAGTATCATTAGTCCAAGATGTAATTTTAAATTCTCTACTGTTTGTAGCGTATGTAAATCCATTATCATTATTAGTTACAATCGATCCAAATTTTCCATTTGTTAACACGTTTGCCCAAGGCATTGGTGTGTCTGGATTAGTAATATGATATTCACTACCATCTTCAGTAAATCCACCATATGTGTTTTCAAATTCTAGTTTTGTATCATCAAAGATTCCATCGCTAACTAATTCTTCAGTTTCTTCATAATCATTTATTTGATTCTCTGTTTGTAATCTATCAATATATTCTCTTAATGATTGATTATAAGATGAATTAAGCGCTAATCTAGCGATTGATCTAAATAGGTTCAATTCTTCTTTGTTAACATCTTTTTTCTCAAGTAGAATAGCTCTTCCTGGTGTATTTGAGAAATTATTAACTGCATACATTCTATATACTTCATCTTCAAATGCTTTTCTAATTATTTTAGAACTCTTCTCATCATACGCATTGATTATTACTAAATCAACGAAAATACATCTGCTTTTATAATATTCAAATGCCTTTAATAATTCGATAGCTAAATTTAATGAGCTAATATCATGTATTTCTACTAGGACAATTGGCTTTTCTCCACTTATGCCAAAACTCCATAAGGTATCTTGTCCTTTTTCATTTTGATTAAGATACTTCTTACGTTCATCACTTAGATTTATTCTACTTGTTTGATATAAGTAGTTAAGCATCATGTTATAAAGATTAACATCAGCGCTTTTTACATGTAATTTCTTAGCATTAGCATTAACCATCATTGTTGATAATTCAAATGCTTCTTCAACAGTGTCTTCGCATACATATGAATTAACGATTGACAATACTTGTTCTTCTGATTTACCAAATCCATTAATCATATATACAGTTACTTCTTTTCCTGCCCCTATTTCAATCCTATTTCTTATACTACTAATAGGATCTATATTATCTCCAGTATAGTTACTTAATTTTTTGAATAAACCACTTGGTTCTTGATAATTTGTTCCTCTACAAACAAATTCTCCTCTTTCTGTTTCATAACTATATTCTGTCATTGGTTCATCTATCAATAGTTTACTAATATAGAAATTTTTCTCTTTGCTTTCTCTCATTCTTCTGTCCATAATAAGCGAGTTAGTCTCTTCATCGAAAAATGATCTAATAAACATACTATTGAATACTCTATGACTAATGTCAGCATTTTTTTCACATATAATAGGTTCAGTATATGTTGTAAGCTCTAATTTTTTTGTTTTTGAAGATAAATTTCTAAATGATATTTTCCTAATTTCAGCATTATGTCTTTTTGTAACTATTACTTCTGTTGTTGTAATAATATCATTATCAGAGCGCATATATTTGATTCTATCCGTCGCAAAGACAACATGATATCTCTCAGGTCTTACATTTGTTGGAGCATATGTATTACTCCATATTTTGTTACTATCCATATCTCTGATATATAGGAAGTTTCCATATTCTTGTTCAGTAATTCTTCTATGTCTATTCATATTAGTTGTTTTAAATCTACTGAAACCAGCACCTCTATCATTTAACAGTAACGAATATCTAGAGTTCGATAAAATTGATATCTCTGGTCTAGCAGAAATATAGTTGTATTCTCTAATATCATTTTCAAAAGATTCTTTTTCATAACTATATTTTTTGTACTTAACAATCTTCAAATCTATCATTGGTTCGATTTGAACTTTTTCTTTTGTTAAAACATCAAATGACTGTACTCTAACATCACTATGGAAATACTCTTGCAGTGAATTGCTTGTTAAATAGTTTGCTAGTGAGCAAAATATCATTCCCTGGTGATGAGAGAAATATGCGTAGATAGGAATATCATCCTCACAATCATATGATTCATATAAACCGTATTCTCCATACATTTCTAAACTCTTATATTTTTGTAGATTGTTGTATACATCTTTTGGGAATTTAATCATCGCTAAAACAGAACTGTATGGCGAGATAACAACTCTTTCTTCTGTTGCTTCTTTAAGTTTTAAATAAGGTGTTCCAAAAGCTTTATATTTATAATTTAAGGAATCGTCTAATAAGTTATATGCTGATTCACTTATTCCCCATGGTAAATGAGGATCGATCTCATTCATATATTTCTTTTGACAATAATGCGCGAAGTAATAACTTTCATCAAGTAAAGTATTTGGATATGTTTTCATCCACACAAGTGGCATAAAATATTCAAAAGATGTTCCTGACCATGATAATAAGCCTTTCTTTCTATCAAGAGTTGTTAATGTTTTATCCATTGCAAACCAGTGCTCGTTTTTTATATCGCCCTTAACTATCGCGATATAACTAGCTAATCTTGACTCACTTGCAAACTTATTATAGTTATAGGTCTCTAATTTTTCTTCAAATACATTATAACCAATACTAAATACACCTTCAGCTTTATTATATAGGTGTCTAAAATTCATTTGTTTGATTAAGTTATCAACACGATTATGTAAATTCTCTTCATTGTTTTGTTTTAAGAATTCTTGAACAACAAATAATGACGCTGCTATATTTCCACTATCAACTGTTGAAATAAATGGTGGATGCATTCTATCTAATGTTTTAACGTTATACCAATTATATAAATGTCCATTCCATTTCTCTAAGCGTTCAATGGTTTCAATTACTCCTTTAAGTTTGTTTATTGATTGCTCTAAAGTTATAAACTCAAGTTCATAAGCACTGATACACGCCATCATTGAGAGTCCAATATTTGTTGGAGAAGTCTTTACGTCTTCTTTTATTTCTCTATTAACTTGATAATTGTCCATTATCAAATAATTGTTTTCTTCTGTCATGAAGTCTTCAAAGAATTTCCATGTTGTTTTAGCAAGGCGTTTTATTTCTTCTTCTTCTTTTTTGCTTAATTTTTCTTTTGGATGTAGTTCTAAATCTTGACTAAATAGATAAAACATTAATCCACTAGACATAAACAGAATTGCAATTACTCCAGTTAAAAGCATATATTCTGTTCTAAATACAAACACTAATCCAAATAGAAGTATCGCTACTACATAGTTTATTCCAAAGTTTTTCGTATATGCCCAAAAATTATTTTTTGACATCTTGGCAGCATCTTCTGCTGTTATCCATGCGAGTAGTCCTTTTTTACTTACTTTCATACGATATATAGATCTAACGAAAGCATCAAGATATAATTTTGCATTAAACGGAATCGCACTAAAAGCCGACAACGTTCTTAAGCATGTTGCCTTAAATCCATACATAATATTAACATAATGTTTAAACTTTAATGTTCTTTCTTTTTGGAATTTAAGTTTTTCTTTAATGTAGAATATTATCGGTAATAATTGTGTTCCTAATGCAAATAGAATCCACCATGATGGACTGTTTTGTCCAAATATAAGGGCAACAAAGATTATTACCAATAAAGATAAATCTAATAAGCCTCTTCTAAGGTTATCTAATATTTTATATCTTCCTAATAAACTAATTGGTGCTTTTTTAGGTTTGATATAAGAAACAATCTGCATATCTCCTCTAGCCCATCTATGTCTTCTTGTAGCGTCAGATAAAAAGCTTGAAGGGAAATCATCAATTATTTCAATATCAGATAAGTATCCACATCTAAGGAAATTACTCTCTATTAAGTCATGACTTAATATAAGGTTTCTTGGGAATCTTCCTGTTAATGTTTGATCAAATGCTTCTAAATCATATATACCTTTTCCCCAGAAACTTGCTTCTTTGAAAGCGTCTTGATAGAAGTTAGGTATTACTTTGTTATATACATCGTATCCACCTATTCCAGCATATATTTGCGTGAACATTGATTTATTAGTAGATTCAACATCAACTGCAACACGTGGTTGCATTATTCCATAACCACTAACTACCGCAGTTCCAGCTTTATTATAAATCGGTTTATTAAGTGGATGAGACATCGCCCCAACTAATCGTGCGGCTGCCCCAAGTATTAGATTTGTATCTTGATCAAGGGTGATAACATATTTTATTTTTTTATCAAATCCATCAAAAGTATGACCCTTGTAATAAACTTCTTGGTCCTCATCACTAAGTTTACCCAGTAGTAGCATATTAAAATGTTCTAATGCACCTCTTTTACGTTCATATCCTAACCATTGTTCTTCAGAATCATTATATACTCTTTTTCGGTAAATAAAGTGGAATATGTCTTTTCCGTATTTTTTGTTTAACTGTTCACAAAGACGTTTACCATTTTCTAATATTTCTTCATCAAATGGCTCGATTTGGTGTTGACTAGATGAACAATCTGCTAATAAAGTGAAATATAGGTTGTTACTTTTATTAGCTAAATAATATGTTTCTAATGTTTTAAACATTTTTTCTAGTTTATCAACGTCTTTAACAATTGTTGGAATAACTGTCATCGTAGCTGAATTTTTTGGTATACCATCAATAAAGTTTAGTTTTGGTATAGGCATAGCTCGATAAAGTATCGACCAAAAACGTGTTCCAAGTTGAATACAAATTTCACTGACTGGTATTATCAGTAGTAAAAATCCAACAAATGCTGGTCTAACTAAGAATTGTCCCAGGAAAGCTGATATAAGCAGGGTTAAAATAAACATAAGTCCAACGAATATCGCTACTCTCGCTTTTAAATTTTCTTTTGGAAAGAGTAATTCTCCTACATGAATCTCTTTCTTTGTTGATTCTCCGATTACTTCTTTAGCATACTCGTATTCTTCTAGTTTTTTATTTCTAGAATATTTCATTATACGTTCACGATACATTGCTTTTGTCTCAATTGTCATTTGATCATAATATGGATCCATAAGAAGAACGTATTCAGTCTTACTTACTTTTTTGTATAAAGCTTCTATTTTAAGTCTGCTCAATTTATTTAAAGTATTAAATATATTAGCAACTATCATATTATCATTTGCATTATTACTATAAACTTGGTCTAACAAGCCATTTAGATTAACGTTGTTTCTATCTAATATTTCATTCAATTGTTTAAAAACATCATTTGAAATCTTACCTAATTCTTTGAGTCCAGCATTTAATCTCTCTAAATAAACTGGTCTATTGATTATATCGTCATCTAAGCTTATATAATCATTTAAGTTAACTTCATGATATTTTTTAACATCTGCTTCTATTTGTTTAATTAAATCTGTAGCAGCATAAGAATCTTCTAATTTTTTCTTTTCTTTTTCACAAATTGCTACTAATTCATCAATTAATACAACATACGCTACAACGCTCATCGCATTTAATTCATGATAGTTAAAAGCATGATTAAAATTGTCTTGATATTTGTTTAAATCAGAAATAAGTATATTGGTATCTAGTTTAAAATTATTTCTTCTTAATATTTTTCTAAGAACTTCATATAAATCTATTCTCTTTGAAAATGCATTTTTATATGCTTTCCTAGAGTCTAAGAGGTGAAAAACAGCGCGTTCTCTTTCGACAACAAGATAATAATTATCTATTACCCACTCATTAACTGACCCTATATGTCTATTATTTCTAGTCAATTTTATAAGATGATCGTAATATGCTAATAAATTTTTACTGTTTTTATAAAACTTCTTCTTATATTTCTTCATCAATATGCCTCCTTGAACCTTTATACATGCTATATTCATTATATCAAAAAACATATGAAAAAAGAAACAATATTTATCCACAAAAAAACTGCCTTATTTGGCAGTTTTAATATTATTTTTCTCTTGACGATACTGGAACATTTGCAAATTCTGTTTTATATGTTAAAACGTTATATAGTTCTTGTAACAGGATGTCAGTATATTCAAGTATTTTTGGATCTAATGTTGTTGCCGCGATTTCTCTTTGTTGAAGCATTTCCATTAGTTCTTGTGGATTGTTATACGCAACGTCTCTTCCTTCTGCTTTAGCTATTCTAGCATAAACATTAACTCCGAAGACTCTTTCTACATATGCACGGTTTTCAGCTAATCCTTTTGGAATTTCTTCTCCATAAATTACTGATTCTATCAATCCAACATATGCTGAATCAGGTGATGCTTGGCAAAACACCTCTGCATTTGCTTTTCTAAGTTCCCAAATTGCTTGAGCTCCTATTTTCCCTTCTGTACTAGGATTCATTAAAACGTCCATTCCAATAGATAATACTTCAACTGAGTTGATGTTTACTACTTCTGGGTTTTCATTAATCCAATTTAAAGTGTTTGCAGCTCTCATTGCTGCTAAATTTGCTTGCATACTCATTTTTTCTCTCCCTTTCAAACATATTATAACTATTTTTATTAAAAAGTCAAATCAAACTTAGTCCTTTTTTCTATCTAAATAATTAATTACTATAGCCTGTAATTTCTCGATGATTTCGTCAGTCGATTTATCGTTTTTTAAAATGTTATTTTCGTCAAAACAATCACGAAGTGTAAAGGCTGCACGTGCCATAGTTATTTCTTCATCTTCAAGAATATCTGCCGCTCCTGTTTTAGTATTAATAATTAACCATCTATCCTCAACGTTATGGACAACATAATCAAGTGTTGAATAGGCTGTATTTCTTCTAATTATATAATCATCTTTAAGTTTAAGTAACAGTTTTTCTAATAAGTCATAACTCCTAATAGAGTAGTTTGTATTGTTAAATATTGTTCCTGTATATATATTTTCAACATCTAACTTATCTGTTTTTGAAGTTATAAATGTTAATCTATATCCATATGACATATTTATAACTCTTTTTAAGGCTTTTATAACACTATAGATTTTGTTCATTGGAAATTCTTTTTTGTGATTAATAAATCTCACTACTGTCATAAGATTTGTCTCATCTATATCAAGTCTATATACTTCTTTTTCTTGATAGAAATAATAATCATTGCCATTCTTTTCTACTTCTTCACCATCGACATGTTTTTTTCTTTTAATTGATCTTTCATGAATCAATAGTTCGCCATCTAGAATTACGGGAACATCTAATTTATTTTCTATTAAGTTTTGGGATGAAGTTTTTAATTCTTTTAATCTTTTTTGGATTTCTTTCACTACTAAAGACGTATCTTTTTTGATATCGGTCAACTCAATAAAATCTTTAGTTAGTGTTATTATTTGATCTATTAATTCTTCAATACTATCCATGTTTATCAATCCCAATTCTACTCTACGTTAATTATATCACAATTTTTTTTAATTTGTGGTAAAATATAATTGAAGATAGGTGATTATATATGGTATGTCAATCGTGTGGTAAAAGTATAAATGCAATGGATACTAGATGTATGTATTGTGGCACGATAATAAATAAAGGCGATGAGGCAACATATGGCAGGTGGATTTTTATTGGCATTGTCACTGTGTGTGTTATCGCGCTTATATGGTTTTTATGGGGTAACCTTCCAGGTGATTCTTCCATAAATGAAGATTTACAAAACATAAGTAATTAAGGGGTTTCCCCTTTTTTATTTGCAAATTTGTAAAAGATTCTTTACTTTCTCTATTTTATTTTTGTATAATTAAAATAGGGAAGTAGGGTTTTAAAATGGTCGAGCTAAAAAATAAAATTCTTGAGGCACTAAAAAAATGTAATTCAAAAATGAGTTTTGATGCGATTAAAAACTATTTAAGTTTTGACGAAAGTGAATATGATTTGTTGAGATGTATTTTAGACGAATTGGAGTTAGAATCTAAAGTTTATGTAAATGATTGTGAGGAATATATTATATTTCCCAAAGATAATCAAATGGTTGTTGGTGAGATCAGGCTAGATTATAAACAGCGACCTTTTATTCTTTCTGGAGAAAGATTGTTATTTATTCCTGACAATTGTTTACATGGAGCGATTACTGGTGACATAGTTTTAATTAAAAGAACAAAGTTTACTAAAATGGAACACGATCCTCTTGTTGTTAAAAAGATTATTAAGAGGCAAAAGGGAGAGCTTATCTTTGAGTGTAAGTCTAAAGATAATAAACTTGTTTTAGTTCCGTTTAATCATCCATTTAAGGTTCCTTTAAAGCTATCTAGATCTGATGAAGAAAGATTAGTTGAAGGTTCAAGAATGCTTGTTGGAGTTTCACAAAATTGTAAAAACGGAATATATGATGCTGAAATTATTAGCGTTGTTGGTCATAAAAATGATCCCCATTTAGATATTAAAACTATAGCGAGTTCTTATGGCATTAGAGTAGAATTCCCACCAGATGTTTTAAAGGAATTAGAGGATATTCCTACTTATGTTTCTGAGAATGAAGTAGAAATGCGAGTAGCCACTGGTGGTAGGGATTTGCGCAATAAAACTATTTTTACTATTGATGGCAAACGAACAAAAGATATTGATGATGCGATTAGTTTAGAGATAAATGATAAAGGCAATTATGTTCTTGGAGTTCATATAGCCGATGTTTCATATTATGTTAAAGAAGGTTCTGCATTACAAAAAGAAGCCCTTAGAAGAGGTACAAGTGTTTATTTAGTTAATTCTGTTATTCCAATGTTTCCTCATAAAATTTCTAGCGGTATTTGTTCTCTTTTACCTAATGTAGATCGAATGGCTATGTCATGTGAAATGGAATTCGATAAAAGTGGTAAGCTTATAAATTATGAAATATTCGATAGTGTTATTAATTCTAAAAAGAAGATGGTTTATGAAGAGATTAATGACATCTTTGATAAAGGCGGAAGCTTAGGTAGTTATGAGCCTTTCTACAGCACTTTAAATAATATGTTTGAACTATCAGATATTTTATCTAAAAAGAAAGATTCTCGTGGTTATCTAAATTTTGGGGATAATGAAACTAGAGTTATAGTAGATCAAAATGGTGTTCCTAGCAGTGTTAGATTAGTAGAAAGAGGTATCTCTGAGAAGTTAATTGAAAATTTTATGATTGCATCAAACGAAATTATTGGTTCATATCCTGCTGATACTTTTATCAAGTATGTTGGACTGCCATATGTTTATCGTACTCACGGAAGACCTAACGTTGATGCCTTGAAAAGGGTTATTGAGTATTTACAAAATAGTGGTTATCGTATTAAGAATGTTAATACTCAAAATTCATACGCTATTCAAGAAATAATGAAAAGTCTTTCTGAATTAGAAGAGTTTCCGATTCTTTCTGAGATTCTCATAAGAGGTCTAGCTAGAGCTAGTTATAGTACTCATAATCTTGGTCACTTTGGTCTTGGATTAGAGAATTATACGCATTTTACTTCACCAATTAGAAGATATCCTGATTTACAAACCCACTACAATATTAGGAATTATTCTGAAGAGAATCTAATGAATTTGGATATTGATAACGAAAATAAGAAAATGAGAGAAGTGTGTGAATTAACATCACGTTCTGAAAGAGTTTCTGATGAAGCTGAACGTGCAGTCAATCAATATAAGATGGCTGAATTAATGGAAGGTAAGATTGGACAAATTTTTGATGGAAGAATTACTTATATAAGTCGTAACGGTATGTCTGTAAGAACTACTGAGCATGTAACCGGTTCATTAAGTATTCAAGATTTAAACGATCTTGGTTATTCACTAGATAGAGAAACTTGTTCTAAGTTAATCAACGAGATAAATGGTGATGTTCTTAGACTGGGTGATTCTGTGAACATAACTGTTAAAGCTGCAAACAAGGAAACCAGGAGAATATATTTTGATCTAAATGTTTCTATTCAAAAGAAACCAAAAATTTATACGAAGAAAATAAAAAAAGCTGGATAGCTTTTTTTATTATTTATACTTTAATATTACATATTCATGTTCATATTATTAGAATTGTTTTTTTTCTTTTGTGTAACTACTACTGCAACTACAACACCCAATGCAACTGCAGCAAGAATAATATATAACATCATATTACTATTTTTTTCTGTGTCTTCTTCATCGGCATTTTCTGTATCTGGTGTTGCTCCTTGTTCCATAGCAAACTCAAATTTTACATCAGTTCTCCCTACAAGCGATAAATCCCAAGTTAATGTGTTTCCCTCTGTTCTGTCCGCATTATGTGATATCGCACCAAATGGTAATGTTATTGAGAAAGTAGTATCCATCATGGCTTCAAGATCGCCCATATCTATACCTAACTCGTTTTCCCCGCCATCTTCATCACCATAAAATACAAAATTTGCTCTGTAGCGATTGTTTCCTAAAGATTGAAAAAGTTGAACTTCCTCTAGGTCTAACTCTGCAATCTCTGATAAGTCTACTTCTACAGGGTCGTCTCCTGCTACATCATCCAACATAAGTTCTTGAGTAGCTCTAATCCCGTGCCATCCATCTTTTTCATATGGTTCAACTGTAAATGCTGAATCAAAGTCATCGGTATCCATTACCATATCCTCTGGATCCATATCCTCATCTTCAAACGCACTTATATCAATAGCTGAGATAAGTTCCAAGGTAAATCTTCCATCAGCAGTAATCACCATATTGTGCTCAGTTCTTATGCATCCTGTAATAAATAACGCTACTACAAGCGCACATAATATTTTCTTCATATCTCTCATTTTATCTTTCCTTCCTATAGTAGTAATTATATCATAGAAAACAAAAAAAAGCTTCTTAAACGAAACTTCTTATACATAACTTGAATATATACCTATATTTACTTTATTGAGTAATCTAAGCACTGAAATCTGTAACACATCATCTGCTTCTCTTTCAACTACTAGGTGCATTAAACTATCTATTTCTTTTTTATTAATAAACGTTGTTCCTTTAGCCCCTAAGTTAATTTTATCTTGAATCGTTGCTAATTCTTCCATTTTATCATCTAACTGTTTAACATCAGAATCCACAATCTGCTGGAATTTACCTATTTCTGTATCACGAATACCTCTCATAAGTTCAATAAACTCAATCAAAATATTTAATTCCTCTTCATTAAAATCAACATCTACACCTCTATCTTGAAGAGATATAACTAAGCGCGCGATTTCAAGACGGTTTAAAGTTTTTTGAATATTCTCATTAGAATGATATATAGATAACATCTTAGTAAGATCTTCTCTTGAATATAATTTTAAGTTTGTTGGATTAGCTTCTAACGTTTCTACTAACTTCGAAAGAATATCAATATTTTCTTTATTCTTTAAAATATCGTTTTTCTTCTTATCATATAATTCGCTTTTCTCTTGCATAATTCTAATCAAGTCTCTTTTTAAATCTTCATTCATTTGCCGTCTCCTCTCAATAATCTTTAAGTTTTTCTAAAATACTTAAATAATATGTAAAATCGTCTTTTGGGTTATTTAATGATTCTAGAAAATTTTCTGCTACTATATTCATATCTTCACAAAAATCTGTGATTGATACATTCTTAGCATCTATTTCTCTCAGTATGTTTTGTATGATTGCTTCATACTGTGCTTTTACATTAGGGTTATCTGTCTTTAATGCTTCCATTATTCCACCGACTTTAATCCTTTTTCTACAAATATTTCTTCAACTCTTGTTGTTAAAGCCGTTAATTGTTGATACTCTAAATCATTTTTTATAATCATCTCTTCAATAGCAGGTAATATACTTGCCGATGATATCTCCTCCAGTTTTTCAGAATTTAATAATTCTATATCTGCTATCTTTCCGTTTAGGAGTATAAATGTATGATTCTCAGGCATATTCTTAAATAGCAGGTATTCTGTTTCTCCAAATACTACAGCTAAACCATAACCTACATCATTAATGTTAGATGCTGAATAATCATCTCTTCCTTCTTTTAATTGATTCACTAATTCTATAGTTTCTTCTGTTGCCATATCAAAATGGAAAGAGTCCTCCTCATTTGTCGATGAAACATTATAAATAATTTCTTTTCTCTCTAATTCTTCTTCAAGTGTTGGTTCTTCAAGTGTTGGTTCTTCAAATATTAATGGAACCACTTCCGGCTCGATCATATCAAAGATTTCTACTCCTGGTTCTTCAAACACTACAGGTTCTTCCATTATTGGTTCTTCTATTACTGATTCTTCGAATACTGGTTCTTCAATTATAGGTTCTTCAACAATAATTTCCTCTTCAACTGAGTCCTCAATTACTGGTTCCTCTATAATCTCTTCTTCAATTATTGGTTCTTCTGTTACTTCTTCTATTTCTTCTGGTTTATCATCAACAATTGAATCTGGAGATAAAAATTCTTTATATTTTGGTAACAGTGTTTCAATTTGCCTAAATGATTCAGTTACTGCTTGTTGATCATAAGATTTTTCCCCTTTATTAACAAGTTTGTCAATCCAGTTCCATAAGAAATATTCGTACGTGTCACCAGTACGAAGCATTTCTCTTGCTTCATCCATACTTATTTTTTTTCTTTCAATTAATGATTCAATATTTTTTAAATATAAGTTGGTAACTGTTGCTTCTCTTTGTTCCGTATATCTTTCTTCTGTACTTCCTAATATTTGTTTTGCCTCTGCTAATAGTTGTTGTTGAAATTCATTCAATTCTACTTTCTCTGGAATTTCTTCTTCTACTTCTCTTTTTTCTTTATCAAGCAAATCAATATTTTCTAATATTGTTGCATTTCTAATTACCATAGCGGCTACTACTGTTAATACAGTATGTGCATCATCTGGGAATAGTTCTGTATTTAGTATTTCTAAATATTTATCAATATCTTCTACTATTACTTTATTTGCTAAAACATTGAATAAATCTTCCATTTCTCCTAAAGACTTTTCACAGTTAGCTAATTTAATTGGAAGGTCTTTTTGTAATTCAACATACTCTACTGCTATTTCTTTGATTCTTTTCATCATTTCTAGAGCATCTAAATATCTTTTTCCCATTTTAACGGCAGGGTTATCAGTGGCACTTACAATAGAACACGCTAAAGCAACATTATCTAAATCCATGTCTGGTACGATAAATGTTAAAAATAATCTTAGTTTTTCCATATCAAATACGGAAATTTCTTCGATTTCTTTTAGATGTGTTATAACAAAAGCAATCTTTTTAATATCTGATTCCTTTTGTAAGTTTTCTAATTCTACTGACTTAATTTGATAAAGCTTCTGGAGCTTTGTTAATACTGCTTCTAAGCTTTGTACCATAAAAATGCCCTCCCACGTTTTATTCTTTGTAATAATTATACCAATTAATGGTAAATAAAACAATAATCAAAATGATTCCTGTCCAAATTAAACAGTACTATATCATGATTAAATTTAAAAATAAAGCTTTTCTTATATTTACTACCATAATCTGCATTTGACAAAAGGTTGGGTAAGTGCTATTATACACCTTATCTTTTAAGGGGGAATTCTTAAATGTTTACGTTTTTAAGCCAATTACGAAGTAATAGGGCTAAGATTCAAACAGAAACCAGCAAAGATATCTTAGATTCGTTAACTGATACTGGTCTTTTTAGAGAAAATAACGAAGATAGAGTAATTACAATCACCCATCCTGATAACCCAAATATTAAAATGCTAGCAGTAGCTGATGGGGTTGGTGGTAAGGAAAACGGCGAAGTTGCATCAACATTCACTATTGAAACTCTAAAAGAATGGTTTGTTAATGCTAATATATATACATTAAATAATTCTAGACAACTATCAAAAGAGATTGTTAGAACAATTCAGTTTATTAACAATTTTCTTGTTTTATCACAAAATGATGAGTGTTCTACTACTCTTACCTGTGCGATTATTAATGAGCATGACACTATAATAGCTAATATAGGAGACTCTAGAGCATATATTGTTAGAGATGAAGAAATGGTACAAATAACTAGAGATGACTCATTAGTTTGGTATTACTATGAAAAGGGGGAAATATCTAAAGAAGATATCCGTTTTCATAGAAGTAATAGTCTTATTACTAAGAGTATCGGTGTTGATACTGATATTGAACCTGAAGTATTTAAATTACCAAATAACGAATATAATGGATTATTATTATTTACTGATGGAGTGACTGATTGTTTATCTGATTCAAAAATTGCTAGATTAACAATTAAAGGTAGTAAAAAGAATTTAGCAAAAAACTTAATTAAAGAAGCTGTGTATGGGAATCCACCAAAGAGATCACCTAAAGGAAGCGAATTCCTCATACCACAAAATGGTAAAGATAATGCTTCTGTAGCACTTTATCTTAAGACAAGTTAAAAAGTAGATTACTCTACTTTTTTATTTTTGTTACACTTCTTGTACCTCTAGAGGTTCTTCTTCCATTACTGGATCTTCGAATATAGGTTCTTCGACTGGTTCTTCAACTTGTTCTTCCAGCACGGGTTCTTCAGAGATTGGCTCTTCAATAAATGTTTCTTCTAAATCAAAGTTAAGAGCTTCCATTTTTATAGCAAAATCATCTTTTTCTTTTGGTTCTTCTTTTTGTGCATGGTCTTTTGATATATTTCCTAATATCTCTAATGCGCATGGTGTTAGCAATTCTTCACGTGTGTCTTCTACGACATCCTCAACAACTTCTTCTGGTTGTTTCTCTTCTTTTGAGATATTAGCTAATAGCTCTAATGCCGCTGGAGTTAATAAATCTTCAGGCATGTTATGTTCTCTAGCAATGTTTGCTAATAATTGTAATGCCTCTGGAGTTAGTAACTCACCAAAGACTTCCTCCTCTATCGCTTTTTCGATAGGCATATTTACTAATTCTGTATGGTCTTCCCTATACATACTTAGTGCTCCGCTTCTTCTTCCATCAAAATACACGGCTACTAAACCAAAGAAAGTAAGTGCATTACTCCATGGTAATATTTCTTCTACTCTAAATGGTGCCATATTGAATGTTATTACTAATACAACTATAAAGAAAACCAAGAATATTGATGATGCAATTATAGATTGTTTATTTGCTTCTTTCCCTTCTTTTGTCTTAGCAAAAGCTTCTTTTAGTGCTTTCTTCTGCTGAGAATTCTTTTTCATTTTTGTCCTCCTATATTCTTTTATACTACTAATATACCATTATACGGTTGTTTTTGCAATATTTTCAATGCTTCAATGCTTCAAAAAGTCCAAGGCACCCTTTATAAATATCATTGTATGCTAATTCAAAGTTTCTACTCGACCACGGGTCATCTATATCCTTGGGAGTATCCGTATAAGCCATTAACATACTTACTTTAGTATCAGTTCCTAATATATTTATACTTCTTCTATAGTTTTGACTATCTGTTACTACTATATAATCAAAAGAATCATTATCTTCTTTAGTTAGTTTTCTGGCCCTTTTATTGTTATCAACAGATATTCCTTTTTCAATTAGTTTTTGTTTAGAATGTGGATATATTCCGTTTCCTTCTTCTTCCGCACTTGTTCCTGCTGATTCAATATAAAATTCTGAATCTAATCCTTCATCTTTAACAATTTGTTTCATAATCATTTCTGCTGATGGTGATCTACAAATATTTCCCCAACATACAAATAATATTTTCTTCATATACTCTCCTTATATCAAAAAGATAAAGCTATGCTTCATCAATTAGTTCAAATCTATATTCCTGAGTAACTTCAGGATATTTTTCTTTATCAACACGCTCTTTAAACATTTCAAGCGGTCTAACCCATATCTTATCATCATAGGTATAAACAACGACATCTTCCATTGTTTCTGTGTGTTTACCTATATGTAATATTTCTATTACCATTCCTTTAAAATGTCTATATACTTGTCCTACTTTAATTTCCATTATCTCACACTCTTAATATCCATAAGTTCAAATCTTTCTTTTTGTTCTACATGTGGATATTTTACCCTATCAATCGGTTCAAAGAAAGAATCAACATATCTTACAAATTGTTCTCCTTCACCATATAAAGATCTAAATACTGCCATTGGTTTTAGTGTTTCACTACATGTTGCGATACTTTCAATTATATAGCAATCCCCTTTGAAATGTTTATATATTCCGTTTACTTTTAATCCATTATTCATTTTATTCCTCCACTAATTAATTATATCATAATTTTATATTTTTCATCTCGTCTCCTAAAATATCACTTATGTCTTTTAGAAGTCCTGTTCTCTTACCACTTAGCTTATAAAATTGCATAAAACCAAAACCTGTATATTCGTTTCCTTCGATTAATATCGGTCCGTCATCTGTTAAAGCTACATCCCAACCAATTATTCGAACTTGGGGTATTCTTAAACTTGCCTCTTTGCACATTTCAAAAGCTTCTTTGATTCCATTTAACTGAATATCTTTAAATCTTTTCCCATTTAACGGATGAACTTCATACACATTAGCAAAGTCATCTATTACATTACTAGCTATCTTACCATCTTCACCCATTGTAAAATATAAATCATTAGTTGCCCCTATTACAGGATTTTTATCTTGGTTTGTTCTAATCCCATTACATAAAACATGCGGTATTCCATCCTTTAGTAGCGTCACTACTCTAAACGAGTTTACTACGTTAGCATTAATTTCATTTGCTTCTTTTGATTGAATAATAGCTTGCTCGATAAGCGTTTGATCTAAAGAAACTAATTTATCATATAATTTCTTTGTGTCTTCTTCTCCTACTATTATTTTACTAACCCCATAACCACTTTCTCCAGTTGGTTTTTTAGCAAAAACTATTTCCTCTTTTTCTAAAAAGGAACAAAAATCTTCATAGTTAGATTGTCTTAAATCAATAAAACCGCGACCTATAAACTCTCTAAATACATGGTTAAAGATTGTTTTATCCTTAAGCACAAATTCATAATTTTCATCGTTTAAATAATCAGCTATCTTAAAAAACTTTACTGTTGTTAAAAACGTTTTCTTTTCTTTTTTTGTTAGTTCTATAAAATTACAACGAAAATAATCGGTATAACCACTACCCCTAACAATGAAATTACAAAACATATCAAACTTGATATATAGTTTTGATTTGCCAGTGTTTTGATGGATTATATCGACTGTTTTCTTAAATCGTTCTTTTTGAAGATTCTTAAGTCTTCGAATCACCAATTTGAGTACTTTCATAGTTCTCTACTTCCTTATCACTTTTAGTGTATATTCTTTTATTTCTATTGCCTATTCCTAGTAATGCTTCTGTATTACTTATATTTGTTCCTCTACTTAACATCCCTAATGTTATTCCATTTCCTAAAATAGACACTTTATCATTAATTGTGATTGATTCATCAACTTCTATTCCCATAGAGTTCATACCTATATTACCAATTACTTTATATCGTTTATCATTAATAACTACAAAACGATTATTATTAGTTTGTCCAATACCATTAGCATAACCAATAGGGAGTATGGCAATCAACATTTCTCTAGTTGCTTTGAATGTTGCATTATAACCAAACTTGTCTCCTTTTTTTAGTTTCATGATTTGCATAATCGATGTGTGAAAGGACATGACTGGTTTTAAATCTAGTTTTATATTATAACAGATATCAGATATTTTATAAATACGCCTTTTTATATCAGTGCGTAAATTTCTAAGCTTATTTTTTAATCCTTCATCAGATCTAATTTGCGTTACATTATATCCATAAACAAGTTGTCCCATTCTAGCAGCATTACAATATGGTAACTTAGGATGAGCTAGGATATTTGTACTGTTAGCTAAATGAACTATTGGTATTTTATCCAAATCGATTAAACTAGTTAATTCATTGAACTTCGCGATCTGTTTATCCCAAATATTATCAAACACTCCAACTGTCATAAAATGAGTATATATTCCTTCTAAAATCAAATCACTATTGTCTCTCATTCTTGAGCATATTTGTTCAACATCAACTTTATCATTTATACCTATCGCATTCATACCTGTATTTAGCATTAAATGAATCTTAAGTGGATGCTTTAACTCTAATGCTGCTAATGAGTTAAGATAATCTAGACTATTCACAGTAACTGTAATATTATTATTTGCCACTTCTTCTATATCAGAAACAGAAATAGGTTCAAACACTAAAATAGGGGCCTCACAATAATTTCTTACTACTAAAGCCTCATCAAGACTAAAAACTGCAAAGTAATTAATACCCGCCTCATATAAATCTTTTGCTACTGCAAAACCATGTCCATATGCATCAGCTTTTAATACTCCAATATAATATTCATACTCAGGATAAGTAGCTTTAATACATTCAACATTGTTCCTTAAATTATCTAAATTGATTTCTACATATGTCTTCATTATGGCCTCCTAAGTCTTAGTTTAATTAATACCTTATTTATCGTTTCTTCCCCAAATATTTCAAACATGTATTTATTTTTATATGTTATTAATACATATAGGCCCATAGATGTTAGTCCTGATATTCCTAAAAAGACAAGGGTCATCATGTAAGATTGTTCTCCAAATAAGAAATGTCTAAATAATATCATAATTGGTAATACTAGTATTGTAATTAATATTGTTCTTTTTAAACATCTAATTATATTGCGGTACTTGAAAGAAAATCCTTTTTTTAGTCCAATGAATACAATCGCGATGGAAACGCTTATTCCAGTTATTGTCGCTAAAAGGGTTCCAACGAATGGAAAAAAATTTAGTCTATTTAATAATAGTATTAACGGTATGTTTAAAATAACATTAACGGCTAAACCTGAAAAACAATTAAGATATATAATCTTATGTTTTTTTAATCCTTGTAGGGCCATATTAACTACTATTTGAATACTGAATAGAATGCTTACAATAGCAAGTACCGAAAGTATCGTGCCACCATGAACACTGCTTCCATAAAAAGCATAATAAATATACGGTGCGAATACTATTATAAACGCTGCAAGCGGTATAGTTACAAATAGAATAATGCTAATAGCTTGATTAAATTTACGGTTAACTTCTTTTGAATCATTATTAACACTACTATTAACAATAAAAGGGATAATACTTGCTGATAAACCTATTGCTAGTGCCTCGATTATTACACATATTTTAGGGGCCCAAGTTACAATTATACTGGCAATTAATTCTGCTTCTGCAGCCTCATAACCAATCATGTTTAAACCTCTAACAATCATAGCTAAGTCTGCGATATTATATAAACTTTGAGTTGCTGCTACCACTATTACCGGAAAAGCATAAATAGCGATTTTTTTTCTAACTTCTGTTTTCGTTACTTCTAATTCTCTGTCATCAGTTTCTTCTTTATAATTAGCTCGATGTCTTCTTATCTTACGCTTTAAGAATAATAATGCTCCTAGTCCACCAGCTGTTGTTCCAACTAATGCAAAGGCAACACCTACAGGTATATCATAATGTAATATATGGATTGCTACATATGATCCAACTAATAATACAAATACACGAATAAACTGCTCAATAAACTGGCTTATTCCGGATACCGCTATAAACTTATTACCCTGTAAGTATCCTCTTGTAAGACTTAAGAAAGGCACGATAAGTATACTAAATGATATCGCTCTAATAACAAGAGTAACGCTCTCAATTGAACTTCCTCCATGTCCAATATGAAATATACCGGCAATTAAAGGAGCACAAGTAAACATTATCAAGAACATAATGACCGCTATAATAGCAATTAATCTAGTTGCTACTTTATTAGCAAATTCCATTTCCTTAAATTTCCCTATCGCATTATACTCAGCAATAATAATACTTAACGCAATTGGTATTCCTAATGTTGATAAGGTTAGGAATAGACTAAATATATTATAAGCATATGCATATAATACTCCACCTTCACTCCCAATTATTTGATAGAAAGGGATGACATAAATAACACCTAATAACTTCGTCATTAGAATAGCGATATAAGCAATTATAGTTCCTTCAACAAAGGTATTCTTCTTCATATGGTCACTCTTTCTAAATTAATAAAACTAATTATCTATAATATCACTTTTTACTTAATTATTCAATTATATCTTTACATACTAAAATGATTTTTTTATATTTTTACTTGACACACAATACTATGTTATGTATAATATTGTGTGTAAGGAGGAATTTATGGATACACAACTAAAAAAAGGCTTGCTTGATATATGTGTTTTAAAATGTTTAGTTAAAAAAGATTCTTATGGATATGACTTAATATCAAATGTCTCAGAGATTATTGAGATTTCTGAATCAACTTTATACCCTATCCTAAGAAGATTAGAAGACTCCTCTTATTTAGAAACATATAAAGAGGAACACAGTGGAAGACTTCGTAAGTATTATAGAATTACATTAGCAGGTAAAAATAGACTTCGTGAATTTAAGGAAGAGGCAAAAAAAGTTTTAGACGTCTATGAGTTTATATTAAAGGAGGATGAAAAATGAAAAAGAATGAATTTCTTACTGTCTTAAGAAGTGAATTAGAAAAATACAAAGTAAATGATATCGATAATATTATTGAATACTATGATGAGCTTATTGAAGACAAGATTGAAAGTGGAAAGAAAACAAAGGAAGAAGACGTTGTTGATAAACTTGGTTCAATAGAAGATATTACGAAAAATATTATTCTTGAACAAAGAATTGAAAAAGCCGAGCAAAAACCAACTATCACCAATGGGGTTAAGGCTTGGACTACGGCTTTAAGTACGATGCCCTTACCTATACTAATTCCATTAATAGTAATCCTAGCCATTTTAGCATTGTCAGTTATCGCTTCGGCATCTAGCTTCATTTTAGTTGTTGCATCAATGTTATTTGTTTTGCTTGCTGCCATTGTTAACTTTACTGTTGCATATATTAATGGGAATATTCCCCTAGAAAGTTTCTTATTTGCAATAGGTGCATCACTTACACTACTTGGGTTCTCATTAATGTTACTTAAGTGGCTTGCACAACTTACAAAGCAGTTTGTCTTATGGTCAGCTAAATACTTAAAAGAAAAATTAGCTGAAAGAAAAGAGGTGTCACATGAATAAGATACCTAAAATAATGACTTTGGTTGGAATAGGCCTTGTTTGTTTATCTATTGTTCTTAGTGGCTTCAATTTTACTAAACTCTTCGAACCCTACAGAGACGGTCTGTTTGGAGATAAACAACGAGTTGTATTAAGTGCCGAGAATATGGAATCAATAACAGTTGATATTACTAATGGAAATGTAATTATTATTCCTACTACCGAAGATACTATTACAATTACTTACTTTGATTCAAGAATTTCTAGACACACTCTAAATCAAACAGATAATTCAATTACCTTAACGCAAAAAAATAACAATATCCTTTTCTTCATTGGTTTTGATTTTAGATTTATGAATGTTGTTACTATTGAAGTCCCTGAAGAACTAGTATTAGGGTTAAACATAACTACTGTTAATGCCAAAATTGAAGTTAGTGATCTAACAGTTAATGAATCAAGATTTAGAACGACTAACGGTTCCATAACAATATCTGATTTAGTAAGTGAGGACTATATAGAACTAAGAACCATTAATGGTAAACTTAACGCTGAGAATATTGCTGCTTCTTCATTTAGTATGATAACTACTAACGGAAGAATAACTGCCGATAGAATAGATGCCTACACTATTAGTTTAACTTCTACTAACGGAAGAATAAGTGGCTCTGTTATAGGTGATGCTGATGATTTTCAAAAAGAAATGAGAACTACTAATGGTTCAATAACAGTTAATGGTGCCACATATGGCAACAGATTAATAGATTCGACAAAAAGAGATAGACAGCTAATCGCTAGAACTACTAATGGTTCCATCGAATTTAATTTTAGATAAAGAAAAACCACTATATAGTGGTTTTTATATACTCTAATCCTTTTTGGATATTTTTATTTTTCATTAAAACATTCCAAATTGTATTATTAAAATAATTAGATAGCATTACCATTGTTGTTCCTTTATCTATTCCTAAGTATTCATCACTAAACCATTGTTTTCCTCTTAAATTAAAACTAGTAACAAATCCATATTTACCAAAACTATTTGGATAATCACTATAAAGACGGATAACTGCTTCCTTAGTTTCATTAGGTAAAAATACAATTGAACTTAGTAATGCTGATACAGATAATGTTCCATCTTTATTTATTGTTGATGAATAAGGCTCAGCACCTAATTTGGGACTGTATCTTTTTTTTGTTATTGTTGCTGACAGACCAAAATATCCTTTGTGCTTTTTTTCTTTATTACAATAATCTATATTAGACTTAGTTGCCAGTATAGAATTGTTAAACCATATCGTATCTTTTAAATTAATCCAAGCATGTGAATATTGATAAGTAAATAAACATCCAAACCAAGAATATATTATATTATTCTTTTCTCTCTTTTCAAATGTATTATATGCCTGATATGTATCTGAACCAGCCCCTAAAACATATAGCATTAATTGTTCAGCATAATTATCCCAATGGCCATAAAATCTATTTTTGTATCCCAATCTAAACTGATTATTCTTTTTATCAGTAAACCATACCCAATTAACCCTATTATATATTTTATTAGATAACTCAGTTAAATCAAAGTACTCTCCAACAGTTAATACTCCACAAAGTAGTATACCTGTATCAATTATAGATATTTCACTATTCAAAGAAGATTTACCTGTCTTAATATCTATATATCTGTGATAGAACCCATTTTTATTCTCTAACTTTAAAATTGTGTTTAATGTCTTCTCTGCCCATTTTTTTCCCTCTTCATATTCTATCCAATCATTCTCTACCCCAATTACTAAAGAGGCCAAAGAATATCCTGTTGCCGATATACTTGCAACACTAGGACACAGTGGATACTTATCTCTTGTTAAACCAAAAAAACGACTATTAAGATTCGTGTTTTCAAGAAAATACTTGAAACAAAAATTCATTTCACTCATTAATAGTTCGTCTATATTCATTTTTAAACTCCATACATTATATATATAGTGACAATTACTACTGCCCATAGTATTATAAAAAAGTTAGCAAATTTATCTGATATTTTAAATGTACTTCTAAGTTTAGGTATTATAAGACCTCCTACATCAATTATAAGTATACCAATTACTATTCTAGACCATGTAGGTAGATTTTCTAAGAAATATACTTCGTCGAATATCATCACAAATATACCAAAAATAACTAATAATAAGCCTATTGTAGTTAAAAATTTATTCATTTTTTCACTTCCTTTTTTATAGATTTTTATCTTATATTACTATTATATCAAAATTATATTTACTATTGTAAAAAACTGTGCTACTATGAAGTTGGAGGAGTGAAAAATGCTTAAATTGTTTAAGGGAATATTCTCTAAAAAATTCTCTAAACCAGAGGTTTTAGTAAGAAATGAGACTGCAGTAGGGATTGTAGAAAAACCAGAACTTTTAGAACAAGAGCGCAACTTAGCGGTTTATATTACAGATGTTACTCACAATTCAGTTAGTGTTATCGCAATTGGCGGTAGTGGCACTGGGGATTACGAATACGGAAAATCTACTAATGATTTTATTAACAACATTGGTTTTCAACCTAATCCAGTATTTTCGGGATTGGAGTCAGAAAAAACTTATCATTTCTCAGTTAGAAAAAAAGGCGATGGGACATATACTCATTCAAGAATATCAGGTCGTAAAACTGCGACTACGCTTGAAGATCCACAATTAGATAATCAGCCTGTTAAATTACTAAAACTTACTAGTTAATACATCTTTGATGTTTTTTTGTGGCATTTTTTCTAAAGAATGATATAATTAAATTAGTTACTTAAGGAGGTAAAAATGAAATATTTGAAAAGTCTTGTACTTTATTCATTCCTCGGATTATTAAGTCTAATGCTAGTTGGGTGTTGGAATAATAACGAAACTGATGAAAATGATAATAACGGTTCATCTCCCAAGGATCCAGACGAGTTATTAACACCTACAGTAGGAGAAACATTTTCTTTTACTAATTTAGAGATTACGATACATGACGATATTACATGGACAATCGTGCCTCAAACTAGTGATGATCCAGAAATAAGAGGTAGAACAGTCGCCCTTATACCTATTACTATTAAAAATACTAGCAATAGGGTTAATAACCTAAACCCTCAACATATTCAAATTTTTGCCCCAGACGAAGAAGAAATATACCTAGTAGGGTGGGCTTTCAACGTAAACGTTAGTGAATTAATTGAACCTAACCAAACCTTAGAAACAGTTCTTCATATTTTATACGATGAAGATGGTGAATATGTTCTACTATTTGATAATTTTAGTAACGCTAGAATACTAATAACAATTAATATAACAAGATAAAAAGCTCTCACGAGCTTTTTGTTTGTAATTGTAAGTCACAGTCTAAATAATCTGATGCCAAGAAATACATTTCTTTTGCTTCTTTATTCTTATCCATTGTATGCTGACAAAACTTATCTGTTACCATTCTATTGATAAATATTTTATCGTTTTCAACAATGACTTCTATATCTTCTACTTCTAATAGATTTTTATACCATACATCTTCTGTTATAGTTAGTAGTACTCTGTCTTTTTTATAATCTGATTGATCCGCGATTAGAAGGGCGGCTCCAAATGGTGTATCTATTTCTACTCCGTCAGAATGATCTCTTATAGCTTGAATTATCATTCTCTTATCATATCCAGTTAATGTAGTTTTATCTAAAAAATATTCACTCATTTCAGCACTTTTAAGAGCATGATCACTACTTCCTGTAAGATTTCCTATATCATGAAGAAGTGCAGCTACTTTACCTAATTCTACTGTATGATTATCATAACCTAATCTATTTAATATATATTCAACGGTATCTACTACAAACATAGTATGTCCTCTACCATGTCCTAGTACCAGATTACTAACTTTATCAACTGTGTTAATTAAATCACTTAATTCTTCATCATTTACTAATAAGTTGTAGTTTTTCATTTTTTTATCACCTTGCATAATTATAACATAAAAAAAAGACTTTTCAAAAGACTTTTTATAATACACTAAAAAAGAAAGTTAATATATTATCTAAAATAAACAGTATCAATAAAATTATTGAAGTAACTTTGGCATACATTCCCAACTTATCATATGCTTTTTTTAATAGAGGTTCTAATACATAAACAAATATGATTCCCGCTACACCAAACATAAGAGATGTATGTAGGGCGACACGGCCATCAAAGTTAAATGGATAATGCGAATAATCCCAAATATGAATACCTAAAAAATCACTTAAGTAATACGTTGATGCAAACTCCAAAAGTGTTGCAAGTATTACTATCTTAAAAAAGTTATAAACCTTATTTTTTTCTTTATTTATAAACAGTAAACAAAATAGTAAACCAAAGCCATAAATTGGCACCCAAGTCCCATACAAGATTCCTGGTGCGACTAACTTAGAATTAAAAATAAGCGAATATAACATCTCAAAAAACCACATTACAATCGCAGCTACAAAAAAAATAAATAGATAATAAAAGCTTTTTTCTTTAACCTTTTCTAACATAAATATTCACTCCACACAAAATAATATATCAGATTTTAAATATTTTTGCGAATTAAAAACTCTAATTACTTAGAGTCTTTTTTTTCTTTTCTTTGTTTTATAGATGAACCAGCAAATACATTAACATAGTTAATATATACTGTTGGTTGATTTTTTGTCTCATCACTTTTAATACTATTATCACATCCACCAAATATAGACGTTCCTGTTGCTTGTACCGATACATTCTTAGGTAAAATTATTTCAATTCCTCCAAATACCGCAACAGCTTCTATTTCAACATCCTCTTTGATTATTGCCTCAGATAAATCTAAGTCAATACCTCCAAATACAGCAACACAACTAGTACCTTTAAATTCATCAGTAACTCTTACATCATCTCCACCAAATATTGCTACGTACTCACTTTCCGCACCTGTCTTTGGAATTTTCTTTCCTCTTCTTGAATTAAATACTAGTCCAATACCCGCAAAGACAATTGCAACTGGCACCATTACTTGCCATACTAGTCTATAATCAATACAACCACGTGCTGCAAAAAGTAGTAAAATACCTGTTGCAAGCCCTAGTAATCCAAATACTCTTTCTCCTCTAGTAAATATACCAGTAATAGCTGGTACGATAATAAATACTGTCCACCATCCTTTAAAATCAATACTTATTAAGTCTAAATTATTAGCTAAATAAATTAAACCAACTGCTATTAAGGCTATTCCCCAGATGATTGATTTATAACTTCTTTTCATAAACTCCTCCTCTATTTATAGTATAGCACAAATTCAACCTCTAGTTGAGTCTTTTCAACTTAGATTTAATTGCTTAATAACCCATTTTAATGTAATATTATTATAGAGGTGCTTATGATGGACAAATTTATTTATTTAGATTATTCAGCAACTACCAAACCAGATCAAACCGTACTTGATTATTTTAATGATGTTGTTAACAAGAGTTGGGGAAACCCCAATTCTAATTACTATCTAGCAAAAGATTCAAAAAACATTATTGATGAGGCTGCTAAGAACATACTAAACTATTTCAACACAGAACACGAATTAATATTTACTAGTGGTGCTAGTGAGGCGTGTAATCTAGCCATAAAAGGAATTACAATAAACAATAATAAAATAAAGATTATTACAACTGAATTAGAACATCATTCAGGTATGGGTCCAATTGGTCACCTACAAAAACAAGGATATGAGATTCAATTTGTTAAATTAACAGAAGAAGGTATTGTTGACTTAAATCATTTAGAGTCTATGTTAGATGATAATACATTATTAGTATCTGTAATCGCGATAGACTCTGAAATAGGAATTAAACAGCCAATAGAAGAAATCGGACTACTATTAAAAGATAAAGATATATACTTTCACTCAGATATTACCCAAGCAGTTGGTAAAACAACATTAGATTTAACTAATGTCGATTTAGCTTCTTTCTCTGGACATAAAATCTATACTTTTAAAGGTATAGGGGGTCTTTTAAAAAAGAAAAACATTAAACTGTCGCCTCTTGTTCATGGTGGCAAAAGTACAACTGTATACAGAAGCGGAACACCTGCAACGGAATTAATCGCATCACTTTCTGCATCTTTTGAGCTTATAAAAGACAATGAAGATGATAAATATTTATATGTACAAAAACTTAATAAAAAACTAAGAGAAGAACTAACGAGTATTCCTAATGTATATATAAACAGCAATCACCTTTCTATACCACACATATTAAATATAAGCATTATAAACAAAAACTCAAACGATACTCAAAAATACTTTGAAGAAAACGATATATTTATTTCTACTAAGACAGCGTGTGCTAGTAATACGGATCTTTCTAAAAGCGTTCTAGCACTAACTAAAGATGAAGAAAGAGCAGAGTCTTCAGTAAGAATAAGTTTATCTTATAAAACTACTGAAGCAGAATTAGAAGAATTTTTAAGAGTATTAAAAATATATGTAGGGGGGCATTTATGAAATTAATTAAAGTTACCGCGATATGGTGTATGTCATGTATCTTTATGAATGAAATACTAAAAAAGATAGAAGATGAAGAAAATATCACATATGAAACTATTGAATATGATTACGATTTAGATGACGAAGAAGTTAAACCACATAATGTAGGCACTATTCTTCCAGTATATATATTATTAGAAAATGATAAAGAAATAGCTAGATCAACTGGTGAAAAATCAAAACAAGAACTAATTGATTTCTTTAAAGATAATGGTGCATTATGAAAAAGATTATATTAGTATTGCTACTAGCATTAACATTCTTTCTACCACAAAACGTATATGCAACAGACTATGAAATAGATGAGCCTTGCGCTATTGTATGTGAAGAAGAACTAGAAGTAGAAGAATCATTTGTATCTGAAAAAGATGAAAACATATATAATGCTCCTATTATTGGTGAATTTGATGCTAGAGATGTATCAATATTATTCCTAGCAATGGTTATAGGGGCTGTAGATGGTTTTAATCCCTGTGCTCTATGGATATTAGTTTTCTTAATAACAATGTTATTTAATGTAGAAGATCCAAAGAAAAGATGGACCCTAGGTCTAGCGTTCATAATAACTAGTGGTGTTGTATATTTCTTCTTAATGACAGCATGGTTAAACCTAGCTATGTTCTTAACTCAAATAAGACTTATTAGACTACTTATATCAATATTCGCTATAACATTTGGTATGTTTAGTCTATATAAATACCTTCAAGCTCGTAATCAAGAAGTAGGTTGTGATGTAACAACTAGTAAACAAAAAACAAAGATTGCTAATAAATTAAGGAATATAATTAATCAAAAGAGATTTGTTCTAGCGTTACTTGGAATAATACTACTTTCTGCTTCAATTAATATTTTAGAAGCAGTATGTTCCTTAGGTTTACCAGTAATGTTTACTCAAGTATTAGTAATTAATGAATTAAGTCAACCAATGTACTTATTTTATATAGGTATATATGTACTATTCTTTGTTCTTAATGAATTAGTAATATTTATAATTGCTATGAAAACAATGAAAGTTAAAGGAATATCAAATAAATATACAAAATATGCTAATTTAATAGGGGGAATAATAATGTTATTACTTGGACTATTAATGGCCCTAAAACCAGAATGGTTAATGTTTAACTTTTAAGGAGGATACATGAAAACAAAAATAATAATGATATCAATCACCGTACTATTAATAATAGGTGTAATAATCGCAACAATTTTAACAGGTGATAATAAAGAATTTAATATAGATGATGTAACTCATGAAGAAGGTGTAGTAAACATATATTACTTCTGGGGAGATGGATGTCCAAGATGTGAAGAGCAAAATGCATTCTTTGAAAGAATAGAGAAAGAATATGGTAACTACTTTAAGCTATATAAATTCGAAGTATGGAAAAACGAATCAAACGCTAAACTAATGACAGAACTAGCTGACTTAATGAATGTAAAAATATCAGGTGTGCCCTTCACAATAATAGGTGAAGATACCTTCAATGGCTTCGGATCACACATGGAACCTAATATGATAAACTCCATAATATCTAACTCCAAAAAAGACTTTGATGTAGTAAGAGATAAAAAGAAAAACAACTAGTATATAGTTGTTTTTTTAACACAATGCACTGTTTGTCAAATTTTTTACTTTTGGTTTTTCTACTGTTGGTTCTGTTCCTTCTGGAATAAATTTATATCCTTGCTCACCTGTTATGCATTTTCCTAATATATAAGCTTGTTCTCCCATGTTTATTTCTGGTCCACACATACTATATACTTTGTGCATTACAAGTGCATTTGTTCTTGATAAATCAACATTTCTGTGAGCTTCTTCAATACACGCATGAAATGTTTTACATCCCATCCAGTGTTCTTCTCTCGCAAGATACCTATAAAGCTCTGAATAGGGATTCTGCAAATTGTCAGATAAATTTGTATAGTCTGCCCTATAATCATATTCAGGATATTCTTCATTTTTTTCCTTAGTTTCCTCAGCTCGGTTACGAATATATTCATGATTTTTTGCAATTCTCTTCAAACTATTAGCAGCACAAACAACAACTTCCTTATAAAAGTATGTTCCTATTTGATCAAGATCAAAACCAATATTATATAACAAATCCATTACATCCATATCAAGTTGTTTTCCTTTTGACAAATCTTCCAAAATACCGTCTCTATAGTCAATATATTCTTGACGCGTCTCACATCCAGAAGTTATTCCACTAGAAAGATCACGCAACATTATCAGTATTTGTTCATTGCTAGTGTATTCATCATAGTCCTTTAACACCACAGTTATCCCTCCCTTCATTAAAAAATACCCCAATAAAGAGGTACATAATCAAAAAAATCATCCAACCCCCCATTGGTGCCAATAAGATACCAAATAAAATATAGTTTGTCAAATTATTTATAGTCAACCAAAAACTAGCAAATAACTAGTTTTTTACTTATTCAATTAACTTTTAAAAATATATACATGATTTTTTAGAAAACTGGTATAATGTTATTGTAAAGAGGTGTTGTTGTGGATAATTACGGATTACAAGAACAATTAATTAACAATGAGTTTGATTACTCAAATGCAATTATCAACAAAGAAAGTCTTTTATATATAGCGAAAAACATTGATTCTATTTTTCAAAAAATGAAATCAATATATGAAGAAGATAGAATAAAAAACGAACAATTAAAAACAGAATATAAAAATCATGATTTTAAAGATAGACATTCAAAGCTACAATATTCATTAAAATTAAAAGATATCTATTGTAGTGAAATTGAAAGTTATGAAGCATTAGAAATTGCTGTCAAAGATGGTAAATTTGATAACATTGAATATTTTAATATAATTCTTGAATTAGACTATTCTCGTGGCAAGGGAGATAATTTAACAAAGCTTGAGAATACCTTCAAATTAGTATTTAAACCGTATGAAATAACCTTTACTAGAAAATCTAATTATAATGACCTATTAATGCAGCAAGTAGAAGAAAGCATAAACAACAGCTTAAAACAACTAAACACACTAAATACTGTGTTTTGTACAAAGGAATAAGAGGTGCCAATATGAATGACTCAATGGAAGTCTCAAACAAAATAATTACATCTGCTGTTTTAGAAGAAATATTTGAAGCAATGAATGACAAACTTGAATCACAAATGCGAATATCACGCGAAGAAGAAAGAAAAAATATGACATTAGATTATTCATATCAATCATATCGCTTTATAGACGGCGGTAGTTCGTTTACTTTCACTGTTTATTTTTACGATGACACATCAATAAAGTATGATAATTATTTAAACTTTATTACTATGTTTAGAAACAGAATAGATGAAATAAAATCTATTTATCTTAAATTAAAATTAGATTATAAATCAAGAAATCAAGGATCAAGTATTGAACATCATAATCAAACAATTGGAATGGATATACATGACTATAAAGCAAGAATGGAATTTAAATTTGAAAGTAGTAATCCACTCTTACAAGATGTATATGAATTAATAAAAAACAAAATACAAGAAAGTCCAGTTAAATACGATGATTTAATCAAAAATAAATCAACAATAACAAGTATTATCGCACTGTCAAAAGGCTTTATTCCTGCATGTATATTAATACTTATATTCTTCTTTGTTGTACCTTCTATTAGACCACTTATAACAGAAACATATATCGTATTTCCAATCGCTGTAATAATGCTAACATTTATGCTTGGAAACACTTTATTTTCAGCCTCAATAAAAGAACTATATAAAACAATATCACCAAAGCTAGAATACGCTGGTTATTCAAATAGATCAGGAAGTAAATATAAAGAAAACATAGAAGAATACACAAATAGAAGTGAAATACTTATAGGTAAAAATACCGACAACCTTAAACTAAGACAAACCATACAAGAAAAATATGATGCCCAATTAAAACTTATACCTTATGAATTAGGCACACTCCTAATATTATCAATAGTAGTATTATTCTTTTAAACAAACAAAAACTAGCAAATAGCTAGTTTTTATTTTATCTTACTTAAATCACCATTAATAAGTATAGGCTTAAAACCAATAATTTCATCAGATAACATCCCAGAAGGAATATCATTAATCATATAGATTTTCTTACCTAACCTAAAAGCATCATACATCTCTAAGAAAGTTGCACCACCTATATAATTATCAACACCATTCTTAGAATAATTTAAAACTAAAACAGCATCAACACCTAAAATAACATTCTCACTATGCGCGATTAATTCAGACTTCCAATTAGCATGTTCAGACGTTCCTCTATATTTATCCTCACTATAAGGTTTATCATAATGATTAGGCAATGTTATCACATAACCCATACTTTCTAACTCTTCCTTTATAGGCTCAATCCTATCATAGAAATGCTTACTACATATTATAAATATTTTCATGTTAATCTACTCCTTACTCAAAATATATTTTCAAATTATTATGAAATACTCAACGCAATTATTATATCAAAAAACCTCTAGATAAACTAGAGGTTCCATCCACATATATGGGACATTTTTTGATTTCTTCACGAACTAGATAGTTCTTTCTAAAACCAGTATAAACTACTGGTTTTAAGGTGTCAAATCATTATGAATAAAAAGCAGACACTATGCATCTACTTCATTTTGAATAAAATCGTTATTGATAAATTTTATACCAAGTTCCTTCAAGGAATGATCTATTTCCCCCCACTCAGAATTCATATCTAGCGTTTGAATAACTATTATATGCCCAACATTCGTTATAAAATTAATAGGTCCTTCATTCACTGTTTGAGCATAAAGTAACATTCCTAGAACTCGACCTGTTTTTTGCGGATCCTGCCTATCAACATATACAAATATTTGATTAAAATTATCTCTACTTACAACTCTACTATTAGACATATATCCACTTCTTAAAACTTCGCTATAAAATTTAGTGTCAATAATTAGCATTCTATCATCATATTCTAATGTAATGTCAGTTCTAAGTTCCGGTAGATAATCATTAGAATATCCCGCTATATCATCCCACCTGCTTTTTTTAGCACTAGTTTTGAATTGTTTGAAATGTTTTTTATAATATTCTCTTACAAAACGTTCATATAAATCATTCATTGATTGATCATCTAAAAACTCGTTAAATGAGTATTTCCCGGCGGTGTTTGAAACCAATAATTTATTTAGAATTAAATAGCACAAATGAATTATGAATTTATAGGATAAGTTATTTCTATTATATTTAATTTGGTCCCATCTAATTGATTTTGGTTCCATTAACTCAACATCACTAAAATATAATAAGATTTTCTTTAATTTTGATTTCATATTAACACCGATTTTATTTGATTTTATTAACCAAAAAATTGATGCCTTTATTATTCTATTTACGTAACTGTTAACATTATAGTCATCGTATTCACAAACAACCACACTCTTTACATTTTTATTTATTGTCTTCGTAAGATTGATTTTTCCTTTTACTAATCTCATTTCTTCTTCCAAATTAATATATTCCTTCATTAATCCTTGTTTTAATTGCTTTTTAACTAAAATATATAAAATTTCTGCAAAAAGATTATAAATATTATCAAAGGTTTCAGTTTCTAAAATTGATTCGTTCTTTTTTTCTAGGGTCTCACTTCTAAAGACATAACAGAGCATATAATAAACATTTTTAATTTTGTCGTCAACATTATTCATATAATGCACCGATTAAAGCAGATTCCCATTTTGAAAGCGAATCAATATCGTCAAACCAATATTCTTTAATCATAGGTATCAAATCATATAAGATAATATTTTCAATTTCTTCTTTTGAACCGCTAGTTAAGCCACAAAAGTAACTATGACCAATCTCAAAACCTTTACCTAATGACGAATCTTCTTCAATAAATTTGTTCATATCAACTATTACTTTAAAAAGATTATCTAACATATCTGAATAAAAATCATTTATAGTTTCCATGAATTTCTCCTTTGAAAAGGCCGGTTCTAATGTTACAAAAGAAAACCTTCTTCTTAATGCATAGTCTATTAAGGCCAAAGATCTATCGGCAGTGTTCATTAAACCAATAATATATAAATTTTTTGGAACTGAAAATTCTTTTTTTGAATAAGGTAATTTTAGAGACTCACCGCGTTTATCAGCTTCTATAAGCATCATAAGCTCACCTAATATTTTACTTAAATTCCCCCTATTAATTTCATCAATAATACAATAATAATCATTATTTGGGTCCTTTTTTGCTTTATCACAAAAAGCGGTAAATATACCTGGAACAACTTCAAAATTTCCGTTTGTTTGAGGTCTGTAACCCTCAATAAAATCCTCGTATGAGTAACTTTGATGAAATTGAATAGGCAAAATATGATTAGTGTTTTTAAATCCCATCAGAGAATAGGCTAACCTTTTGGCCATAAAGGTTTTCCCTACACCAGGTGGCCCTTCCAAAATAATATTTTTCTTTTTTTCTAATAATCCTTTTATTCTGTCATATTGTGAAGCTTCTATAAAAACTTCATTAAGGAAATCATCTTTAGTATATGAATCATAATCAATTATTTCTTCGGTTATCACATCGTCTTTCCCCTCTTCAGTTTCTTCTTCATCGGTAATGCCAATTAGAATTAAGAAATTCCACAAGGCAGATCCCAATAGCTCGGGATCATCTTTTTCTAGTTCGGGAAAATCTCTTCGAATATTCTTATTAAAAACAAATGACAATTGATCTGCAGTTAGTTTCTTATCATATTCATAATCAAATAGATCAAAAAGTTGTAATAGTTTTTCTCTTGAGGCAATATTTATAAATTTATTCGGATAATATAAATATGCCATTTTAGTTAAAACTTGGGGCATCCCCTTTAACAACTTGTACTTTTCCTGAACATAAAATGACGAATCCATTGTTCCATATTCCAATAAACAACTAACTAATTCTTTTATGAATTCATTCCAATATGCCTCTATATCATCTATTTTCTTTCCGTCTCGTGCAAGTGCGACGTAACCATCTTCACGATAAAAGATGCCGTGTTTAAAAGCGGAACCGCCACCAATCCCCATGCCAACTTTTGCATATTTTCCAAACTCTAAGCTATATGATAAAGAGTTTTTAAAGTTATCTGTTCCTAAAACATAATCATCTACATCCAAGTTTTTTAACTTCTCTATTGAATATTCTTTTTGAAAATCTTCTCTTTTAGAAATTGTTTCATCAATATCAGCTTCTGGTATCCAAAAATCATATTTTTTCTCTGAGTAAAACTTTTTAAATCTCTCTAAAATACTTTCAGATTCATCTGAACTATTGGTATATATAATTATATTTTGCGCTATATTATTGTAGATATCATCGGTGTTTTTTAATTTATTAACAACAATTCCTTCGTACCCCTTAAAAATATTATATAATTTCATATTACTTGGTTTATCATATTTGCTAGTTGAAATACCAAATCCATTTAATATTTTATAAGGAATGTTAGCATTTTCACTCTTTTGTAATATTAGCTTTTCAATATCATTGATTGACATGTTAAACAAATAATTATAAATAATACTTGGATAATACTCCTTATAATTTTTTCGCACTTCTGACATCTCTTCTGATTCTGTTTTTATTGGGAATCTAATATATTCAACAAAATCATCGTTGAAAATATAATACAACTCTTCGTTTGGAGATAGCTCATCATAAAAATTTAATATAAAATCAATAATTTGAAGATCCAAATCTAATTTTATGTTTTTTTCTTCCAAACCTAATCCACTCGTGATTAAAAGATTTTTCCATATATCTGGATGGCATGGAGCAGGACTCTCATCCAAAGAATAGTCATAATTAGCAGATCGATTATTAATGATTTTTTGAGCTATTTCACTTATTTCACTTTCATCAATTGAGCTGGCTTTTGATAAAATTTTTTCAAACTCTGAAAATGATAATGCATGATCGTGCCCTGTAGAAAGCATCTCCTTTTGCACTTTTATTATTAATTCTAAAGGTCTTATGAGTTGATCATTTTCCAATCTTTGGGTTCTCTTTACTAACATTAGTAATAATAATTCTTTTGTACTTAACTCTTCGCTTTCGTACATGTTGCCTAATTCTGAAAGTTTATTATCATGATAAAGACCAAATTCTTTTAAATATGTTCCCCATCTACGTCTAAAAAACCCACTTTCTCTTGCTCTAACTATGTTCTCGCGCATCATGTGGTCTTCAATCTCTGAGTCGGTATAACCTTTTTTAACGTAAGATAATACTTTTTTGGTTTTTGTTTCATCAAAATTTATTGTTCTATCAATAGTAAATATCGCCATAATTACCTCCTATTTAAAATCTTCTACAGAGAAAATTTCATTTAATATTTTTATCATCATATCAACCACAATCGAATTTCCTGCTTGCCTGTATGCTTGTAAATCTGAAACAACAATTTTAAAAGAATCGTCATACCCCATCAATCGCATACATTCTCGCGGTGTTAACTTTCGCACTTTCCCTTTGTAAGTGACATAATTATCGACTCCAGCTCGATGCATTTTGTGCATCGTTGCAAGTAACGGGCGAGCGACTGTTAAATCAATTTTTGGTTTTATATAATACCCTTTACTACCAGTTGCCATGACATGCCTTAATACTGCTTCAGACAAGTAATATTTGTCATCTACTTCAGCCGGTTCTTTTTTTATTACTATTTTACCATTCTTTGATAAAAAATTGCCATATTTTGTGTTGTTTTCCAAAAAATCCTGCAAGGTAAATTTTAACTTAATTGGAGACGGGGCAGGAAATTCAATATTTTCATTCCTAAAACCAACTACAATTAGTCTTCTTCTTGTTTGTGGAATGCCACATTCTTTCGCATCCATTATAGTTGATGTAATATTATAACCTAAATCGTGGAATACGTCTTGAATTATCTCCCAAGTTCTTCCGTTATCGTGTTGCACTAAACCTTGGACATTTTCAAATATAAAGACTTTAGGTTGGATTTCTTTGACTAGTCTTGCATACTCATAAAACAATGTTCCTCTAATATCATCTAGACCTTTTTTGTATCCCATAATTGAGAAGCTTTGACATGGACTTCCTCCTACCAATAAATCTACTTGACCTCTATATTTTACTCCATCTAGGAATCTTATATCGTGATGAAAATTCATCTCATCAATTTCGTAATTGGCTAAATATGATTGTTTAACAAAATTTGTTCTTCTTTGATTAGTAAGTAATTTATTAATATAGTCTTGTTGTTTTTTTAATGTTCTAAGTTTAAAAACATCTTTTTTTAATTGATCAGCGTCTAAATCTTTAAAGTCAATTTCCCCATTATCACATGCAAAAATTATTTTGTGCTCTACTCCCATTCTTTTTAAAGCCCATTCAACCGAACCGATTCCACTAAATACTGTTGCTAATCTTAACATTTAGTTTCCTCCTTAAAAACATCAGTTTTCATTATTTCAATTATGATGTTTTCTAATACTGGAACAACTATAGAATTTCCAGATTGTCTATACATCTCTTGATCAGGAACAGTAATTTTAAATGTATCGTCAAATCCCATTAATCGTAAACATTCTCTTGGTGTCATTTTTCTAGCAACGCCTTTTTTTCCATTAAATTTCCCCAAATATGTTTTTTCTCCGTATTTTTTGGAATCACTACATTCAATAAACACCATATCACCGCACCAATTAAACTGTTGATTCGCTGCTTGAGTTCTTGCAATCTCAGAATTAATGCTTACCCTTTTCTGCAAATTTTTTGGAGTGGTGATCCATTTGAAGCCCTTTTCACCATGAAAATATTTATTATCTACCTTGTCATCTAAATAGTTTGCAACAAGAGTAGACAAATCCTCTTTCTCAATATAATCAATTGGGGGTATATTTAAGTCTTCCCTTATCCCAATTACATATATTCTTTTTCTATTTTGTGGAATTCCAAAATCGATAGCAGACAACTTATGTAGTCTCCATTTATATCCAAGTTCATCAAAAATACCACTTATAACATCCCATGTTTTCCCCTTATCATGACTCAAAATACCTGGAACATTTTCATATATGAAAACTTTAGGTTGTATTTCTCTTATTAATCGAGCAAATTCATAGAATAATGTACCTCTAGTATCTTCCAATCCTCTCCTATTTCCGCTAATAGAAAAACTTTGGCATGGACTACCACCAACAAATAGATCTACTTGTCCTTTATATTGATTTCCATCAAGAAATTTGATGTCTTGATGAAAATCCAAAACGTTTAACTTATAATTAGACATATATGATTTTTGTACAAAATTTTCTTTTCCAGTTTTATCATACAAATTATCTATAATATATTTTTGTTCATTAAAACTCTTACTGTTTAACTGATCACGTATTTCCTTATCGCTAATTTTTAAACAACGTTCACCGTTATCACAAGCAAAAACTATCTCATGATCAATATTTATTTTTTTTAGTGCATGTTCAATTGCACCGATACCGCTGAAAACAGTTGCTACTTTTATCATTATACCACTTCTCACTATTCTATAATAATATTATAACACACATATCCGGCTTTTTCCCGACAATTTTCTGGCATTTGTTTATATAAATTTTTAAAGCTTTATTTGAAAGGGAAATGATTATGTGTCTTCATCTTCATAATAGAGATAATTTACTTCATAAAAATCTTTGCATTTATAAACATACCCTATTTACTGGATCAATTTCAAGTTTGTCTGTTCCTTCATTCCTAAGATAACCAAAAGGAACAGTGCTAGGGTGTTATCCTTATCTTACTTTTTCTGCTAGACCTCTTTTAGTTCTAGCTCCAATTTCTTTTCCCATGATCATTCCTCCTTTTCTATAAACAGTTTAAATATCGTTTTATTCCGATTAAGTTGTATGTCTTATTTGAATTAGGGATATAAAAGTTTTTGTTATCTTTGATCTCGCCTTTATACTCACAAATTATGATCTCCTCACCATTTAATTTGAATTTGTATAAAGCTGGTGAGATAGCCTTTGCATTAGATGGAACTAAAACTCTTACATCTCCTTTGGTACATGTACTATCAAGCTTTTTAATAATTTCCATAATATCTTGATTTGGTTCAATGACATCAATTACCTGTAACATAAAAAGATGCCTCCTTTCTTTTGAAAGAACGCATCTAATTAGCTATAAAAACTCACGAATCTTAAGTTCGTAAGCTGCTTTCAACTGGGGCGACTGAAGGGAATCGAACCCTCGAATAATAGAACCACAATCTACCGTGTTAACCACTTCACCACAGTCGCCATGAATAAGATTATATCAAGTATGGTTTTAAAAATCAAGTAAAAAGCTATCATACAAAGAAGTAGATAGCTAGTATTATTAGTGTTGATATTACTGCTGTTAATCTTATTATGTGATATTTTTCTTTTGTTAAATTTATGAATAATGATGTTATTCCAGTATACATTAAATATAACATTATTAATGGCCATGTATGTTTAATGAATTCCCATATTATTCTCATTATTAATCCAAATTCTGATGTTGTCATTCTGTTACTTAAAACATATAGTACAAATGGTAATACTACTTGTATTAGTATATATATACTCCATACTTTCATGTTTGATTTAAATAGTGTTCTTGATACTTCTGTAGTTGCTTCATCTGCTGATGACTCATATGCATAGTTTATATGTCTTCTTATCATTACTGCTATTATTGCTGCTATTGGTATTATGATAAGCGCTATTCTTAGAGTTAACACCCATATTAATGAATTAATACTTGATGCGCTTAATATGTTTATCGATGTTGCACTACTCATTGCAAAAATAAATCCAAAAATCATTGCTACTGCTGCTAAATGTGATAATGGTGACAAATCTGCTATCTTGCCAGTAAACATATCATCTTTCTTTAAGTTCTTAACAATATCTCTTGAACCTTGTTCTTGAGGTTCATCTACTTGTGTTGGTCTTGCTCCATTTTCTGTACCACATCTCATACAGTATGTATTTCCACTTAATGCACATTTACATTTCTTACACTCCATTTTATTCACTCCTATTATGTTAATAATATCATAGTTCTAAAAGAATAAAAAGTGGTGTTGCTCAATTAATGGTTTTGGGACTAAGATTTTAGAAAGGCAGTGCTTTTATTTTTGAGAAACTGTAAAGTAAAATAAGATTTAAAATTTAAATGACTAAAATCAGTCTGAAAATGGTATAATTTGTGTATATAAGGAGGAAAATATAATGGCATTAGATAGCATTGGAAAAAGTGAAACTAACGAAGGTTTAATTGACAGAGAAAATAATAATTTAAACAATAAAGCTAGTATGGAAGATTTATTAGCACAACTACAAGGAAAAGATTTAAGCGTAGAAAAAAGGAAAAAACTTTTAAATCAATTAGATACCATAAGTAAAACATTTAACTTTGCTAGAACCAAAAACACCTCAAATATTTCAAATGAATTCGATGAACTTATAGAAATGATGAATAAACCTAGCAAAGAAGAATTCATTAGTAAAGAGCAATCTACAGTAACAGAACAATCTACTGAAACACTTATAATTGAGGACAATACTCAAGAATTATTAAATCAATTAAATGCTACTATTGAAAAAAAACACCAATTTTTAACCTCGAAAATAGCTGAAATATATAATTCTAATGAGTTAACAAATGATGTTCAAAGTTTAACTGATGATATTCAACAGATAATGTCTGTTAAAGATAATTCGATAGAACAATTACAAAAAGTTGACCAATCATTAAATTCAATTATTTCAAGATTAGCTAAATTATCACAGAAAGCAGATGAATTAAAAACAAAAGAGGATTTTAAAATAAATAATCAAACTAGAGCAAGTAATTTTTTGCAAGATTTTATAAAATGTATGCAAGGAAAATACGGAGAATTCTATTTTGCAAGTATGAGTCAACAAGAAGAAGAAGAGTTTATTACATTGTATTGTACAACATACAATGTAACGAGAGAACAAGTCAAAAAATCAATAGATGACTCGGTTGATAAAGCATACCAAGAAAAAATGGCACAACCCATTAAGCCTAACGTAGGAAACGACAATAGTATGGAAAATTTAATTAAATATTATGGAAATTTATCTGTTGAGGCATTAAAAGAAATTCATGCTACTTTGGAAACAGCTACCAACGAACAGATAGCTGAATTCAATAGTTTGTATCAACAACTATCTAGTTTGAGCAATTTGGAAACTAAATTAGTAGAAGACTCTCAACAAAAGCTATCGCAATTACAAGAATTAAACGAAAAAATTGAAGCTTTACGAAATCAAAATATAATGGACAGTGAATCTACAGGAATGCGTAAATAATTTTAAAAACGGAAACAATAAAAATAAGATAATAATGACAATTAAGAAAATATAAAATGATAATCGAAAATTTGCGCTCTTTTTTATATAAAAAGACACATTTTACTGTGTCTGTGGGCGGTGGAGTATGAGTCAACCCCTCAAAGATAATTCTTTGCGTTCTCCCTTGTAAACTACTACCCACGTTTATAATTATATCATATTTTAAAAGATATGATATGCTATGGATGGGCTGGTGGTTGTGGCCGTGGGCTGCAGTCACTAGCTTTTTTTCGACAAATTGAGTTTTACATTAAAAAGATTAGAAATTATTCTAATCTTTATTTGTTATTAAGTGTGTGTTAGATAGTAGTATGCCTGTTCCTTCTGCTACACATGTAAGTGGACTATCTGCTAGGAATACTGGTACTTTTAATTCATGAGAGATAAGTCTGTAGAAACCTTCTATCATTGATCCTCCACCTGTTAGTATTACTCCTTTATCCATAATATCAGCTGCTAGTTCTGGTGGTGTTTGTTCTAATACTCCTTTAGCATGATCTATTATTTGGAATATACTATCTCTTAGAGCTTCTTCGATTTCTCCTGATGTTACTGATACAGTATGAGGTAATCCAGTTACTAGGTCTCTTCCCCTTACTTCCATTTTATCTTCTTCATCTTTTTCTATAAATACTGATCCAATTGATATTTTTATTTCTTCAGCTGTTCTTTCTCCTATTAATAGTTTATATTTTTCTTTTAAGAATTTTACTATATCATTATCAAATGAATTACCTGCTATTTTAATAGAAGCACTTTTAACTATATCTCCTAGTGACATAATAGCTATATCTGTAGTACCTCCACCAATATCTATTATCATACTTCCACTAGGTTTAGATATATCCATTCCAGCTCCTATTGCAGATACTTTTGCTTCTTCTTCGATATATACTTTTCTAGCACCTGTTCTTTCTGCTGCTTCTATAATAGCGTTTTTTTCTACTTGTGTTATATTTGATGGACAACAGATAAGTATTCTTGGTCTGAATAGAATGCTTCTTGCTTTTACTTTTTTTATAAAATGATTTAGCATTATTTCAGTCATTTCGAAGTCTGCTATAACTCCATCTTTCATAGGTCTTACTGCTTGTATTCTACCAGGTGTTCTTCCTAGCATCGCACGTGCTTCTTTACCAACTGCTAATGGTTTTTTAGTTTCAGAATCTATTGCTACGACACTAGGTTCATCTAGCACGATTCCTTTGCCTTTTACGTATATCAAAACATTAGCTGTGCCTAAATCAATACCAATATCTTTGGCAAGCATATAAATCCCCCCTAACTAAATTTCAACTATTATAACACAATAATTCGTTAAAAGAACACATTATTTGTATGAAATGCAAAATCATATAAAAAATTGGTTACTAAATACGCGATTGAAAGGCTAAAAAGGATATATACGACCTTAATTTGTAGTTGTCTTCCCTTTTTAAATATATGCTCCATTCTAAGACATTCTAAGGCCCACATACTTATAAATACCATTACACAATATAATACTAACTTAACCATTATACTCATCAATCATGTTAACTCTTCTAACATGCCTTTCTTCTAATGACTTATTAGTAGATAAAAATACATTTATTATCGCCTTAAGTTCATTTATATCTTTTTCATAACTTAAGGCAATTACATTAGCATTATTATCTTCTCTGGTTTTAGTTGCTTCTTTAACATTATCTATCTTAGCGCATCTAACGCCTTTTACTTTATTGGCTGCAATAGACATACCTATACCTGATGCACATATTAAAATCCCTACTTCAATATTATTGTTTGCTACATCCTCACCAATTTTAAAAGCATATACTGGATAATCAACTGCATCATATGAATCTGTCCCATAATTAATTACATCATGATTTAATTCTTCTAAATATTTTAAAAGTTCTCCTTTAACCGCTACCCCTCTATGATCATTAGCTATTCCTATTTTCATATTATCTCTCCCGTACTTGTATATAGATTATATCATAAAATTAGAGTTGTTCTTCTTGATTTCTTAACCTTTTTCCAATTTATGAATTCGATCATCTATTGTTAATAGTTTCATTTGGTGGATGGCGATTCGATTTAGCTTAATTAATCTGTCTTTTTGTAGTAATCCTTCGTTTATATATACTGAATTTAAATTCTCCAAATTTACTAAACATACTAGCTCTGCCACATTAGCATAATCTCTTATGTTCCCTTCTTTATTTGGATTTTGTTGTTTCCATTCTTTTGCGGTTTTACCAAACAAGGCCACGTTTAATATATCTGCTTCGGATGCATAAATCTCATTAAGTTGTTCTTTGGTTACGATTTCTGGAATTAAATTGTTCCTTATTGCATCTGTATGTATATTGTAGTTAATTTTTGATAATGTTCGCTTGAAATCCCAACCTAGTTGTTTTTGCTCTAATGCTTTTAACCGTTTAAATTCAGTCATCACATATAATCTGAATTCTGGACTCATCCAACTAGCAAATTCAAGCGCGATATCAACATGAGCAAAAGTCCCTCCATATCTACCTGATTTTGAAATTATCCCAATAGCGTTAGCTTCACTAATCCACTTTTGAGGTGGTAATCTAAACGTATTTCCTCCAGATTCGTTTCTAAACCTGCCGAATTCGGCAGGTTTAAAATTAGGATTATTTAGTTTTTCCCACAATCCTAAGAATTCTATTGTACTTGTACTTCTCGTCCAGTTGTTTATTATTAAATATGTATCTTGTTTATCTACATATCTAGCCAAATCTGTTAATGATACATAATCTTCATCGTTAATTATTTTGGTGTTTATCTCGTACTCTAAAACTTGTAGTTTTACCATAAAAAACCCTCCTTTCTTCATAAGAGAATAGCACGCACTAAAATTAATTTCAGAAGCAAGAAATCAATTTTATGCACAAAAAAGAGACAACTTATTTTAAAATTGTCCCTATATTTTTATTTGTTGTGTTTAGGTTGTTGCTATTTATTAAATTCTAACAGAAGAAACTATTCGAAGAGAATTATCTTCTCTTATATCAATTGTAAGTCTCATTCTTGGGAATGCTGCTGGATTTTCTAAAATGTGTGCTTTTAAATCTTCTCCTTCTCCAAAATAGTACCAATTACCATTAATGATTCTTTGTGCTCCTGCACAACTTGTATCTGGCCATTCTCCACTATATCCTTCTACCGGTGGAATTCGAGTTCCTAATTTGGCACGGCATTCTGGACTATCTGAACTTAATTGATCAGCTGGACTGTTATATCTCCAGTAACTCATGTCTCTCATGTTTACAAACATATCAACTATGTATTGGTCTCCTTGGCGAGTTATGTTTTCAACTAAACGGAAAGGAATAATTGGATCTCCACCATGTCCTCCGTGATAACAATCGTTTTCATCATAGCACAAGAAATAACCAAAATCATAAAATGCCGTTCCATATCTTTCTTCTCGGACTTCTTCACTAAGAACGAAGAAATCTTCCAAACCAAAAATGTGTTTAACATATTCGTTAATTAATTCAATGGACGCGACGTCTAAATTTTCCCTTTTATATATTTGGTCTAATGCAACCGCACCAATCCATCTTGGGTCTGCTTCGCTAATATTATTGAATGTAGGAATTGCTTCACGAACGCATATAATATCATACATCCATAGGGCCTCTAAAAATTCCTCTATATCTGTAAAAAGAATCTCCTCTTTTTCTGGCTTTTCATCTGGTTTCTCCTCTTGCGGTTCATCTTGACTTCTTGATAGTTGATTAATGAGCACATATACTCCTAACGCAATTACTAGAGTAACCGCTATTATTAAAGCGATTAGCATCCATTTTTTTGTCTTTTTCTCTGTATTTTCTTTTTCCATAATCATTTTCCTCCTATTATGAATTAATTATATCATATGCATGTTCTTTTTTTTAGAAAAATATATAAATTTATGATAGAATTATATATGAGTAGTAAGAATATATTGGAGGTTGTCATGGAAGAAAAATTAACTGATGAAGTTATTGGCGAAATAAGGAATTATATAAAAGAACTTGGATGTGACAAAAGCACCCTTGTTGCTGTTTTACATAAAGCACAAAACACAATTGGCTATCTTCCAAGAGAAATATTGGAAGTTATTTCTGAGGAATTAAAAATACCGCTTGCAAAGGTATATGGAGTTGTAACATTCTACTCCTATTTTCATACTGAGCCAAGAGGTAAATATGTTATAAATGTTTGCATGGGTACAGCATGTTTTGTTAAAGGAGCAGATAAAGTATTAGAAGAGTTTGAAAGACTTATCGGTATTAAAGCTGGAGAGACTAGTGAAGATAAGAAGTTTACTCTTATGGGGCTTAGATGCATAGGTGCTTGTGGGCTTGCTCCTGTTTTAACTATAAACGGAAAAGTATATGGTAAGATTAGCAAAGATATGGTTAAAGGCATTCTAGAAGAGTATAAGGATTAGGTGGATAGTATGATTTTGAATAATTATGATGAATTAAAGAAAATTTGTGAAGAAAAAAAGCCTCTTCTAAAACTCCGTGTTTATAACGAGGAATGTGTTAAAAGAGAATTGCTTATTTGTGGAGGGACCGGGTGCCATGCTTCAGAGAGTGAAGAGATGTTGCATCAGTTCAATGAAAAGATTAAATCTTTAGGCATTGAAGATAAAGTAAGTGCCAAATGTACTGGATGTTTTGGTTTCTGTGAACAAGGACCAATTGTAAAAGTGTTTCCTGATGATACTTTCTATGTACAAGTTAAACTTGATGATATGGATGAAATATTACAAAGTCATATTATAGAAGGTAAAGTTGTAGAAAGACTAATCTATGTTGATCCAGATAATAAAGAATTAGTGCCTATGCAACATGATATGGGGTTTTATAAAAAACAAGTTCGTGTAGCATTACGTAATTGTGGACTCATTGACCCTGAAAACATTGAAGAGTTCTTTGCTAATGAAGGTTATTTAGCGCTTGGGAAATGTTTGTTTGAACTTAGCGAAGAAGAAATTATTCAGATTGTTAAAGATTCTGGTCTTCGTGGTAGAGGTGGAGCAGGCTTTTCAGCTGGATTAAAATGGGAGTTTGCTGCTAAAGAAGATAGTAGTGAGAAATACGTTATTTGTAATGCTGATGAAGGTGATCCTGGAGCGTTTATGGACCGTTCTATATTAGAGGGTGATCCACACGCTATTATTGAAGCAATGACCATTGCAGGTTATGCAGTAGGTGCGAATATTGGATGGGTATATGTTAGAGCAGAATATCCTCTAGCTATTCATCGTTTTGAAATCGCCCTTAAACAAGCAAGAGAATATGGTATGCTAGGGAGCAATATATTAGGTTCTGGATTTAACTTTGATATTAAGGTTAAATATGGAGCAGGAGCTTTTGTTTGTGGAGAAGAAACAGCCTTAATCGCATCTGTTGAAGGCCATAGAGGAGAACCATTAAGTAAACCGCCGTTTCCAGCACAAAAAGGATTATTTGGTAAACCAACATTAATTAATAATGTTGAAACACTTGCTAATATTCCACAAATAATACTTAAAGGCGCTGAGTGGCATCAAACAATAGGAACAGAAAAATCTAAAGGAACTAAAGTGTTTGCTTTAACTGGTAAAATAAATAACGTTGGACTTATCGAAGTTCCAATGGGAATAACACTTAGAGAAATTATATTTGAAATAGGTGGCGGGATTAAAGATGACAAGAAATTCCTTGCTGTTCAAACAGGTGGACCATCTGGAGGTTGTTTAACCGATAGAGAGTTAGATGTGCCAATTGATTTTGAATCATTAACTGCCGCTGGCTCTATGATGGGTTCTGGTGGTATGGTTGTTATGGACGAAGACGATTGTATCGTTGATATAGCGAAATTCTATATTGAATTCTGTGTTGAAGAATCATGTGGAAAATGTACTCCTTGTAGGATTGGTAATTTAAGACTATTAGAAATATTAGAAAAAATTACTGATGGTAAAGGCGAGATGAGTGATATCGATGATCTTAAGGAATTAGCTGTCACTATTAAAGAAACATCTTTATGTGGTTTAGGTCAAACATCACCTAATCCAGTTTTATCAACGCTTGATCACTTTTATGATGAATTTGTTGAACACATTAAAGATAAAAAATGTCGTGCTGGAAAATGTAAGGCAATGCTCTCATATATTATTAACGATAAATGCGTAGGATGTACAAAGTGTAAAAAGGTTTGCCCAGTTGATTGTATCGAGGGTAATGTTAAAGAATTACACGTAATTGATCAAGAAAAATGTATTAAATGTGGTCTCTGTGTAGACTCATGTCCATTTAAAGCTATAGTGACGGAATAGGAGGTTAACATGAAGATAACAATAAATAAAAAAGAAATTGAAGTTGAAGATAATCTTACTATTCTAGATGTAGCAAGAGCAAATAATATTCACATTCCTGTCTTGTGCCATTTAAATCTACACAGTGCTGATATGGTAAATGATGGGGCTAGATGTCGTGTTTGTATGGTAGAAGTAGAAGGAAGACATAATTTAGTTTCTGCTTGTAATACTAAATTAACTGATGGAATGGTTATTAAAACTAATTCAGCACGGGCTATTAAAGCAAGAAGAACTAATATGGAATTAGCTCTGTCAGATCATCCTAAAGATTGTTTAGTATGTCCTCGTAATAATAGTTGTGAACTCCAACGCCTTGCTAGTGATATGAGCATAGATAAAATTAAATTTAGTGGGGCGAGTGCTAAACGTCCTACTGATAATGAAAGTGTATCAATTGTTAGAGATTTAGAGAAGTGTGTTTTATGTGGTAGATGTGAAACTATGTGTAATGAAGTGCAAACAGTTGGTGTTTATTCTAAAATTAAACGAGGGTTTGATACCGTTATGACTACTGCTTATAATGACCCTTTAACTAAAACACCTTGTACTTTTTGTGGTCAATGTGTTTCTGTTTGTCCAACGGCAGCATTAACTGAAGTTAATGATACATCTTCTGTTTGGAATGCATTAAACGATCCAGAAAAAATAGTAATAGTGCAAACCGCTCCTGCTATAAGAGCAGCATTAGGTGAAATGTTTGATATGGAAGTTGGTACTAATGTAACCGGTAAAATGGTTTCTGCTCTTCGTGAATTAGGTTTTAACAAAGTATATGATACTAACTTTGCAGCTGATTTAACTGTAATGGAAGAAACAAAAGAATTAATTACTAGAATAAAAAATAATGGACCACTACCAATATTAACCAGTTGTTGTCCAGCATGGGTTAACTTTATTGAATATCATTATCCAGATTTATTAGATATTCCTTCTACTTGTAAGTCTCCACAAGAAATGTTTGGAGCAGTAGCAAAAGAATATCTACCTTCTAAATTAAATGTTGAAGCAAAAGATATTGTTGTCGTAGCTGTAATGCCTTGTCTAGCTAAGAAATTCGAAGCTAATCGTGATGAATTAAGTAATAATGGTATGGCTAATGTGGATTATGTTATATCTACTCGTGAACTAGGTAAAATGATTAAAGAGGCTGGAATTGATTTTGCTTCTTTAGAAGATGAGTCATTTGATAATTTAATGGGAGAATCTACAGGTGCTGGTGTAATATTTGGGACTAGTGGTGGCGTAATTGAGGCTGTTGTAAGAACGGCTGCATTTATCCAAAATAATCAAACACTTGGTAGAATAGATTTTGAAGAACTAAGAGGATCCGAAGGAATTAGAGAAGCGACTATTACTATAGGATCTAAGGAGCTGAATATCGCTATTGCTCATGGTTTAGGGAATGCTAGAACACTACTTGATAATATAAAAGAAGGTAAATCTAATTACCATGCAATCGAAATAATGGCTTGTCCAAGTGGATGTGTTGGTGGAGGTGGTCAACCATATTATCTCAATATGACAGAAGACACCTTAAACAAAAGAGCAGCTTGTTTAAGGAGTGATGATAAAGCTAACTCTAAACGTGTATCTGCTGAAAACGAAGAAATAGCAGCATTATACTCAGAATTACTTGGAGATATTGGTGGCGAAAAAGCCCACGAATTATTACATACAGAATACTTTAAAAATAAAAAGAGCTAATGCTCTTTTTTATTGAAATAATTAACCAGCTTTTGTTTTAAGCTTTTGTTTTGGTTCTTCTCTTACTATTAATCCTCGTTCCACTAATTCATTTACTTTGTTCTCAACTAAAGGAGTCTGGTTGCTACCTACAACTTCTCGTTCAATTCTTGATCTCCAAGTAAGACTGTGATTTAATTTTTTTCCTTCTGCTGGCGACATAGTTTGTAATGTTCTTGTTAGTTTTGCCTTTTCTAAACGAGACAATCTTTCGAAATTATGTATCGTTAAAATATAAGTGGCATTGTTAATAGCAATTTGTTGAGTAAATTCGTCTTCATAAAATTTTTCGAAAATTACTTTTCCGTTCTTATAGATGTGACCGTGGTAACCAGAAAATTTATCAACCCCGCGCATTTTATATAGCGGTTCTGATGTTGCAAAAAAGCGTATGCTTTCTAATATTTTTTGTTTCTTTCTATCAGTTTCAATCACTTTTCCGTCTCCACGAGGACTATTAGATCCTTCTCCTGTTAATTCCTCTTGAACCCCATTAGGAATTATTTCCCATTGTGCAGTTATTTCTTCATTGTCAAAGTTAAACTCAAAATGCTTAATCGTTAAGGCATTTATTTTTTCTACTATGTCTTTAGCTGTTCTTTCTTTTGGAAGAAAAAATTCCTTTCCATTTTGATCTTTATGTCCCTCTGCGTCTGCAATCGTCGGATTATAGCTTTCTCCCTGACTTATTTTAATCTCAGAAATTAATTTACTATAATTCATTAATGGTATTATCAAATTATCAATTGAGACATTATTTTCTTCTCTACGTTGAATTTCTTCCAATAAACTGCACACTATACACAAGGAAACCTTTTCGTTTTCAAAACAAGAAAGTAATTTCTTTATGTTAATTGGCCTTTGGAAAAACTTCTCTGCACCAACTAAATTTTGTATCAATTTCGTATAATACTTATGGTTTCGGCGCGCAAAATCTTTAAAATCCATAATCTTCATATTTTTAGAATTTGTATATACTTTATATATTTCTAAATAATAATCAGATTTTTTACCGAGAGAAATAACACTTTCGTATTTAGTTCTTTTTCCTTTAAATATTTCCATAGTCGCTTCAAGCAATTCCTTATACTCTTTATCATTCGTTTTCAAATAAAATTCGAAATTTGCACCTTCTTTATCGACACTTAGAAAAAGCTTCTGGATCTCCTTAATGTCCTCTTCTGCCATGAGCGTAAAACTGTAGCCAAGAAGAGCCACCCACTCAGGATAAAAAAAGTATAGGCTCGGCTTGTTTTCTTGTGATGGATTTCGTGATATCAGTGCTGGCATGAGCATTTTGAATCTCGTGGTAACTCCAGGAACATTTGCTTTAAAATATTCTTTTAAATTACCCATTCCTGCCTCAAAATATTCTTTGCTCAAAAACCTCCTATATAAATTTGCTTCCCCTTCTTTTTTTGCATTTTGAAAAAAACGATTGTACATCCCTTCGTCGTCGTCAGATGTTTTTCCCGTTACATTCCACTCTTCTTTGTGTGATTCAGTAAACAGTAGTGTTTCGTAAATCCATTCTTCATATTTTTTGTTAATCTCTTCCTGTGTTAACATGTTGTATCCCCCTTTGCTCGTTTGCTTTCGCACAACGGGGCATATTTAACCATATTTTATTTGGTTTGTCAAATTAAAACCACACGATTTAAGTGTGATTTAATTATCCTCTGGTCTATAACTAAGATGTTCTTTCTTTGTTTTGAATATTTCGCTAAGGAGTTTGGTGCCGATAACATTGTTGAATGTCTTAGTAATATATGTAAGAATAAAGTATATGCATGCTCCTACAATTGAGTATAGGGCGATTATAACGATAGACATTTCTCTAGATAAATTTGTTATTGGTATAAAGTGGCTAATTCCTGTTAGCGAGACATACATTATAAGTGCTGAAGCAACAATGAATATTGCTTGTTTAAAGGTATTTGAGTATTTAATATCTAGATGTTTCTTTACATCATAGAGTCCGATTGTTATCGCTATTGTCATACCTATTATTACTGATACCACATTACCTAAATATATTGGTAGTCCGATATGATGAAATAGTAACATAAGTGGTATATTCATAATTACATTAAATAAGAACCCTGATATAAGCGCGATGTATAAAGCTTTATATCTACTTAATGATTGTAGTGTTATCAGCACTGTTGTAAATAAGCTAACAAATAGTGATATGAATACACTTATTTGGAATATATTTGGTCCATATGCAGATTCACCATAGAACATTAACCATACTGGTTCTGCTAAAAATGATAATCCTACAGCCATTGGGATAGTTAGATATAATAATATTTGTAGTGCTTTATTTATTTTATATTTAACAGCATCAATGTCTTTTTTTGTGTAATCATTTGTTAAGCTTGGTAGTAGACTTATTACTACTCCCATACCTATCGCTACTACTATACCATTAAGTTTTTGTCCTAAAGTTGTTTGAATGTTCATTATAATAGCAGCCTCTTCTATTGCATATTGGGCGTGTTCCGTTAGTGTTCTTACAATTGTGAACATTCCGACCATTTGAAATGCTGACATTATTAATTGCATTATTATAAGAGGTATTGTATAACTAGCAATTTTCTTTAATATTTCTTTTCTTGTTATAGGGGGTTCTTCTTGATGTAGAATTGTTTTTGGTATTTGTTTTTTCTTTCTTTTTAAATATATATATGCTGCCATAGACCCTAATGTTGCTGCGAACACCGCTATGGCTACTGCCATACCTATTGTTGCCCCAAATATATGAATAGCAGTATAAGATCCCACTAATATAATAACTACTCTAACTGCTTGTTCAATAACTTGGGATATCGATGATGGTTGAATATATTTCATCCCTTGAAGATATCCTCTCATCATACTTATTAGTGTTACAAATATAATCGCACTGGCTGATACCCTAATTACATTAGTTATTTCTGAAACAAGAAATGCCTCAGAATATCCATCTGGAACACTTATTATATTAGTTGCTATGAAAGGCGCGAGCACAAATAGCAAAACAGTTACTATAATCGATGATACAATCATTATCGTGCCAGCTATTTTATATGTTCTTTGTTTTGTTCTCTCATATCCTAAAGCATGATATTCACTTACTAATTTGCTAATTGCTAGAGGAAGTCCAATCGTAGATATATTTAAGAATATAACATATATGTTATATGCTGCCCCATAAATAATAACGCCTTCGTCACCAACAATAGCATAAAAAGGAATCACATAAAGAATTCCCAATATTTTGGTTAAGATAATACAAGTAGTCGCGATAAAGGTCCCACGAATAAAAGTATCTCTCTTCATGTCTCCCTCTTTTCTATTATTTAAATTATACAATTATATAAAAACTAAAGCAACCTTCTTCCCTTATAAAAAAAAGTAGTGTATACTATAACGAAACAGGGGATGTGATCAATAATGGAATATCAATTTATTATTAATTTATCAGAGGAAGATTATGTTAATTTTCTAGGGAAATACGAATATCAATTTTATAAGCACGAAGTGAAGTGGAGTGATGCTCCAAGTGTCCTTAGTGTTTTATATGTTGGAGTTCAACTAAAGAAAAAGCTTGTAGCAGCGGCTAAGGTTGAGATTAAGAAAAGCAAGAATGATGTTTATTATAACATTCAGGGTGGTCCTTTATTGGATTATACAGATATTGAACTCCTAAAATTTTTTACTAAAGAGCTTTGTGGTATTGCTAAGGAAAATGGTGTCTACAAAATAAAAATGGATGTTTTGACTTCATTGAAAAGTGAAGAATTAGAAAGCGTTAAGGCTAGTGGATTTAAACTGCTAACAAAGAATAGTAATTGTTCTGCAGTTGAACTAAAGCAAGGGCGCAAATTTCTAACACCAAAGTTTTTCGAAAACATTTTATGTACGCAGAGTGTTGAAAAAGATGGATTGTTTTTTGAATTAATAAAAGAAAAGAAACAAATTAAAAATCTTTATGACACACTAGAAAATTGGTCATATAAAACTTTCTATAAGTATGAAGAATTATTAAAAAAATACAAAGATAATATTGCCGTGGTTGTTGAAAAAATAGATTTAATTTTCTACTTAAATTATTTACGTGAACACAACGCTAATATGAATGATGTTATTACTATTGAGGAGTTAATTGAAGAGTGCGGTGACGATTATATTTTAGGTTTTGCGGTAGTTCTTTTTCCAGAAAATCAAGATTCAGCTTATTGCCTTGAAATAAAAGAAAACGGTTCTTTTCCTGGATTAAATACATCAAATCAACTTCTTCTTCAGACAATTAAACTTGCATTAGAAAGAAAATATACCCAAATCATTTATTTTGATCCTAGAATATATAAGGATTATGCCCTTACTCATTATAACTTTGAAATTATTACTAAAAGATTTACAAACTTGTTGAAGAAATTTAAAAAATAAAAGAGAACAATATTAGTTCTCTTTTTCTATTTCTTCAAGTAATTCTTCTCTCTCCATTTTAGTATAGCCCTTGATTTTTTTATCTTTTGCTACTTCTCTTAGTTCTTCAACTGAAAGATTATCATAAGACATCTTTTCTTCTTTTTCTTCTACCTCAGAAGGCATAGAACCTTTTTCAACTAAATGTTCAATTTGTTCTTTAGTTAATGTTTCGTGTTCTAATAGTGTGTTTGCTATTAGGTCTAGTAGTTCTCTATTTTCTGAAATAATTTTTTCTGTTCTTTCATAACATTCGTTAATTATTTTTCTTTGTTCTTGATCTATTTCAAAAGCTACTTGACTAGAGAAATTTCTACTCTTATTATAATCTCTACCTAAGAATATTGTTTCTTCTCTATGTTCAAATTGAACTGGACCTAAATCACTCATACCATATTCTGTAACCATAGCGCGGGCAATTTTAGTTGCTCTTTCAAAATCATTATGAGCTCCTGTTGTTGATTCATTAAACACTAATTCTTCTGCTATTCTTCCAGATAAGAATCCACATATTGTTTCCAACAGTTCATTTTTTGTTTGTAAGAATGTTTCTTCTCTTGGAATCATTAAGTTATATCCGCCTGCTCTACCGCGTGGTATGATTGTTATCTTCTGAACCTCATTAGACCCTGCTAATTTAATTCCTGTAACAGCATGCCCTGCTTCGTGGTATGCGACAACTTTCTTTTCTTTATCTGTATATTTCTTTGTAATTTTAGCTGGTCCCATTAATACACGGTCATGAGCCTCATCTACTTCTGACATTGTAATTCCGTCTTTGTTTCTTCTTACAGTAAGTAATGCTGCCTCATTTAATAAGTTTTCTAAATCGGCACCACTAAATCCAACTGTTCTTTTTGCAATAGCTGCTAATTGAACTCCTTTGCTAAAAGTTTTTCCTTTAGCGTGTACTTCTAATATTTCTTCTCTTCCTTTTACATCAGGTAAGTTAACCGTTACTTGTCTATCAAATCTACCTGGTCTAAGTAATGCTGGATCTAATACGTCTGGTCTGTTAGTTGCTGCAATTACGATTATTCCTTCGTTCTCGCCAAATCCATCCATCTCAGTAAGTAATTGGTTTAGGGTTTGTTCTCGTTCGTCGTGTCCTCCACCTAATCCAGCACCTCTTTGTCGTCCAACAGCGTCAATTTCATCAATAAATATTAAACAAGGTGCGTTTTGTTTTGCTTGTTTAAACATATCTCTAACACGAGACGCTCCAACACCAACAAATAATTCAACAAAGTCTGAACCACTTATATAGTAGAAAGGAACATTTGCTTCTCCTGCTACAGCTCTTGCAAGTAATGTTTTACCAGTTCCAGGTGGTCCTACGAGTAGAACTCCTTTAGGTATTCTAGCTCCCATTTTTTGGAATTTTTTTGGTTCCTTTAAGAAGTCTATTAATTCTGCTACTTCTTCTTTTTCTTCTGTTAAGCCTGCTACTTCTCCAAACGTTACTTTTCTTCTTTCATCATTTAGACGGGCCCTACTTTTACCAAAATCCATTGATTTATTAGCTCCAGCCATATGCTTAGATAAAAAGTAAAAACCAAGTCCAATAATTAATATTATAGGTAAAAACGATGTTAAAACAGCCATTAACATATTTGATGCTGGATCTCTAGTTGCTTCTATTTCAAAATCATGTTCTTCTCTTGCATCTATTATTGTTTTAATTACAACGTCTGTTAATGGTGATTCTACCAAAAACGATTCATTTTCTTCGTAATCTTCCATTCTTCCAGACAATCGATAAAGTCCCGCATTTCTTGACGGTATTATTGTTACTGTTTCTAACTCTCCTGCTTCCATAGCAGTTACGAATTCACTGTAGGTTAATGTATGAACTGTTCTATTTAAAACCGCTATAAAGTACATTATCCCTATTAATACAATGAATAAAAATATATACGACAGTGCACTTCTTTTTATTGCTTTTTTATTCATAAAAACTCCTCTCTAATAGTACCTAAGTATTATATCATACTTTTCATCTTTTGTTCTATCAAATTTCGATTTCTTTAATCCTGGCAACCAAACAATTTCGCCTTTATTATCAACAACTATTGGCCACATATTTCTTTCTTTTGTTGTCACTTTTTCATCAGTAAAGATGTCTCCTATTTTTTTGCTGCCATCCATATTCTTAACGCTCATTTTATCTCCGTCTTTAGAGGACCTAACCGATAATGGCAATTCTAATAAACTAGAGTCTAAGTATGTAACATAATTGCTGGTGTCTTCTGATTCCTTTATTTGTTCAATTATATGCCCATTAGGTAGTTCTAGCTTCTCTTCAAACAATAAATCGTATTCTTCGTTTTGTTTTACTTTCTCTATTTTAAATCCATCATACTCTTTTATAAATATATATCCATCCGGAAGATTAATCGTACTGTTGCTTTCACCATCATGAATTAAGTTAATCATGTTATTAATATGAGTATCGCTTATTTTATTGATGTTCTCTTGATAGATTGAATGAATAAAGGCTTTTAGTTTTTGTTTTTGCATAAATTCATCTAGTTCTCTAAATTCCTCCATTTTATTTATTTTAGCTGGAATAACACTATCAACATAGTAATGATAGTCTAGTAGTTCTCTGCTATATTTTAAGAATTTTGCATTAACGTCTTTACATTCTTCTTTTAAGAAAGGTAAGACGGTGTTTCTAAATCTATTTCTAGTATATGTATCTTCTTCGTTTGTTTTATCCTCCATAAATGGAATGTTGTTCTCTTCTGCATACCTATATATTTCTTCTTTATTCATATGTAGTAATGGTCTAAGTATTTTATATGTTTCTCTAGTGCTTATTTGTTCTATTCCGGCATATCCTTTTAATGTTGATCCTCTAACTATTCTCATCAATATAGTTTCGATTAAATCGTCTCCATGGTGTCCGGTTAATAATGTTTTTGATCCATATTTATTTAACACTTCTTCAAAGAATGTATATCTTTTATTACGGGCAATTTCTTCTGTGAATTTATCCTCATATTCAAGTTTGATTGTTTCAACTATTACGTCATTTTTTTTGCAATAGTCTTCAACTAACTTTTGTTCTTCATCACTTTCTTTTCTTAAATTATGATGAACATGGGCACAGACTACATTGTTTGAATGATTTAAGGCAATCGAAAGAAGTACCATTGAGTCTACTCCACCTGATACTGCTACAATAATATATTCATCCGTTGGTATGTTTTCTTTTAAGAATGTGTCCATTTTATCACCACTTCAATTGTAATATAAATACTTATTTTATACAAGAAAAACAGAGAAGTTATCTCTGTCTTATTGCGGTATGTCTCCTTGTTGTATAAATCGTTATTCCCTCTTGTATTTGGTTTCCTTGCGACATAGTTAAACGAATCTCATCTCTGTTTTCTCCTGCTTCTAACTCAAATGGCTCTGTTATTCTTGTTATTGATGCAGTAATGTCTACTCCGTTTCTAAATACTCTAAGGAAAAATCCTCTCTCTTCTGTATTTGGCGTTACTTGGAAAGTATAGTTATCTCTTACTACTAAATGGAATATAGCTCTTCTTCCGTTTGAGGTGGTTGCAGTTATAGTTGTATTGCCTTCTCCTCTAATCGTTACTATTCCTTCTGATACTCTTGCAACATCCGGATTCGAACTGGACCAAGTAATCCGTTGATTGGTTGCCTCTAGCGGATCTATTGTTGCCGTAAGTGTGATTGTCCTAACTTCGGTAGTTACTTCTTCTTCAAATTTATCTAGGGAAATCTGTCTAACTTCAATAGGTTGGTTAGTAACAAATACTCGAATTTCAGATATTTTATTACCATCTACAGTTATCGCACGGACAACCGTTTCTCCAACTCTAACTGCTGTTATTCTTCCATCTGCATCCACTGTTGCAACGCTTTTGTTTAAGCTCTCCCAACGAACATTTTGGTTTGTTGCATTAGACGGTCTTATAAACGGTAGTACTACTGTATTAGTTCCAATAACTAAATTAAGTCTTGGAATACTTACTCTAAGTCCCGCTACAGCAACAACTTCTTCTTCTGTTGGTAATCTTGGATCATTTGCTTCTACTACTTCAATAGTAATTGTTTTAGATGTTAAATTAAGCGCTAAGTCTGTTGCTTGAACTTCTATTTGATATGTTCCAATCACTTCTATATTTAAATCATCTGCCAATACAGTTACTTCATGAATTCCTGACAATTCATCATAGGCATTAAATATGTTTGTTAAGTTAGGCCTTGTTCCTACTGCAATAAAAACAATGTCTTCTGCCTCAATAACGGGCCCCTCTTTGTCTATGTTTTCTACTCTAAATGACAAAGGCTTTGATACTCTTCCATTAGTTCCTCTTAGGGTTATCTCAAATACTCCGTTTGCTTCTATCACAAAAGAGTCTTCTCTTTGCCAAGTTTTTCCTCCATCAATAGAGAAAGATCTTATTCTAGGAGATTCAGCTGCATAGTTTATCGCGATTGTTATATTTTCTGAAGTCCAATAATCTTCACTTTTAACAATTTCTATGTAGTCAGTATTCAGCATTCTAAAACTCTCATCATAAAGCAAATAGATTAGAAATCCACCTGCTAAAAAAATCAAAAGAAAAAGTACGCCGTATCTTGTATTGTTAGTTAGTTTCATTAGCCTTCACCCTTATTTTTTCTATGTTCATGATAACATAATAAGGTATTAAAGTCAACGAGACTGTCATTAAAAAGCGTAGCTATAGCTACCAATTTATCTTATCTTTTCCTAGTATTTTATTTGCCTGACTGAAAGGCTTACTTCCAAAGAATCCTCTACTAGCTGATAACGGTGAAGGATGAACTGATTCAATTATATGATGTTTATTTGTTATATATTCTTTTTTACTTCTAGCATAACTTCCCCAGAGAATAAATATAACTGGTTCTTTTCTCTCATTTAATGCCTTTATTATAGAATCTGTAAAAATTTCCCATCCTTTGTTTTTGTGAGAAAGAGGTTTATCTTTTTCAACTGTCATAATTGAATTTAACAAAAGAACTCCTTGTTTTGCCCAATCGGTTAAATCACTGCTTTCGCGTTTAATATTTAAATCTGTATTCAGCTCTTTAATTATATTTGATAGTGACGGCGGTTTACTAACTCCTTCTTTAACAGAAAAACAGAGTCCGTGTGCTTCACCTTCTCCGTGATATGGATCTTGTCCTAAAATAACGACTTTTACATCATCGTAATCAGTGAATCTAAGTGAATCAAAAACGTTTTTATATGGCGGATAGATGATTTTTGTTTTATATTCTTGTTTAACAAATATTCCCAGTTTTTTAAAATAGTCTTTTTTCATCTCTTCTTCAAGAATAATGTCCCATTTTTTATTTATCATTTAATCCTCCAGTGCATTAGCAATTTCTGCAAATACTTTTGTTGAGATAGCCTCTGCTCTTGAATTTAAACTTAAGTTGTTCTTTTTCAAGACTTCTTCTATTAAATCTAAATTATATCCGTTTAAATTGTTTTTTAAGGTTTTTCTTTTTTGTTTAAAAGAATCTCTAACTAGTTTAAAGAAGGTCTCTTCATTTTTAAGTTGTACTTGCTCTTTTCTTCTTTGAAAAGATATTACAACACTGTCAACATTTGGTTTTGGCAGAAATACATGTTTGCTTATGTCCATTAACTTAGTTGTCTCATAATAGTAATCAAGATATATTGATAATGAGCTATAGTCTTTAGAGTTTGGTTGTGCTTTAAATCTATTTCCCACTTCTTTTTGAACCATTACAACTATTTTATCAACTGGAAGTTTATCCTCTATTATTTTTATTATTATTGGTGTTGTGATGTAGTATGGCAAATTGGCAACTACATATATTTTTTTATCTTTATATTCTTCCAAATCATTTAAAACATTAGATCCTAAAAAATCAATATATTTGACCTCAACATTCTTTTTATCTGATAGTGTTTCCTTCAATATTGGTTCTAAAGTTTGGTCTATTTCGTAGGCGAGGACTTTTTTGCTATTCTCGGCTAATTTATATGTTAAAGATCCAGCCCCAGGACCGATTTCTATAACCACTGTTTCTTTGTCTACTTCCGCTTTTTCTATAATAGCGTTTATTATATTTTCATCCACAATAAAGTTTTGTCCAAATTTTTTCTTTAAATTAAAAGAGTTTCTTTTTAAGACTTCATCTATTGCTTTTGGAGAATATTTCATTCAATCACCACCTAAATTATAACAAAAAAGAAAGGGCTTACCAACCCCATCTTTGTACACTAAACTTAACATTATGACCAAATACATAGTTTGATCTAATATCTCTTTCATATTGAAATGCTAAATCCATCCAGATATTTCCTTGAGCAAATTGCTGTCTCATAGTAAATCCTGTATCTAATATTACTGCTAAGAATGGTTCGTTTCTTCCGTTATCAACAAGGATCATTGTTCCACAAGGGAAAGCTCCAAGGTCGGCTGCCATAACTCTAGCACTACCAAAGTCTCTATCCTTATAGAATATTCCATCCTGGAATAAACTGTGATTGCGCCCTTCTCTTGTTCTACAGGCTACGGTTGCTGTAGCTGAACAACCACGGCAGTCTCCACCATAACTAGTCATTCTTCCAACAAACTCATATTGTCTTGCAATTCCAACTTCAACTACTCTAGGAACGGGTTCTCTTAAGAATCTTTTTTCTCCGCTTCTAGCAGTAAACGCTAGTCCGTTTTCTCCTTCAGAAACAACTCTAGCACCAGTTCCAAAAGGAACCTCGTCATTGAATACAAACTCTGTTGTGTAAGGAACTATTTCATTAATCTGTGTTCCTACTGCAGCATAGCCGACATTTTCAAGAGTCTGTTCTGTTTCTTGATATGAAGTTACACCAAAAAATGAGATTATAGACACAGCTAATACAGATAACCATTCGCCGATTAATCTTAGTAAAAAAAACTCCATCAAATCTCACCTCAAATCCCTTTTTAAACGCATTTATTCTAACATAGTTATATCTTTAAGTCAAATTTTTTAATCGCGTTTTCTCCAGTAATTTCAACAACTTTTTCTGTCGTTATTCCCTTTATTTCTGCAATTTTCTCAGCTACTAATAAAACATTTGAGGGATTGTTTTCTTTCCCTCTATACGGTTCTGGTGCAAGATAGGGACTATCAGTTTCAAGTAATAAATACTCTAGATTTATTTCCCTCACTATTTCTTGCAGCTTAGTGTTGTTTCTAAATGTTACTACTCCTCCTATACCAATCATAACGTTAAACTTAATAAATTCTTTCGCCATTTCCAGCGAACCGCCATAACAATGAAGAATAAAACTAACATCGGGGTTTTTCTTTATTACTTCATAAGTGTCATTAATTGCGTCTCTACTATGGACCACTACTGGTTTTTTGTGCTTTCTAGCAATGTTTATTTGCTTATCAAACGCTTCTTGTTGATTGTCTTTTTGTTCTTTATTCCAATAATAATCTAAGCCTGTTTCCCCTATTCCTACAATCTTAGGGTTTGTTATGTTTTCCTCTATTATCTTAAAAGATTTGTCTGTAATACTCTGTACTTCATTGGGATGTATTCCCAGCGTTCCATATATATTCTCATGTTTTTTTATCAACTCTAAAACTTCTAGATTTGTCTCATCATCATATCCAGAAACTATCATAAACCCATTCATTCTTGAGATTATTTCGTCTATATTGTCATAATGTCTTTTACTTACATGACAGTGTGTATCTATTAACATAATTTCACCATAAAAAAATTATACCATAAGTTATAACTCAAGTATAATCCTTATAAAAATTATTCATAAATACATCAAGTGCCTTTTTGTTATCCTCTAAATCAAATGGTTTAAACTCAAAATCAGGGTATTTGGTAGTTACTAATTCTTTGATTATGTGTTCCAAAAAATGAGGGTTTCTAACAAGTAGCGGTCCAAATAAATAGGTTCCGTAAAAATTATAAAATCTTACTCCCTCTGTTTTCGCTCCTGGAAAACTTCCAACTCCTTTAATTACTTCAAACAGGGGTTTGTCATTTCCGATAATAAAACTTGGTTGATTTTGTGTTCCAAATACTAGTTTATCTAGAAACTTACATCTCATTAGTGCTTCTTCAGCAATTCTTTTATCTCTTTCCTCAGCGTGATAATAAAACATCCCTAAAGATTCATGTCTTCTGCCGGTTTTGTCGATAATATAACTCCCAAATAATTCAATTGAATTCCCTGTTATCAAGAAGTGATGATTATCTTTTATTCTTTGTTTTATTTTATCCTTATATTGCATTAAAGAATCAAGCACTATTTTCTGATTGTTTTCTGTTCCAGCACCCATATAAACTAAATCATATTTATCAAAATTTAGTTTATCGTCTTTTGTTAGTTCGTGTACAGTAACGCTTAGTCCCTGTTTTTCAAGTTCTTTCTTTAGAACAAGTATGTTCCCCTTTTCCCCGTATAAGTTTAGAAGGTCATAATATAAATGAGCAATATGTATTTCTTTCATATATTCACTCCTTTGCTTATTTTCTCTTTTAATGGTTTTTCGATATCAAAAGGAAGGACAGCATAAACTTTTCCAGATGATTTGTTTTTTATTACATCGATTAGATCTTCTGTATTTTCATAAATATCTATTTTATTCTTGCTTATTCCGGCGTATTTTAAACGAAGTTTAAGGTCATAAGCAAACTTTCCGATACAAATTATTTTTGTGGTGTTTTTGTCCTTAAGTATTTCAAAATAGACATCATAAAGCCATGACAGTTCTTGAATTGGATATCTTCTGCTTATAAGATCAAGGGCCAAAACAACTGTTTTTTCTTCTTTGTTAGTAACTATATATTCCAATATCTGATTATATGACATAGGGTTTTCTGGTTTAGAAGTTAATATTGTCATTTCTGTGTCGCCAAGTTTTTCATCTGTTATTCTGCTATTTACTAAGACCAAACTATTCAATGCTTTTACTATCTTTTCTTTTTCAATTCCAGCTTCATATGCGGTTGCATATACTGCAGATAGATTATAGACGTTATAAAGAGCATTGTTGTCCATTGTTATGGTTTGGTTATCTATTTCAAACGTATTGTTTTCTTTTATTGTTGCTTCAAACTGTGGATTAGGTCTTGCGTAATCACAGTTTGGACAACTATATTTTCCTATATTTTCATATTGGAAATATTCGTATTTTAATTTCGTTTGGCATTTAGGACAGTAACAAAAGTCTAGAGTTGATAGTGATTCTTTTCTAGCGTTTTTTGTTTTAGAAACACCAAAATAAGTAATCGGTCCCTTGTGATTTATGCTAAATTTATGTACTAATGGATCGTCTGCATTTAATACTAGATGAATATCTTCTGTTATTTCCTGCTCGATTTCTTCAAACATCATTTCGCAGTGTCCGTTTCTTGTTGATTGATCTCTAGTTAAATTATTGATAATAAAATAATTCGGTGTCATTTGTTTAAATAAGTGTTTGGCATATCTTTCATCTAATTCCAATACTAAAACATCTACTTTGGTTTTTCCAAATATTGTACAGCTATCTAACAGAACACTTAGGACGCCTGCCGTAAGGTTAGAACCCTTTAGGTTTGTTCCCACTTTCATATTTGCTTTTTCAAAGATACTGCTTAAGGCTCCTGATATAGTTGTTTTTCCATTGCTTCCAGTAACACATATCGTCAGCGGAGGTAATTCCATTTTTTTGATGATGTTCTTATCTAGTTTAAGTGCTAATTCACCGGGAAAAGAGGAACCTCTTCCCATATGCGTCAATATAAATTTAGCTAGTTTGCATATCATTATTTTTATTGCTAACATGTGATGCACCTCAGTATTATTATAGCACAGAGAAAAAGAGTTTTCACTCTTCTTACTTTTTTTTAACCAAGAAATATTCTTTTTTTTCTACTTCTCTCGGAAACGAATTATCTAAGATTAGTTCGCTTTCAACAACGAATCCATCTTCTTTTTCCTCAACGGTTAAAATTATTATACCTCTATCATTCCCCATAAACGAACGAGTTGGTTCTCCTTTAATCATTGATGGAACTACACAGAGAAGTGTATCATCACTAACTTGTTTAATTTCGCCTTTATGAAAATGTCCATGACATACAATGTTAGGTTTGTTTATAAGGATGTATGGGTGCCATTGTTTATAGTCTACAACAGACAATCTTCTTTTTTCTCTTAATCCATGACTCAGATTTATTGTCAAATTTCTTATTTTAACCGATGCAAACATCGTATCATCTAAACAAATTAAATCTTTTCTTGCTCTTGAGATGATATGTCCTGGTGAGATAGCTCTTTGCCAAAATAATTTTGATTCGTTATTTCCTGTAATAAAGTATGTTGGGATGTTTTTGGGATGTTTCCTTATTAATCTCCCAATTATCTCTCCAAAGCCTTCCAATTTAGAATCAGGTTCTTCAGGAGTCGGAAGATCTAATGGGTCGAGAAGATCTCCACAATCAAGAACGAATTTAGCGCCTTTTTTCTCTAACTCCCTATATATTTTTCTTATATATCTTAGGCTCTCCCATTCGCTTCCAATATGTTTATCACTACATATCGGAATTATCATCTTTTTGTTTTTTTCTGGATACTCTATTTTAATAGGTGGATAATCCATTACGTAATCATAGTCAATTCTTGGTATTGGATCAAGTTCCACAAAGTATTTTTGTTTTTTTGTTTTATTAATAACTTCAATATATAACACAAGATCTTCCGGATCAACTTTTGCAAAATGTACTATTTCTTCAAATTTCCATAATTTCATTAATCCAAATTCAATATCCCTCATTGTTTGATCTGACACATAGACACCCCCCTCATACAAATTTGGCCATATTATATCACAAAATCCGTAAATACTATTATTTTTTTTCTGTTTCTATTCTTACAAATATAGGAGTTGGATCATTTAATTTGATTCCGCTTTCAAATCCATTAAACTTTTTAGTTGATTCTATAGTCCTGTTATTTGTATTTAGTTGTCTGAATATTTCATCAGCTGTATCTGGTAAAAACGGTGCCAGTAATACGGTGCCTATTCTAATAGCTTCCAAGAGATTATATATAACTGTTTCTAATCTTTCTGTCTTTTCTTCTTTTGCTAAAACCCATGGATATGTATCATCAATATATTTATTGCTTTTTCTGTATATATCGAATATATGACTAATCGCATCTGCTACTCTTAATTCTTCCATATTCTCTTCAACTAAGGATGGTATAGCTAACACTTCCTTAATAAATGCCTTATCCACTTCCTCAAGTGATCCTTGCTTTGGTACAACTCCCTCAAAGTATTTATGAGCCATTGAAATGGTCCTATTTACTAGATTACCTAATACATTGGCTAATTCCGAATTGTATCTTTCCATAATCAGTTCTTCCGTAATTATTCCATCGTTGGCATATGGTGTTTCATGTAGAACAAAGAACCTTACTGCGTCTACACCAAACTCTTCAACTAGCTCATCAGCATACATAACATTTCCTGTTGATTTGCCCATTTTACCACCACTCATTAACAACCACGGGTGTCCAAACACTTTTTTTGGTAGTGGTAAATTTAGCGCCATTAAAATAATTGGCCAATAAATTGAGTGAAATCTAAACACGTCCTTGCCATTTAAATTGACATCTGCAGGCCAGTATTTGTTGAACTTCTCACCATGATTTCCATCAATATCATGTCCCAAGAAAGTTATATAATTTGGTAGGGCATCTATCCATACATATATGACATGTTCCTCATCAAAAGGAACTGGGACTCCCCACTTAATTGATTTTCTTGTAACACACAAATCCTGTAATCCTGGACGCAAAAAGTTATTTAACATTTCATTCTTTCTTGATTCTGGTTCTAAGAAAGTTGGATTTGCTTCAATATGTTCAAGCAAACGATCACCATACTTACTTAGTTTTAAGAAATATGCTTCTTCTTTGTTTTTAACAACGATTCTTTCACAATCAGGGCATTTTTCGTCGACTACTTGCGTTTCAGTATAAAAAGATTCGCATGGCGTACAATACCATCCTTCATACTTTCCTTTATAAATATCTCCTTGATCATATAGTTTAGCAAATATTTCTTGTACCTTCTTTTTATGAATTGGATCAGTCGTTCTGACAAAATCATCATAAGATGTATTGACAATGTCCCATTGATTCTTCATCACCTCAGCAATGTCATCAACAAAAACCTGAGGGTCTATTCCCAGTTCTTTTGCTTTTGATTCCACTTTTTCACCATGTTCGTCAATTCCTGTCTGAAAATAAACGTCATAGCCGGTTAATCTTTTATATCTAGCAATTGCATCTGCTAGAATTATTTCATATGTGTTTCCAATATGCGGTTTTCCTGATGCATATGGAATCGTAGTTGTAATGTAATATGGTTTCTTGTTCATTTTAATTCCTCCTTTGAATAAAAAAATCACATCCTAAATAAGGACGTGATTACGCGGTACCACCTTAATTTATATACTATATGTATATACTCTTAATACTATAACGCGTTACCGTTTTATACTTTCCTATAAAAAGCTCCAGATCCATTCGAAATACTTTCTATTTACTTGCTTTCACCTAACCAAGTTCTCTTTTAAAATAGTCTATATTTTTCTTTCCTTCTTCGCTTCTATTGGGATTATAGCACAACATAATCATTTTTTCAAACAGTATTTATAATATGACTATTATGTGCTATAATTTATATACTCGAGGAGGATAAAAAATGAATCCAATTTATATCTTTGGACATAAGAAACCAGATACTGATAGCGTTTGTAGTGCGATTGCTTTGTCTCATTTAAAAAATGCTTTGGGGTTTGATACCGAACCTCGTATTTTAGGTGATTTAAATAGTGAAACAGAATTTGTTTTGGACTATTTTGATATTCAACCGCCTCTTTATTTAAACGATGTTCTCTTGCAGATTAGAGATGTTGAGTATAGTAAAAATTATTTTTGTAATCAAGAGGATTCCCTCTATACAGCCGCTGCTCTTATGAGAGATAATCATTTAAACGCTATTCCTCTAGTTGATGATAAGCAGGTGTTAACTGGTATTCTTTCTTTGGGAGATATTACAGATAAAATCTTAAATTTTGATTATACCACCTTAAACGCTTCGTTTGATAACATCCTTAACACTATTGAGGGTGAAGCCGTTTTAAGATTTGAAGACGAGATCAAAGGAGAAATCGTTGCCCCTTCCTATAGTAGTACAACGTTTATTAACGATGTATCCTTAGATGAAAATAACGTTCTTATTGTTGGTGATAGACATAGCATTATTGAATACGCTATTAATAGCAAGGTTCGTTTAATTGTCTTGACCGGTGGTAGCGAAGCAAGAGAAGATCATTTAGAATTAGCTAGGGCAAATAATGTCAATATTATTAAAACAAAATTAAGGACTTTCAATGTTGTAAAGATAATAGAACTTGCTAATTATGCCGTTACAATGAAATCTGATAGAGAATTAGTTTCTTTTAATAAGAATGATTATGTTCAAGATTTTATTAGAACTACTAAGAATTTAAAGTATAATGTTTTTCCTGTTGTTAACAATTTTAAAGAGTGTACAGGCGCAATTCAGATTAGGGATATATCAAATAAAAGCAGAAAAAAAGTTATTCTTGTTGACCATAACGAAATAGAACAAAGCGTTGATGGCGTTGAAGACGCAGAAATAATCGAAATTGTTGATCATCATAAAATAGGAACGATTGGAACAACACTACCAATTAATTTTAGAAATATGCCTGTTGGTTCTACGGCAACTATTATTTATATGATGTATAAAGAAAGTAATATAGAAATCCCTCGTGACATTGCAGGAATTATGCTAGCAAGTATTCTTTCTGATACTTTGTCGTTTAAGTCTCCGACAACCACTATTATAGATAAAGAAACAGCAATGGCTCTAGCTGATGTTGCCGAAGTAGATATTGAAGCCTTATTCTATCAAATATATTCACATAGTTCTTCTCTAAAAGATAAGACTGCTGAAGAAATTTTGTTTTCTGATTTAAAGGTATTTAATACCAATAATTTAAAAGTTGGAGTTAGTCAGATTACCGTTTCAAACGTTGAAGAGCTTGAGAGTTTAGCTGAAGAAATTGGGTTTCTTTTAGAAAAGTCTGTCGCCGAGTTTGGTTATAACATTATTGCCTTATTTGCAACAGACATCTTTAAAAACGGTTCATATATTTATTTTAGTGAATGTAGTAGAGATAATTGGGAAACGATCTTTGGAGTTTCTAATTTAGAACAGGGAGCTTTCTTGCCAGATATTATTTCCAGAAAGCAACAGATTATTCCTCAGTTAGTTCATACTATAGAGTAGTATATATTAAAAAGTTATTGATTTATTTCAATAACTTTTTTGTTGCTTGTTCTACGATAGAAATTAATTCAATTAAATAATATATGTAGTGTTTCTCTAGGGTTACTGTGTCTAGCGTTATTATTAATTGTCTGTTTTTCATTCCAAATCTAAATTTTTTTGTTAAGTCCGATACTTCCATAAATAATTTATCTCCACTGATATTGTCGCTTAGTTCTTTTGGAAGATATAATGCAATAGATGTCTTTGTCTGAACTATTTTTTCTATGTTTAGTTTTTTTGCTTTATTTTCAAACAATTCCTCGTGCATATATACTAGTATCTCTTGGTTTAATGGTCCAAATCTATCTTCTAACTCTGCTTTAATTGTCTCTAAATCCTCTTTTGTTTTTATTTGGTTAATCTTTTTATGTATTTCTATTTTAAGGTCTTCTTCTACTACATATGAATCATCGATTGTTGTAGAAACTTCAATTAATGGTTGTTCTTCGGTTTCTTCTTCCTCTTCTACTTCTTCACCTTTTAATCTTTTTATTTCATCTGTTAGCATTTTCATGAATAGTTCTATTCCTACCGCATCAACAAATCCAGCTTGTTCGCTTCCTAAGATGTCTCCTGCTCCTCTAATAGATAAATCTCTCATTGCGATTGAAAAACCACTTCCTAGTTCAGTAAATTCTTTTATTACGTTAAGTCTTTTTGTTGCTATTTCTGATAACTGTTTCCCTTTGTTGTACATTAGATAGCAATATGCTATTTTATTGCTTCTTCCTACTCTACCTCTTATTTGATATAGCTGCGCAAGTCCAAATCTATCTGCATCTATGATTATGAGTGTGTTGACACTTGGAATATCTATTCCTGTTTCGATAATTGTTGTGCAAAGTAAAACGTCATATTCTCTTTCTAAGAATCTAATCATGACATCTTCTAATTCCGTTTTTCCCATTTGGCCATGAGCACATACTATTTTAGCTTCAGGTACTAAGCTTTGGATTTCTCTAGCTTTTTGATCCATGTCTTCAATGCTGTTATATAAAATAAACGTTTGGCCACTTCTAGCCATTTCTTTGTATATAGCGTCTTTTACAACTTGTCTATTTTCTTCTAACACATAAGTTTGAATTGGGTATCTATTAGTTGGTGGAGTTTCTATTAATGATAAGCTTCTTACTCCTGCCATCGACATTTGTAACGTTCTAGGAATTGGTGTTGCAGATAAAGTTAAGACATCAACATTTTTTTTGTATTGTTTTATTTTTTCTTTATGTTTAACTCCAAAACGCTGTTCTTCGTCTATAATTAATAGGCCTAGATTTTTGAATTCAATATCCTCGCTAAGAATACGATGGGTTCCAATAAGAAGGTCTACTTTTCCTTCTTTAAGTTTTTCTATTGTTTCTGTTTGTTTCTTTGCTGATACAAATCTATTCATTATTTCTATTTCAACTGGATAGTTTTTAAACCTATCTTTTGCGTTGTTATAGTGCTGAGAAGAAAGGATTGTTGTAGGGCAAAGCATGGCAACTTGCCTTCCAGACATTATTGCTTTAAATATTGCTCTAAAAGCTACTTCTGTTTTTCCATATCCTACATCTCCGCATAACAGTCTATCCATTGGAATGTCTTTTTCCATGTCTTGTTTAATCTCTTCAATTACATTTAACTGATCAGCTGTTTCTTCATAAACAAATTCTTTTTCAAACTCTAATTGTTCTTCGTCATCTTTGTTGAAGCTAAATCCTTTTACATTTTCTCTTTCTGCATATAATTTTAATAATTCTCCGGCAATGTTCTCAATCCTGCTTTTAGCCCTTAGTTTTGTCTTTTGCCATTCAACTCCGCCTAATTTGCTTAATTTAGGAACGGCCCCGTCAGCTGCAGCATATTTAGTTATTAGTTCTAGTCTTTCAACTGGAATATATAATTTATCTGAACCCTTATATTCTAACATTAAGTAATCTTTGCTCAAGTCATTTTTTGTTAGAGTTTTTATCCCACAGTATATTCCTATCCCATGAACATTATGAACTATGTAGTCTCCTATAACAAGTTTGTTTATATCTCTAACTTTTGTTCCTATTTTAAAATTAGTTTTATATGCTGTGTAACTATCTTTTTTGTTGAATATCTCTTTTTCTCCTATTACGACTACATTGTTTAATATATATCCTTCTGTTATTGGTTTGACTATTATATTAATTTTATTTTCAAATATATTTTCTTCTGTTGTTAGTGTGGCGTTTGTGTTTTGAAGCAAGGTCATTAGTTTATTCGCTCTAAATTTACTGTTTATGCATATCACCACTGTATGCTTCTTGGTGTATTCGGTTAATCTTTTATTAACATCATCTATTTTTCCTGTAAAATTATCTATCTCTAAAACGGTATATTGTTTGATGTTTTTTGCATGTTCAACAACATTGTCAAAATTCATAAGATATACTATTTTATTTGGAATAGATAACGTCAGATCATTCATATACTTTTTATTTTGATCTTCTTCCATGGTTGCCCTGTATTCTGCCATTTCTTCAACTAATAGCTCATAACTTGCGATTATTCCGTTATAGTCATTAAAAAAGATTGTCCCCTTATTTATATATTCAAGTAAGCTTGAAGGGTTAATATGTTTATCTAAATCTCTTTGTTTGTTCCCTGTTTGTTCTAGTTTTTTTCCTGTTAAAAATTCTGTATTTGGCGAGATAGATAGTTCTTCTATCTTTTTTATCGTTAATTGGCTATCTACATTAAACTCTCTAATGCTTTCAATTGTATCTCCCCAGTATTCAACACGAATAGGATTTTTATAGCCTATTGGAAATATATCGACTACATACCCGCGAATTGCCATTTCTCCAGTTTTGTTTACAAGAGTTTCTCTTGAATAACCTATAGTAAATAATTTTTCTATGAGCTCTGAAATAGGTGTTTCTTCGTTTGTTTTTAGATTGACTAAACTCTCTTCATATATGTTCTTGGGAGGTAAGTATCTTAAGTACCCCATAAGATTGGTTACAATTATTTTATTTCCTTTTGTTAGTTCGCTTAATGTTTCTAATCTGTTTATTTCTAGTTCTGGTGAAACAGCCAGAGCTTCGCTTGTTAAAAAATCTTCCATCGGAAAAAACAGCGTGTCTTCTGTATAATTAATGAATCTTTGATAATATCTATTCGCTTCATACAGCGATGAGCACACAAAAAGAACTGAATTTTGACAATTCAGGAAATAATTATATGCATATTGAACCTTTAGTTCTGGAGTTAGCCCGACGACCCCGTCTGTTTCAAAAAGGGCATCAAAGCTGTTGAAAACTTTCATGCTTCCTCCTATACGCTTTGCTTATTTCATCACACAAGTACAATCTCTTTCTTCTGCATTCCAGGTACACTTTACTCCTGAACCGCTGAGACGATTGCAGTCACGTCTAGCTTGTGCATCTTCCCCACCGCAACCTGTTAAAAACATCAGTAAGCAAACAATTAACAATCCTATTTTTTTATTCATATTGTCTCCTTCTAATCTTGCCTATTATACTTATTCATCAAGTTGTCAAATGATAGCTCAAAATAATCTTGAAACACTTCAACCATTTCATTTAATACTTTGTCAATCAATAATTGCTCTTCTTTGGAAAACTTACCTAAAACATAGTCTCTTGTCGTGAATTCAGTGTCTTTTGATATTCCTATTTTAATTCTATTATATGTTTGTGTTTTTAGGTGCTGTTCGATATCTTTAATACCGTTATGTCCACCGCTTCCGCCTTGTTGCCTTAGCCTGTATTTTCCTACCTCTGTATCTAAATCGTCATATATTATCAAAATATCACTTATATCCACTTTAAAATATGAAACATATTCTCTTATCACTTCTCCTGATAAGTTCATATATTTTTCTGGTTTAAGTAATATTACTTTTTCCTCGTTATAGGTTACCTCAGCATATCTACCACCAAACTTCTTCTTGTCAAAAGTTACTTTTAAAAACTCTGCTATTTTATCAACAGCATTGAAGCCTATGTTATGTCTTGTATTTTGATATTCTTTTCCTGGGTTTCCTAGTCCAATTATTAGTTTCATTTTTTATCAACCTCGTTCTTCATATGTTCGCTGTATAGATCGCTTTTTTTTAGTTTTCTTTCTTTTGCTACTTGCTTGATAGCATCCATTTTTGTAAATCCGTCTTTTATGTATAATTCAATGTGATCTTTTGTTGAAATTTTATCATAATTTTCTTCTTCATTATTTCCCAAAACAACTAGAACCACTTCTCCCTTTATGTTTAAAGGCTTTTCTAGGTCCTCTATTTTTTCTCGAAAAACTTCTTCGTGCTTCTTAGATATTTCCCGGGAAATGGAAATCTCGCGATTTTTTCCAAAAACTGTACTGATTGATTGAATTGTTTCGCTTATTCTATGAGGAGATTCATAAAAAATCAGGGTTTCTTTTCTGTTCTTTAACTCCTCCAGTTCTGCCGTTCTTTTTGTTTCTTTACTATTTAAAAATCCATAAAACAAAAATGGTGTAGGAGGTAGTCCGGATGTTATAAGCGCTGGAACAAACGCGGTGGCTCCTGGAAGAGCGACTACATTGTAGTTGTTTTTTATCGCCACTTGAACTAACCCGTATCCTGGATCACTTATAATTGGTGTTCCTCTATCGCTTGCTAATCCAACGTTTAATCCCTTGTTTAGATAACTCAACAAAACGTCTTCGTTTTTTCTTTCGTTGTGTTCGTGATTAGAAATCATTTTCTTTTTTATGTTTAAATGGGTTAACAGTTTTCCTGTTTCACGAGTGTCCTCACAAAATAAAACTTCAATCTCGTTTAGGGTTTTTATAGCTCTTAAGGTGATGTCTTCCATATTGCCTATTGGTGTTGGTATTAAATATAAAGTTGGGCTTCCATCATAGCTTTTTTGGGACATTCTATCACCTCAATTATCTTCAAAAAATTTCTTTACTTCTTCTGTGTATTCGCCATCTTTGTTGTGTGAATAGAGCGGTGGCATTATTTTTAATCCTGCTCTGCCGTTCTTTCGTCCTTCTATTAATAAAATGTTCGCTTCTGAGTTTTTATTTGGATAGACGAACTGTATTTTTTTTGGCTCTATTTTATTTTTTTTCATTTCTTCGATTATTTCTGTTAATCTTTCTGGTCTGTGAACCATTCCAAATATTCCGTTATTTGTCAGAAGTCTATGGCTAATTTTGAGCAATTGCCCTAATGTTAGCATTAGTTCATGTCTCGCGATTGTTTTGCTTTTGTTCTCGTTTATATTTGAGTTTTCATTATATTTGAAAAAAGGAGGATTACATGTAACTATATCAAAACTACATTGTTCCCACTTATTTTCTATTTCATTAATATCTCCGTTTATAATTGTTATCTGCTTTGTTTTTTTATTTAGTTCTATTGTTTCTTGTGCTAGTTCGTAAGCTTCTTTTTGTATTTCTACTCCAACTATAGATGCTTTTGTTTTTGTTGATAGTATCAATGGAATAGGAGCGTTACCACAACCTATATCCAATATTTTATTTGTTCCTGAGGGTATAGAAATAAAGTTAGGTAGCAAGACTGAGTCTAAGGAGAAATTAAACATTTCTGTGTCTTGCACGATGAAGAGGTCTTTATAGCCTAATAAATAATTAGTTACTTTCATTTCCTTCTCTTTCAAACTCTACAATTCCCACATCTGGAATATTAACTCTATAGGTTCCTTTTAAAACATCTAAGCTAATTACTTTTCCTTCTCCCTTTTCTGTTTTAATTTTCTTTCCTACTTGAGGAAGTCCTTTTCTGTGTTCTCTATATGTTTCATTTTCATATTTTAAGCAGCACATCAATCTTCCGCACACGCCATTTATTTTGTTCGGATTTAAGGCTATGTTTTGGTTTTTTGCCATATTAATTGACACTGAATCAAAGTCCTTCATAAATTTTGAACAGCATAATTGCTTCCCGCAAGGACCACATCCACCTATTTCTTTAGCTTTGTCTCTAACTCCTATTTGTCGTAGCTCCACTCTTGTTTTAAATGTACTAGCTAAGTCCTTTGCCAAATTTCTAAAATCTACTCTATTGTCTGCCATAAATCGAATAAATAGTTGTTCTCTATCAAATGTAAATGTTGCATCTATTACAAACATGTCCAACTTATATTTTTCAATCAGTTCGCGACATTTATTTAAGGCTTTTCGTGATTCTTCTTTATTTCTTTCATATTTTTCAACATCTTTTTCGTTGGCTTTTTTCTTTACTTTGCTAAGGGCCGATTTTAGATTTTCTTCTCTAATTTCATATTCTTCTGTTCTTACAAATCCTAATTGAGAGCCCTTTTCCGTTTCAACAATTACTTTGTCTCCTATTTTATATGTTTCTTTGCTTGGAGAAAAATGATATATTTTTCCGTTTTCTTGAAACGATATTCCAATGACTTTAATCATATTGCACCTCTTCTAATTCTATTATCATTCTATCCAACAGCATTGTTGCGTTGGCATTAAATTTTATTACTGAGTCCACTTCAATTAATGTTTTAATTTTTGAAGCTAAATCTTCTAATTTATTGTTGTTTGCCGTTTCTTCAATGTTCTTCAGATAATCTTCGAAAAACTCACACTTTCTTTCCAATTTAAAGTTTATAACATCTTTATAGTAGAGTATCATACAGTTAAAAGCAAATGACAGGGTTTCTTTAGTTGGGAAAAATGTTAGAAATTCTTTATTCCGATGAATTATTGTTTTTAGTCCGTTTTTTTCATAAAAATCTATGTAGGCTATCAAGAAATCGATTTTATCCTCTATTTCTTCTGCCGATAGCGTCTCTTCTTTTTCTGTTTGGTTATTAAAAAAATGTTCAATCAACTTTTCTATAAATTCATTGCTCTTCATGTTGCTTTTTCTAAGAGAGATTGTTTGACATCTAGAGAATATTGTTTCCATTACAGCATTAGCATTTTCTGTTAAAAGAATCGCGGTTATCCCAGGTGCTGGTTCCTCTAAAAACTTTAGCATTGAATTTGCTGATGAGCTGTTTAGTTTTTCTGCTCCGTTTATTATATAGATTTTTTTATCTCCAACTACTGCCTTTTTGTTGAATTCTTGTTGGAGATCGATTATTTGTTCTTTTTTTATCCATTGTCCATCTGGCTCGATTATTTTAATTTCTAAATGGTTTCCGGAGTCTATGGTCTGGCATTGAGTACATTTGCCACAATTCTCGTTGTTAGTCTTATTCTTTGGACAAAGCAAAAACTTTGCAAAGGACATAGCAAAATCCAAACCTGATGAATATCCATTTAACTCTAAGAGATAAGCATGAGATATTTTATCTTTTTTGGCAGACATTTTTAAAATCTTATAAGCGATTGGTTGTTCCTGTTTAAAATTGTCTAACATCCTTACCTCCTTGTTTTGTTAATTAATAGGATTTATTTCTTTTCTGTTGGTTAAAGCCAGTTCTAGGGTTAGGGCATCAACATAGTCTATTTCAGCTCCAAGAGGGACTCCATGGGCGATTTTAGAGACTACTACCTCTGTATCACTCAACACCTTCGAAATGTATAAAGAGGTTGTTTCACCCTCTATTGTTGGTTTAACTGCTAATATGACTTCCTTCACTTTTTCTTTTTTTATTCTATCCACTAATTCAGGAATGTTTATATCTTCTGGGTTAACTCCTTCTAGTGGTGAAATTAGTCCGTCTATTACATGATAATAACCGCTAAACGCATTTAACTTCTCAAACAATATTATATTTTTTGGATCTTCAACGACGCACAAAATTTTTTTGTCTCTAGTCTTGTCTTGGCATATTAAACAAAGTTCTCCTTCAGAAAGGTTGTTGCATTTCTTGCATTTTCTTATCTTTGTCTTTGTGTCTTTCAATGAGGTCGCAAAAACATCTATAACTTTCTGATCAAACTTAAGAGTTGCTAGAGCTAATCTTTCAGCTGTCTTTTCGCCTATTCCTGGTAGTTTTTGAAAACATTCTATTAAGTTTTGTACTGTGCTAGGATATTTCATTAAAACAACCCTGGCATTCCCTTGGTATATGCACCCATCTTTTCTTCTGTTATCTTATCTACTTGCTTCATAGCGTCATTAATAGCTACTACAATCATATCTTGTAGCATCTCAACATCGTCCTTATCAAATCCTTCAGAATCTATTTCAACCGATATCAGTTCTTTTCTTCCGCTCATTTTTACGGATACAATTGAAGCTTTCCCTTCAAACTCCATAGCCTCAATTTCTTTTTGAGCATCCATCATATCTTTTTGTAATTTTTGAGCTTGTTTCATCATAGCTTGCATATTCATATTTATTCCTTCTTCCTATACATACTCTATTATATCATCAAATAAGTCTTCTATTTCATTAGCCTCTTTGGCTTTTATTTCGTTCTCCTTTTTGTAGAGTTCGGTTAAGTCTAGTGTTTCTTCAACAAGAACATAACTATTTTTCTTTTTGTTATACTCCTCTTTTATATCATTCCACTCATCAAGCGAAACCGCGATTAATTTGTAATCTTCTTTGAGGTTGTCTTTAAATATTTTTTGAAGAGCGATTAATTCTAAATTAAAGGCTTCCGCTAATAGTGCGGTTTTGTAAACAAAGACTATGTTTTCTCCGCTAATGGCTTTAAGTTCTCCATCAAATATCAAAGAAACTATTTTACTTTGCTCGGGATCCATCAAAAGCTCTTTTAGCATCTCTAGTTTCTCAGCAAACTCTTTTCTTGCTTTTTGTGAAACACTAACAAGGGCATTGTTAATTCTAGCTTTTTTTAACTCTTCTAGCTTTGTGTTTGCACTGCTCTCCTTTTTTTGTTTTTCGCTTTTTGGGGCCTCTACCGTTTCTTTGTTTAACTCTTTTATGCGTTTGTCTTCTTTCGTTATTTGAGCATCAACATATTCGTCAAACTCTTTAATTTTTTCTTCCTTTTCTTTCTCTTTTGTATTCATTAGCTTAATCAATTCTATTTCTAAAAGAATTTTATTATTAGCGCTGTTTTTCATTATTGAAACAGTTTCTGACAAAGCATAAATGTATTTATAGATTTCGTCAGTGTCTATATTCTTTTGAAGCTTTGCATAAACTTTTGTTTCGTCTTCAACCATTTCTGGGGCATTGGTATAAATAATTAAATTTCTCAATTCTTGAATTATTTCCTGAAGTATTTTTTCTACGCTTTTTCCTTCTTCTTCCATAACATCTATATGTACAAGAATCTTGGAAAGCTCTTTGTTTACAAGGTTTTCAATTATTTCCCAAAGCTCACTTTTGTTGACTGTTCCGTTAATATCGTGAATATCTTGAACAGTTATTTCATCATCTGCATACGATACAACTTGATCTAACATTCCAATAGAATCGCGTAGCCCTCCGTTTGAAAGTCTAGCAATTTCATATATTGCTTCTTTGGAAATTTTGATTTCTTCTTTTTTTGCAATTTGTTCTAACCTTTTTGCGTTGTGTTTAGGATGTATTCTTTTAAAGTCGAATCTCTGACATCTCGATAGTATCGTTTGTGGTATCTTATGTGGTTCGGTTGTAGCAAAGATAAATATTATGTGTTCTGGGGGTTCCTCCAACGTCTTAAGTAATGCGTTAAACGCTTGATTAGTTAGCATGTGTACTTCATCTACGATATATACTTTATACTTACTATTAGAAGGAACAAGTCCTATCTTGTTTCTTATTTCTCTAACTTCATCTACGCCGTTGTTAGACGCTGCGTCTATTTCTATTACATCCACAATCTGATTGTTTTCTATTTGATTACACGACGCACACTTTTCACAAGGTTTTGCCGCTTTTAAATTTTCGCAATTTAATACTTTAGCAAAGATTTTTGCAATACTTGTTTTTCCAGTTCCTCGTGGTCCGGTAAATAAATACGAATGGCTGACCATATCGTTTGTGACTGCCTTTGTTAATGTTTTAACTATCACTTCTTGCCCTACGACATCATCAAATGATTTTGGACGATATTTTCTATACAATGCTTGGTACATGGTTCAGCCTCCTGTCTGTATTTATTATACACGTTAATTGGCACAAAAAAAAGGTGTTAACCTTTGCTTTTTCGATTATTTTGAAAGAACTCTTGTAAAAGCTCGGCAGCCTCTTTCTCACAAACATTTCCCTCTATTTCTACATGATGATTATGATCTTTGTTTCCTAGTATTTTTTCTACACTCTCAACATGACCGAATTTGTCGTTTTTAGCCCCGTAAACGAGTTTTCTTACCCTTGATTGAATGATTGCCCCACAACACATTAAGCACGGCTCCACGGTCACATAAAGGTCGCATTCATTTAGTCTCCAGTCTCCAATTTTTTTACACGCCTTTTCAATTGCGATTATCTCTGCGTGGGCGGTAGCTTTTTTCTTTGTTTCTTTTTGATTGTGTCCTCGAGAAATAATTTTATCTCCTAACACAATTACCGCTCCTATTGGGACCTCTCCCTTTTGTTTTGCCTTGATTGCTTCTTTTAAAGCCGCATTCATATATTCTTCTTTTTGCATCCAATTACCACCATCTTTATTATATCAGTTCTGTTTCACATGAAACGAAAAAAGCGCACATATTTAGAGATTTTTAAGGCTGCTACCTTCCGGTCCTGACCTGGTTCAAACATAAATATTGCGCCAAGAATAATATACCCTATTCCCCTAATTAAATCAAGCGAGTGTCTATAGTTCCATGTGGAACAAAAAAAGACATTATCTGTCTTTTCTATCGAACATTTCTGAAAGGACTTTGCCTGTTGTTGCTAGGTTTTGTATTTCAGAAGGAATAATAATCTTGGTTGCTTGTCCGTCTGCAACCTTAGCTAATGTCTCATAACTTTTGAGCGTTAGATATGCTTGATCTGCGTTTGCTTCTTTTATTAATTTAATCCCTGTAGCGTTTGCCTTTTGAACGGTTATGATTGCTTCTGCCTCTCCTTCGGCTACTCTTATTTGTTCTTCTTTTCTAGCTTCCGCTACGAGAATCGCACTTTGCTTTTCTCCTTCAGCACGAAGTATTGATGCCTTCTTTTCCCCCTCAGCACGAAGGATAGCTTCTCTTCTTTCTCTCTCCGCACGCATTTGTTTTTCCATTGCTTCTTGAATGTCTCTTGGCGGGATGATGTTCTTTACTTCAACACGATTGATTTTGATCCCCCAAGGATCTGTTGCTTCATCAAGAATAGTCAACATCTTTGCATTAATTAAATCTCTTGATGTTAGCGTTTCATCTAGTTCTAGTTCTCCGATAATGTTACGTAGGGTTGTGGCGGTTAATTTTTCAATAGCTGTTATAGGGTTTTCTATTCCGTAAGTAAATAGTTTAGCATCTGTTACTTGGTAATATACGATGGTGTCTATATGCATCGTTACGTTATCTTTTGTAATAACTGGTTGTGGCGGAAAGTCCCCGATTTGTTCTTTTAAACTTACTCTGCTGGCCACTCTATCAATAAAAGGTATTTTAAAGTTTAGTCCTGCTCCCCACGTTTGATAATAAACTCCGATTCTTTCCACAACATAGGCAAATGATTGTGGCACGATTCTAATGTTAACAACGATAAGTAGTATTAATATTATTAGTAAAAAGAATATTATTTCCATTATTTTTCCTCCTCTTTTCTTACTACAAGTTTAACTCCGTCTATAGCTAGAACTTCGACTTTAGCGCCCTCTTCAATCTCTTCTTCTGCTATTGCTGCCCAACTTTTTCCATCTACCTTAACTCTTCCTCTTTCGGTTGGAGTTATTCTCTCTTGAACGATTGCCGTTTTCCCAACAACAACATCAAGATTAACTTTCTCTCGTTTTACTTTTAAATACTTTTTGGCAAATGGTCTTGTAAATACGATTAATATTATGGATGCGACTAAGCACACGATTAATTGTGCTGGAAAACTATCCGTAAATGCTGACAGTATTAGAGCCAAGACTGCACCTAGGGCGACCCATATGGTTACTAGATTGCACGTGTATGCTTCAATAATCAACATTACTATTATTACTGCTATCCATATAATAGTTAAATCACTCATATCTTATTCTCCTTCACATAATATTATAGTTTAAAAATCATCATTATACAACAGAAAAAGAGAACTATTCCAGTTCTCCTTCTGTCTCTTCAATATTCTCATTTTCTTCTGGGAAATTATCTTCATTATCCTCTTCAGAGTTTTTTTCAAAAAGGGCGATTGCGCTTACCTTTTGATCTTCTTTTAGATTTATTAATCTAACTCCTTGGGCAACTCTTCCCGTAGAGCTTATTTGATCTAAAGGCAATCTAATTATTGTTCCACTATCGGTTATAATCATTACGTCTTCGTCGCCACTTACAATTTTAAAGGCAACGATGTTTCCATTCTTTTCTGTAATGTTTAGCGCTTTTACTCCTTTACTTCCTCTATGTGTTAATCGGTATTCATCAACGTTGGTTTGTTTACCGTATCCGTTTTCTGTTACAACCAGAACTTTTTGATCCTGAGATGCTATTTCGCATCCTACGGCAACACCGTCACCTACATCAATTCCTCTAACTCCTGCTGCAGATCTTCCCATTAATCTAACTTCGTTTTCTTTAAATCTAATCATTCTTCCGTTTGAAGAAGCGATTAAGATTTCGTTTTCGTTGTTGGTTTTTTGAACTGCTAACAGTTCATCACCGTCTTTTAGACTAATCGCGATTTTCCCGTTTGCTCTTATACTGTTAAATTCATCTATGTTGGTTCTCTTAACTATACCTTTTTGAGTACAGAACATAATTGATGATGTGTTTTCGTTTTCTCCTACTTTTACAAGTGCTTTTACTACCTCGTCTTTTTCAATAGGGAGAAGATTGATCATTGGTATTCCCTTTGATTGTCTGTTGAATAAAGGTATTTCATATCCTTTCATTCTATAGACTCTTCCTCTATTGGTAAATATCAAGAGGTATTCATGGGTGGTCATGGAAATCATTGTATCTACAAGATCTTCTTCGTTAGTGGTCATTCCTTTAACTCCAACACCACCTCTATTTTGTGTCCGATAGGTTTCGCTTGTAATTCTCTTAACATATCCTTTTTTCGTTAACTTAATTACAATATCTTCTACTGGAATTAACGATTCATCTTCAATATATTCAATCGCAGTCATGTCTATATTAGTACGTCTTTCATCAGCGTATTTTTCTTTTATTTCTAAAAGTTCTTTTTTGATGATTTCTAATACTTTCCCATCACTAGCAAGTATCGCACGTAGCTCTTTTATCATTTCCATCAAAAGAGCCAGTTCTTCATCTATTTTTGCTTTTTCTAATCCAGTTAATCTTCTTAATCTCATTTCCAGAATTGCCTCTGCTTGAGGTTCGCTTAATTCAAAATTATTGATTAACCCTTGCTTTGCTTCCTCGTCTGACTCAGATGCACGGATTAGTTTTATAACAGCATCTATATGGTCTAAAGCTTTTTTTAATCCTTCAAGTATGTGTTCTCTTTTCTCTGACTTGTTTAAATCAAACTGTGTTCTTCTTACGATAACTTCTCTTTGGTGGTTTACATAGCAGTCCAGTATCTCGCGGAGAGACAAGGTCCTTGGTCTTCCATCCACCAGCATTAAGAAGTTTATACCAAACGAAGTTTGTAGTTGTGTGTTTTTATATAAATTGTTCAACAATACATTCGCATTGTAATCTTTCTTAACATCGATTACTATTCTGATTCCCTCTAGCGCAGACTCATCTGTAAGATTTGCAATTCCTTCTATCTGTTTGTCTCTAACTAGTTCAGCTATTTTTCTTATGATGTTTGTATAGTTAACTTGATATGGAATCTCCGTAATTACTAGCTTTGTTTTATCTTTGGTTTCTTCTATTTCTATTTTTGCTCTTACTACTGTTGTTCCCTTTCCTGTCTCAAAAGCTTTTCTAATCCCACTATTTCCCAAGATTGTTCCACCTGTTGGAAAGTCTGGTCCTTTTATATGTTCCATTAATTCATCAACGGTAATTTCAGGGTTGTCTATATAAGCAACTGTTGCATCAATGGTCTCTCCTAAATTGTGTGGAGGGATATTAGTAGCCATACCAACTGCAATTCCCATATTTCCATTTACTAAAATATTAGGATATCTTGAAGGTAGCACGACAGGTTCTATTTCTTCTCCATCATAATTTGGGACAAAGTCAACCGCATCTTTGTTTATATCTCTTAATAGCTCGTTAGATATTTTTGCTATTCGGGCTTCAGTATAACGATCTGCAGCAGGACTTGACCCATCAGGCGCCCCAAAAGCCCCCTTACCATCTATAAGTGGGTATCTATAAGAGAAATCCTGTGCCATTCTTGCCATGGTATCGTATACTGCTGTATTTCCGTGAGGGTGATACGCTAGTACTTTACCTACTGTGGTTGCACTTTTTTTATGTGGTTTATCCGAGGTTATTCCTTCTTTGTGAAAAGTATATAGTATTCTTCTGTGTACTGGTTTTAAACCATCCCTAACATCGGGAATGGCACGCGAAACAATAACGCTCATTGAGTAATCTAGAAAAGAGCTTTTTATTTCGTTGTCTATGTTTATTTCGTTAAACTTGTCTAACATGTTTTCGTTTTCCATAATTACCCCCTATACATCCAGCGTTGCGTTTAATGCATTTTCTTCTATAAATTTTCTTCTCGGTTCTACTTCTTCACCCATTAAAACAGTGAACATTTCATCTGCCAACATCGCGTCCTCTATTGTTATTTTCTTTAATACTCTTTCTTTTATATCCATTGTTGTTACTCTAAGATCAATCGCATCCATCTCACCAAGTCCTTTTTGTCTGTTGACGTTTGTTTTTGTTCTTATGTCTTCTGGTAATGTATCTAGGTAATCATTTTTTTCTTTAACGGTTAGTGCGTATTTTACGCTTTTACCGTGCGTAATTTTGAATAAAGGTGGTTGGGCAGCATAGACATGCCCTGCTTCTATTAACGGCTTAAAGAAGCGGTATAAGAACGTTAATAGGAGGGTTCTAATGTGCGCGCCATCAACATCAGCATCGGTCATTATAATTATTTTGTTATATCTTAGTTTCTCAATATCAAATTCATCACCTATTCCGGTTCCAAACACTGTAATTAAACTTCTTATTTCGTCGTTGCCTAGAACCTTATCTAATCGTGATTTTTCAACATTTAAAATCTTTCCTTTAATAGGTAGGATTGCTTGTGTCTTAGGGTCCCTGCCCAATTTAGAAGATCCCATTGCCGAGTCCCCTTCTACCACAAACAGTTCCCTTTCTAACGGGTCTTTGCTTGAACAATCCGCTAATTTGCCCCATTGATTTGTTAAATCTAATCCGCCTTTAGTTCGAGTTAATTCTCTTGCTTTTTTAGCGGCAATTCTAGCTCTTGATGCAGTCATAGATTTTTCTACTATTATTTTAGCTGCATCCGGATTTTCAAGTAAAAATCTTTCAAAACCTGAACTAAATATATCCGATGATATTTTTCTTACTTCGCTGTTTCCTAGTTTTGTTTTTGTTTGTCCTTCAAACTGTGGATTAGGATGCTTAACAGATATAATCATTGTTATACCTTCACGAACGTCTTCTCCAGTTAAGGATTCTTCGTTTTCTTTTAAGGCTTTTATGTTTCTAGCATAATTATTAACTATCCTAGTTAAAGCGGCTTTTACTCCATCCTCGTGAGTTCCACCTTCTTGAGTGTTTATATTGTTTGTGTATGAATAAATGGCCTCTGTATATCCTGAATTATATTGAAGCGCGACCTCAATATTAATTTCTGTTTCTTCTCCTTCTATTGCTACAACCTCTTCATGAATTGGAGTCCTTGTTTTATTTAGGAACTTAATATATTCTGATATTCCGCCTTCATAAACGAATTCTTCTTTTATTGGTTCAAGTTCTCGTTCATCACACAAAATAATTCTTAATCCTTTATTTAAAAATGCTAACTCTCTAACTCTATTTTTCAAAATTTCATATTCAAACGCGATTGTATCAGTGAATACCTCTGGATCTGGTTTAAATGTGACAACTGTTCCACTTCTGTCTGGAGAACATGTTCCTATTACTCTTAATGGAGATACTGTTTTGCCTCCGTCTTCAAATCTCATATAATGGATTTGTTCGTTTTGGTATACATGTACTTCTAACCACTTACTCAAAGCGTTTACAACTGATGCCCCTACTCCATGAAGTCCTCCGGATACTTTATATCCTCCTCCACCGAATTTTCCTCCAGCATGAAGCACTGTATAAACGGTTTCTACACTTGATAAGCCAGTCTTAGGATGTATTCCAGTAGGAATTCCCCTACCATCATCTTTTACTGTTATAGAATTATCTTTGTTGATGATTATTTCTATGTCATCACAAAATCCCGCAAGAGCCTCGTCTATTGCGTTATCTACTATTTCCCACACAAGGTGATGCAATCCTTTTGAACTGGTCGTCCCTATGTACATACCCGGTCTTTTTCTAACCGCTTCTAATCCTTCTAATACCTGTATCTTTGTTTCGTCGTAGTGGTGTTCACTCATAATCATTCTCCTCTTTGATTTTTTTGATGGTTCCTTCTTCTATTTTAAATAGTTTTGATTTCTTTATTAATTTTTTATCTAAACTATTTAATTCTGTCGTTGTTATTATTGTTTGTATATCTTTGTTTATATATTTCATTAAATTGTTCTTTTTTTCATCTGACAATTCACTAAATACATCATCTAATAATAATATTGGGTTACTTTCTTTATACTTTTTAAATATTGGAATTTCAGATAATTTAAGGGTTAAGACCGCTATTCTTTGTTGTCCCTGAGAGCCATAGGTTTTAAGATTTTTGTCTCCAAGCATAAAAATAATGTCATCTTTATGTGGTCCGATAGTCGTCATTGATACTTTTGTATCATATTCCAATTTATCCTCGAATTGTTTAGTTATTTTTTCTTTTAGCTTATCTTCCTTTATATCTTCTATTTCTAAATTAGATATATATTCAACATGAAAATTTTCCAAACCTGCAATATCTTTATATATCTCTCCACAATATTCATTTATTTTTTCTATATATTTATATCTATACTGATATATTGTTATTGCTTTTTCTATTAAATATGTTGTTATAATGTCAAAATAATTCTTGTCTACTTTTTGTTTTTGGTTCATTTTTCTCAAGTACTCATTTCGAATTCTTAAAAGTTTATTATAATCATTATTCACAATGTAATAGCCGTTATATAGTTGGGATAGTTCGGTGTTTAAGAAGTGTCTTCTTTCTTGTGGTAGTCCTTTAATAACTTCTAAATCATCAGGACAAAAAATGATTATATTCATATTAGATATATAATCACTTACTTTTTTTATTACAGAATTATCTATATTAAAAGTCTTTGATTTATTATCTATCTGTATTTTTAGTTCTTTGTCCAGAGGATCCCCGCTTATTAATCCCTTTATAACTAGAAATTCTTCATCATCTTTGATTAAATTATTGTCTATAAATGATCTATGGGATTTTGTTAAACCTAAAACATATATACTTTCAAGCAAATTTGTCTTTCCTTGAGCATTATCTCCATATACTATATTAATCCCTTTGTTGAATCTCACTGATAATTTTCCATAATTACGAAAATTATATAACTCTATTTTTTTCAAAATCATGTAAATACCTCTTTTTTGCGTTTTAAGCGGCTATTTTGTAGAAAAAGTATTTTTTTAGTACTCCTATACTACACTAATATTATACCACATACAACATCATAAAAAAAGAAAAACAGTGTTTTTTTAGATAAATTTAACTGTTTTTCATCTCATATAATTTTGCCTTTAACATTATCGCACGACAATATTGATTATCTAATGAATAGAAAGATATTGGTATCTCTATTTCCTTTTTGTTTATAAAAGTTATTATGGATTTATTATATTTAGATTTATAGTTTTGAACCATATTTAATGAAATCCATAAATTTTCCATTTTTCTCATTGATGATGTCGGAAAAAATATAATATTCCTACTTTCCTCAACGATAATTGGCTGCTTAGATTTAATCCCTGTTAAGAACTTAGTTCCGTCACACCTTCCCCTATATGAACTTCCATAAAATCTACAATTATACTCAATTATTTTATTAGAATTCATGTTAACAGTATATTCGGCTTCTTCTTCATAAACATATGATGTTTCATTATCTATTGGCACTATTGCTAATGTTGAAGCATTAATTTCATATTCCTCTATCATAAATACACCCCCTCTCAATAAAAGATAGTTTTCTTATACAATAAATATTTGTCGAATTTTATCTCTTTTTGTCGTTTACATAAAATAAAAAACATATTATTAATATGTTCTTATTGGTAAAATTAATTGAATTAGTTTATCATTTTCTCCGTCTGTAATAATAATTGGTTTAATTTCTCCATTATATTTTAATTCTATTTCATCACTATTAAATGATTTTAAACACTCCATCATATACTTAGAAGAAAACGCTATTTTAACATCACCTTTTATTTTTTCATTTAATTCTATTATTTCTTCTACGTTTCCTATTTCAGGAATATTAGATGATATTATTAATTTAGATCCATTACTTTCCAATTTAATAATATTTTTTTCTTCTTCATTTGTAAGTAATGACGCTCTGTCTATTGAATTATAAAAATTATTTAGATTAATTTTTATTTTTGTTTCAAATTCTGTTGGTATTAATTTATTTGTATCTGGATAAGTACCATTAATAAGTCTTGACATAATAATCAAATTTTCAAAATTAAATATTATTTTATTTGTAAATATATGGATTTCCAAAGTATTTTCATCATCATTTAATAATCGTACTACTTCTAATAAATTTTTAGAAGGAATAATTATATCTACTTCTTGATGATTTTTTTGATCTAATTTTATTTCTTTTTTTGCTAGTCTATAAGAATCTGTAGCTGTACATTCTAATATATTTTTTTTAATTTTAAAATTTAATCCTGTTAATATAGGTCTAGATTCTTGGTTTGATGTAGCAAATATTGTTTGATTAATAGTAGTTTTAAATGCTAATTGATTTATAATAATAGGTTCCTTACAAAATTCTAAATCTAAATTTGGAAATTCTGAAACATTATTACAATTTAATTTAAAAGATGATAAATTTGTAGTTATTAATAATTGATTAGACATTATTTCTTCTAAATTAATAATATCATCATTCAATTTTTTTATAATATCATATATATATTTGCCAGAAACTACTATTTCTCCTTTTTCTTCTATCTCATTGATTTCTGTTTTTGGAATAAATGATTTAATAGCGATTTCATTATCTGTACTCATCAAATATAATCCTTCTTTGTTTAATTCAAATTTTATACAGTTTAAAATAGGAATTAAATTTTTAGAAGATATTCCTTTTATTACATAATTCAAATGTTCCATTAATATTTTTTGTTTGATTTTTAATTTCATAAAGTACCTCTTTCTTTTTATTAATTAATATATATTATTATTATAGATGTTCATAGATGTTTATAACCATACTTTAATATTAAAATATATAATAAATATTAGTGTTATTAATTTGTTTATAAATTTTCATTATAAACACTCTTAAGTAATTTTATTTATAAGCTTTTGTATTTCTTGATTTAATGATTCATCTTTTAATATTTCCCTTTTTATTTTATCAACTGCATGCATTACAGTAGTATGATTTTTACCACCAAATTCAATTCCTATTTTAGTAAGATTTTCTTCTAAATAAATCCTACATATATACATAGCTATTTGTCTTGGTACAGCAATATTATTAGTTTTTTTCTTACTTTTTAAATCATCAGGAGAAACACTATAATTCTCCCCTACTAATTTAATAACCTGATCAATTTTATTTTTAGGTAAAGCAATAGTTCCAAAAAAATCTTTTAATGCTTCTATTGCTAATTCTAAAGTAATATCAGAGCCATTCATTATAGTAGCATAAGCATAAACTCTAGTAATAGAACCTTCTAATTTTCTTATATCCCCTACGCAATTACTTGCTATATATTCTTTAACATCTTCAGGAAATTTATTCGCCAAATCTTGAATTTCAATTTTTTTATTTATTATATTCATCCTATGTTCAAAATCAGGAGGCAATATATCTATTTGTAATCCCCAATTAAATCTTGTTCGAAGTCTTTCCTCTAATTTTTTTATATCTTCAGGTGATCTATCAGATGAAATAATTATTTGTTTATTATTATTATGTAATTCATTAAAAGTATTAAAAAATTCTTGTTGAGCACTTACCGCTCCTACCAAATTATGGATATCATCAATAAGTAATACATCAATATCTCTATATTTGTTTTTAAATAATTTAATTGAATCAATATTATTATCGTTAGAATTTTTTCGGCAAATTTCAACAAAATCAGAAACAAATTTATCACAAGGGATATATAATATTTTCAACTTTTTATTTGTTTGTGTAATATAATTACCAATTGCATGCATCAAATGGGTTTTTCCTAAACCACTAGATCCATAAATAAATAAGGGATTATACATATTGCCAGGTTGCTCGGCAACAGCTAAAGCGGTAGTGGCCGCAAATTTATTACTAGCACCAATTACAAAATTCTCAAATTTGTATTTCGTGTCTAGATTATTTTCAAAAACTTTATTAGGTATTCCTATATCATCAGTATCAACGACAATATCGTCATTTAACTCTTCCTCAATAAAAAATTCAAAATCAAAGTTGGTGCCTGAGACCTCTACGAATGTTTCTTCAATCATAGAAATATAATTTTCTTTTAAATTTTTTTTATGAACATGGGAAGGAGTAAGAACCTTAACGAGCCCTTTATCAATTGATAATATCTTAGCCTCAGAAAACCATGTTTCGTAAGCAATTTCAGACAATTTCTTTTTTATTTTATCAAGAAAAGAAGCCCAAATACTCTCTATATCCATAGAACACCTCACTTTTTAAAACGTTAGTACTTTCTATTGTAACATAATAAATGTGCATAAGAAACAATAATTTTGCACAAAATACAGAATAAAGAGTTATGAACAACAAAAGAAGAATAAAAATCAACAAAAATAGGGAGTTATCAACAATTTATAAAAAAATATGAACAAAAACAGAGGTTCAGTATGAAAAATGTGCATAACAATGTGGAAAAGAGAGGAAGAAAACAGAAAAACAACGGTTATTTAATGTGGATAAAATAAAATTGAATATATATATCCGTCTCTGGCTAAATGTGTTTGACAAAGAAGGAAAAAGTCTATATAATGGAAAAGCAAACGGAGATATTAAAGTACGGAGGTGCATGACAATGAAGAGAACATATCAACCAAACAATAGAAAAAAAAGTAAAAAAATGGGATTTATGGCACGTATCAAATCAAAAATTGTAGGTAATAGAAGAAGAAAAGGTCGTAAAGTTTTATCACGTTAGAACCCGCTGATTTGTCAGTGGTTTTTTTCTCTTGATAATTAAAAATAAGAAGGTGTTTAATGAAAAAGAAAAACATTTTGAGAAAAAATGCGGATTTCACTAGAATAATTAATAGTAATAAGCCTTTTAAATATAAGGATTTTGTTATTTATTTGGAAAAGGGGACTAACCAAGATTTTCAGTTTGGTGTTTCTGTTAGTACAAAGGTAGGAAATGCGGTAGTAAGGAACAAACTCAAAAGGCAGGCAAAATCCGTTATTATGAAAAAAGACTATCAAAAAGGTTTTAATTGTATTATAATATTAGGCAGGGGAATTTTGGATAAAAATTACCAAGAAATAGAGAATAATTTGTTGGAAGCATTAAGCAAGTTAGATATATTTCACTAGGAGGAAACAATGAAAAAAAATAAATTATTAATCGTATTTCTTTTGATTTTTGTTTTTGGATTAACAGGTTGTGTTAGACAATTACAGGGTCCGGATGGAAGACCAGTCAGAAATGAAGAAACAGGTCAAGCATTAAATAGAAATATACTTTGTGCTCCAACCGATGGAAAAACAATAAAACTATATGAAGAAAACAAACAGGCGATGATTGAACATTATGAACAACAACTAGAAGAGGGATACTTAGCGCCAAGAGATTTTGATGCAAAAATTGCTGAACTGCTAGACGTTAATGAATTAATTGATTGCTCTGATTTAAAGATAACAACTGGAGGTTGGCAAGGATTTTGGACAACACTATTTGTAAGACCGTTAGTATGGTCGTTAATTACAGTAGGGGAGTTTGTTGGAAATTACGGTTTAGCTATAATATTTGTAACGTTAATCATTCGAGCAATAATGTATCCAGTTACACTTAAGACAGCAAAACAATCAGAAAACTTAAAAAAAGCAAAACCAGAACTAGATAAAATTAATAAAAAATATAAAGATAAAAAAGACCAAGACGCAACAATGAAAAAATCACAAGAGATGATGGCAGTTTATAAAAAACATAAGATTTCGCCATTGTCTGGATGCTTGTTTGGAATGATCCAAATACCAATGTTCTTAGCTTTCTTTGAAGCTTTGCACAGATTGCCAGTATTATCAGAAGGAAACTTCTTGATATATAGGTTGGCTGTAACTCCAATGAGTGGTGGAGGGTTCTATTTCATTTTACCAGCTTTAGTATTGGCAGCTACTTATTTTGCGTTTAAGCACAACGCTTCTATGAATATGGGTGGAGATCAAGAAAAACAAATGAAGATAATGATGAAAGTAATGATGGTAATGATATTTTTCTTTTCATTCAATATGTCAACAGGAATAATTATTTACTGGATTACTAATAATTCATTTACAATTCTGCAAAACTTAATTGTGAAAAGGAGCAAGTAATATGATTAGTGTATATAAATATGAAGCAACTGATGAAGATAGTTGCTATGAAAAATGCATAGAAGATTTAGATGTTTATGCGTCAGAAATTTTAGTGTCAGCAAACGAAGAAGAAGATTCTTATAGTATGGAAGTAGTAAAAAAAGACGACGTTAAGGACTTTATAAAAGAATATATTAAAACTATCGGAACCAATATGGGTGTTGATATTCAACTTGAGGTAAGAGATAGTGAAGACGTATTTAATGTTACGATGGTTTCAAACAATAATCCAATAGTGATAGGAAAAGAAGGAAGAACTATCGATTCTCTTCAACTATTGTTGAGACAATCATTACAAAACCAAACAAAGATCCAAATTAAAGTTAACTTGGATGCCTCAAATTACAAAGCTAAAAAAATGAAAAGATTTGAATATGAGATAAAAAATGTTGTTAGGGATGTTCAAAGAACAAAAACAGAAGCTAAACTAGATGCAATGAATTCTTATCAAAGAAGAGCAATTCACGCCTTAATTAGTGATTACAGCAATGTAGAAACTGAGAGTAGGGGAGAAGAACCTAACAGATATGTAGTAATAAAGTATAAAGGAGAGTAATTTTACTCTTTTTCTTTTTTACCTTTTAATATATAATTAAAGAACAAGGAGACAAGACGAACGAAGATAGAAGAATCAATAAAAAAAGAAATAATAAAAAGATGTAAAAACCACGAAAACAAATACGGTTATGGAGCGTGGACACATCACATAGAAGCAGTATATAAGAATGCGCTCGAATTAGCTAGGAAGTATGAAGCGGATGTAGAAATTGTAGCCTTAGCAGCGCTTCTACATGACGTAGCATCAGTCACAAAAAAGGAATACAAAGAGGAGCATCATGTTTATGGAGCGGAAATAGCACAGGAACTTTTATCCAAACTAGATTATCCTCAAAACAAAATTGATAAAATAAAAAAATGCATTCTTAACCATAGAGGAAGCCGCTTAACACAAAAAACAACACTAGAGGAAATTTGTATTGCTGACGCCGACGCAATGGCGCATTTCGACAACATTCCGTCATTGTTTAGTTTAGCCTATAAAGAAATGAATTTATCAATAGATGAAGGAAAAAAGTTTGTGAAAGATAAATTACAAAGAAGCTACAACAAACTAAGTGACGAGAGCAAAAAATTTTATAAGGAAAAATACGATAAGGCAATGAGCGTTTTATAAATATATGATATAATTGGGATGGTGATAAAATGAGTTTTATAAATAATATAAAAGAAAAAGCAAGACAAAATAAAAAAAGAATCGTCCTACCGGAATCAATGGACGAAAGAGTTATAGAAGCTGCGAAAATAGCGGCCTCAGAAAACTTAGCTGAAGTAATTTTAATAGCAGAAGAGGCTCCTAATATAGAAGGAGTTACGGTTGTTTCTCCAAGCAAAAATCCGTTGACTGAAGAAATGATAAATGGTCTATTCGAACTTCGAAAAGAAAAAGGAATGACTATAGAAGAGGCAAGAGAATTATTATTAACGGATTATATGTATTATGCATGTATGTTAGTAAAGTTAGGATATGCTGATGGAGTTGTAAGCGGGGCATGTCACTCAACATCAGACACATTGAGACCTTCTCTACAAATAATTAAAACTAATCCAGGAACAAAGCTCGTATCTTCTTTCTTCATAATGGTAGTTCCAAATTGTGAATATGGAGATAACGGAACCTTTGTCTTTTCCGATTGCGGATTGGTTCAAAAACCTAATGCTGAGGAATTATCAGCTATCGCTGTGAGTAGTGCAGAAAGCTACAAAAAATTAATAGGAAAAGAACCGATAGTCGCGTTACTGTCTCATTCTAGTAAAGGGAGTGCTCAACACCCTGATGTAGATAAGGTAGTAGAGGCACTAAATATTGTTAAAGCAGAAAGCCCAGAAATTAAAATAGATGGCGAATTACAACTCGATGCTGCTATTATTCCTGAAATAGGAAATTCTAAAGCACCAGAAAGTGAAGTTGCTGGAAGAGCAAATGTACTTGTGTTCCCTGATTTAGACTCGGGGAATATAGGATATAAATTAGTAGAAAGACTAGCTAAAGCAGAAGCTTATGGACCACTAACCCAAGGAATAGCCGCTCCTATAAATGATTTATCAAGAGGTTGTAGCGTTAATGATATAGTAGGAGTAATTGCTATTACTGCTGTACAAGCAATGGAATAGCATTTATTCCTTTTTTATTTATCATGTGCTAAAATAACCAAAAAGGAGGTAATTCCATGAACGACACAATTGCAGCAATATCAACAGCTTTCGGAGTAGGGGCAATCTCTATTATAAGAGTAAGTGGAAGTGACGCTTTTCAAATAGTTAATAAAATTTGGAACGGGAAAAAGATAGAAAAACAAGAAAGCCACACACTTCATTATGGATACATAGTTGATAAAGAAGAAATAATTGACGAAGTACTATTATCAATTATGAAAGGACCCTCTACTTTTACAAGGGAAGACGTTATAGAAATAAATTCTCACGGAGGAATCGCTACAACAAACAAAATCTTGGAGCTATTATTAATTAACGGATGTAGAATAGCCGAGCCAGGAGAATTTACGAAAAGAGCCTTCTTAAATGGAAGAATAGACTTAGCACAAGCTGAGGCAGTTATGGACTTAATAAGCGCCAAAACAGAAAAATCAAGAGGACTTGCTGTTTCACAATTAAGCGGAGAAGTCTCGTTAATGATAAAAAAACTAAGACAAAACATAATTGAGGTAGTCGCACATATAGAAGTAAATATAGATTATCCAGAATACGAAGATATAACTGAAATGACAGTAGAAGAAGTATCAAAAAATATAAAACACATTGAAGAAGAGATAAAAAGAATCTTAGAAAAATCAGAAACATCTTCGCTAATTAAAGAAGGAATTAAAACCGCTATAATAGGAAGCCCAAATGTAGGAAAAAGCAGCATTTTAAATAAACTGATAGAAGAAGAAAAAGCTATTGTAACAGATATAGCAGGAACAACCAGAGACACAGTAGAAGGAACCGTCTCTATAGATGGGATCTTACTTCATATGATAGACACAGCAGGAATAAGAGAAACAAAAGACATTGTTGAAAGTATAGGAGTTAAAAAGAGCTTGACTCTTATAGAAGAAGCAGATTTAGTATTGTATGTTCTTGCAAACAACGAAGAACTATCAAAAGAAGAGAAAAAAATAATAATCCAACTGGAATCAAAACCGGCCATTATAATTGTTAACAAAACAGATTTAAAAACAAAATTAAAGCTTGAAAAAATAAATATACCTATAATAGAAATGTCAATTGTTGAAAATAGGGGAGTAGAAGAATTAAGAGAAAAAATAAAAGAACTATTCAACTTTGAACAACTAGAGACTAACGATTATACATACTTAAGCAGTGCTAGAAGCATATCCTTATTAAAACAAGCATATAATCAGTTAGATGAGGTCAGAAAAGGAATAGAAAACAAACAGCCAATAGATATGATAGAAATAGATTTAAAAGAAATCTGGAAAATATTGGGAGAAATAATAGGAGAAACATATTCAGAAGAGCGAATAGATCAATTATTTAGTCAATTTTGTTTAGGAAAGTAAAAGGTAGAAACCTTTTCTTTTTGGTATAAATAGTTTATAATTTGTTCATGACGGAAGTGATTTTATGAAATATGAAATAATCGTTGTTGGAGGAGGACACGCAGGATGCGAAGCCGCTCTTTCATGTGCCAGAAAAGGACATAAAACACTTTTAATAACAAGCAATATTAACAACATAGCAGACATGCCATGTAATCCTGCAATAGGAGGAAGCGCTAAAGGAATTGTTGTAAGAGAAATTGATGCTTTAGGCGGAGAAATGGGCAAGAACACAGATAAAAGTCTTATTCAAATAAAAATGCTTAACAGTGCCAAAGGACCAGCAGTACAAGCATTACGTGCTCAAGCAGATAAAGAAGTATACCCCGCTCTTATGACAGAAACGCTAAAAGAGCAAGAAAATTTATCTATTCAAGAAGGAATGGTTGAAAACTTAATCATTGAAAATAAAAAGATAAAAGGGATAATACTAGAAAATAATGAAGAAATAAAAAGCGAAATAGTTATTTTAACAACAGGAACCTATTTGAAGTCAGATATATTAATAGGTAACGAAAGGCGAAGAGAGGGACCACACGGAGAAAAACCTAGCAAACATCTAAGTGACAATCTAAAAAAAATAGGATTCAACATACTAAGATTAAAAACGGGAACACCTCCTAGAATAGACCGAAACACGGTTGATTTTAACAAGTTGCGAGAAGAAAAAGGAGATCCTTATTATCATACATTTAGTTTTGACAATGAACCAATGTATGATTTAGAAAACCAAGATTCGTGCTACTTAGTTTATACAACTCCAGAAACACATAAAATAATAGAAGAAAACCTCAATAAATCAAGTATGTATGGAGGAATAGAAGATCTTAACAGCGTAGGAGCAAGATATTGCCCATCAATAGAAGACAAGATAGTAAGGTTTAGAGATAAAGAAAGACATCAGTTATTTTTAGAGCCTGAAAGTAGAAATTATGACGAAATGTATCTACAAGGATTTTCAACAAGCATGCCAATTGATGTACAAGAAAAAATGGTTCACAGCTTAAAAGGATTAGAAAAAGCAAAAATCTTAAAATATGCCTATGCAATTGAATATGATGCCGTAGACAGTAAACAATTGACTTTATCTTTGGAAACAAAAAACATAGAGAATTTATTTTTAGCAGGACAAATAAACGGAACAAGCGGATACGAAGAGGCTGCCGGACAAGGACTAATAGCTGGAATAAACGCGTCGCTTAAACTAGAAAACAAGGAACCTTTAATATTAAAGAGAAACGAAGCCTATATAGGAGTTTTAATAGATGATTTAGTGACAAAAGGAGTAATGGATCCATATAGATTGCTAACATCAAGAGCTGAATACAGACTTCTTTTAAGAAGCGACAATGCCGACTTAAGACTTAGGGAGTATGGATATCAAGTTGGACTAATAACTGAAGAAAAATATAAAAAGTTTAAAGAAAAGAATAGACAAATAGAAACTTTAACTGAGTTCTTAAAGAACAACAAAATAACACCAACAGAGAAAACAGCAAAATACTTGGCAAAAATTCCAACAACAGAACTTAAGGACGGCATAACGTTATATAATTTCTTAAAGAGACCAGAAATAACGATGGGGCACATAGAAAATTTTTACAGCATAGAGTATTCTTCGGAAGTAAAGGAACAAGTAACCATCTATATAAAATTTGAAGGATATATAGTTAAAGCAAACAAAGAAGCAAATAAAATGCTAGAATTAGAAAACAAGAAAATACCAAAAGATATAGACTATAATAAAATACATAATCTAGCAAGTGAAGCTAAACAAAAGCTAAATCAGATAAGACCCTCTTCAATCGGTCAAGCTATTCGAATCAGCGGTGTTAATCCTGCAGATATATCAGTATTATCAGTATATATAAAAAAAGGAGAACGCCCATGAATATTGAGTTGTTTGAAAAAGAGTTAGAAAAAATCCACATCCGTTTATCAGAGAATCAGAAGAAACAGCTGGAGAGATATTATGAATTGCTTGTAGAATATAATAAAGTAATGAATTTAACAGGAATAATAGAGAAAGAAGAAGTTTATCTAAAACACTTTTATGATAGTTTAAGCGTTGCAAAAATTCTTGATTTTACCAGCCAAGAATATTTATGTGATATCGGAACAGGTGCTGGATTTCCAGGAATAGTGTTAAAAATAACATTTCCAAACTTAAAAGTGACCCTAGTGGATTCGCTTAATAAGAGGATAGAATTTTTACGTGTTGTTATAAAGGAGTTAGATTTAAAAGAAATCGAAGCAGTTCATGCCAGAATAGAAGAATACGGAATAACAAACAGAGAAATATATGACGTTGTTGTTGCAAGAGCGGTGGCTAGAACTAGCGTATTGTTAGAATACAGTGCCTCTCTAATAAAGGTCGGGAAATATTTTATTGCCATGAAAGGAAATTTATCTCCAGACGAAAAGTACGACAACGCGATAAAGCAATTAAATTTAAAATTAGTTGCCGAAGAAAGATTCAAACTTCCTTTAGAAGCAAGTGATAGAACGCTATTAAAGTTTGAAAAGAAGGCTCCGACACCAAAGAAATACCCTCGAAAAAATTCAGAGATAAAGAAAAGCAATCTATAAATAAATAGATTCTTTTTTTGGGAAATGATTGAATTATTTCCCAAAAAATAGTATAATAGTAACAACAAAAGAAATGAGGATTCTTATGGATGAAGCAAGAGCAAATGTTGTATATTTAGATCTTAATGATATTCTTCCTAATCGTTTTCAGCCTCGAATCAAGTTTAATGAGGATTCGATTATTGAATTATCTGAATCTATAAAAGAACATGGCGTAATACAACCAGTTGTTGTCCGTCCGATAGGAGACAAATACGAAATTATAGCTGGAGAGAGAAGATATAAAGCAAGTGTTTTAGCAGGAAAAGATAAAATCCCAGCGATTGTAACAAATTTAGATGATAAAAATAGTGCGGAAGTGGCGCTCATTGAGAATGTTCAAAGAAAAGACTTAACACCTATAGAGGAAGCAATATCTTATAAAAAAATACTAGATATGGGATATTTGACACAAGAGCAACTAGCAATTAAATTGGGAAAGAGTCAGTCAACAATTGCAAATAAAGTAAGGCTCCTTAATTTATGCGATGAAGGACAAGAAGCTTTGATGGACGAAAACATTTCCGAACGGCACGCAAGATCTTTGCTGAGACTAGATAGTTTTACCCAACAAAGAGAAATACTAAAAAAAGTCATCGACGAAAGGCTAACCGTAAGAAAAACGGATGAGGAGATAGATAAAATGAACGGAGAAAACAACATTTCAGTTGAATCCCCAGAACAAGAAATAGATGAAAATACTTTTTCGCCATCTAATCCAGGTTTTGTTGATGTTGAAAGAATTGAAGAATCGGCTCAAGATATAGAAGAACCGAAGAAAGAAGTTAATTTTGGAGAATTGTTATCAGCAGGTGCGATTCCACAACCAGAGCCAATACAACCAGAACCAGCAAAAGAAGAACCACCTCAAGCAGAAACAAATCCTTTTGATTTTGATATGCCCGGTGCAGGAAGTGTGCTCGTAGAAGATTCACCAGCACCAATTGGAATAGATTCAATCGTGCAATTACCAGCTGAACCAGAACCGGTACAACAAGAAACTCCACAGCCAGAACCAGTGCATTTAGAAATTCCACAACCAGAGCCAATACAACCAGAACCAATAGCAGTTGATCCACCACAAGAACCAACGGAGGAGAAAAAAGTTAGTTTTGCAGATTTATTAGCTCCTCAAGGTGAGGTTCCACAGTCAACACCAATTCCACAACCAGAACCACTTGGAATGCCAACAATGTCTCCAATAGATCAACCATTAGCAACGCCTATAGATACCGAACCTATTGTAGAAGAAGCACTTCCAAGTAGATTTTTAAATACAGGATCTTCTGAGCCAGAACCAGAACCGGAACCAATTATGCCTATTGCAGAACCAGTCCCAATTGAGACCGCGCCTGAAGGAGAAAGGCCGCTTATAATAACAGATTATACTAAACAATACGATCCGGTAATACTTAACGCGCCACCTCCACCACCAAAAATAGAATTTAGCAGAGTTATTAATATAGTAAGAGACGCCGTTAGAGAAATAGAGGGGCTAGGCTTTGCTATTGATGAAGATGAAATAAATTTAGACGATATTTATCAAATAACTATAAAAATAGAGAAAAAAGATTAAAAAAAGAGAGCTTTTCTGCATAAGTAGGCTCTTTTTCGTTGAAATTGCAAAGATTTAGTTGCTTTTTGGGAAGAAGACAAGTATACTAGTTATCACCTCGGGGTTAGCTGAGACAAAGGATGATAAGATAAATTTATATAAAAATATGCGGATGATGATAAGCATATAAATAAAAAAAGCATGTAATAGGAGTGGGAATATGGTAATGTTTTATTTTTCGGGAACCGGAAATTCAAAATACATAGCAGACTATTTTTGCAAGAAGATGAGAGCACGAAGCTATTCAATTGAAGAAAAAATCAATGTAAAGGAAATCGTGAAAAAGAATAAAAAAATAGGATTTTGTTATCCTGTATATAGTTCTAGAGTTCCTAAAATAATGAGAGATTTTATTGCGAGCAATTTGGATTGCTTCAAGAATAAACAAGTAGTAATTTTTTGCACACAGGCTTTCTTTTCTGGTGACGGAGCTAGAGCGCTTACAGACTTGTTTCCCAAAGACCATATTGATGTAATATATGCCGAACATTTTAAAATGCCTAACAATATGTGCAACCTTTTCCTATTTCCAGTTGCTTCAGATGAAAAAATTGAAAGAAGAAAGAAAAACGCAGAGAAAAAAATGGATGCAGTTATTCAGAATATAAAGAGCAAAAAAATAAAGAGAAGAGGTTTTAACGTCTTTTCTCGGATACTTGGATTCCCTCAGGGAAAGATCTTTAAACTTCTTGAAAGAGTTGGAAAAAACGGAATTAAAATATCAGAAAATTGCAGCGGTTGTAGGAAATGTATATTTAGTTGTCCAGTAGGAGCGTTTCTATATAGACGCGGAGAAGTAATAACCAAAGGAGAATGTATTTTGTGTTATCGTTGTATTAACGAATGCCCTGACAAAGCAATAACCGTTTTGTTTGGTTCAAAAGTTAAAAAGCAGTATAAAGGAATCAAAAAGTAAAATAAAGAACTTGGTGTAAAATACCAAGTTTTTTGTTATAATCTAATAATGAAAAGAGGCAGTTATGTTTAAAATTAATTCTACCTATAAGCCTGCTGGAGATCAACCAAAAGCTATTCAAGAATTAGTTGATGGAATAGAGAAAAAACGAAGACATCAAGTTTTATTGGGCGCAACAGGAACAGGAAAAACATTTACAATTGCTAATGTAATAGAAAAAGTACAAAAACCTACTTTGATTTTAGCGCACAACAAAACCCTTGCGGGTCAACTTTATGGTGAATTAAAGGAACTTTTTCCAGATAACAGAGTCGAATATTTTGTTTCTTATTATGACTACTATCAGCCGGAAGCTTATGTGGCTAAGACAGATACATATATTGAAAAGGACGCTTCAATTAATGACGAGATAGACGAATTAAGACACGCCGCTACCAGCGCTCTTCTTAAAAGAAAAGATGTAATTGTAGTTGCCTCTGTATCTTGTATATATGGAATAGGGGAAATAGAAGATTATAAAGATCATATGCTAACAGTTGACTTAGGAGAAAAAGTTGAAAGAGATACTATAATCGAAAAGTTGATTGGTATGCAGTACGAAAGAAATAACATTGATTTTAAGAGAGGAACTTTTAGGGCAAAAGGGGATGTTTTAGAAATCGTGCCTTCTAATCAAAGAAATAAAGGAGTAAGAATAGAATTTTTCGGAGACGAGATAGAAAAAATTAGTGAATTTGATGTATTAACTGGAGCCATTATAAACGAGAAACAAACAGTAACGGTATTTCCTGCTAGTCATTTTGTTACATCAGAAGGAAAAATAGAAAAGGCTGTTCATAACATAAAAAAAGAATTAGAAGAACAATTAGCTAAATTTAAAAAAGAAGGAAAATTGCTTGAGCATCAAAGATTAGAAGAAAGAACAAATTATGATATGGAAATGCTTCTTGAAACAGGAATTTGTAGTGGAATAGAAAATTATTCTAGACAGCTATCTTTTAGAAAAGAAGGAGAAACTCCGTCTACCTTGATAGACTTTTTTGGAGATGACTTTCTTCTTGTCATAGACGAATCCCATGTAACAATTCCACAAGTAAGAGGGATGTATAATGGAGACAGATCTCGCAAAGAAACATTAGTTGATTATGGGTTTAGACTACCAAGCGCATTAGATAACAGACCGCTTAAATTTACAGAATTTGAAGAAAAAATAAAACAAGCAATTTATGTATCCGCAACACCAGGAGACTATGAAATAGAAAAAAGCAACAATATTATAGTTGAACAAATAATTAGACCAACGGGACTATTAGATCCAAACGTAGAGATACATTCTTCTAAAAATCAAATAGATCATCTAGTAGAACAAATAAATATATGCAAAGAGAAAAAATCTAGGGTTTTGGTAACAACCCTTACTATTAGAATGTCAGAAGAGTTAACCAATTACTTGAAGAAACTGGATCTGAAAGTTGCATATCTTCATTCGGAAATAAAAACCTTACAGAGACTAGAGATAATAAGAGACTTACGAATAGGAAAATATGATGTTTTAGTCGGAATCAATCTACTTCGAGAAGGGTTAGACATTCCGGAGGTAGAATTAGTGGCAATAATGGATGCAGACAAACAAGGATTTTTAAGAAGCGAAAGAAGTCTAATCCAGACCATTGGTCGTGCCGCACGTAACTCAGACGGAAGAGTAATCATGTATGCAGATACAATAAGCGAAGGAATGAAAGTCGCTATTGAAGAAACAAAAAGAAGAAGACAAATACAAGAAATGCACAACAAAGAAAATAAAATCGTTCCAAAAACAATAGAGAAAGCAATACGTGAGGTAATTAGAAATAACAAAGAAACAGATAAAATTAAATCAGAAAAAATGAGCAAAAAAGAAAAACAGAAGCTGCTTTTAAATATTGAAATAGAAATGAAAGAGGCCGCAAAACAATTAGATTTTGAAAGAGCTATGGAGCTAAGAGATATTTTCTTGGAGTTAAAAAGTGAGTAAAAAGCAATACGTGTTTAATGTGCAAAACACTATTTACCATGATATAATTATATAGATGGCGGTGTATCGTGAAAGAGAAGAAAGAAGAAAAAAAAACTAATAAAAAAGTAATTGTTCCAAAACACGTAGAATGGATAATTCACATTATCGGACATACTCTTGTATTGATAACAGTATCAGCAACATTCTATCCTCGTGTATATTTGGATAATCAATTTTTTGGATTGTGGGGAGTTTTGGCAATCGCTATAATAACAACACTAAATAGAACGGTAAAGCCTTTGTTAGTATGGCTTACTTTACCATTAACCGCACTTACTTTGGGATTGTTTTACCCTCTTATAAACGTTTTAATATTGACTATAACCGCACTTGTCTTGATGGGACATTTTACTATAGACAGTGTTTTTATGCTATTTGTAGTGTCAATTATTATATCAATAATGAACGCTATAATGGATAATATTATAATAGATCACTTTATAAAAAGGAGAAAAAGAAAATGAATCCTGTAGCGTTTGAATTAGGGCCATTAACAATTTTTTGGTATTCAATTTTTGTATTAGGTGGATTTTTAGCAGGATATTTTATTCTATATAAAGAATTCAAAAAGCAAGAAATGCCACTAGATTTTTTATCTAATTATTTCTTTTTGATAATCCCGATAGTAATAATTGGCGCTAGACTTCAATATGTAATATTTAGATGGGACAGTTATCAAAACAATTTATCAGAGATATTTGCAATTTGGAATGGTGGTTTAGCCATTCATGGCGGAATAATAGCAGGTGTCATATTTTCAATATACTATGCAAAGAGACATAAAATAAACATATTAAGATTCTTAGATATGTGTGCCCCTTCATTAATAATAGGGCAAGCAATTGGTAGATGGGGCAACTTCTTTAATCAGGAAGCCTTTGGTAATCCAGTAGAAGTTGATGTTTTAAGAAGTTTATTTATACCAGGATTTATTATTGATGGAATGAAAATTAACGGAGTTTATCATCATCCAACTTTCTTTTATGAATTCTTACTATGCTTATTAGGATTTATTATAATCATGTTTATTAGAAATAGAAAAAAAGTAAAATTGGGTGTTCAAGCCGCGCTTTATTTTATAATATATGGGGCATCTAGATTTTTTGTTGAAGCCCTTAGAACAGACAGTCTTATGTTAGGAAATCTCCGTGTAGCGCAAGTTATATCAATCATACTCTTTCTAGGAGGATTAATATTTCTAATAAGACAACTTAAAAAAGAAAAAAATTTGTACTATGAAGAGAAAGAGAAAAAAAAGAAAAAGAAGGGAAGAAATAAATGAAAAAGAAAGTTGTAGTCCTTGGCGGAGGTACAGGAATGTCTGCTTTGCTACGAGGAATAAAACAATTCCCATTAGATATAACCGCGATTGTTTCGGTATGTGATGACGGCTCCTCAACAGGAATCTTAAGAGAAGAATTTAACATTCCAGCGGTAGGAGATATCAGAAGAGTTTTAGTTGCTTTATCGGAAACAGAGCCTTTAGTTATGGACCTTCTAAATTATAGATTTGATACAACTAGTGATTTAGATGGTCATACGGTTGGAAACCTTTTGTTAACAGCGATGACAGAAATAACAGGGAATTTATCTGACGGAATCGAGTCTTTGACGAAAGTGTTAAACCTAAAAGGAAAAGTTGTTCCCTTAACGGAAGACAATGTCGTTTTGATGGCCGAAATGGAAGACGGAGAGATTGTAGAAGGAGAACACAGCATAACCGTTGATAGAAGAAAAATAAGGAGAGTCTATTATAAAGACGAACCAACGCCAACTAGAGAAGCGATTAAAGCCATTGAAGAAGCAGATTTAATTATACTAAGTATGGGAAGCTTGTTTACGAGTATTATCCCAAACCTAATATGCGATGGAATAGTTGAGACAATAGAAGAAAGTTCGGCTAAGATTATGTATATATGTAACATGATGACACAACCAGGAGAAACGGATAACTTTACTGTTACTGATCACGTTCATAAATTAAATAGATATTTAGATACAAGAAAAATAGATGTTGTGATTGCAAATAACGGAAAAATAAGCGACGACCTTGTAAAAAAATATGAAACCGCAGAACAAAAAGATCCAGTTGAGTATGATGTAGAAAACTTTAAATCAATGGACAATCAAGTTGTTAGTGATGATTTTGTATTAGTCAGCAACGGTCTTTTAAGACATAATGAAGTAAAACTAGGATTTCACATTTTCTCATATGTAATGCAATTGTAGGTGATATAATGTCTTTTACGGGCAATGTAAAAAATGAAGTAAGTAAAATAGACCAAGGAAAAACAGAGAATATCGCAGAACTCTCTGCTTTTTTGCGAAATAACGCACTTATAACAGATACGATTCGTATATCAACAGAAAATTCCTCTGTAGCGCGATTAATATTTAGACTTTTTAAAGATATATATTCTGTTATATCAAAAATAACGGTGAGACATGGATATAATTATCATAAAAAATATATATACCTTTTAGAAATAAATAAAAAAGTAGACGAAATAATAAAAGATTTAGATTTGCACGAAGAAATTCCAGGGGACTATCTTATAGATGATGAATTAACAAAAAGAGCATATATTAGAGGACTTTTCTTGGCATGCGGAAGCATTAACGATCCAAAGAAATCTAGATATCATTTAGAGTTTGTTGTTGATAGTGAATCTTATGCAAAATTTTTATCAGGACTTCTCAACGAATTTGATTTGAATAGCAAAACACTTAAAAGAGATAATAAATATATGATCTATATAAAAGAGGCCGAAAAAATAGGAGATTTTCTTAGAATGATAAGCGCGATACAATCGTTATTCTACTTTGAAGACATAAGAATATATCGTGATCACAAAAACATGACAAATAGGCTTAACAACTGTGAGCAGGCTAATGTTGATAAAATAATTGAAACCGCCGCGATGCAAGTAAGAGATATAGAACTAATAGAAAAATATGGAGGGTTAGATCTTTTAAACGAAAAAGAACAAGTAGTGGCGTTTTATCGTTTAAAGTATAGAGAGGCCTCTTTAGTTGAGTTAAGCGAGATAATAAGTTTTGAGACAGAAACGAAAATAACCAAATCAGGACTATATCACAGGTTTAATAAAATTAAGGAATTAGCTAATAAAATAAGAGAAAAAGATATCACATGATATCTTTTATTTTTTTATTCTATTTAATAGATTTATTTGATCAAGTTTCCATATATCTCCGTCTTTTATAAACGCTAAACGGTAGTTATACAAAGATCTGTTCTGTGTTTCAACAGAATTGTCTCGCACTTGTATTGTACATGAACACGCCCCAAACAGAGCCTCGATTACGACAGACTTTTCATCAATGTTAGTAATCTCCGCAGACATCAAACGAAGCCGTCTTTTTACTTTCTTTTTCCCAGAGACATTAAGAAAATTGTTTTGCTTTTCGTAAATATCAAACAAAGAATTTGAAGCTAATGATTTAAGTTTTTCCAAATCTGCTTCATCCCAAGACTCTTGAAAGTCTACAAAAGTATTAAATAACATCTTCGCAAAATCTTTTTTACTATAGCCAGATACAAATGAATTGAACCTATCGTCATCAACTGCGTTTACTGTTATTGATTGAAGAAGTCTTTGAAGATTTTTTGGTAATAAAGAGGTAATTTTGCTCTTAGCTAAAACCCAAGTATGAAGCTTATTTACAACCACTGATTTGCAGAAACCACATTCACTAGAATTACGGTCGCCTAAATCACTACCGCAATTAGGACAAGCGTTTTCTTTAGTTGCATACGGAGAACCAACAAACGTTAATTTATAATAGCACCCAATTTTTGTATGTTTATTTCCTCTAATAAAATTACCAGTTTCAGAATCTATTATATAGTCGTAATAAGAAATTGCTAAAGTAACATCAACTGCTAACAAATCTTTCATTTCTCTAATATCGCTTATAAATAAGTCAATACAAGAAAAATCCGATTTAATGTTTATTCCGCCCTTATACTGCAAAACCTCTAATTGGGTTCGCAAATTATTAAAGAGTTCATCGGTTGTTAATCTTCTTAGGGTATTAAATTCAAAATTAACCGTTGAATCCTGAACATCCAGATAAATTTTATATAATTGATCTAGCAATTCTTCTTGTCTTTGATTAGTTATTAGACGGTTAAAAAGTTCTTCGGATACTTCAGTATGTTGACTGTCCTCGTGGAAAACGGAATACGGACGAAGAGTTCTCGCTCTAGGCGCTGACGGCTCAAAAGGCGCGCTCATATCAGAAAAAACAGAACCACGTTTTAAAACAACATCGACAACAATGCTAAGAAAACTACGACCTCTCATATTTCACCAGTATCCAATCCATATCCTCTAAATTGTAAGTAGTTCCACAATACTCGCATATACCACTTCTGTTAACATCTATATTTGAACCACACCCAGGACAATAACGTGCAGCCGGTTGCTTTTTTGAATCTTTCCTCTTTTCAAACACCATAGAATTTTTTATCTCCGTGCCATAAAGATGACTAGAAGAAACAAACTTGCCATATCCAGAAATAAGATCAACTTCTATTTGAATTGTATCATCAAGTTTGTTCATCTTTAATATTTCAACGTGAGCAACACCCATATCAAAAAAGTGTTGCATCTTGTGATCTCTAGACAATTCCTCGATATCTTCAGACAACTTGTTATATAATTCATCACCAACAAAGTGATTTATTTTATCAAGTTCTTTGAAGACAATCGCTCGATTTATTTGAATATACATATTTGAAATATAAGATATAAAATGTTCTTTGTTTAAATTATCTATATCCATAAACACACTTCCCAACTATAAAAATTATATCATGAATATGGGACAATAATAAGACAAATTAAGCAAATTATAGTATAATATACCTACTGGAGGGATTTATGGACACATTGTTAGAAAAAATAACAACACTTTTAGATAAATATGAAAATATTGTTATTGCAGCCCATGCAAATCCCGATTTAGATGCAATTGGCTCAGCAATGGGTCTTAGCGTGGTTTTAAATAATATTGGGAAAAACAGCTATGTTTTTTTGGAAAATAAAGATAAAAACAAATATAGTGAGTCAGTAAGACGGGCGGTTAACAAAGCAGAGGCCATTAGTTATATTTATCCAACGGAGTATAAAACTTTATTAGACAAGGAAACGGCGTTAGTGATTGTAGATACACATCAAGGGGAAAGAACAGAATATCCAAAATTACTAGACGATATCAAAAATGTAATAGTTTTAGACCATCATATAAAAAACCATTCATATATTCAAAACACAGAATTGTTCTATATAGATTCAACTCTTTCTAGCATGGTTGAACTGGTGACAAGATTTGCTGAATATCATAATGTTAATTTGGGATCTGTTGTCGCAAGTATAATGCTTGCAGGAATGGAAATAGATACAAACGGATTTAACACAAAGACAAGCCCAAAAACATTTGAAGCTGCAGCAACATTGGCTAAGATGGGTGCTGACAACACACTAAAACAAGAACTTTTAAAAGAGAGCATGGACTCATATCTAAAAAGAGCGGATATGGTAAGGGAAACATACATAATTGACAAAAACAAAGCCTTTTGTATGATGCCTCCTGGCGAAGCCTCTCAAGAAGAGTTAGCCGTAATCGCAGAAGAGTTATTAAAATTGGATGAAGTTGAAATGGCTTTTACTATTGGAACATTAAAAGATGGCAGAGCAGGAGTTAGTGCTAGATCTGTTGGAGATTTTGATGTTTGCTCTATAATGAAAAAATTAGGCGGTGGAGGACATGCCAACAATGCCGCTGCTCAAATTGAAGGAAAAACACTTATTGAAGTGGAAAGAATGATTAGAAAAATATTGGGGGAGATAGAGTGAAGGTTATCTTAATTGAAGAAGTAAAAAAACAAGGGAAAAAAGGGGACGTAATTGAAGTTAAAGATGGTTATGGAAACTTTTTAATTAACAATAAGCAAGCGGTTTTAGCGTCGTCACTGAATTTAGATAAATTAAAAAAAGAGAATGAACAAAAAGAAAAAGAGTTTAATAACGATGTAAAAGAAGCCGAAAAAACAAAAGAAAAATTAGAAAAAATAACTTTGACTTTTGTAGTAAAAACGGGAAAAGAGGATAAAGTCTTTGGAAGTATTAGCCAAAAACAAATCTCGGAGAAACTAAAAGAGCAAGGTTTTGAAATAGACAAAAAGCAGATAAAAGTAAGCAATCAAATTGCCGCATTAGGAGGACATGACGTTGAAATTGAATTACATAAAAAAGTAAATGCCGCAATTAAAGTGTTTTTAACTGCAGGAGGTGGGAACAATGAGTAACATACCACACAGTGTCGAAGCTGAACAATCAGTAATCGGATCGATGTTTTTAACAAAAAAAGCATTGCAGAAGAGTTTGGAATTATTACTTCCAGAAAATTTTTATTTGGACTCACATGCAAAAATTTTTGAGTGCATCAAAGCCGTTGATGATGGAAAAAGAGCAGTAGATTTAACCACCGTTTCAGAAGAATTAAACAATAGGGGATGGATTAAGCAAGTTGGAGACATTGACTATTTAGCTGAAATTATCAACAATGTACCGACAACTGCTAATCTTGATGAATATATTAGAATAGTTGAGGACAAGTCGCTACTTAGACAAATGATTGATGAAGCAACCGCGATTGTAAAAGGCAGCTATGAAGCAGGTAGTGATGTTGAAGGATTTTTAGCTCAATCACAAAAAAAGATATCGGAAGTGGCTCAATCAATAAGAGGGTCAGAATTTAAGGCTATTCAGGAAGTTCTTACTAAAACACAAACGGATTTGGAAACACTAGCAGCAAATAAAAACCATATTACAGGGATAGCCAGTGGATTTGGAGATTTAGATAAAGTTACAGCAGGATTTCACCCAACACAATTTGTTATTATTGCAGCGAGACCAGGTATGGGAAAAACAGCCATTGCTGTTAATATGGTATCCAATATCGCGATTAATACTGAAAAAACAGTTGCTCTTTTCAACATGGAAATGGGAGCAGAACAATTAGTTACTAGAATGCTTTCGTCTGTTGGACAAATAGATGGTAGCAAATTAAAAATAGGGGCATTAGAACATAACGACTGGAAAAGAGTTAACGAGGCAATTAGTAGATTATCCGATACACACATATATATGGATGACAGTGCTGGGCAAACCGTTTCAGAAATTAGAGCAAAGTGCCGTAGATTAAAAAATTCACCACAAGGATTAGATATTGTTTTTATTGATTATTTAACGCTTATACAAAGTGCCAATAAAGGAACAGTAACAGGACAAAATAGACAACAAGAAGTAGCAGATATCTCAAGAGCGCTTAAAACAATGGCAATGGAACTAGAGGTTCCAGTCATCGCTCTTTCACAGCTTTCTCGTGGTGTTGAGCAAAGATCTGACAAGGCTCCAATGCTAAGTGATTTAAGAGATTCAGGAGCAATTGAACAAGATGCGGACATCGTCGCGTTTTTACATTGTTCAGATGAAGAAAGAGATAAAGAAAATAGCTTAATGGAATTAGTAATAAGAAAACATCGTAATGGACCACTAAAAGAAATTCCATTAATATTTAAGAGAAATGTAAGCACTTTTGTAAGTGTATCTACTACCGAAAGGTCAGAGGAAAAATAGGTGATTTTGTGAAAAAATTTAACTATTACTTTTTTGTCGCTATAATAAGCATAGGAATTTTTTTCTTGCAATTTGCAACAGGAAGAGCGCAAAATCCACAGACTTTTTATAAAGTCTATTTAGATAATGAAATAATAGGAATAATTGAATCAAGAGAAGAGTTAGATGTTTATATTAATAGACAAGGAGACTTAATACGAAATCAAGTAATTGAATACCAACAACAGCTTGAAATAATAGAAGCGGTAGATGCAATTGTTGTAAGTAAATTCAGAAGAAATGAAGATTTTGCTGAATTTTTTGCTTTGCGAAACAACTATAGACAATTGAGCATCTTAGTATACGAAGACGGTTCTTTTAGAGAAAATGAGAGAACAAGGATTATCAATTTAATAGGGAGGTTTCCAGAAGAATATCGCACGAATGTCGCTGTAGGAGAAAATTCTATCGCGAACTACTCCCAATTTATCAACAAACTAGAGGAAAGACTGTTAAGTGAAAAAAGCAAAATAATAAGATATATTGAAGAAAATCGTGAAAGCATGTCTTTTACGGAAATAGAAAACCATCGTTTAGATAGATATTTAAATTCTGAGTTGGAAGAAGTCAGCTATATTAGAAAACTGTTTATGCAAGAATACGTTGAACAAAACACCATCTATTTATATGCAGAAAATATATATACTCCGCTTGGCATAAATATTATGAGAATAAAACTGTTTGAGGCAGAATTAACAAGTGTTTCAGATGTTTATCAAGCAATCATAGAGAGAAAACCAAATACAATTGAGGGATATCAATTCCGAATAAGATCTCCTCACGAGCATCAAAGTTTAGTAGATGCTGCAGCAGGAACATCGTTGACACAATATAACAACATGGGATGGACCACTGGATTAGATGATGTAATAATCTTTGTAACTGATCCTGATATATTTGAAGAGGCAGTTAGATTAATGCAAACCGTTTTTGCTGGAACAGATCAAATAAATCAGTTAAATAGTGGAAACGCAGCAACGATAACTGGAGTTGGAAGAAGATTAGAAGATATATACGTTGAAGAAGACATAACAATTAAAAAAACAAACATTTCAGTTAGAGAACAAATATTTACAGATCCCGAAATTTTATCAAGTTATTTATTGTACGGAGAAGAGAGAGAAGTTAGAACTGTTAGAGCGTCAGCCGCAGACAACATTCCGGCGTTTGCGTTTAGGAACGGAATAAGTGTTGAAGAGTTTTTCCTTTCGAATCCATCTTTTACAAGTGTTAATAACATGTTTTATAACGGACAAGAAGTCGTAATCGCGCAAATTGATCCTAAAGTAAGTATCGTTGTAGAAACGTTTGAAGTTGAAGATGTAATTGTACCTTTCGAAAAAATTGAGAGATTTGATGCAAACATGACAGCAGGATCAAGATTTGTAGAACAAGTTGGATCAAGCGGAGTAGAGAGAGTTTCTCAAAACATTAGAACGGTAAACGGACAAATAACAGTTGTTGAACCAGTTGGTGTTGAAACCATAACAGAGGTAGTAAACGAGATAACAATTCTTGGAACAAGAAGAGTTCCTACTGTTGGTAGAGTCGATAGTTGGGGATGGCCTACAGCAAGTGGTTATAGGGTTACATCTTGGTATGGTTGGAGGCTTATGTTTGGACGACGTGAATTCCACACTGGAATAGATATCGCGGTTGGTCATGGAACTCCTATATTTGCTACAAACAACGGTATTGTTGTTGAAAGAGGATGGCAAGGAGGAGGCGGCGGAAATGTCGTGACAATAGATCATAACAATGGTTATTGGACACATTATGCCCATCTTTCATCGTTCGCTCCAGGAGTAACTGTAGGAACAACGGTCACTCGTGGCCAAGTAATCGGCTTTATGGGATGTACCGGTAGATGTACTGGAACCCATTTACATTTTGAAATCAGAAGGGGCTGTGGCGGATTCGGATGTCATGTTGATCCGTGGCCATATATAAGATAATGAAAGTAAAAGTATTAGCTAGCGGAAGTAAGGGAAATTGTACCTACATTGAAACAGAAACAAACAAGATATTGATTGATGTAGGAATTTCCACATCACGCATTGAAAAAAAGTTAGGAGAAATAGGAGTCAATCCCAAAGCGATAGACTCCGTTTTCATAACCCATGCTCATGTCGATCATACACAAGGATTAGAAGTCTTCTCAAAAAAATATAAAAGCAAAATATACATGACAGAGAAAATGAAGACAAAAGGACGCGTCAGAGTTGAACAAATAGTCAACATTAAAGGCGAAATAAAAATAAATAATATGACCGTTACCCCAATAAAATTATCACATGACAATACAGAGACAAACGGATATTTGATAGAAGAGAACGACAAAACCATAGTATATATAACAGATACAGGATATGTTCATGAAAAAAATTATGAATTATTAAAAAATAGAACAGTATATATTATTGAAAGCAACCATGATTTAGAAATGCTATCAGAAAGCGAAAAATATCCATTTCCTTTAAAGCAAAGAATAAGAAGCGATCAAGGTCATTTGTCAAACAACACGGCGTCATTATATTTAAGCGATCTCATTGGACCTAAAACAAAAAAAGTAGTGCTAGCGCATATAAGTGAAGAAACAAACACCCCAGAGAGAGCAATAAAGACATTAAAAGAAAAATTAAAAGAGAAGAAAATAAAATTTAAAAACATCGTCGCGGCAACGCAAGATGAAGGATCGGAGGTCTTTGAGATATGATTAAAATAATATGTGTTGGAAAAATAAAAGAACAATATTTAAAAGAGGCTATAGGAGATTACATGACACGAATCAGTAAATACAATAAAATAGAAATAATCGAATGTGCCGAGTATACGGAAATGGAAGAAAAGACAATTCTAGAAAAAGAAAAAATACAGATACTAAAAAACATAGGAGAAAGAGATTATGTAATTACTTTAGAAATAAATGGAAAACAAACATCATCCGAAGAATTGAGTAAGAGAACGGACAACATATATCTAACTCATAATACAATAACGTTTATAATAGGAGGATCTCACGGACTTCATCAAGACATAAAAGATAAGAGTAATTATCCATTATCGTTTTCTAAAATGACATTTCCCCATCAATTATTTAGAGTCATTCTTTTAGAACAAATATATAGATCATTCAAGATACAGAACAAAGAAAAATATCATAAATAGGATGTAAACAGAGCTGTCAAGAGGCTCTGTTTTCTATATAAAAAAACACACAACTGTGATATTATTGTTATAATAAGGCTTATTGTGTGCTTGCTTTAAAAAAGAGCAACAAAAAAATTGTCAATGACAATTTTTCTTTTTTGTTACCTTTTTCTCCTAATTTTTCTATATAAAGGAATTAATCTATTATAAGCAAAATACATTAATTTATTGGTAACTAAATCAAACTCGCCAATGAACTCAATATATTTACCTCCCCAACGTTTCTTGAATAAATGAATCCCATATATACTATTACTTGGATCTGGATCTCCACTAGTTCCGTAGAAATCAACTATCTTATAGCCTTCTTCATTCGCGTTCTCTATAACAGAATAATATAACCAATAATTAGCGTTTAGAAAACGTAAAACATCTTTGTTTCCTCCGTGAACAGTCCAAACCTTATCTTGAAATTTAACTGTAATCATTGAAGACAATATTAATTCTTCGACATCTAATTGATGTATCTCTACTAATTCTTTCTCAAACTTCTCTAGTTGTTGCTGTAAATCAAGTATTTTCCCGGATGTTTTTTTATCTGGGTTTTTAGTATCTAGCTTTTCTAGTGCTGATGAAGTAGTCTTAATTTTTTCATTGTACAAAATTTTCAAATTATTAACATTAACCTTAACAGTATATAAATCACTCATATCAAATTTATTTAAGACGGTGTAAAAAAGTCTGTAATAATCTAGAGAATGTTGTGTCAAGTTTTCTCTTGCAGCAGTATCCATCATAGTATCATAGAACAATTCAATATCATTTTCGGAACCTTTTGCAATTTTCAAATTATATACATTGCCTCTATTGATAATATTTCTAGTCGTTGAATGGAAGTTTTTCCTTAAATCATTAATATCAGCATCAACATCTAACTTAAAAGTATATCTTGGTTCATCCGTTTCAAAATTTTTATTATACCCCTTATGCTTATATCCAATTGAAGTCAAATAATCAACCAAAGCATGATTGTCAAAACCATCGTCAACCACATTCCCATCAAAATCTAATGTATGTAACTGAATATCTGGATTAATACGTAAGAACAAACCTTTTCTCTTTTTACAATATTTGCTTAACTGCTTTGTAAACTCTTTTAACAGTTCTTTGTCATTATAATCGCAAGCAAAACCACTAGGACAACAAAAGAAACAGTAAGGCCCGATTATATGTTTTTCAAGAAGTAATGCAGTGGCAATTAGCTTGTTATTTCTTTTTATGCCTACGTAATGCGACTTGTAATCAGCATATTTTACATGAGCCCAGTAATATGATTTCATAAAATGGCTGTCAAAAGAATCTATAAAAGATTTATATTCGTTTTCAGAAACATTATCTATAAAAACCATATTATCACTTCCATAATAATTATAACACGTTTAATGTAAACTGAATGCCTTAAAAAGGAGATTTAGGACAATTTGGTTGTCTTTGTTCATCATTTATAATATACTTTTAATAGGTGATAATATGTTAGTAAACATGAGAGAAATGCTAAATGATGCCAAGAATGGTGGATATGCAGTAGCTCAGTTGAATATCAATAATTTAGAATGGATAAAATTTGTATTAACTGCTTGTGAAGAAAGTAAAAGTCCAGTTATTTTAGGTGTCAGCGAGGGTGCCGGAAAATATATGGGCGGATATAAGAATGTTGCGGATATGGTTAATAATTTAATGTGGTTCTTAAAAATAACTGTACCTGTCGCGCTTCATTTAGACCATGGAACAAGTTATGAATCGTGTGTTGGTGCAATAGATTCAGGATTTACATCAGTTATGATTGACGCTTCAAAAGAAACCTTAGAAAACAATATTGCCATTACAAAAAGAGTAGTTGATTATGCTCACACTAGAGGCGTGACTGTCGAAGGTGAAATTGGTCATGTTGGTGGGCAAGAGGATGGAATAAGCGGAGAAATATTATATGCTGAGGTGGATGAATGTGTCCGCTACTGTATGGAAACGGGAGTAGATTTCTTGGCTCCAGCTCTAGGAAGTGTTCACGGTCCATATAAAGGTGAACCAAAACTTCATTTCGAAAGAATGAAAGAAATAAGTGAAAAAACAGGACTACCATTAGTATTGCACGGAGGAACAGGTTTATATGATGAACAAGTGAGACAGGCAATGGAATGTGGAATTTGTAAGCTAAATATAAACACTGAATTGCAACAAGCATGGACTGAAGGAGTAAGAAATAAATTAAATAGCGATTCTGAAGAATATGATCCTAGAAAAGTAATAGGAGCAGGAGAACCAAACGTAAAAGACGCTATAAAAGTAAAGTTAGAGTTATTGGGAACAACCGGAATTAACCAATAAGGAGAATTTATGAAAAAAATAAAAATAGAAGGCGGTCATAAGTTAACTGGAACCATTCGTATTAGTGGTGCTAAAAACAGCGCTGTAGCGTTAGTTCCAGCATCTCTTTTGTCTGATGATACGGTAATAATTGATAATATACCTAATATTTCTGATATCGATGCTTTAAATGAGATATTAGCGTATTTAGGTGCAAAAGTGACAAAAGACGGAGACGCTATGATAATAGATTCATCAGCGATTGAAAACAAAGTGATACCAGAAGAAATATCCGTTAAATTACGCGCGTCATACTATTTTATGTCTTCATTGCTTGGTAAATATAAACGAGTTGAAATGTATTTCCCTGGTGGATGTTCGATAGGAGCAAGACCAATAGATCAAACACTAAAAGGATATCGAGCATTAGGAGCAACAGTAGTTGAAGAAGGGAATAAATACACTATCTATGCTGATGAATTGCATGGAGCAGAAATATACTTAGATATGCCTAGCGTTGGAGCAACAATTAATACTATATTAGCTGCAGCTAAAGCAAAAGGTGAAACAGTAATCGAGAATGCAGCAAAAGAACCAGAAATAGTAAATGTAGCAACATTTTTAAACAATATGGGAGCTAAAATTACAGGGGCAGGAACAAGTACAATAAGAATTGTCGGCGTTGAATATTTAGGGAAAGCTTTTACAGAGGTTATCCCAGATAGAATAGAAGCAGGGACCTATATAATAGCAGGGGCTCTAGTGGGAGAAAATTTAAGAATAGAAAATATTATTCCAGATCATGTTGAATCATTATTGAGCAAATTAAGAGAAATGGGAATTCAGTTGAAAGTTTATCCAACAGCAGTCGAAATAAGTGCCTCAAATGAAATTCGTTCAGTAATAGTAAAAACGCTGGGATATCCAGGTTTTCCAACTGATTTACAACAACCATTAACTGTTCTTTTGACACAGTGTTTAGGTTCGTCGTTCTTAGAAGAAACGATATACGAAAATAGATTTCAAAATGTGCCTTATTTAAATTCAATGGGTGCAAAAATATCTATTAATGATAGAATGATTAGAATTGATGGGGCTTCCAAATTAACAGGAGAAAAGGTCAAGGCAACCGATTTAAGAGCAGGAGCTTGTCTTGTTTTAGCGGGCTTAAAAGCTAACGGAGAAACGATTGTAGAAGACGCAGAACATGTTTTAAGAGGATATGAAAACATCATAGAAAAGTTATCAAATGTTGGAGCAAAAATAGAATCAATGGAGGAGTAATCCTCTTTTTTTGCTATATAATGAAGTTATGGAGATGATGTAATGATTGATCTGGGTGAATATCAATTATATCCAATTTCAAATATTGAAAAGCAAGATATAAAATTTTTGAAAGAAATCAAGGACAAAGAGGCTCGAAGATTTAATTTGAAAAACATTATTAGGCGAGATTTGAAGGAAACTCCGCCAGCAGGAGAATCATATCTTGTTAAAGAAGGAGATACAAACGTTGGATATGCATATGTTTCAGATATAAAAAACACAGGGGAAGTTGTAGTCACTCTCGCTATTCATCAAAAAAGACGAGGGAATCAAGCAGGAAGAAGGCTCATAGAATCTTTGAGCGGATATGTATTAGGGATGGATTTAGTTAACGGTGTAATTGGTTATGTCGATACCAAAAACGAAGCATGTAAGAAAGTACTTCTATACGCAGGTTTTAAAAAAATTGGGGCAACAGAACATAAAGAAATATATCGAAAAGGAAAATAAGCACATTGCTTTTATGCTAAATATTTGCTACAATATGGAGGTATCAAATTTCTATGACTTAATTTAGTCATGGCGGGAGGAGAAAATTATGGCAAAGGAAACAGATGTAAAATTTATTGAAACAGCTGTAACATGTGCTTGTGGTAGTGACTTTAAAGTTATGTCTAACAAAGCAGAACTACAACTTGAGACATGCAATAACTGTCATCCATTTTATGTAGATGGAAAAGATGGATTAGCTATATCAAAGGCAGGACGTGTCGAGAAGTTTAATCGTAAATATGGTTTAAAAAAAGAAGAAGCATAAAAAATTCTTTTTTTTGTTGAGTGAACTTTAAAAAAATAGTATAATAAGAGTAGAACAAATTGTGTAACGGGGGAATAGAGTGAACAGAAAAGAAGTAACAGATTTTTTGCTTGATGAGCTTTACGAGATGTTTGAAGATTTAAATGAAAAAGAGGCCATAGATAACATCTATGCTTTTTTGCTTGAAATAGATGAAGAAAGTACACTTGAGTTATCAGGACAGACCGAAATTATGGATGTTGAGATAGTCGCGCGTAAAGAAGACATGTTATTAACTATAATGCTGACATACTATAAAGATGTTATATATAATGCCAATGAAAGAGGTATTAGAAAAGAAGAAAAGGAAATTTTAGAGTTCTTGGGTGCTGGCATAGATAGCATAGATGTAGTCGAATATTTCAAAGCAAACCCAGAAGAGGGAAAGAAAGTAATTGGTCGTTATTTTCTATATGCTCATAACACAGACGAATACAAAGAAACCGTAGAAAAATACAGTTTAAATAACCCAACGCCTTTTGTTATTAATCTATCTAGAGATTTAGAATATCTTAATTTTTGTGATGATATAGCAGAAATATATGAGGATGTGTTGGATGAATTTTCAGAGGATGATTGTAATGAATGCGAATGCGATTTAAATGAAGAATGCGAATATTGTGAATGGAACGAAGATGACTATGAAAAGCATGCCTTAGCGTTCGATGAAAAAGTATTGCCAGAGATTACTGATCGTGTAATAGGATACATCAAGAGCAAACTTCAAGTTCCCGAAAAAATAAATGATTTCTTGAAATATTATGTATCTTTAACGTATTCGCTATTAACATACTACGAGAGAGAAATTATTGTATCAATAGAAGAAAGACGATTTTTAAGGAAAATAAATGAGTGCACATCTTTAGAAGAAATAATGGAACTTTTTGAAGATAAAGAAACGTTTGCAAAGGCAGTAGGTACGGTGTCTTTAGAATATCTTGCCACATATGGATCTTGCTTTGATTTTAGATATAGTTTTGATGAACCAAAAACAGGTAGAATATTAAAATTACTAGATCCGGAATATGAATACTACGAAGACGAAAGAAATAAAGAACAAGTAAGCGGTATTTTGAGGGATTGGAATGTAGGAGAGAAAATAGAGGAAATTTTAGCTTATTTACAGCAGAAGTATCCAGAAGACTATATAGAAAAAGCATATGATTTCTTTACGTGCTCAACCGAAGATGATAATAATATTTTGCATGAATATGATATAGAAGAAACCGACAAAGAACATCTAGCATTTATCGCTACAGGATACTTGTCTAGACAATTCTATGAATATCATTTTGGAAGAGAGGCTAATGAGTTAACAGACAAAGAAGCGTATATATATGGTCGTTTGTTGTCTAATGATAAAGATTCTTTAAAACTAATTAGGACGTTTTTTGAAGGTGGTCACGAGATAATAAATGTTCATTATCGTATCGCTAAGGAAAGAGAGTTTTTTGAAAAACAACTTATTAGAGATGTTATATATGATGGCAAAGGAAGAGAACTGTTGAAATTAGACCCTTACTTTTTTGCCCATGAACTTACTAAAAAGGCAGTTATGGAAGGAGATTTCTATTCTATTTTAGAAGAAAACGGAGTAGATGAAACAATAAAATATATGCATAAAATAGAGGAAAAGATCCCCTATGAGTGTAATAAAAACTGTAATGAGTTATTAATGAATATATATTTATTTTTGAAGAATAAAAAAGAATTAAATGACACGGATGAAATTATATTAAACTATATAGAGAAAAATTCTTGGTCAATCGAGGACTACAAAAATGACCTTTTATGTAGTGAGCCTCTCCTTAGAGCGCTCCTAGAAGGATACCTAAATGGATATGGTGATACCGTTAATGAATATGAATCAGAAACAGATGAAATGAGAGAGATTAGAACAAAGCTAAAAGTAAAAAAAAGAATGGATAATCACAAAGACTAGTGATTATCTTTTTAATAGATTTATCATGCTAAGTGTGATAAAATATGTATATCAAACTTTTTAGAAATAGGTGGATTAAATGGGAAAGATTATCGCATTTGTAAATCAAAAAGGGGGCGTTGGAAAAACGACCTCTAGTATTAATTTAGCAGCCTCATTAGGTTTACTGGGGAAGAAGACACTTCTTATAGATTTAGACCCTCAGGGAAATGCTACAACAGGAGTAGGAATAAATAAAAGCGATTTAAAGAAGGGTGTATATGAGCTCTTAACAGGAAGAGCTGAAATTAAGGATGTCGTTGTCAAAACAAAGTTTAAAAACTTATACACTATATCAGCTTCAATAAATTTAGCTGGTTTAGATATGGAATTAATGGAATTGTCTAGAGCAGATAAAGGTTTTGTTGCGCAAATGCAACTAAAAAAACATTTGAGTCAAATAGATGAAATATTTGATTATATTATATTGGATTGTCCTCCATCACTGGGGCTAATAACTACCAATGCACTAGCAGCATCAGACTCGGTAATAATACCGGTTCAGTGTGAATTTTTTGCTTTAGAAGGAATTATGCAACTTCTTAACTCAATAATGATAGCGCAGAAAAAATTAAATTCAGACTTAGATATAGAGGGAGTCCTTCTTACGATGTTAGATAACCGTACGAATTTGGGGCTGGAAGTAGTAGAAGAAATTAAGAGTTATTTTAAAGAAAAAGTATATGATACGATAATTCCGAGATTGGTTAGATTATCAGAAGCGCCAAGTCATGGAAAACCAATTCATGCTTATGATCCAAAAAGTAGAGGAACAGAAGCCTACTTAAATTTAGCCAAAGAGGTGGTTGAGAGAAATGGAAATTAAAAAGAGAGCGTTAGGTAAAGGTTTGGAACAACTGTTTAATACGGAGAACCTTGATTTAGATACCTTTGAAAGAAGTGTTTATGAAACAGCTACAAAAGAAGAAATTGTAGATATACCTATAGCAGAATTGCGCGCTAATCCATATCAGCCGCGTAAACATTTTAATGATGAAACTCTTCAAGAGTTAACAGAATCAATAAAAGAACACGGTGTATTTCAACCAATAATCATAAAAAAAGGAATCAAAGGATATGAAATAATTGCTGGAGAAAGAAGAGTTAGAGCAGCCAAAATGGCAGGCTTGAAGGTTATACCAGCAATAATAAGAAACTTAAACGATGCCCAAATGATGGAAATCGCCCTTTTAGAAAACCTACAAAGAGAAAACCTTTCAGCTGTCGAAGAAGCTAATGCTTATAAAATGATGATTGAAAGACTTGGCATAACACAAGAACAATTAAGCAAAAAAGTCGGTAAGAGTAGAAGTCATCTTACAAACATATTAGGACTTCTAAGGCTCCCTGCAGAAGTTCAAGAAATGGTTAACAGCAATAAACTTACAATGGGACATGCCAGAGCGCTTTCAAAATTAGATGATGATAGAAAAATCATGGAGTTAGCAAAAGAAATTATAGAAAACAACTTATCAGTAAGAGCAATAGAGTTTCAAACAGGATCAGAAACAAAGAAAAACAAAATAGAGAGAAAACCAGCACAAAAAAATGATGAGTACAAATATGTAGAAGAAATATTAAGAGACAAACTTGATACAAAAGTAAGAATAAAAGAAAACAAGATAGAAATATCTTTTACAAATGTTGCAGACTTAAACAGAATATTGGATACAATTAATATAAAGGAGTAAATAAATGGATTTTTTAGTTGAACATCAACTAGTTGCACCTATTTTAATTATAGCGTTCAGTGTTTTAATATATCTTATACTTAGAATCGCTATAAGAAAAATATTAAGCATGAGGATTAAACACATTGACAAAAGAAGAAAAAAATCTCTTTCGGGTCTAATAGAACTTGTTTTAAAGACGTTCATTTTTATAGTTGCTTTAATGATGATATTAGATAGATTCGGAGTAGACACCCGAGCGCTTCTAGCATCTTTAGGAGTAGTAAGTTTGATTATAGGTTTATCATTGCAAGATACCATAAGAGACTTTATAGTTGGTTTTACCATACTTTTTGAAGACCAATATTCAGAAGGAGACGAAGTAACAATTAACGGCTTTATGGGAAGAGTAATATCTATTGGTATTAAAACAACTAGAATACAATCTCCTAATGGAGATGTAAGAATCATATCCAACAGAACAATTGCGGAAATTACAAACCACGCTTTAAAGACTCACAAAACAATAATAGAGATTATATTTCCTGCAGAGTCAGATGTTAATCATATAAAACAATTATTAGAACAAGCATGTACAAAAATATCAGAGGAAATGACTTTGTCAGATCCAGCTATATGCCTTGGAGTAGAATCAATTGGTAAAAATGGAATCCAGTTTAGAATACTGCTTTCGACGAAATTTACAGATCGGTTGAGTTGTGCTAGAATATTCAGGGAACTGCTCAAAGACTTTTTCGATATCCAAGATATTCATATAGAATATCCGGTGATAAACGATGGATAAAGAATATAAATTAGGAACCATTGTAACAATGAAAAAAGAACATCCTTGTGGAACTAACGAATGGGAAATTGTTAGAGTGGGTGCAGATATAAAAATTAAATGTATAAAATGTGGGAGATTTATTATGATTCCACGAATAGACTTTAATAAGAAATTAAAAAAAATAATTACTCTGTAAGGAGGATATATGAAAAAACTGATTAATAAGCATAGAAAAAGTATTGGACCTATAACAGTTATGTTAGTACTAAGTTTTTTCATAATGGCATTAAGTTTTGTTTTAAGTTGGTTAGGTACTAGTAGTTTATTAACTGAGCCAGGAACTTTTGAAACAACTCTAGTAACGGTAAGAAATATATTTAGTCAAGAAGGAATACGATATATATTTAGTGAGGCAGTAAATAATTTTAGATTATTAGAACCGTTAGTAATAATAATAATATCGTTAATTGCGGCATCTATGTTAGAACTTAGTGGGCTATTAAATCACGTATTTAGCGGATTTAAAAATGTTCGAGGAAGTGTAATCACATTTATAACTATATTTATAAGTATAATATCAACAGTAATAGGAGATCATAGTTATGCAATACTATTTCCTTTGGTTGCAGTATTATATAAAATAGCAAATAGGGATCCAAAACTTGGTATATTTACTGTATTTATTGGAATTACAGTAGGTTATGGAGCAGGAATAGGATATAATTATCAAGATATTGTGTTATCTAATCTAACAGAAACTTCTGCACTAGGTATAATGAATTTTTATGATATGACTAATTCATCGATATTCCTTATATCAGTAGCAGCTACAGTGGTACTGTCAATTGTAGGAACAATTTTAATAGAAAGAACCTTGGGAAAAAGAGCAAGAAAAGAAACCCCAGAAGAATTAAACACATCAGCAACAGGACTAAAAGTTACAGGGCTCGTATTCGTAATTTTAGGACTGTTTATCGCGTATTCAGTTATGCCAGGTTTGCCATTCTCGGGATGGTTGTTAGATTCTAATGCAGATACCTATACGGCTCAACTCTTTGGTGCTAATGCTCCATTTAGAGAAGGGTTCATTGTATTGTTTGTATTAGTATCACTTATATGTGGTGCGGTATATGGTAGATTCTCAAGAAACATAAAAAGTGGAAAAGAATTCAATAAAGCTATATCTGAATCTTTTAAAGGAACAGGTTTTATCTTTGCAGGATTGTTCTTCATGTCAATTATGTTAGGAATATTAGAGTGGACTAACATAAGCACAGTTTTATCACTTAACTTAATAAACATGTTTACTAACACTCAAATGACAGGAATATTCCTAATTACATTACTATTTGTTGTTACAATTATTGTTACAGTATTAAATCCAGTAACATTAACTAACTGGGCACTTATCTCTCCAACTTTTGTCCCATTAATGATGAGAGCTAATATATCCCCAGAATTTGCTCAAGTAATATTCAACGCTGGGGACTCTGTTGGAAAAAGTGTGACGCCACTGTACGTATTCTTAATAGTAATGATTGGATTCCTGTATAAATATGATACTCAAGGTGAAGACATAAGTTTATTTGGGACTATGAAAAAGATATTGCCAATAGTCGCGTGGATGACAATTACTTGGTTAATAATAATAGTAGGATGGAACCTCTTGGGCTTCCAATTAGGTTTTGGAACATCATCGACATTATAAGCACTTCGGTGCTTTTCCTTGTTTTTTATCTTACATTATAGTACACTTATATTTGTTGAGGTGATAAGATGGGACTAAAAGCAGGAATAGTTGGATTACCTAATGTCGGGAAATCGACGTTATTTAATGCCATAACAAAACAAGGAGTATTAGCAGAAAACTATCCTTTTGCAACAATTGACCCAAACATAGGAGTAGTTATCGTGCCAGACGAAAGATTAGAGTTTTTAAACAATTTATATCACCCAAAAAAACTAACTCCAACAACTTTTGAATTTACTGACATAGCTGGACTAGTAAGTGGAGCAGCTAGCGGAGAGGGTCTGGGAAATAAATTCTTATCACATATTCGAGAAGTAGATGCAATTGTAGAAGTAGTAAGATGCTTTGATGATGGAAACATATTGCACGTAGAAAATAGTGTAGACCCAATAAGAGATATAGAAATAATAGAATTAGAATTAATCCTTTCTGATTTGGAGATAGTAGAAAGCCGTGTTTTGAGATTAGGCAAGAAAGCTTCTTTGTCAGCAGATAAAAAGATAAAAGAAGAATATGAATTACTCTCTAAAATAAAAGAAGGATTAGAATCCAACAAAGGGGTTAGAGAACAGACCTTAAACGAGCATGAGATAACCGCAATAAAATCATTTAATTTAATAACCGCAAAACCAGTTATATATATGACTAATATTAGTGAAGAAGATATTCTCTTAGGAACAAATGAATATGTTGAAAGAGTAAAAGAATATGCTTCAAAAAAAGGTGCAGAAGTTATAGTCGTATGCGCAAAAATAGAATCAGATCTTAGTGACTTAGAAGATGATGAAAAAAAAGCTTTTATGAGAGAACTAGGAATAGAAGAAAGCGGCCTTGATAAACTTATAAAAGCAACGTATTCTCTGTTAGGACTAAAGACATTTCTAACAATCGGTGAAGACGAAGTAAGAGCGTGGCCATTTAGAACAGGAATGAAAGCTCCTGCTTGTGCAGGAATAATACATACTGACTTTGAAAGAGGATTTATTAAGGCTGAAATAATGAGTTATGAAGATCTTGTTAAATATGGAGATGAAAAAGCAGTAAAAGAAGCAGGAAAAACAAGATTAGAAGGAAAAGAATATCTTGTCAAAGACGGCGATATATGTTTCTTTAGATTTAATGTATAAAAAAAGGATATTTACTAGAAATATCTTTTATATTTGGTTTTATTTTCTGATTGTTTGTCTGTTTTTATAGAAGCAGAAAGGCGATCCAACAATCCTTCAAACTCTTTTATAGTGTTTGGATGAACTGTAGACCATGCTTTGGTATTAAACACAGCATTCTTAATATTCTCAAGTAGTTCTGGAGTTGCTTCAGGCACAATATCAGTTCCAAAATAATATTGAAATTCTGGATAAAATCTTTTTAATACAGCTCCCTCAAATTGTTTATCATATTGTTCCCCTTGTTTCTTTCTGAAAATCATTTTGAATTGCCCTGTCCAATATTTTATTTTCTCTTCATGTTCTAAGTATTGTGATTTCATCTCTGTAGTAACTTTATTTAAATCCGCAACATTATAGAAACCATGATTGAATGAAATATGGTCTATCACAAAAGTAAGTGAATACAAGCGTAATATTTCCTCAATTAATTCACAATCAGGGTTTTTAGAAGCACTTAAAAGTGAATCTAATTTATTATTGATCATAATATCTATATCTTTATTGTTAAAATCATTCTTATTTTTCAATGTGTCTCCCCCTTAAAGTCCTATTAAGATATCACAAAAAGAAATTAATTACAAGCTTCGAAAGCATAAAAAAACGCAATCAAGCGCTTTTATTTTGTGATTTAGTATTTTCCGATGTTAACTCCCCTAAATATTCGTTATTTTCTATAAAATCTTGATATACATCTTGATAAAGTATTTTCTCCCCTGGATACATTGTAATTATTTTATTAGTAAAGGGTGTTGTAATTACTATTATGTGGTTAAGAGTTTGGCCCATGTTGTCTTTCCCACAGTTTGGTGATGAAAAACAATAATACTTGCACATATCTCCTAAAATCGGAGGAACATTAGTCTCCTCTATCGCACGATTTATCTCTTGATAGGATGGTAGAGCGATTGTGAAGGTTCCGTGTTTGGATTTAGTTTCATCACTCTTCGCATGTTTAAAATAATGCTCAATCGTTTCTTTGACGTCTCTCTCTTCCCTCTCTTCGTAGATATTGTACTTTGTGTTGCCTACTTTTTTAGTAACTTGTTCAAAATGATGTATAGCACTGTCTTGATCGCCCATTCTAAAATAAACATTTCCAAGTGCTCTATGCACATTACTTACATATTGAAGACCCACATAAGGGAAATTCTTTTTCGTACATTTATCTAGCGTTTTAAGGGCCTTATCAAATTCACCTTTTGATATAAATACATCTCCAAGTGCAAGAAGATATGTTGCTGTATTGCGGGGGTCGTTTGTAATAAGCTTGTTTAAAATAGATTCAGCTTGATCAAAATTTCTTTGTCTTGAATACAGCTTAGCCAATTGATAAGCCGCTGGATAATAGTTTGGATCAATTTCGAGGGCGTCTTGTAGAGCTTTTACAGCCTCATCAAATTCTTCAAGTTTAATCAAATTCACGGCAAGGTCAAATCTAAGTTTAGGATCTTTAAAAAAGTTTTCATGCCGCCGATTGACTTTGCTTGCCGCAAATGCTAAGTCTCTTAACTTTTTTTTAGGAACTGCATCATACTTTGCTTTAGCGACTTTATCAGACTCTACTATATCATCAAGTAATCTTTGTTTCTCTTGCTGCGCCTCTTGTAAAAATGTTAAGCTATCAAAATCTCCGTAGTCCATAATTTTGACCTCCCTATTGTCAGAACATATTAGTCTATAATAATTATAACATAAATTTTAAAGGAGACTAAACTTTTTAATTACTCATAAGTTTACAAAAGTAGTTTTATTTGTTATAATCAAATCCGAGTATTAATTTACTCCTTGCCCGAAAAGGCTATAACCATAAGGAGGTGTAAGAATGAGAAAATATGAAATCATGTTCATCATAAAACCGACGTTGTCAGAAGAAGAAATAACAAAAGTCGCAGATAGTTTTAAAAAGACTTTAGAAAAGTTTAAAACAACTGTAACAACTGTTGATTCATGGGGGCAACAACCACTAGCATATGATATCAAAAGAGGCTCAGAAGAATACAAAAGTGGGTATTACTTTGTATATCAAATTGAAGCTGAGGATGACGCAGGAATTAAAGAATTTGAGCGTTTATCAAGAATTAGTTCTGATATGATTAGACATTTAATCATTAGAAAAGAAGATTAGAGAGAAGGTGTCACATGAATAAAGTGGTATTAGTAGGAAGATTTACTGCAAAACCCGAGTTAAAATATACAAATAACAATACGCCACTCTTAAGATTTTCAATAGCGGTCAATAGACCATTTGCTAATTCTGAAGGAAAAAGAGAAGCGGATTTTATTAATGTAGTAGCTTGGAGAAAACAAGCAGAAACAATCGCAAAATTTTTTGATAAAGGCAATCTAATCGCTATAGATGGAAGATTGCAAACCGGAAGTTATGATGATAAAGAAGGTAATAAACGTTATACAATGGATGTAGCGCTAGATAACTTTGAATTTGTTGAAGGAAAAAATAAAAGTTCTTCAAGTCAAGGAAATGTAGATTATCCAGAGCCAACACCATATGATTACCAAGATAATAATTCAGTTAGTGTTGAAGATGATCCTTTTGCAGAATATGGGGACTCAGTTTCAATAGATGATAACTTCCTAGATTAAAAGGAGGAATGAACATGGCAGAATTTTACAAGAAAAAGAAAAAGATTTGTCAAATGTGTACAGGAAAAGACGTTGATTATAAAAACGCCGAAATAGTAAAAAAATATGTAAGTGCGGATAAAGGTAAAATATTACCAAGAAGAATTACAGGTAACTGTGCTAAGCATCAAAGACATATTGCAACACAAGTTAAGTATTCACGTTATATGGCGCTTATACCATATGTAAAATAATTAAACTGATTCATCAGTTTTTTTGTGCTATAATTGAAGTATGAAGAAACTAAAAAGAAACAAAATACTATATGCAGTACTTTTAATTATATTTGTTATAGTTATTTTAATTTTGCTTTTTAACAGGAAAGAAAACTTATTAATAGGAGTATGGGAATCTGATGACTTTGGTGGTTTTGTTCAGTTTAATAAAGATGGAAGCGGAATACATAAATATTCAGAAGAATATTATGCGGAGTTTACTTGGAAGACGGAAGATAATTGGATTATTATGAACGTAGTTAGTGGAGATATAGTTAGAGTAGAATATGTTGTTGATAGAAATAAACTAAGGTTTCGCCACGAACAAGAAACGGAATGGATACATCTTAGTAGAGTTAAAAGAATGACATTTGAAGATAATGCTGTCATCTTTGAAGAAAGAAAAGAAGAATGTTGCCAAGACGCTGGCGGAACATGGGAAAGTGGAATCTGTTCAGGTGGTCGAGAATACGACGTTAACTGGGCTTTCACTTGTTGTTTAAGAGCAAGTGTACCAGATGAAATGTGTGATGTAGCTTTTCCAGAATAAAAAAACAACGGAAAAGATAATTCGTTGTTTAAAAGGTAGCTTGATGTGGTAAAATATTTATAGGAGGGTATTGGTATGACGATAAGAGAAATAAATCTAAAAATAGATGCTTATTCATTACAAATAGCAAAAAAAATATTCTTTACAATTATAATGGCGGTTATCCTATTTAATGTCTATAGCATTGTTACATTTTTAAACATTTCATTAATGGGAATGCTCGGAGCGATGACGGTAATACTAGTTGTCGCATTAGTAGACACGGTTGAACTAATAGACAATTATAGATATCTAGCAAGAGTTCGAGCAGAAGTTATCCAAGACTATGAAAAAATTTCTTAAACTAAGAAATTTTTTTATTACTCTTTATGTATCAAATAATCTATCAAAGTAGTAGGAGAATTGTCTTTATAAATTATGCCATACATTATATCTATAATAGGCATATTAACCTTTTTATTTTTAAGAGATTTTCTAATAAGCCTTAATGTAGTTAAACCCTCAATAGTAGTATTTTTAACATACTCATCAATTTCATCTTTAGAAGCATCACTTCCTAATAGTTGTCCAAAAGTAAAGTTTCTACTCTTGCTACTGGTACTTGTTAAAAGAATATCTCCAAAACCAGCGAAAGAGAGAACAGTTCTGTTGTTGCCTCCTAAAACGCGAATAAGATTCTTTATGTCGTGAATAGCTTCTGTAATCATCATAGCCTGAGTAGATATAGGCAAACCCATACCTTCTAACATACCATTAGCAATCGCGATAATGTTCTTAATCGAACCACATATTTCAATACCTAGAACATCGTTAGTGGGCCTTAGTTTTACATGATGATTTTCTAAAGCAGCTTTAACAGTAAAAATAGTTGATTTGCATTTACTTCCAAGAGCCATACCTATTGGAGCTCTATTGGCAACATCAATTGCAAAAGTAGGGCCAGAAATTAAAGCAAGACGCCTAGTTCTTAATCGTAATTTTAATACATCATAAACAAATAAACATGTTGTTTCGTCAATACCTTTTGTAGCAATACATACATGTTGATGCCTTTGTCTGTGTTTTTGTAATTCAACAGCGACATCACACACAGCTTGTGAAGGAACAGCAACCAATATAAGATCAGCATCAAGAATAGTTTTTCTTAAACTAGTAGAAATTGCGATATCATCGTTTATTTTTATTCCTTTTAAGTAGGGACTTTCTCTATTTTCTAGAAGAGTCATTTTTTCTTCTTCAAACTTTGTCCACATTTTTACAGTATGCCCGTTATCTCTCATAATCATAGCTAAAGAGACACCGAATGCACCAGTTCCTAAAACACCAATTGTCATATTACATCACCTATTTTAATTATAGCACACCCCCCAAGCAAAAGTTCACAAAAAAATATACGAGTGTGTAAAGTAAAAGTCTTTTGATCATAAAATAGGCAAATATGGTTGATTTTGCAGAACACCTATCTTATACTAAAATTGTAGGGCATACGCTCTACAAAACAAGACCCTTATAGAGTAAAAAGGGGCAAAGAATAAGAAGGGTTTTGGTTAGTCAAAATATCGGCATTTTTGCCGGTATTTTTTAATTGTCATAAAACATGAAAAAGATAAGAAAAAACTATTGCTTTTGCTTTTAGTTTCTAGTATAATCGAAAATGTGTGGCTGCAATGATGTGTGAGGTTGCCGAGACACCAGGTTAAGTTGTAACTAAAACAAACCGGGTTCGGGTTATTTACGCGGAGCAAGTCTATACAAGATATAGGCGAAAGGAGAACAGTGAATGTCAAAGGTTAAAATACGTATCAAATTAAAAGCTTTTGAACACAAAAGTTTAGACAAGGCGTGTGCGAAAATCGTTGATACTGTGAAAAGAACAGGCGGAGAGGTTAGCGGTCCGATTCCACTTCCAACAGAAGTTGAAAAGATCACAATCTTAAGAGCTGTACACAAGTATAAAGATTCTCGTGAGCAATTTGAAAAAAGAACACATAAGAGACTAATTGATATAGCTAATCCAACAAAGGAGACGATAGAGGCACTAACGCACCTAGAAGTTCCAAGTGGAGTAGATATCAAAATAATTAAATAACAATAATAGGAGGAATATTATATGAAAGGAATCTTAGGTCGTAAAATTGGAATGACTCAAGTATTTACAGAAGCCGGAAAATTGATACCAGTAACTGTTGTTGAAGTAGAACCTAATGTAGTTACACAGATTAAAACAAAAGAGAACGATGGTTATGAAGCAATTCAATTAGGGTTCGATACAAAGAGAGAAAAGTTAGCGACAAAAGCTGCAGCTGGTCACACAGCTAAGGCAAACACTACACCTAAGCGCTTCTTTAAAGAAATTAGAGGAGTAGATATCAGCCAATATACATTAGGACAAGAAATTAAAGTAGATATTTTTGTTCCAGGAGAAATGGTTGATGTAACAGGAACTTCTAAAGGAAAAGGTTTCCAAGGAGTTATAAAAAGACATGGACTAAGTAGAGGTCCAATGAGTCATGGTTCACATTATCATAGAGGACCTGGTTCAATGGGGTCAATGAGACCAATGCGTGTGTTTAAAGGTAAAAAATTACCTGGACATATGGGAGTTTTATCAAAAACGATTCAAAATCTTGAAATAATCGCGATTAATGTTGAAGATAATGTAATTTTAGTGAAAGGAAATATACCTGGACCTAAAAAAGGCATGGTAGTAATTAAAACATCAGTTAAAAATCCTGATAAAGTAAATGATTTTGGAGTTTTAGTTGATTACAACACATATGAAGCACCTGAGGTTGTAGAAGAAGTCGTGAATGACGTTGCAGAAGAGGATGTTCCTGAAGTTGTTGAAGAAACAACAGAAGAAACAACTGAAGAAGTGGCCGAAGAAGTAGCTGAAGAAGTTACAGAGGAGGCAACTGAAGAAGTTACAGAAGAAGCAACCGAGGAAGAATCTACTAAGGAAGAAAATTAGTAGGGAGGCTACAGTATGAAAAAAATGGATGTATTAAACATTAAAGGCGAAAAAGTAAAAGATATTTCATTAGACGAATCTGTTTGGGGAATTGAACCAAACGATACAGTTCTATATGATGCGATAAGGTTAGCAACTTCTAATGCTAGACAAGGAACACACAGTGTTAAAACTCGTGCTGAAGTGTCTGGTGGGGGGAGAAAACCTTGGAGACAAAAAGGAACTGGTCGTGCGCGTGCAGGATCTACTAGATCTCCTATTTGGAGAAAAGGTGGAGTTGCTTTCGGACCACAAACGGAAAGAAACTATACATTAAAAATGAATCGTAAAGAAAGAAGATTAGCGCTTAAATCAGCTTTAACTTATAAAGTAAAAGATAAAGAGCTAGTAATTCTAGATGAATTAAAATTAGAAAGCAATAAAACAAAAGAAATGAAAGAAATCTTAACTAATTTAAAAGTCGAAAGAAATGTTATGCTTCTTATCGATGAATTAGATGAGAATGTCGTGCTATCAGCACGTAACTTACATAATGTGTTGGTATTAGCTGCTGACGAAATTAACACAATGGATGTTATTTCAGCAAACAAAATAATTGCAACCGAAGCAGCAATAAAATCAGTAGAGGAGGCACTTAAATAATGAGTAACTATAGAGATATAATTAAAGGGCCAATAATTACTGAAAAGACAGCAGCATTAACACAAAATGAAAACACAGTAACATTTAGCGTTGACACAAAAGCAAATAAAACACAAATTAAACAAGCTGTAGAAAGTGTGTTTGACGTTAAAGTAGAAAGTGTTAATACTATTAATGCACCAACAAAGAAAAAAAGAGTTGGAAAATACTCTGGCAGAACTAATAGCAGAAAAAAAGCAATTGTAAAATTAGCTGAAGGAAGTTCAATAGAACTAAATTAATCTAAAGGAGGATTATACATATGGCAATCAAAGTTTATAAACCAACAACTAATGGTAGGCGTGGTATGACTGCTTTAGACAATAGGGAATTGGATAAAGTCAAACCAGAGAAATCATTATTGGTTACAATAAAGAAAAGTGGTGGTCGTAATAATCAAGGAGTTACTACTGTTAGACATCGTGGTGGAGGAGCAAAAAGAAAATATCGTCTTATTGATTTTAAAAGAAATAAAGATGGTATCGTAGGAACAGTGGCATCAATTGAGTACGATCCAAATAGAAGTTCAAATATCGCACTTATTAATTATGCTGATGGTGAAAAGAAATATATCTTAGCGCCAAAGGGATTAAAAGTAGGTGATAAAATCGAAAGTGGAGAAAACGCTGACATCAAATTAGGGAGCGCATTACCACTTGCAAATATTCCAGAAGGAACAGTTGTTCACAACGTTGAATTAATCGAAGGAAAAGGTGGACAGTTAGCACGTTCTGCTGGATCTAGTGTTCAAATTCTTGGACGCGAAGGAAGACATACATTACTTCGTTTAACTAGCGGAGAAGTTAGAAAAGTACTTAGCACTTGTAGAGCGACTATTGGTGCGGTAGGAAACGAAGATCATGAGTTAGTAGATTATGGAAAAGCTGGCCGTAAAAGAAACATGGGGATTAGACCTACTGTTCGTGGATCAGCAATGAATCCTAATGATCATCCACATGGTGGTGGTGAAGGCAAGGCTCCGATTGGACGTAAAGGTCCAGTTACCCCTTGGGGAAAACCAGCACTTGGATATAAAACTCGTAAGGGTAAGAAACAATCAGATAAATCAATAGTACGTCGCCGTAAAGCTAAATAGGGAAAGGATGGTTTAGATGGCAAGAAGTCTTAAAAAAGGTCCTTTTGCAGACAAAAATTTGTTAGCAAAAGTTGAAAAAAATAACACAGCTGAGAAAAAAGAAGTTATTAAAACATGGTCACGCCGTTCAACGATATTCCCAGAGTTTATTGGAAACACATTTGCTGTTCATAACGGAAAAGAATTTGTTCCAGTATATGTAACAGAAGATATGGTAGGACACAAATTAGGTGAATTTGTTCCAACACGTAAATTCGGTGGTCATGGCGATGGCAAAAAATAATAGTCGAAGTTGAGGAAGGAGGACTAAAATGGAAGCAAGAGCGATTGCAAAGGGAGTTAGAATCCCACCTCGCAAAGCCCGTTTAGTTATAGATTTAATACGTGGAAAAAGCGTACAAGACGCAGATAACATTTTAAAGAATTTAAATAAAGAAGCTGCAAGATTAATTCGTAAAGTCTTAACTTCAGCTGTAGCAAATGCTGAAAATAATCAAGGGATGGATAAAAATAAATTATACGTTTCTCAAGCATTTGTAAATGAAGGTCAAACATTAAAGAGGATAAAGTTTGGTTCACGTGGACACGTTGATCCAATTAAGAAAAGATCAAGCCACATCAATATCGTGGTAAGTGAGAAAAGCTAGAGAAAAGGAGGAACATTTGTGGGTCAAAAAGTTAGTCCAATAGGACTTAGAGTTGGAATCAATAAGGGTTGGGAATCTAC